>Ga0194062_1000024_pt1 | contig 63570 bp, 65 predicted proteins | sample SepL2225m_MetaG_FD_155481 | JGI IMG/M metagenome (GOLD analysis project Ga0194062, IMG submission 155481) | Anoxic zone freshwater microbial communities from boreal shield lake in IISD Experimental Lakes Area, Ontario, Canada - Sep2016-L224-25m | ecosystem: Environmental > Aquatic > Freshwater >... | reverse complement strand
GGGAACCCCCGCCGCCATACGAGGCTTCCAGAGCACTCACATCCAAGCCGTCGACGATAGCCACGACAAAACGCGCCAAGTGATCTTGTTCCAGCCATTCCTGCACAGGAATCACAAACGGCTGGTCACGCTCAATGGGAATGAACTGGTTGCTCATGAAGGTAACCTCTGGATGGGTGGTGTCACTTTATCCTGTTTACGCTGGGGAAGCCAGACAGACTCCTAGGACGCTCTATCGTTCCCACGCTCCGCGTGGGAATGCAGACTAGGACGCTCAGCGTCCTAACGATTGCCTCAAAACCACGGAACGATGGGTATTAAACCCTCCAAACCCGCATAATTCCTCGCACTGGAATATCGCCAATGCTCGGGTTTGTCCACATAACCACGCTTGACTGGGTTGAAATGAATATAGTCCAGTTTTTCCCTCATCATGTCATCGCTTAGAATTAGTTCGGCTAGGCTGCCTTCTTGCCAGAATTGATATTCCCTGTCCACTTTATGCCTCAGTTTGGAGAAGTGTAGTTTCTCCAACAACATCTCCACACGCTTCTCCTTCAGATAATCAATGATTTCTCTTGGAGCGTGGTTGTGAAGTTTATTTGCAGATTATACGACTTTGGCTTTCGCTTGCCTTGTCGTGGTTTTTGGACGCGGAGCATCCAAGTCTGCATTCCCACGCGGAGCGCTCGTCGTTATACACAAGTGTTGGAGAGCCGTCATTCCGGCATGGATGCCGGAATCCAGTCACAAGGATGTGAACCTATGGGCTGGCAACCTACCTGATTCAAGCACTTGTGCAAGCGGCAAGTTACCGTCCATGGCTCTGGATTCCGGCGTCCATGCCGGAATGACGGTGTTTTCCCGTTCCGTGGGACTTGTGTATAACGATGAGCGCGGAGCGTGGGAACGATGGCAAATGAGCGAACCGTGGGTTGTAAAGCGCCTGAATCAAGCGCTTCAGATTAAGTTTTGACCCCCACGCTCTGCGCCACAACCGGATTGCGCAACTTCCAAATGAACCCGTCATAAAAGAAATGCAATGCGCCCAAAGTGAAGAAGACCATCGAATAGACGATAAACGAAGCGTAATTTTCCAACACGAAAACCGTCAGCACAATCAAGCTTAGATAACAGGCCAGTAGCCCGTACCTGCCCAATGGGGAATTGGCAACCCAACCGAGCGGGCTGTCCGTCTTTTTCGGTTCGATATAGCTTTTTTCCAAACATTGGTTGATGATCATGAAATACTCAAAGGCATGGGAGCCGACATAACCGATAAAACCGACGATGGGGTTGATCAGCATCACGATGAACAAACCCAAAGTCGAAGCCAGATAGTAATGCTTGGCCTGATTAAGCGGTCGGTTATATTCCTCTTTAAGCCATTTCCCGGTTAACCAAATCACCGTCAACAGCGCCGGCACTAATAAAAACCCAGCGGTGGGGCGCATCCCGGTCATCATTGCAAAAGCCGAAAGATTGGCACCGCGAATGCCAAGCGCTGCGACACGTTCCATCGTGTTGGGGTCATAGGCCGACCAAAGAACCGCAAGCGTCAGCCATGCAAACAACACGGGCAACTCGCTGCCGCCTTGCTTTTGCCCGACCATCCGCCCGTAAATGCGGGTGATGCCGTAGCGTTGCATCAAGGTATGCTCGACATTCCACGCACCGGCCAGAATGGCGATCACCAAGGGGCTGAAATTAATCGCAAGGAAAATCACCAGGCAAAATACCAGGGGACTCCAGATGAACAGATTGCGGCGAAGTTCGAACCGTTGCCTGTCCCCGTAGACCAGAAATAAGCTGAGGGGTTGGTGGGTGAAAGAAAATAAAAATACCGAAAACATCAGCAATTTCAGCCATGCCGGGTTGTCAATCACGGCCAGTGCAATCAGGGAAAAAGGAATCCAACTCAGTGTCATGGCGATGTCGGTCTGTTGCCCGGTAATCCAGCGGGTTTGCATAGCCAGACTGCCGTCTGCCGCAAGACTCGGAGACCCGAAAAGCTTTGTTATTATTTTGTTCACGTCCACCCCGGCTTGATAGGAAAAAATTTGGTGTTGCCATCAAGCCGTAAAGATTGGACTATAAGCCTTACGCGGTCAAGCAGTCCAGATCGTATTCATAGATGGGATCAAGCGCTGAATAGGGGGTCATGCTGCATACTTCCTTGAGCAAGCCGTCATGCAGCCCATAGACAAAGCCATGCAGTTCCGGTCTCCGCGCCCACCTCCATGATTTTTGGATAACCTGACTATGGGAAAGGTTGTTAACTTGTTCCCTGATATTCAACTCGACCAATAATTTCCAGCGTTCGTCCAAACTGTCAAGGTTTTCAATTTCAGGCCGATGCAGCCGGTAAACGTCCTTGATATTACGCAGCCATTTGTCCGCGAAAGGCAGGCTGGGATTGGGCCGGTCCAATGCGGCCTTGATGCTTCGGCAACGGTAATGCCCGCACACGATGATGTGTTTCACTTGAAGCACATCCACGGCGTATTCCAATGCGCCCATTAGATTGAAGTCCGTGGATACCACTTGGTTGCCAATATTGCGATGGACAATAATCTCGCCGGGTTCACAATTGGTGATTTCATCCGCATGAAGTCGGCTGTCCGAGCACCCGATCCAGAATATGTCAGGGGACCGATTCTGGGCGAGATGGGTCAGGAAGTCGGGGTTCGCGCTCAACTTTTCCTGAATCCAGGCTTTGTTTTCAAGAAATAATTTTTCGAGTGTGTTCATGTCGTTTCTCAATGTGCGGGTTGGCAACGCCTTTGCCAAAACATTACACCTTCATGCTCGCATTGACAAGGTTTGACCCCTAGCCTTTACCTGGAAACAGCCCCACTGAGCCGGGTTTGAGCCGTTTGCATGCGACGACAATATCCTTCAAATGACACTGGAATTTCCCTTTACTGGCCGTATCGCCACATTCCTCGCAAATCAGACTGCCGCTATTTTTCACCTCTGCGACATGCCAGCCATAACCTTGGGTCTCGCAGAAGACTTTTTCTTTCTTCTTGAGCAGGTATTCATCCGAAGCATTAGCCGATGCCTCAGTTTTATCCAAGCATTTTTGGGAAGGCAAGGTATTGCCCATCAAATCCCTATAAATATATTCTTCCGCTGTTGCCATGCCGGAAGCCAATGAAAGAAGCGAAAATAGAAATATGACGCCGAACTGGGAAATCGTTGATCGCATAAGCGGGTAGCCGGATTACGCACCATTACGATGCACAGCATCACATACGAGCCATTACGATACAAAGTATCGTGTCAATAGTAAATGGATATTTGCAAAATATTTCCAAAAATTTGATTTTTTTCAGAACGCACATGGAACGAACAAAAAAGTGCGAGGTTGCACGCATAGTCCAAGCACAAAGCCCTTGAAGTTTCTGGTGAATGGAGAATCAACCCAAGCCTTAAGGAACAAGACTTTCTGGCTAACGCACCCATGGTTGTATAACATAGTGAAACAATTGGCACTTGCCGCATCTAATAACATTATTTAACATACGGAATCCTAGCAGATGAAGATCGGCATACCGAGAGAAATTAAAAATCTGGAAGGCCGCGTCGCGTTGACCCCCTCCGGTGCGCACCGCCTAGTTGACGCCGGACACGAAGTCAGGGTGCAGCAGGGCGCAGGTTTGGGTTCGGGGTTTTCCGACCAAGACTACCGGGAGGACGGCGCTCGCCTTGATTTAAACAATTCAATCCATTTTGATATAACCTACAAGCAACCGATAGCGAGGAGCCTTAATCGTGGAGCTTAACTGGTCGACTTTCCTGCTCGAAATTCTTAACTTCCTAGTCCTGCTGTGGATACTCAAGCGTTTCCTCTACCGGCCGGTGCTGGACACCATTGCCAAGCGCCGGGCCGGCATCGAACAAACCTTGGCCAACGCCCAAACCATCCGCACCGGGGCGGAGGCTATGCAAAGCCAGTATGAAACTCGGCTGAACCAATGGAACGAAGAACGGGAGGCGGCGCGTTTGACCCTGCGCCAGGAAATCGCCGAGGAGCGTGAGCGCCAGTTGGCGGCCTTGGAGGATGAATTGGAGCGCGAACGGGAAAAGGCAAGGGTGCTGGACGGGAAACTGCGGGCGGATGCCCTGCGCAAATACCAGGAAGCCAGCCTTGAACTCGGGGCGCGTTTCGTAGCCCGCCTGTTGTCTGAATTGTCCTGCCCTGATTTGGAAATCCGTTTGTTTGACTTGGCCCTTGGGCAACTGGATTCTTTGCCTGAGGAACGGCTGAAGTCCATTCGCATGGCCTGCGAGGAAACCCCTGAGCAAGCCGAGGTCGCCACCGCCTACCCGTTGGATGCAAAGCATCAACAACGGCTTGCGGAAAAACTAGGGCGCTTGCTGGGAATGCCAGTGACCTGTCGTTTCGTCGAGGATGCACAGCTTTTGGCGGGGCTGTGCATCACCTTGGGTCCTTGGGTGTTTCACGCCAACCTGCAAGAAGAGTTGAAGAGCTTTGCCGCTGCCGCCCATGAACCCAATTGAGCCACCCATTCTGCACGATCTACTGGAACGGCAAACGGCTTGGGTCGAAAACTACCGTTTGGGACTGCGAGTTTCCGAGCAAGGTGCCGTCGTGTCCGTCGGCGACGGGATCGCGTGGATTTCCGGCCTGCCCTCAGCCGCCATGGACGAGGTGCTGGTGTTGGATGACGGTAGCCAAGCCATGGTCTTCGACCTTAACCAAGGGCTGTTGGGCGCGATCTTGTTGCGCGACACTGACCGCCTAACCTCCGGCACTCGAGTGCGCAGGGCCGGACAAGCGTTGAGCATCCCGGTGGGCGAAGGATTGCTCGGTCGTGTCATCGATCCGTTGGGTCTGCCGCTGGACGGCTTACCGCCACTGGCCCATAACGGCCACCAGCGCCTGGAAGGCGATTCGCCTGCCATCATCGCCCGCGACTTCGTCCAGCGTCCCTTGTACACTGGCATCAAGATCGTCGATGCCCTGGTTCCCATCGGCAAGGGCCAGCGCCAACTCATCATTGGCGACGAAGGCTTGGGGCGTAGTGCCTTAGGGATAGATGCCGTCATCAACCAACGCGGACATAATGTGTTCTGCGTCTACGCGCTGATCGGCCAGAAGCGCTCCACCGTGGTCAACACCATCCAACTCTTGCGGAAACACGGCGCGTTGGAATACACCTGCGTCGTGGTGGCCGAAGCCAGCGCCCTGCCGGGGCTGAAACACCTTGCCCCCTATGCCGGTTGCGCCATCGCCGAATATTGGATGGAGCGCGGGCACGACACCCTGGTGGTCTACGACGACTTGTCCACCCATGCCCGCACCTACCGGGAGCTGTCCCTGCTGCTACGCCGCCCGCCAGGGCGCGAAGCCTATCCCGGCGACATCTTTTCGATCCATGCCGGCTTGTTGGAACGTTCCACCTGCCTCAACGCCGCCCATGGCGGGGGCAGCATGACCGCCCTGCCCATCGTCGAGACCCAGCAAGGCGACATCGCCAGCTACATTCCCACCAACTTGATTTCGATAACCGACGGGCAAATTTATCTGGATGCCGACCTGTTCGCCGGGGGCTTCCGCCCGGCCATCGACATCGCCCGCTCCGTCTCCCGCATCGGCGGACGCGCCCAGCACCCTGCCATCAAGGCCGAAGCGGGTAGGATGAAACTGGACTATCTGCAATTTTTGGAATTGGAGGTGTTCACCCGCTTCGGCACCAAACTGGATGCAGCCATGGAAAAGCCCCTGCGCCGGGGCCGGCTGTTACGGGAAATCCTCAAGCAAGACCGTCTGGCACCCCTGCCCGTCGAATGCCAAATGGGCTGGCTGGTCGCCTTCAATGATGGTCTGCTCGACACGCTAGAACCGGGGAAGGTCGGCACAGTGCTGGAACGGCTATATCTTCGAGTCAGCGAATCCGGGTTGGCTTTGGAAGACAACCGGGAGGAATGGAGCCAGTCGGTGTTGGAATGGCTGGATTCCACTAAATTATGAGCCTCCTGGGCATGTCGAAGGGCGAACCATGAACGGCTTAAGGCGATTTCCGAATAACAAATCACCCAACTGTAGGGCGTCCTTCAGGACGCCATGGTGGCCTGAAGGCCACCCTACGGGTAAAGGCATTCTCGAAAATGTCCTAAGCATCGGCAAGTCATGAGCCGGCGACACGAGTTGGAACAGCGTCTGCGCAAGCTCGGCGAAATCGGCGAAATCATGCGCTCCATGAAAAACCTCGCGCTGATGGAAACGCGCAAACTCGCCCGTTTTCTTGATATTCAAAACGACTCGGTGCTAATGATCGAGACTGCGGCGGCGGATTTTCTGCAATTCAACCCCCACCTCGCCCTCCCTTCCGGCAAGCAGGTGTTATTGGTGATAGGTTCGGAACGGGGGTTCTGTGGGGATTTCAACGAGGAATTGCTGAACGCGCTAGGATCGGACATTTCCCCGGACTCGCCAATCCTCAGCGTAGGCGGCAAACTCTGCACTAGGCTGGAAAAGCATCCTGCCTTGGCCGGCCAATTCGACGGGCCCACCGTGGCCGAAGACGTGCCGAAAACGCTCAATCAACTGATTCCTGCCATCGGACGTTTGCAAGAAACTCAAGAATGCGAAGGCCTCACTGTGTTGCACCACCGCAGCGGCATCGAAAGCATAGCCCGGAAGTCACTGCTGCCGCCGTTCACCGAAAACGCTGCCCCTGACCCCAAACTCCACCACTCGCCCTTGTTGAACCTTGCACCGGGGCAATTCTTCGCCGAATTGGTCCACCACTATCTGTTCGCCGCTTTGCATGAAATTTTCTACACCTCGCTGATGGCGGAAAACCAACGCCGCATCCAGCACCTTGAAGGCGCGATCCAGCGTTTGGAGGAGAAAAACGAAATTTTGGCGAGAAAATCGCGAACCTTGCGCCAAGAGGAAATCACCGAGGAGATTGAAGTGATACTGCTCAGTGTGGAGGGGGCGGGGCAGGGGTAGATACTCTACCGCAAAGTTTTAATCGCTGAATATCTTATTCCATGCGTGTTTGGTTTTTACTGACGTGGTGACGGCTACAATGAATTTACGAATTTCTGTTGTAATATTAGATGCTTGGTATTGTGAAAGAAGTGCGAAGCAGCATTTGACAAAGTCTGAAAAGTCAACAAACTCAAAGAGTTTATTTTTGTAGATAAAATAATTAGCATTGGTATCAAGTCCGGGGATCAATGAAATATCTTCTGGAAATCTACAAATAAATGTCACAGATACATTAGCGATGCCATGGTTTGAAAGTGCTTCTACGCAATCATCAAGACGTTTAAGGTCAATCTTTTTTACAGTGATCTCAAATAATATTATAATTTTGTCGTCGTACTTAATCCAGATATCTGCTGGCTTTTTAGATGTTGTATTTGTTCCAAATACACTCTCATCATCGCCATAAATAGTGAGACTGGATGATGAAAACAGAGTTTTAATAAGCTTGCCAATCAACAATTGTGGTATTGCCCCCGATTCTGGGTTTTCAAGTGCAAACTTTGATAATTTTATTGCAGTCTCCTGTTTTGAAAATGCATTGACTGCTACTTCTTTAATTTTAATCTTCGATATACTATCAGCATATTTTACCAGTTTGAAATAAAAGTAATTTTCCAGCAAAGCTCGTTCTTCGGTAGATTTTGTGCTTACAATTTCCCTGAGAAATTTTACTGCCGCCATGGCTGCGGACTGTGGCCGTCTGCCTCTAGCCCATGACTCGTTAAGTTCTTGAATATTTTTTGCTACATTCAAAGGGTCAGATTTTCCGCAAGGGATATTATGTTCGGTTAAACTGTACCAAATTCCCTGCTCAAATATCGAACGAGGGTTACAACCATAGAAGTTCTTTAGTGGGTCATACTGACTATTAAGTTGCATTCCAAGTAACCGTTCACTCCCCCCTGGGAGCGCGGGCGTCTCGCCCGCTGAAATGGGGGCCAAGATGGCCGCGTTTCTAGGAAAAGGCAGGGGGGAGTGAACGCTTACCATTCCAACAAGTGCGGTAAGTACAACCCCGCGAAAACCATTAGCGTTTACCTCAATCAAATCCCGCAAAATATTGTCAATATTGGGCTTATTATTTATTGCAGAGAAGTAGGACTCAGTAAGTGTTTTCGCATATTCAATTCGTGTATTGACGATATATAGGGCGTTCTTATTGCGTTCTTCAACCTTCACAAGTGTTCAGCCCTAAAAAAGTTATTATTCTAGAATAAAATTTTGGATTTTCGCTAACTCTATACAAATTGATAATTCGCTTGAACTCAAGTACGTCCATCCTTCGTTCCTGATTTTCAAGCTTAGACACATCCGATTGCGTCAGATCAATAGCAGCCGCAACCTCCAACTGTGAAAGGCCGAGTCTCTTCCTCTCAGAGGTAAGCAGTTCAATAAGATGGGTGTATTCGCTGGAGTGGATAGTTTTCTTGCGCATTTCAGAATGATTGTGCTACACTATTTGAAATATTCAAAAACAGAATAATTTATGAGCAAATTGACTGCTGTATCGCTATTTTGTGGGGCTGGTGGCATGGATGTTGGCTTCAAGAAGGCTGGTTTTAATGTTGTTGCGGCTAATGAGCTTGATGCGTATGCTTGCAATACATACGCAGCCAACCATCCGGAAGCGGCTCTATTTCGTGGCGATATCAATCTTTTGAGAGATGGCCTTGCCATTTATAATGGGGTTGATTTGGTGTTTGGAGGTCCACCTTGCCAAGGTTTCTCAGTGGCCGGCAAAATGGATGCTGATGACCCCAGAAGCAAGCTAGTTTTTGCATTTGCTGGTGTCGTAGAAAGCTTGAAGCCATCCTCTTTTGTGATGGAAAACGTGAAGGCTCTCGGGGTTCTGTCAAAATTCGAGCCTATTCGGAAAGATCTGTTTCGTCGATTTCACACCTTGGGGTATTCAGTAACAGTAATAATTTTGAATGCAAAGGATTATGGTGCTGCACAGGCAAGGGAGCGTGTTTTTTTTATTGGGGTTCGGTCATCATATCCCGCTATCAAGGCAGGGATGTTCAATCAATATAAGAAAAAAGCAGTTTCTTTGAGGCAAGCAATTTCGCCGCTTGGCCTAGCTGGGTCAAAATCCAACTCGCGAGTTTGCAACGCAAAAATTACACTAGCGACCAATCCGGTATTAAGAAAATCTCCATATGCCGGAATGCTATTTAACGGGCAAGGGCGACCTATCAACCCTGATGGATGGTCAAGCACACTGCCCGCAAGTATGGGTGGAAATAGGACACCTATTATTGATGAGTGCCATTTGTTTGAAAATAAAGAGGGATGGGTCGAAAAGTACCATGCATACCTTATGGCTGGTGGTCAGCCTATGAAGTTTGGTGACGTACCTCAGCAACTTCGCCGATTGACTATTGACGAAGCTGCATTACTTCAATGTTTTCCCTCAAACTATAATTTTATTGGACCGCAGAGTAAGGTTTATTCTCAAATTGGGAATGCCGTTCCATGTAATCTTGCTTTCGCTGTCGGCCAAGTCGTGTATGGTGCCTTAACAAATTCTGAGATTTTTCATGCTTCATATCAACCTCAGCGTGGTGAAATGCTTGAGTTGAATCTGTGAAGGCTGATGTGGCATAACGCAGTAAGGCGCATTCGTAGGGCAGTAAGTCCAAACACGCTCCAAATACGTTCATCAAGCTCCCTTGTTAAACCATCAGCCTCAGCCGATGGTAACTTGCTGTAAATCCCTTTGGTCAGATCGACTATGGCCTTGGCATCTTCCCTATTTGGGTCAGGTAATGGAAATTGCTCAACATATTGGGTGATAAATCGACGGCGACCGGCATACAATTTGTTATTAAAGCGATGGTCATAAAAGACTTCGATAAAAGTTGAATTGGCTACGGCAAGTGCAAGTCAAAGCAAATCCTCTTCGTTGTCGTTTTCGCATTTCAGCCAATAACACTCGCCATTGACAATCCCTCCTTGCTTATCCATCCAAAAAACGGATAATACATATCCACTCGTCCCGTCAAACCAAAGCCCTGTGCGAGGCGCTGCGCTTGCTTGGCTCCCATGATTTGGGTTCGGACGTAGGGCGGATTGGCGATTACCAGATGAAATGGTTCCTGCACTACACTGGAGGAAAACAAATCACCATGGCCTTGCAGGTTCAAAACGTGCTCAAGAAAGTTTTTTTGTTCCAGTTGAACCCTTAAATCTGGAAATTCATGTCGAAGGCGCTGTGAAGCAATTCGGATGGCATCCGGGTCCGTGTCGTATCCAACGACATCCAATCTTTGCTGTATCGATGAAGGTAATTGTTTGATGAAAGCACTTAACAGTGCGCCGTCTCCAACAGCCGGGTCCAGCATGCGGATTCCACCTCGCTCTGGTAGCTTCGCCACCCGAAGCATTTGCCCAGCAACAAAACTAGCAAGAACCATGGGGGTATAGGTCGCACCGTCTGACTTTTGTCGGCGGACATCGCTATATCTCGCCGTGTGCTTTACTATGCCAAGCATTGACGGAATTCATTTTTGATACTCATAATCATCATCTTACAACTGAACATGGCTCAATGAAAGACCATTTTCCGAATTAGCGGCTTGGCCCTGCGCCGAAGCCGGGTGCGCAATGCGCAGCTTACGGCTCATGCAACCCAATGCTGTTGAATTAAGCCGAATGGAGTCGCAACGCCTCGCCCTCTAACTTTTAAGGTCTCGGTGAAAAGGTAATCTAGGTAAAGGCGTTCCACATCGAAATAGGCATGTTTGTTTAGGCGAGCCATTTGAGTTACAAATAGCAGTGCAGTCTACCTGTTTTATCGCAGGCCATTTAGTCAAACATTATTCCGACATGAGCATCCGCCGAACACTTTTATTGTTTTTCCTGTTGATGGGGTTGGCGCCAGCGACCATTCTAACTGGATTGGCCTTTTACCAGGCAAGGGAGGCACTTCAGTTGGAAATCACGCGCAATCTGAGAAACGAGGCTTCCGCACTGATGCTAGAGGTCGACCGGATGATGTTTGAGCGCGTTCTACAGGTGCATACTTGGAGCCATCTGGAATTGATGCAGGATGTGCGGGTGGGCGACGTGGATAAACGTTTGTCCCATTTGTTGTCCGACCTCGACATGCATTACGAAGGGGTATACAAAAACCTGACATGCAGCAACCGGCAAGGGATGGTCGTCGCCGCCAGCGATGCCAGCTTAGTCGGAAAACAGATTGAGGGCCTTGGCGTCTGGCTAACCGCCCCCCTGGCCTACGGCGAGACCAAACTTTCCCCACTTAAGCTGGATTTGGAATCGGGGAAAGCCAGCATTGAAATGGAAGCGGCCATCCACGACCCACAAAAAAAAGAAGATGTGGGAAAGCTCCATGCCTTGTTTGACTGGATCGAAATCTTCGACTTGCTTGACCATCCCAATCAAACCGCTGTCAACGCATCGCCTGTATCCCTAGCCGTGTTGTTTGACGAAAAGGGCCGCATCATCGCAGCTTCCAAGCCCTTGCGTGAGCGCGGACTATTGCTTTCGAATGCCCTCGCTTCGTGGCGGACAACGGTAGGAAACGATGCGGTCATCACCAATGAGGAGCACCTGTTGGGATACGGCGAACTGTTGGCGGGTTCGGCTATCGGACACGGCTACCAAGACTTTCCAGGCTTTGGCTGGACAGTCCAAGTTTACCACCCCACTGCCATTGCCTTTGCACCCGTCCATCGCATGGGATATGCATTTTTGCTATTACTCGTCCTCACCAGTGCGGCAGCCGTGGCGTTGTCTTTACTTATCGCCCGGCGCATCGCCCGGCCCATCGTGCAATTGAAGGAATTGACCCGCAACTTCATGCAGAAGCAACATTTGGCCGAGCCGATAAATATCGGCCAAGGCGAAGTGGGGGAGTTGACCGAGTCGTTCCAGCACATGATTCGCGATTTGGAACAGTCCCGCGATAACTTGGTGCGGGCAAGCAAACTGGCGGTGGTGGGGGAAATGGCCGCCACCATGGCCCATGAAGTCAGGACGCCTTTGGGGATCATGCGTTCCTCCGCGCAAATCTTACAAAGGGAAACCGCGCTCAGCGAAACCGGCAAGGAAATGCTAGGCTTCATACTCAGCGAAAATGATCGGCTGAACAAGCTGATTTCATCGCTGCTCGACTGCGCCCGCCCACGCCCGCCTAACTTCAACCTCCATGGCCTTCACGGCATTGCCCGGAAAGTGCAAGATTTGCTTGGTACCCAGGCAAGCAGGAAAAACATCCGCCTCGCCTGTGAATTTGAAGCTGTCAACGATCAGTTGTATTGTGACGATGAACAAATTTTACAAGTTCTGTTAAATTTAGTGTTGAATGCCATACAAATCCTAGAACCCGCCGGAGAGGTCACCCTGCGCACCTTTGCCACCGGACAAGGGCTGGTGCTTAATGTGGACGACAACGGGCCGGGGATTCCCGAGAATGTGCGGCAAAAAGTGTTCGACCCTTTCTTTACCCAACGCGACGGGGGGATCGGGCTTGGGCTGACCGTGGTACAGCAAATCCTCCGCGCCCACGGAGCGGAGATCACCGTTTGCACCAGCGGGCGTTCGCGTGGCACAAGGTTCCATATTATTTTCCCTCGAATCGAGATCACATCATAGGAAATAAGCTGAAGATGGTTTCAAAGCGAATATTGGTAGTGGATGACGAACCCAAAATGCAGCGCATTCTGGAAATCATGCTTTTGCATATGGGCCACAACCCATTGCTTGCCGGCAATGGCCGGGAAGCATTGGACATCATCCAGAAGGATTCGGTCGATTTGGTTATCAGCGATCTGCAAATGCCTTTGATGAATGGGCTGGAACTGCTGAAAGCCCTGCGCGAGCTAAACACCGACATCCCCTGCATCATCATCACTGCCTACGGCACGGTGGAGACGGCCGTCGAGGCCATGAAACACGGTGCCAACGACTATATAATCCGGCCCTTTGATGTCAATTCCGTGGAATTGGCCATCAGCCGTGCCATTGCCTTAAAGCAGATCAGGCAGGAAAACGCCTATCTGCGCGAAGTGGCGGAAAAAGGCTGGGGCGATTTCATCGGCCAAAGCCATGCCATGCAAAAGGTTTATGAAATGATCCAGCAGGTGGCGCACAGCAAGACCAACGTGCTGATCATTGGCGAAACCGGCACCGGCAAGGAATTGGTGGCGCGCGCCGTACACCAGGCATCGCCCCGGCACAGTGCCTTGTTCGTGCCCATCAATTGCGCAGCCATCCCCGGCGACCTGCTGGAAAGCGAAATGTTCGGCTACGCCAGGGGGGCCTTCACCGGGGCGGTCAGGGACAAGCCGGGGAAATTCGAGATGGCTCAGGGAGGGACGCTATTCTTGGACGAAATCACCGAAATGAGTCCCAGGCTTCAGGCCAAACTACTCCGCGTACTTCAGGAAAATGTGTATGAACGGCTGGGGAGCAATGTGTCAATCGACATGGATGTGCGCATTATCGCCGCCACCAACCAGGATCCGATGGAAGCCATCAGACAAGAAAAGCTCCGCGAGGATCTTTACTACCGTATTCAGGTTTTCGCCATCAAGCTGCCGCCCCTGCGCGAAAGGCCGGAAGACATCCCCTTGTTGGCCGAACACTTCGTCCACAAATTGGCAGGCAAGCTGGGCATCAGTTCGCCTTTGGGCGTGGCAGCCGAGGTTGTGGAGCATTTCAAAGCCTATCGGTGGCCCGGCAATGTGAGGGAAATGGAAAATGTCATGGAGCGGGCCATGGTGCTTAGCAGGGGCCAGTTGATCGACATCGGACACCTTCCCCAGGAAATCGCCGCAGGCAAAATCGCCTACTCCGCCCCTCAAAGCAAGCAGGCCGCCGGGCGGGAAGATGGAGCAAAGCCGGAGAGGGACATTCAGGATGCCGAAGCGTTTGCCCTAGATCCGGCAGTGGAAAAAGTGGAGCGATGCTTAATCGGTAGGGCCATAGAAAACTGCGGGGGCAACAAGACCAAGGCCGCACGGCTTTTGGAAATCAGCGAACGCACTTTGTGGTACAAACTGAAAAAATACGAAATGAATACAAGCGGAGACCGTTCATGACTTCAATAGGATAAAGTGATGACTTCGACTGTTAATTCCCGGCTTGCCAAGCTTCGTTTCTTCCCTCGATTGCCAATAAAGGTTATCGTGTCCATAGGGTTTTTCCTTGCCGTTTTACCGCTCCTTTTAGGAATTGCCTCGGCTTACATTGCCGTGGACAAGCTAGTGGGTATATCCCAGCAAACGATTTATACTGTGGCCCAGCAAGTTCAGTGTGCCTATCAAGGTCATCGGTAGTCTTGATTGGAGTATCTTGGTGAACGGCTGGAATGGTTACGCACCCGTCTAAATGAATTGGAAGAAGCCAAACAACGGTTAACGAAAGAAGATATTTGAGCCTTTTTTTCAAGGCCATGCATCTAGGGAGGGAGGCATCTACGGCACCGGACTCGGGCTGGCTATCCTAAGTGAATGCATTAATAGCCTTCACGGCAGGGTGGAAGCCCTGGAACCCCACGGTTCGGGTGCAAGGATGAGGGTTCAGTTACCCATTGACTAAACATCAAAGGCGCCGATTGCAGCACCCGCTAGTATGAACTGATTGATGGAAATCTTGCCGGATAGAGGTTGGCTTATGTTTTATGAGGTTACCATTTCAAAATGAAAACATTTTTTTGATGACAATCGCAATTCTGTCAAGCCTGTTGAATGATGCTCGCCAAAATGGGCCATATCCCATTGCTCGCCTGCAATGGCCAGCAAGCCCTTGACGCCGTCCACAAGGATTCCGTCGATCTGATCATCAGCGACCTGCAAATGCCTGTCATGAATGGCTTGGAACTGTTGAAACGTATGCGCGAACACAACAACGACATTCCTTGCATCATCATCACTGCCTACGGCACTGTGGAAACCGCCGTCGAAGCCATGAAATACGGGGCATTGGATTATATCACCCGGCCTTTGAATGTGAACTCAGTGACATTGGCTATCAACCGTGCCCTTGCCATGCGGCACATCAAACAGGCGAAGGCATCCCGATTGTTGGAAGTCAGCGAACGCACCCTTTTGGTATAAGCTGAAGAAGTACCGAATGATTGGGGAGCAACCCTAGCCCCGGTCGGATGCAAGGAGATGCACCCGAGACAAACGGCAATTTCCATCGAAATCAGGACCGGCCGGGTACAAGCCGCCCAGCAAATTGTCGCAAGGATCGGTTTTCCAGCATCAAAACAATAAAGTGATCAATTTTGCCCGGTTCAGACATTGCCTTGTCTCCATTTATTTTTTATGGATTGCAAACCGATCTCACGAGACCGGCGAGGTAGGCATTGGCAACCAGCTTGTTGCTGACACCCTTGGCCTTCAAGTAATCAGCCACCGACTGCGAACGGCGCTGCGACAGGCGCAGATTGTAGGCATCGATGCCTTCGCTGCTGGCAAAGCCGCGAACCTCGATGGTCTTCTTCAGCGGGTAGACGCTGAGGTCGCCGGCCACCTTGTTCAGGATGGCTTTGGCTGGCTCGGTCAACTCGGCGGAGTCATACTTGAAGTTGACGCCTTTCAGTTCAATGCGGATGGGGCAGCCATATTCGTCAACCTTCGTGCCTTTGGCGGTGCCGGGGCATTTGTCGTCGCAATCGTTGACGCCGTCATGGTCGCTGTCGCGGGTGGATCAATCGGCCACGGCGGGGGCCATTGCGGTCTTCACCGGCTTGTCGCCTAGAGGGATTACAAAACCGACATTGACGAGCAGGTCGTTAAACACGCCACCGCCGGCATCCGCCGTGGTGGGCCAAGTGTCTATCCGGTAACGCACGTCAGCACGAAGTTGGAAATTATCAAGCAATTCGTAGGTTGCGCCTACGCCAGTCTCGAAGATGAACGATGGATCTGACCAGCCATAGCCACCAAATGTACCATAAGGCGTTGGAAAGGCCGGATATCTGAAGCTGGTATTCATACCACCGATGCCAACCACCCAATAGGGGGAGAATGCGTCGCGGAAAAAGTAGTATTGCAGATCAATGGTTCCGCCGGTAAAGTCAGCATTATACCGATCCGCATCACCAAAATAGGGGTCTCCACTGTAGGGCCGTCCGTTGAATTGCTGCCAGAATCCACGGACTTCGATATTGAAATATTCGTTGATGATTTTGCCTATCCCCATGCCTCCGCCCCAACCGTCGAAGGAGTTGCGGTCACCGCCGCCATGGACATAGGTGCCAAAAGGGGCAACGTAGAACCGGTCATCGAGGAATTCATCGTCTGCTGCTTGGGCAGTGGTGAAAGCCGCAAGCCCGGTAAAAGCTAGTGCAAAAAGTTGTTTTCTTAAGACGGTCATGCTCCTGTAATAAATTTGCAACAATTATTATCCAATTGACAACAGTTGCATTGTAAAACAATTACACTGGTTTTGCAACGTAAATATTACCCAAGCTTAACAATGAACTATAATGCGCTACCCTGCAAAATTTTTAACATTTCTCCAACATCCATGGGCATCTGACTCATTTCAACTCATCCGGCGAGGCCCACATGGTCGATGTCGGCGGCAAGCAGGCAAGCGGACGGGTAGCCATCGCGGAAGGTTATATCGACATGCTGCCGCAAACCTTGGTGTTAATCCAACAAGGTACTCACAAAAAAGGGGATGTGTTGGGAGTCGCCCGCATCGCTGGCATCATGGCCAGCAAGCGGACGGCTGATTTAATACCGCTGTGCCACCCCATCGCCATCAGTCATGTTGGGGTGAGACTCCAACCGCAACCCGAAAAAAGCCGGGTGAGATGTGAAGCCACCGTGAAGACGGTCGGCATGACGGGGGTGGAAATGGAGGCGTTGACCGCCGTCCAAGTAGCGCTGCTGACTATTTATGACATGTGCAAGGCAGTTGACCGGGGCATGAGCATCCAATCGGTGAGGCTGTTGGAAAAGGCAGGGGGCAAGTCAGGGCATTGGCTGAGAGAAGCGGAATGATCCTGGATGACACAAGGCAAGGGCGGACAAAGCCGCCCCTACAGTTAGGGAACCTCTGAACAAGTTCAGTGTTGACGATCTACCATAGTGCAGAAGATTGATTTATAAAACCCTCACCCAACCCTCTCCCGGAGGGAGAGGGCTTAACCAGAGTTCCCTTAAAAGAGAGATGACTGGAATCAAACCCTCAAGGGCATGTTGTACCCGCTGGCATCTGCCGCGAGACGAAGCTCAGGTCACGAACATCGACAACCTTGTCTCCGTTCACATCCGCCAGTGGATTGAATCCTGCCTGACCGGCTTTCTTGCCGTAAGCCTCCCTGACGATGGCCAAATCGGGACAGTCCACCACACCGTTGCCGCTGAGGTCGCCACCCGACCCCTTCCCATAATGCGCACTGCCGGTATCCAGTTTGGTACTGCCGTAATCATCCCCGATGGTTAGCTGTGCGCTTGGAGGCGGTGTGATGCCATAGACATTGGCGAAATCGGCATGGAAGTCATTCTGATACGAAGTGCCGGAGCCGGACGAAGGCCGGATGGCAACATTCAGATGCTTCGCCGCATCGACATATTTGTAACTTGTGCCGTCCATTTGGAAAGAACCGGAGGGAATGGAGATCGAGTAACTGCCTAGGCTGACCGTGACCGCTTCACCGACCGGGTCTATGCCGTTGCTGTCAGTGGCAAGCGTAAAATTGCCGTTCAGCTTGAGCGAGTTGTCGTTCGGTTTAGGGCCATAGGTAGTGTCGGCGGTGGCATTGAAAGCCGCAAAGGTTTTGCCAGCCGGATTTTCTTTGAAACGATCCGAGAAATCTGTTTTTGCGTAGTCGTAGACCACGATATTATCGGTGATGAACTTGTTGTAGCCCCCACCGTCGGGGCTCCAACCTAGGATGATATCATAAAGATTGGTACCATTTGGGTTCCATGAATTCGTGGTGCTGCTAACTAAATTACCATTACGAAATACTTGAACCTTATCTTCTGTTCCATTAATCAATACCTTCGCCAAAATTCATGCTGCTTTTGCATGAATTCTGCCGATTTCTGCGGCTTGGAAAATCCTGTCGTCGATTAAAAACGCCTCGCCCGTTTTGCCGAGTGAATTTATAATCCGCCGTGTGTATTTTCGCGCCCTGAAGATGGTCTTCAAGTCCAGCATGCTGCCCCGGTCGAGCCCCTCCATTTTGGCGGACAATAGCCGCGAAAAGTCAAAGAGTAATATTCGATCAAGGTCTCCCCGGCCAGGGCCTAAGGACATTTACAGGAATGTCTATACCCGTAGGGTGGCCTTCAGGCCACCAAAGCGCCCTGAAGGACGCCCTACAACGGGGGATTTTATTTATCGAAAATCGCCTAGGTCATCGCTGAACAACAACACCTTCGCGCATCGCCCTGTCTTCAGGTTGTTTTTCACGATGATGACGACATTGAGCAATTCGGGGAAGTTCTTGTGCCACGCCTGCGCTTGGTAGACGCGGGTTCGGATGTCCTTTTCCACCGCGTCCGATTTCAGGTGCGCATCCGTCAACGTTTCCAGCGTCATCCTTTCGCCGTATTTGCGCCGCGCAGCATCGGCCACTCTATTTACTCCTTGAAGAAACGCTGCACCGTCCGATAGCTCCCGCCCTTTTCGGCCCAGCGGGACAGGCCCAGCATAGTGACACGCCCGGTCATCGCCAGCACGGCCTCAACGATAAGGGTGAGCTGGTTCAGCGTGCGCCGATTCAAGTGTGGACTCAAAGCGCCTAGGGTTGCTATGATTTCATTCATGGTCGGATTGGGGCCTGATGTCGGCTGTTGTGATTAGCTCCGTATTCTTACCTGTTCTGACCACCCCTCCCCGTACAACCATTACGCCTTCACCACGGCACCCTCCGCCTTGGGCCGGTGCTTGATTCGCCAGTCATAAAGCGTGTCTTGGGGAACGCCCGTCTCACGCGCCAATTCGGGGACGTGGCGATTATTCGGCGGCAGCATCTGGGCAATGATCTAAGGCTTTGAATTCTTCTGGATAAGTTGTCATCGTTTTCCTCTTTTTAGCCCCCACTATAGGCTCACACATTCTCCTTGCGGGAGGCGACATCTATCCTGACACAGGGGGCCGACGTGGGGACGCAGACGATTTGGGAACCCCCAGCCCCCGCTTGGGCATGGGGCCGGCGGAACCCCAAAACCACATACCCAAGCGGGTGCTTGGGGTTCCCAGGTAGGCTCATAACATGGCCTTGAAGTAGTCTGCATACAAACAACGCGCTTCGTGCCGCGACGCGCCCGTGGCCAAGCCGGCGGCAAACAGCCTTTGGAAGCTGTCTTCATCCTCGCAGGGCTTCCCCCTGAGGATTTGCAGCACGGCTTGCCTTAACGGCTCGCGCCGGAGCAACGGGCCGGCCAAACGCCGCAAGTGATCGCCAAAAGGCCCATCCGGCCGGATGGCGAGGCGTTTCAGTTCGTCCAGCGTGGTCGTTGTGGATGCCAGCACATAGAGTGCCTGACGCGCCAGATAAGGGTGTCCGCCGACGAGGTCGAGCAAACACTGCAAGTCGGTGGCGGAAAGGTCCAACGGGTAACATCGGCTAAGGCCGGCAAATTGCAGGCTATCGAAGTCGTTCATCACGATGGAATAACCGACATTGAACGGGGATTGGTTGATGTCGTCAATCCACAATACCGGGTCGGTGGAATGCGCGACCACCAGATCAAAGCGATTCCAACACGGTTTATCCGCCCGCCGGTTGGTCCAAAACCGTAGTAAGGCGAAAAAGTCGTTGCGATAGGGGAATGGGAACACCCGGTCGGCTTCGTCCAATAACAAGACCACCGATTTATCCGCATCGTCCAAAACCCCGTATTCGATGAAATCCGTGGCGCTGTCCTTGGGGCCTAGGTATTCGTCCCAGTAATCCTTCGGTTTGGCCGCTGTCTTTAAATCCCTTGCCAGCCGATGCATCAAATAGAGCAATACATTTTCGAGGCTGCTTAACCGGGTTTCGTCAATCCCCTGCAAGTCGATATAGCAAACCTGACGCCCTTGATCCCTCGCCTGGGCGGCGGCACGGACCAGCAGCGAACTCTTGCCCATTTGACGTGCGCCCTTGACGATGGTGGTGGTTCCCCGGAGCTGCAATTGGCGGTCCATTGCGTCGTCGGCGGGGCGACGCACATAGAACGGCGATTCGCAGTGCATGGCCCCGCGTTCCATGGCGAGATCAAGCACTCGCGGGTCGACCTGCGGTAGCGGCGCACCCCGCTGTTCCGTGGCTTCATGCAGTTGCTGGATGTCGGCTTGGGTATCGCCCCCGTCACCCGACTGGCCCTCATGGGGCAGTTCCTTTGCGCTCTCAATGGCAAGGCGAATGGCGGCGACAATTTCCCCTGGCGGTTTGCCCGCATCCCAAATGGCATACTGGAGAGGGTTGAGGTAGCCGCCAAGGTCGTAAGGCAAGGCACCGGTATAATCGACGCGGATGGGCAGGATGCGGAGGCTGCCCTGTTGTTTCAATTCGTGGGCGAGCCTGATTTCCTCCCTGACCATGTCGCTGCGGATGGATTCTGCGGACAGCAATACGACAAAAAATGCCGCCGCACGAAGCTGCCGTTCGATTTCCGCCTGCCATTCGGTTCCCAACAGCATGTTGCGGTCAATGAAAACCGGGCATCCTGCCCCGGTCAATGCTTGCTCAAGGGCCAGCGCCAAGTCTTCGTCGGGTTTGACATGCCGATAACTAATGAAGACCTGTTTCACCACTAGTCCGCCATGGTTAATAGGCTTTCGGCTTGAAATTCGCCGGCACATCCAACTCGAACACTTCATCATGAATGCGGGCGACGTAAAAGCCAGCCTTTAAAATGCGCTCCTTTAATTCGTCGGACAAATCGATTGCCGCCAAGATGCCATAAACCGCTTTGTCTTTGTGTTCTGGGAAGAAACGGCGGAAGCGTTCCAATATTGACCGCAATTGGTCGATGGCCTCCTCGCGTACATGGCTCTTCACTTCCACCACGTAGGCTTCGTTGACTTCGCTGTTGGCATAGGCCAGCACGTCAATCTCCATGTTCCCTTCCGGTTTCTTCACGCGGACGCTAGGGCTGATCACTTCCATGCCGAAACGCTCGGACAATATCTTGGTCATGGACGGCAAAGCCAAGCCTTCGGTGAAACTGCCGAATTTCTTCCCCAAGCCGCCGATTTGTTTGCCCAATTCCATGATATCCCGCGCAGCCTCCTTCATGTGCCGGTCGGTTTCCTGCATTTTCCTGCCCGTTTCCAGCATTTGCCGGTCGGTTTCCTGCATTTGTCTGGCTGTTTCCTGTTGCGAGACAGCCAAGCTTGCCACCAGTGTTTTCAGTTCTTCATCGGTCATCGGTTTTACCTCGGTGTTTCAAGCTTATAGGTAAGCAAATCTTGAGTTTGCCATCATCAGCTAATAGGCTTTCGGCTTGAAATTCGCCGGCACATCCAACTCGAACACTTCATCATGAATGCGGGCGACATAAAAGCCAGCCTTTAAAATGCGCTCCTTTAATTCGTCGGACAAATCGACTGCCGCCAAGATGCCATAAACCGCTTTGTCTTTGTGTTCTGGGAAGAAACGGCGGAAGCGTTCCAATATTGACCGCAATTGGTCGATGGCCTCCTCGCGTACATGGCTCTTCACTTCCACCACGTAGGCTTCGTTGACTTCGCTGTTGGCATAGGCCAGCACGTCGATCTCCATGTTCCCTTCCGGTTTCTTCACGCGGACGCTAGGGCTGATCACTTCCATGCCGAAACGCTCGGACAATATCTTGGTCATGGACGGCAAAGCCAAGCCTTCGGTGAAACTGCCGAATTTTTTCCCCAAGCCGCCGATTTGTTTACCCAATTCTACGATATCCCGCGCAGCCTCCTTCATGTGCCGGTCGGTTTCCTGCATTTTCCTGCCCGTTTCCTGCATTTGCCGGTCAGTTTCCTGCATTTGCCGGTCGGTTTCCTGCATTCTCCGGTCGGTTTCCTGCATTTGTCTGGCTGTTTCCTGTTGCGTGACAGCGATGCTTGCCACCAGTGCTTTCAGTTCTTCGTCGGTCATGGCTATTTTCCGCAGGCAAAAGAAAACCAGCGGCAGCATGAAAGCCACCGCTGGTCTCGACAGGAATGGATTTAGGCCGCTGCCTTCTGGCCCAGCGCCTTGATGCGGGCGCTCAGGCGGCTTTTGCTGCGAGCGGCTTTATTCCTGTGGATAAGACCCTTGTTGACCGAGGAGTCAATCACCGGTGTGGCTTCGCGGAAAGCGGCTTGGGCTTTTTCGACATCGCCCGTGGCAACCGCGTGCAGAACTTTCTTGATGTAGGTGCGCAGCCGACTGCGGGCCGCTGCATTCTGGATGCGGTTCTTTTCCGAAGTGAGGACGCGTTTTTTTGCGGATTTGATATTAGCCAAGGTAAAGCCCCAAACGTTGATGGCGAAATTGAAAAACGGTTATTTTCTGCCATATGGAGTGCCAATGTCAAGGTCATCATTGGAAACTGCTAGGCGGGGCTTGCACGAAAACTTATACTAGGCTCTTTTTTGTGAATATTTAAGAACAAGGGGGAGCGCGTCTGAGCAGGCAATTAATCAAATCGACAGCCACGGTGGGCATGATGACGCTGGTGTCGCGGATTCTAGGTTTTATCCGAGATATGGTGATCGCCCGCTATTTTGGCGCGGATGCAGCCACCGATGCCTTCTTTGTCGCCTTCAGAATTCCCAATTTTCTGCGTAGGCTGTTTGCCGAGGGTTCGTTTGCCCAAGCCTTCGTGCCGATGCTGTCGGATTACCGGGAAAATAGCGACCGTGCGGGCCTGAAGCTGTTTTTAGACCGGGCTTCCGGCTCGCTGGCACTCATTGTATTACTGGCATCATTGGCGGGCGTCATCGCTGCGCCTTTGTTGATCTTGATCTTCGCGCCCGGCTTTTTGGGCCAGGACGGGCAGTTCGACTTAAGCAGTGCCATGCTGCGAATCACTTTCCCGTATTTGTTCTTTGTGACCCTGACCGCGTTTGCCGGCGGCATACTGAATGCCCATGGGCGGTTTGCCATTCCCGCCATCACGCCCGCCTTATTGAATGTATGCATGATTGCCGCAGCCCTCTGGCTGGCGCCGCAGCTGCCGGTGCCGGTCACGGCCTTGGCTTGGGGGGTGCTGTTGGCCGGCATTGCTCAATTGGCCTTGCAAATTCCCGCATTGATGGCAGCCGGCTTGTTGCCCAGGCCGCGAGTCGCCTTGGCCGACGCCGATGTGCGGCGTCTGCTGAAACGGATGGCACCGGCGATTTTTGGCGTTTCCGTCACCCAGGTGAACCTGTTGGTCGATACCTTGATCGCCTCCTTCCTAATGAGCGGAAGCGTTTCTTGGTTGTATTATTCCGACCGTCTGGTGGAGTTCCCCTTGGGGATTTTCGGGGTCGCCATGGGTACGGCGATTTTGCCGCAATTGGCAAAAAGCCATGCCAGAAAGGACGCGGCGGGGTTTTCCCATGTGCTGGATTGGGGGCTGCGCTGGGTGCTGTTAATCGGCTTGCCCGCCACGGTCGGGTTGATGGCCTTGGCGGAACCCTTGATGTCCACGTTATTCCAATATGACGAATTCGGTTCCCGCGATGTGACGATGGCAGGGCGCAGCTTGATGACCTATTCCACCGGCCTGGTCGGTTTCATTGCCGTCAAAATCCTGGCCTCGGGCTTCAATGCGCGCCACGACCTTGGCACACCGGTTCGCCATGGCGTTTACTCGATGATCGCCAATCTTGTTTTTTCCTTGCTCTTGGTGATACCTTCGGCGGGGGTGGGCTACGGACACGCCGCGCTGGCCTTGTCCACGGCACTGGCGGCTTTGCTCAATGCCGGGTTGTTGTTGCATGCATTGCTCAAAGACGGTGTTTTTCAACCGCGCGCGGGGTGGCTTGCCTTTCTGGCAAGGCTGTTGGTTGCCAACGTGGGTTTGGGTGTGTTGCTTGTGCATTTCACTGCCGGTTTGCCGTGGCAAACTTGGAGTGCCCATGAGAGGGTCGCATGGCTCATGGTGTGGATTGGAGTGGGTGGCGCGGTTTATTTTGCAACGCTGGGGGCTTGCGGTTTGCGCCGTTCCCATCTATCGTCCAAGGAGGCTATTTAAAGCCATGCACTTGGCGAGGGGGTTAAGGCATCTGCTATTTCCAGGTCAAGGATGCGTGGCAACGATTGGTAATTTCGATGGCGTTCACCTAGGTCACAGGGCGGTGATTGAGGGTTTGGCCGCCCAAGGCCGCCGGCTCGGTTTGCCGACCGTGGTCATTTTGTTTGAACCCCAGCCTAGGGAATATTTCGACCCGGAACAGGCTCCCCCAAGGTTGTCCAGATTCCGGGAAAAGCTGACCCAGTTGAATCGGTTGCCAGTGGATGAGGTGTTGGCCTTGCATTTTGACCGGCAACTGGCCGACTGTTCCCCCGAAGAATTCATTCAAACCGTGCTGGTGGAGGGTCTGCGGGTGAAATATCTAGTGGTGGGCGACGATTTCCGCTTCGGCAAGAACCGGCGTGGTAACTTTGCCCTGCTACAGAAAACGGGTGCGTCAAGCGGCTTCGACGTGGCCGATACCGGTTCGGTGCAAGAAGGCGGGGCGAGGGTAAGCAGCACCTTGATCCGCCATGCCTTGGCCAGCGGCAACATGGCCGATGCGTCCTTGTTCCTTGGACGGCCTTATTCCATCATCGGCCGGGTTTGCCAAGGTGCCAAGCTGGGCCGTCAACTGGGTTTCCCCACGGCAAACATTGGCCTGATGCGTAAAAAGACTCCATTGCAAGGCGTGTTTGCCGTTACAATGCACGGTGTCACTGAGCGCCCATTGCACGGCGTGGCGAATGTCGGCTCGCGCCCCACCGTGGACGGTCGCCGCAAGATGCAATTGGAAACCCACCTATTCGATTTCGACGGTGACATTTACGGACATCTTGTCGAGGTTCATTTTCATCAAAAACTGCGCGAAGAGCGGCGTTTTCAAGACGTTACGGCTTTGCGCGAACAGATTGCAAGAGATGCCGAACAGGCGCGAGCCTATTTTGCCAACCCCCATCCTTAAGTATTCAGCCATTCATACCTAAAACCATGGACTACAAAGCCACACTCAACCTTCCCACCACTGATTTTCCAATGAAAGGCAATTTGTCCCAGCGTGAGCCGGGGCAGCTTGCAAGCTGGAAGGAAAAAGCCCTCTACAGGAAAATTCGCGAGGTTTGCCAAGGCCGTCCAAGGTTCATTCTGCATGATGGCCCGCCTTACGCCAACGGCGAAATCCATATCGGCCACGCCGTCAACAAGGTGTTAAAAGACATTATTGTCAAAAGCAAGGGGCTGTCGGGTTTTGATGCGCCCTTCGTGCCTGGCTGGGATTGCCATGGCCTGCCCATTGAGCTGATGGTGGAGAAGAAAATGGGCAAAGCCGGGTTGCAGGTCGATCCGGACGAATTCCGCCGTGCCTGTCGGCAATATGCCGCCGGGCAGGTGGATGTGCAGCGCGACGAATTCATCCGGCTGGGTGTCTTTGGCGATTGGGGGAACCCTTATCTGACCATGGATTTCAAGTTCGAGGCCGACATCATCCGCGCTTTGGGCACTATCTATGCCAATGGCCATCTGACCAAGGGTGCCAAACCGGTCCATTGGTGTACCGATTGCGGCTCGGCTTTGGCGGAGGCCGAAGTGGAATATGAGAACAAACGCTCATTGGCAATTGATGTGCGCTTTCGGGTTATCGACGAAGTGGGGGCTTTGCAGCGTTGCCATACCGCCGAAGGCCATCTTGGCACAGGGCCCCTCTCCGTGGTCATCTGGACCACGACGCCTTGGACTCTCCCCGCCAACCAAGCGGTGGCGCTGAACCCGGAATTGGACTATGCCGTGGTGCAATTGGAGGAAGCCGGCGAGAGGCTCATTCTGGCCGAGGCACTGATGAAGGACACCTTGGGGCGCATCGGTGCCGGGAATTACCGCGTTGTAGCCTATTGCAAGGGTTCTGCGTTGGAAGGTTTGCTGCTTCGGCATCCGTTCCTGGAACGGGACGTGCCGGTGATTCTGGGCGACCATGTCACGTTGGAAGCGGGAACCGGTGCGGTGCACACCGCCCCCGGACACGGCCAGGAAGACTATGTCGTCGGCTTGAAATATGCCTTGCTGGTTGACAATCCAGTGGGGGATGACGGGGTTTTCCTCCCCGGCACCCCGTTTTTTGCCGGCCAGCATGTGCTGACCGCCAACCCGCAAGTGGTGGAAGTGCTCAAGGACTATGGCAACTTGTTGCATGTCGAGAGCATCGAACACAGTTACCCCCACTGTTGGCGGCACAAAACCCCGGTGATTTTCCGCGCCACCCCGCAATGGTTCATCGGCATGGACAAGAACGGGCTGAGGGCTAATACGCTGCAAGAAATCAAACAGGTGCAATGGATTCCCGATTGGGGGCAGGCGCGCATCGAGGGCATGGTGGGCAACCGTCCCGACTGGTGCGTGTCTCGCCAGCGCACTTGGGGCGTGCCGATTGCCTTGTTTATCCACAAGCAGACAGGGGATATTCACCCGGACGCAATGAACCTGATCGAGCAGGTCGCCCTGCGGGTGGAGCAGAAGGGCATTGACGCTTGGTTTGATCTTGACGCAAAAGAACTGCTGGGCGCGGATGCCGATCACTACAGCAAGATGAGCGACACCTTGGATGTCTGGCTTGATTCCGGCGTGACCCATGCCTGCGTATTGAAACGTCGCGACGACTTGGCATTCCCCGCTGATCTTTATCTGGAAGGCTCCGACCAGCATCGAGGCTGGTTCCAGTCCTCGCTACTGTCATCGGTGGCGATGAACGGCGTGGCCCCTTACCGCGCCGTGCTGACCCATGGCTTCACGGTGGATGCCCAAGGCAAGAAGATGTCCAAATCCAAGGGCAATGTGGTCGCCCCGCAAAAGGTGGTGAAGAACTTGGGCGCGGACGTCCTGCGCCTGTGGGTGGCCGCCACGGATTACCGGGCGGAGATGTCCGTTTCCGATGAAATCCTCAAGCGCACCGCCGACGTGTACCGCCGCTTGCGCAACACCGCCCGTTATCTGCTGGCCAATCTTAACGGTTTCGACCCGGCGCAAGACCTTGTCGCGGCGGAACAGCTATTGCCACTGGACCGTTGGGTGGTGGATCGCGCTTGGCAATTGCAAGAAGAAGTCATCAGCGCCTATGCGACTTACCAGTTCAACTTGGTTTACCAGAAGGTCCACCATTTCTGTTCGGTGGACTTGGGCAGTTTTTACCTGGATGTCACCAAGGACCGGCAGTACACCTGCAAGGGCGGCAGTTTGGCTAGGCGCTCGGCACAAACGGCGATGTACCATATTGCCGAGGCGCTGACCCGCTGGCTGGCCCCCATACTCAGCTTCACCAGTGATGAAATCTGGCGTTTCCTGCCGGGCGACAGGCCGGAGTCGGTGTTCCTGTCAACGTGGTACGAAGGGCTTCACCCGCTAACCGAAAGCAGCCCGATGAACCGTGAGTTTTGGGATTTTGTCTTGCAAGTCCGCGAAGCGGTGAGCAAGGAACTGGAAGTGCTGCGCATCCGCAACGCGATCGGCTCCTCGCTGGATGCCGAGGTGGAGCTTTATTGTTCACCGGATGTGCTGGCCCGCTTGTCGCCCTTGGAAGATGAACTGCGCTTCGTCTTCATCACCTCTTATGCGAAGGTGTTTCCGGAAAGCCCGGAACATGCCGACAAGCTTCCCACCGAAATCGAAGGGCTTGAATTGAGGCTACGCGCCAGCGACAAGACCAAATGTGTACGCTGCTGGCATCACCGTGTTGATGTGGGAACCCACGTCGGCCATCCCGAACTGTGCGGGCGGTGCGTGGAGAATGTGGAAGGCGAGGGCGAGAAACGGTTATATGCCTAAGTTCCAATTATAAATTATGAAATAGGGTGGGGCGAAGGGACAGCAATTCCCATTATGGCTCCATTGCCGTCATTCCGGCATGGATGCCGGAATCCAGTCACAGGGATGTGAATCTGCGCCCGACTCAAGCACTGGTGCAAGCGGCATGTTACCGTCCATGGCACTGGATACCGGCATCCATGCCGGTATGACGAAGTTCTCGGCACTGGCTGAAGAATCTTGCTAATCAGATGCCGGAATGACGGGTTGTCTATCAGCACTTTGGCTCATAATGGGAATTGCTGGCGAATGAAGCCGCCCCTACATTCAATCCTTGAAATTTAATTGGAATAATTGCTATGTTGAAATGGCTTTGGTTTACAGCACTGGTCATTGTTTTGGATCAGACTAGCAAATTGTTAGTCGATCATTCAATGCAACTGTACGAAAGCATACCGCTAATTCCATTCTTTCAGTTGACCTATGTGCGCAACACCGGCGCGGCCTTTAGTTTCCTGGCCCAGGCCGGGGGCTGGCAGCGCTGGTTTTTCATAATGTTGTCCGTGTCCGCCAGCATTGCCATCGCTTATTGGCTTAAAAACCTGCCCAAAGACAGGCCATGGGAAGCCGCCGCTTGGGCGCTGGTGCTGGGCGGCGCACTGGGCAATCTGATAGACCGCATCAGTTATGGCTATGTGATCGACTTTCTTGATGCGTTTTATCAACACTGGCACTTCCCCGCCTTCAACGTCGCCGACTCCGCCATCACGATAGGCGTGGGCATGTTGTTGATTGATGTGGTGTTGGCGGCCCGCCGATCCCCGTCGTAGGAGCGGGCCATGCCCGCGATGAGGACTATAATGGAGGGATCGGCCAAGATCGTTCGCGGGCATGGCCCGCTCCTACCCGTCTAACTTTAGCGATAAAAGTAACAGCATGCGCGCCTAACTCGCCCTACGATTTTTTTCATCCAGTAGGCAAAATAATCGCCCCCAGTCAAAAGACGGGCCAGGATCGGTTTTCCGTCCTGGGGCAATGTCGCAATGGCCGGTGATCGCCTCGCGTGAAAGTGTCGGGTAACGGGCCAGCAGAGCCTGGATGACAGCGGCCAGCCGGTCATATTGGGCTTGCGTATATTCGATGGTTTCCGTACCCTCCAATTCAATGCCGATGGAAAAATCATTGCATGTCTCCCTGCCGCAATAACTTGATACGCCCGCGTGGAAGGCGCGTCGATGGAAAGGCACATATTGAGTGACTGCCCCATCGCGGCGGATTAGCACATGGGCCGCCACGCGCAGATGATGGATGCCCCCGAAGTATGGGTGCGCATCCGCAGGCAGGGTGTTGGTGAACAGCCGGTCTATCCACTCACCGCCGAACTCACCGGGGGGCAGGCTGATACAATGCACGACGATCAAGGAAATATCGTCAGGATTGATCCTGTCATTGCAATTGGGGGATGGGATAACATTGTCGGCATCTTCCAACCAACCGGCGGATATGTTTGAAATCATGTCGTGTGCAGCGGTTTCAATGGTAATAGGGGATGGCATCCCTTAACGTTGCAAAAATGCCAATGGGTTGATGGTCCCCGATGGGGCCACTGTAGGCATTTATCTTATCAGTTATCAGAGATGTGATACCTCTTGACGCTGATTAGTTAAGTTTTTCATCAATCAAACCGACTATGAAACGGGACATGAAATGACGATAAGAGTACGCTATTTCGCCAGTCTGCGGGAAAAAATGGGCCGTGTCGAGGACACCTTGGTGTACGAAGACATTGCCACGGTTGCCGACGTTTGGAGAGTCGTCAGTACCGGGCAGCCTTTGCCCGACCACCTCCTCTGCGCGATCAATCTGGAATACGCCGAACCGCTGGCCACGGTGCGGGACGGGGATGAAGTGGCGTTTTTCCCGCCCGTGACCGGAGGGATGGGATGACCGTCATTTTATGCCAAACCGAGTTCTCGCCTTATGCGGAAATGGATGCCTATCAGCAGTCCATGGGTGAAGCGGCGGGGCGTTACGGTGCCACGTCGGTCTTCGTCGGCACGATGCGCGACTTGAATTTGGGCGATGCCGTCACGCAGATGACCCTGGAACATTATCCGGGCATGACCGAGCTACGTTTGGGGCAAATCGTGGCGGAAACACAAGCCCGTTGGGCGTTGATTGATGTGTTGGTCATCCACCGGGTGGGTGAAATAAAACCCAATGATGCCATTGTCCTCGTCGCGGCTTGGGCTATGCACCGTGGCGCGGCGTTTGAAGCCTGCCGCCATATCATCGAGGAACTCAAACACACCGCCCCGTTTTGGAAAAAGGAGTCGATCAGGGATGGCGAACGCTGGGTGGAAAATAATACCGAATGCTGAAATCCACTCTATCGCGTAAAACCTGGCCTGCCTGGGTCGCGCTCGGCATCGGCTTGCTGGCGACGGTTTTCGCCAGCCTCCAGGTCAAGCAGGGCATCGAACACGATGAGGTGAGGCAATTCGCCTTTGCCAGCGATCAGGTCACCCTCAAAATCCAAGAGCGCCTGGGTGCCTACGCGATGATCCTGCGCGGCGGCGCCGCCCTGTTTGCCGCTTCAAAAGCGGTGGAGCGTCACGAGTGGCGGGCTTACGTCGAGGGACTGCAAGCGAACGAAAATGTTCCCGGCGTGCAGGGGGTCGGGTTTGCCCAAGTCATCCCCCCATCTCAACTAGCCGCACACATCGCCCGCATTCGCAGAGAGGGATTCCCCGACTACACCGTGCGCCCGCCCGGCGAACGCGCCGTCTACACCTCCATCGTCTATCTCGAACCCTTCCGCGACCGCAACCTGCGCGCCTTCGGTTTCGACATGTACACCGAGCCGGTCAGGCGGGCCGCCATGGAACATGCGCGTGACACCGGCGAGGTGGCGCTGTCCGGCAGGGTCGTGCTGGTGCAGGAGACTGGCGTTGAAGTCCAGGCCGGGGTTCTGATGTATGTCCCGGTCTATCGCAACGGCGCAGCGGCGGACACGGTTGCGCAGAGACGGGCGGCGCTGCTCGGCTGGGCCTACAGCCCCTACCGCATGAATGATCTTATGGCCGGCATTCTCGGGGACTGGGATAGCTATGCAGGCAAAACCGTCGACCTGCACATCTACGCCGGGCCTGAGGCAACGCCTGCCACCCTGCTGTTCGACAGCAAACCGACCGCCACCCCCGCTGTGCAGTCGCTGTTCTACCAGCAGCGGACGATAGATATCAACGGCCAGCCGTGGCTGCTGGTATTTGACCGCACCTCGACAGCCCCAGTCATCAGCTACGCACCGGCTTGGGCAGCCTGGGCCGGCGGCCTTGCGCTCAACGGCCTGCTGTTCGGGTTGATGCTCGCGGTGATTAACACGCGAGTCAACGCCGCCCGCATCGCTGAAAAACTCACCGAAGAGAGCAGGCGCCACGAAAAAGCGTTGCAGGAGAGCGAAGCAAAAATCCGTCTTCTGATGAACTCCGTCGCCGAAGCGATATACGGCATTGACATGGACGGCGACTGCACCTTCTGCAATGACGCCTGTCTGCGTCTGCTTGGATACCAGCACCATGAAGCGTTGCTCGGCAAGAACATGCATTGGCAGATTCACGGAAAATATGCGGATGGACGTTGCTTTCCCGTTGAAGAATGCCGTATTTTCCAAGCATTCAACCAAGGGGAATGCATGCATGTGGACGACGAGGTGCTATGGCGCTTTGACGGCACTTCTTTTCCTGCCGAGTATTGGTCGTATCCACAAAGCCAGGACGGCGTGGTCATAGGGGCCGTGGTTACATTTTTGGATATCACCGAACGCAAACTTGCCGAAAATGCGCTAATGGAAAGTGAAAGCCGCTTCCGTAGCATGGCGGACACCGCGCCGGTGATGATCTGGATCGCCGGGCTGGACACGCGGTGCTATTGGTTCAACCAAGTCTGGCTGGCGTTCACCGGGCGCGGCATCGAACAGGAAATGGGCAACGGCTGGGCGGAGGGGGTACACCCGGAAGACTTGCAGCGTTGTCTGCACACCTATCTGACAGCCTTTGATGCCCGCCAAAAATTCGCCATGGAATACCGCCTGCGCCGCTTCGACGGGGAGTATCGCTGGCTGGACGACCACGGCGTGCCGAGGTTTGACGGTCAAGGCCAGTTCCTAGGCTATATCGGTTCTTGCGCGGACATCACCGAGCACAAACAGGACGAGGCGGAACTGCTGCGCTCCAACCGCGAACTGGAGCAGTTCAGCTACAGCATTTCGCACGACATGCGCCAGCCGCTGCGGATGATCTCCAGCTACCTGCAACTGCTACAGACCGGCCTCGCCGGCCGGCTCGACGCCGGGCAGCGCGAACACTTCAACTTCGCCATCGACGGCGCCCGACGCCTCGACGCGATGCTGCTGGGGCTGCTGGAATACTCGCGGGTCGGCCGCAAGGGCGAGCCGCCGGCCTGGGTGGAAAGCCGCGCACTGCTCGACGAGGCGCTGCTATTCCTGCGACCGGCGATTGCCGAGGCACAGGCCGCCGTGTGCATTGCAGGCGATTGGCCGCAAATCCTTGCCAGCCCGGATGAAATGTCGCGCCTGCTGCAAAACCTGATCGCCAACGCCATCAAGTTCCGCGTCGCCGGACGCACACCGGAAATTGCCGTGACCGGCGCAATCGACGGCCCTTTGTGGCGCGTGAGCGTCGCCGACAACGGCATCGGCATCCTGCCCGGCCAGGCCGGCCGGCTGTTCCAGATGTTCCAGCGCCTGCAAGCGCGCGCCGCCTACGAGGGCACTGGCATTGGCTTGGCGCTTTGCCGCAAGATCGCCGAGCACCATGGCGGCAGCATAGGGGTGGAGTCGGCGGGCGAAGGGCAAGGCAGCACGGTTAGCTTCGAATTGCCCCTGCACCCGGCGGGCACTCCCGCCGGCGACACCGAAAAGAAGGAATGAAATTGAACCCAATCCCGCCGGGCCAACGGTCCGCATTCTACCGCTACGCCCGGATGACGGTGGCCCTGTTCGTCATCCTCGCCATTGCCTTTGCCGTTTACGCCTGGTCGGAAAAGCAGATTGACCGCGCCAATGACCTGCGGCTGCAATCCCACCTGCTCGTCGATGAGTTGCGCCAGTCTTCGGACGACCTGACCCGGATGGCGCGGATCTATGTGGTGACCGGCGATCCCGTTTACAAAACCTACTACCAAACCATCCTGGACATACGCGACGGCAAGCAGCCACGGCCACAGGGGTATCAGAATATTTACTGGGATTTCGTGGCGAATGGGCAAGTGCCAAAACCCGGCGGCGGACCCGCCATCGCACTGTTGGAGTTGATGCGGCGGGCGGGTTTCACCGAGCAGGAATTCCGCCAACTGGCGCAGGCCAAAGCGGATTCTGACGCCTTGACCGCCACCGAATTCGAGGCGATGCGGAGGGCTGAAGCCACCGGCCCGAAGGCCGGGGCCAGCCATGCCCTGGCACGCAGGATGATGCATGACGGCCAGTACCACCAGGCCAAGGCCGCCATCATGAAGCCCATTAATGAGTTCAACGAGCTGATGGGAAAGCGCACCCTCGATGTGGTCCAGGTTGCCAAGGCCAAGGCATTGATACTGGGGAGTCTATTTGTCGCCTTAGGGTTGAGCCTGATAGTGATGGTTTGGCGGATGAATAATGCCTTGTGCGCCACCTTGGGAGGTTCTGTCGATGAAGTCCGTGCACACCTCGCCAGAATCGGCAGCGCCGATTTCTCCTCCGTCATCCGGGTCGCTGACGGCCGGGAAAACAGCATCCTCGGATGGTTGGCAAAAACGCAGGCCAATCTGCATCAGATTGATCGCGAACGCAAACAGGCCGAGGCCGGGCGCGCACACACCAGCGCCGAGTTGGATCGGCAAGCCTTGGCCATTGCCCGCTCGAACGCCGATCTGCAACGCTTTGCCGAGGTGACGGCGCACCACTTGCAGGAGCCGGTCCGCCGCATGGCCAGCTACGCCGAACGGCTGTCCGCGCAATTGGCCGGCCGGATCGACGAGGCGGAAGCCCAACTGTCGCTCGACTACATCGGCCAGCAGGCTCGCCGCATGAAGCATCTATTGGGCGACGTCGAGCGTTATCTGGCGGCAGACCAGCCGCGCGGCAACATCGGACAAGCCGGTGCCAACCAAGCCGTCGCCGGAATGCTTGCCAAGCTGTCCGACCGCATCGCCGCAACCGGTGCCACCGTCACCGTGGGCGACCTGCCACCGGCCTGGATCGACACCCCGCGCCTGGACGACCTGTTCTCTGTGGTGTTGGACAACGCCTTGCTGTATGGTATTGTGGACAATCGGAGCGGGCGGGACGGCGTGGCGTTGCGCATCGGCATTGACGGCGAACGCCGGGGTGAGCAGGTGCGCTACCGCGTCAGTGACAACGGCCCCGGCATCAAGGCAGAATACCGCGAGCGGGCGTTTCGCGTGTTCGAACGGTTGACATCGGGCGACGGCGGCACCGGCATCGGCTTGGCCATCGTGCGGCGCATTGCGGAGAGTTGCGGCGGTCGCGCATGGATCGAGGAAACGCCGGGCGGCGGCTGCCGCGTCCTGTTTGAATTACATGCGGAGAAAAACCATTGAACACCGAATCAAAGCCTTTCGTCATCCTGCTCGCCGAGGACGAGCCGGCCGATGCCCACTTGCTCGAAATTGCCCTGACCGAGAACCGCATCCTGGCCGACCTGCATCGTGTGGCCGATGGCCGCGAGGCGCTTGAGTTCCTGCGCCGGCAAGGCCCGCGATTTGCCGACTCGCCGCGCCCGGATTTGATTTTGCTCGATCTAAACATGCCGTGCATGGACGGTCGCGAATGCCTGGCCGAACTGAAGCAAGATGAGGCGCTGCGCGACATTCCAGCGGTGATCCTGACCACCTCCGAGGTCGAGCGCGACATCGTTGCCTCCTACCGTTTGGGCGCGGCCGGCTATATCACCAAGCCGGTGGATATTCTGCAATTCGTCGCGGCCATCCGCATGCTGGGCGACTACTGGATCAAGCTGGTGCGACTGCCCCAGCGGCCGGGGTAGCCAATGAATTCCTTCATCCCGCCCGCACTCAAGCCGCGCCCGGTGGTACTCGTCGTCGAAGACGAGCCTGGCGATGCGCAATTGATCAAACTGCAACTGCTTGAAGTCGGGCGGGAGGCGTTTGAGGTGCATCTGGCCGACTCGCTGGCGGCGGCACGGTGCGTGATCGACACCGACGGGCTAACTCCGGATGTGGTGCTGCTCGACCTCAACCTGCCCGACTCGGCCGGCATCGCCACCGTCGAACGCTGCCGCAAACTGATCGATGCACCCGTGGTCGTGCTGACCGGGCTGGACGACATTGCGGCGACCCAGGCCGCCATCCAGTCCGGCGCCGAGGACTATCTCACCAAGGGCGGCGATGGCACCGCTTTGCGCAAGGCGGTTCGCTATGCCATGCTGCGCCACCAGCGCGACACCGATATCCGTCTCGCCGCCACGGTGTTCACCCACGCCCGCGAAGGCATCATGATCACCGCCGCCGACGGCACGATCATCGATGTCAATGACGCCTTTAGCCACATCACCAGTTATGGCCGCGACGAGGTCTTGGGGCAAAACCCGCGCATCCTCAGCTCCGGTCGCCAGAGCAAGGATTACTACGACACCATGTGGCGCGTCCTGGTCGAGCAAGGCCAATGGCATGGCGAAATGTGGAACCGGCGCAGGGACGGCGAAGTGTATGCCGTGATGCAAACCATCAGCGCGGTGCGCGATGCCCAGGGCAACACTAAAAACTACGTGGCACTATTCTCCGACATCACCCTGCTCAAGGAGCACGAACACGAGTTGGAGCATATCGCCCACTACGACGCGCTGACCAGCCTGCCCAACCGCGTGCTGCTGGCCGACCGCCTGAACCAAGGGATGATCCAGGCGCAGCGGCGCGGGCAACAGCGACTGGCCGTGGCCTTTCTCGACTTGGACGGCTTCAAGGCCATCAACGACGACCACGGGCATGATGCCGGCGACCAGTTGCTGATCACCGTGGCCACCCGCATGAAGCAGACCCTGCGCGAAGGCGACACCCTGGCCCGCATCGGCGGCGACGAGTTCGTCGCCGTGCTGCTTGACTTGGCGGATGTAACCGCCAGTACGCCGATGCTCGGCCGCCTGCTCGCCGCCGCCGCCCAGCCGGTGCAGTTTGGCGGCCTCGCGCTGCAAGTCTCCGCCAGCCTCGGCGTCACTTTCTACCCGCAGGCGGAAGACATCGACGCAGACCAACTGCTACGCCAGGCCGACCAGGCCATGTATCAGGCCAAGCTGTCCGGCAAGAACCGTTACCACCTATTCGACGCCGAGCAGGATCGCAACGTCCGCAGCCACCACGAAAGCCTGGAGCGCATCCGCCGCGCCCTGCTTGATCGCGAATTCGTGCTGCATTACCAGCCCAAGGTGAACCTGCGCACCGGGGCGGTCGTCGGGGCCGAGGCGCTGATCCGCTGGCAACACCCGGAAAGGGGGCTGCTGCCGCCGGTGGCTTTCCTGCCAGTGATCGAGAACCATCCGTTGGCCGTCGAACTGGGGGAGTGGGTGATCGACACCGCCCTGGCCCAGGTGGAACGCTGGCAGGCGGACGGGCTGGACCTGCCGGTCAGCGTCAATGTCGGTACCCGCCAGTTGCAGCAGGCGGACTTTGTCGAGCGCCTGCGTGGGTTGCTGGCAGCACATCCGAACACCAGGCCGGGCCACCTCGAACTGGAGATATTGGAAACCAGCGCACTGGAACTGGCCGGGGCATCCCAGGTCATCGAAGCCTGCCGGGGGATCGGCGTGCTGTTTGCGCTGGATGACTTCGGCATCGGTTATTCCTCGCTGACCTACCTGAAACGCCTGCCGGTCGCCCATATCAAGATCGACCAGAGCTTCGTGCGCGACATGCTCGACGACCCCGATGACCTGGCCATTCTGGAGGGCGTGATCGGCCTGGCCGCCGCCTTCCACCGCCAGGTCATCGCCGAAGGGGTGGAGACCGTGGAACACGGCGAAATGCTGCTGCAACTCGGCTGCGAACTGGCCCAGGGCTATGGCATTGCCCGCCCCATGCCGGCCGCCGACATCCCAAGCTGGGCGGCCCGCTGGCGGCCCGCCCCGGCCTGGGTCGATTTGCTTGCGGTGAGCCGCGACGATTTGCCGCTGCTGTTTGCCGGCACAGAACACCGCGCTTGGATTGCGGCGGTGGAAAGCCACCTCAAGGGCGGGCGCGAAACCCCTCCGCCACTGGACCCCCGCCAGTGCCGCTTCGGCAAGTGGCTGGATGCCGGGGGCCTGGCCCGCCATGGTGCCAGGCCGGCCTTCCAGGGGATTGATCCCTTGCACCGCCAGGTGCATGCACTGGCGGCCGGACTGGCTGGACTCCAGTCTCAAGGCCGTGGCCCGGAGGCGCGGGCGATGCTGGGCGAACTGCACGGCATGCGCGATGCCTTGCTCGGACAGTTGCAGGCGCTGGTGCGGGAAATAAAGTAGTTTCGGTTTCAGACAAATTGACGGCAGGTTTCAGCAATGATCCGCGAGGGTGAACATGACCGGGCTTGGGGTGCGCGGGCATAGCTACGATAGTCGGCTACGAATCGGTCGATAAGCTCCAGATTGTATGAGCTCAATAAACAATTGCCCCCCATCCCCTCTTGACGTTCCGTGGCTTTTCTCAACAACAGGATCGGTTTGCCCAAGTAATGACATTCTTCTTGGTTGCTGCCCCCGTCGCTGACGACAAATTCGGCAACTCCGACCAAGCGAATGAAGCGAAAAAAATCGTAACGCTGGCGCAATTCGACATTTTCGAGTCTGGCGAGACGATCATACAGTCCAAACTCGCGTAGTTTTTTTTCCGTGGGTTTGTGCAATATGAAAACTAGATGTTGGTTTCGGCTGATATGCCCGACAATTTCAACGACCCGTAACAAGGCCGTCCGTGAATAAATGTTTTCGAAACGATGGAGGGTGACAATGCCAAAAGGCATGTCGGGAATAGCTACATCCGCAATGTCACCGGCGGCTAATGCGAATCTCAACGCGTCGGTTAGGGTATTTCCGCCAGTATCAATTTTGTTGCCTGGGTAGGTTGCCAGATTGGTGATCGCCCATTGGCTGGGGCAAAAAAAATAATGGGTCAAACGGAACGTCAGCAGTCGGATGAGTTCCTCAGGGAACGGATGGAACAGATTGAAGGAACGTAGCCCCGATTCCACATGCCCCACCTTAAGCCCCGCCAACCTAGCCATAAGGGCGCCAAGCAATGTGGAGAAGGTATCGCCATGGACCAAAACGATGCCGTTTTGGTCATCACCGAATATCTCGCTTCGCCGGGTTAGGGTATGCCAAAGAATGCGTAGGGACCACCCTGCCATGCCAGTGATGGAGGTAATGTCACTGCCCCCATAGAGGCAGTAATCGGGTCCGTCCAGCCCAAAATTATCAAGGATATCATCCATTGTTTCCCGGTGCTGGCCGGTGGAGATGAAGCGGTAAGGCAGTCCTTCATTTTGAAGCGCCTTAAGTACGGGTGCCATCTTGATTAGCTGTGCTTTGGTACCGATGACGACATGAATCATAAGTTATCTTTCCCGCTGCCCTCAATCCCCCGATAATGCAGCGAGGAAACTTGCTCTGACAACAGGCCGATGAGGAGCGTAAACAGGGCTGACATCAACAGCAAAAGGCTCATATTGGTGAACCTGCCTTGGGTTTGGTAGTTGTAAACATAAAGCCCCATGCCCGAACCGAACAGGAAAAAGCTGATCGGCAGGAAGATGCGCATGGGGGAAAACAGGGCGCCGATTTTCAGGATGATCATAAAAAACCGCGCGCCATCCCGAAACAGCTTGATTTTGCTCTTGCCTTTTCTTTTTCCCGCCTGAATCGGCACGTAATAGACGGGGAAGCCGGCGCGGAAGAACGCCATGGTGCTGGTGGTGGGGTAGGAAAAGCCATTGGGCAACAGATAGAGAAACTTGCGGAAACGCTGCGCCCGGACAGCCCGGAAACCCGAGGTCAAATCTTTAATGCGGTAGCCGGTCATCAGGCTGGCGAACCGGTTGTAGAACGCATTGGCCAGACGACGTGCCAGGGAGGAGTGGGAAGAGGGTGTCCTGGCACCGACGACTAGATAGTAGCCTTCGTCGATTTTGTCGAGCAGGCGGGGTATGTCGGCAGGGTCGTGCTGTCCGTCGGCATCCATGAAGACGATCACATCGCCTGAAGCCTTGCGTGCGCCTGTCTTGATGGACGCCCCGTTACCCATGCTGAATGGATGGCGGATGGTTTCAACCCGGTTGGCCTTGCAAACGGCTGGGGTGTCGTCGGTTGATCCATCGTCAATCACCAGGATTTCAGCTTGGCCGTAGGCTAGTCGCAGCTTGGGCAACAACACGCGCAAATTTTCCGCTTCGTTTTTGGCGGGAAGGACGATAGACAGTCTTCGTTGTGGGGATTGAGTCTTCAATTCGGTCGGGCCTAGTGAGTCACAAACTACAGATGCAGAACTTACGCTAGTCCCCAAGCTCCAGCTTCAAAGCCTTTAACTTAAAGAATAAATCGTCATTTCATCGCTTTGGTTCAAAATCAGAACTGTTGGACTGACTGGCCAACCATTGCTCGAAATCCTCAGCATGGGTGAAATCCAGCAATGCTTCGGCCAAGGCTTCGATCTGTTCCAAGCTGAGAGTATGGACTCGACGGTTCTGGTTTGAAGAGAGTAGTCCGATGCGCCGGGGTAGTAGGCGCAAAACCAAGGCTTGGGCTTCTTCCTGCCTGCCTTCTTTTCTGCCTTCTTGTTTTCCTTCGCCCAATACATCCTGATAAAAGCGTGTTTGCTTGAGATCGCTATAGGTGAAATCCAGCATTTTCTGTATCTCCTCCCGGCTTAACCGGGGAAATTTGTAGATTAATATGGTTTCAATCAGTCCCAACAAATCGGCGGTATCCGCACTGTCAGGATGCCCCGGTTTGATACGTCCTGCCAAGTCCTTGGCGGTGGCGATAACCTTAACCGCATCTTGGACGATCAGGCGCACAAGCCGCAAACCCAGGCTATCCTGCGGGCAATCGGGAAGCTTGTCCAGATATATCCGCTGGACTTCAGGCAATTGCAACAGACCTTGGTAATGCCTTGCATCGGTTTGTTCAGTCGCTTGGTTTGGGTAAATCACCACCACCCGCCATGGGTTTTTTGGGTGGAATTGCCGCAGATAGAGGAACAATTCGGCGAACAGCCGGCCATAAAGACCCTCATCCGGTTGAAACTGAACCTCGGCAAACAGCAGTGGCGAATTTTCGTCCCCCTCGGGCGGGGTAAACAAGCCATCCAGCCGGAAAGCCGTTTGTTTAAGCTCAACCGATTGGAACCGGTAGTCTTGCGGACGCTCCACTTGCCAGCCGCTCAATTCGAAAATCAGTCCGGGCAAATGCTGGAATAGGCTGTAGAAAAGGCTGTCGGTTTTCATGACTTAAGAATATCACATGGACAAACCGCTGCCGAACTTTGATGGGCTGAAATCAAAAAAAGGGGGGGACACTAAACTTTAGTTGCGCTGGTTAGCTGGACTACCAATCGCCGCGAGGGCGTGGCTCCCGCAATCGCCTATTATGGCCTAGTTTGCTGTGTATTCACAGGCCCGGGCGGAGCGGATGGACGCTCCATATCCTGTTGGATTTGTTGCCTTAACCGTTTAATTTCCATCGGATAGTCATGTCTGGATAAAACACCTTTGACCACCGCCGGGGTAGTGCCGAGCAGCTTTTCGGCAACGGTCAAGTGCGCGAGTGCTTCCGCATAAAAGCCATGGGTCGCCAACAAAGCCGTTTCCAATAATCCCGTATCAGGATCATTACTGATTTGCAAAGCTTGGGAAAACCAGTTCGATGCTGCCTCTTTGTCGTTCATTTGCAGGGCAATCAAGCCCTTGAGATGGATGAGCGTAAACTTGGCGTTTATATCATTTTTTACCGTAGGATTGACCAATAGGGTCTCGGCCATGCTTTTTATCCCGTCCAAACTCAGTCCTCCACATTTTCCGTTACCGCTCAGGTTTGTCAATTGCTCAAGCATGTCGAAAATATGGGAGTCATAATTGACCGGGTTTTTCTCCATCAAGTGCAGCGTGTCGGTAAAATAATCCTGATCGGGTTTTTCGGCAAGGCAGCTCATGACGATGCGATGCAGTCTGAGCTTGAAGTTCTTCGGGTGTTTGTCTGTCGCCGATTGCAGAATCGCCAAAGCTTGGTCGTACTGGCCAAGTTTATAATAAACATTGGCCGCATAGCGCTGCGCCCTTGGTGAATCGGGATGTTGCGCCCCCCAAAATAGCAGTAATTCCGCTTCGCTGCTCCATAACTTCGCCTTGGCGGCGGTGAATCCGGAAAATATCAAGAGTACGATTAAGATTGCGAAGGCGGTGAGTTTAAACCGAAGTTCCGCCACATAAGCTAGGGGAAGGAACAGAAAGATGGAAGGGAGGTAATTGCGATGTTCATAGTACAAATCCAAGGGGGCCACCGTGGATTCCAATACATGACCGACAAAAAAGAACAGAATGGCCAAACTCACCAAAGGATAAGAGCGGCGGACTTTAACGGCGACAGCTAACAAAGCAAGGAGGCAAACCAGTGCCAGTGCCGTCGTCGGCGGAGTGAACAGGCTAGTGGAAACCGGGAAATCGTCATTGAACAGCGAGCCAGAGTACAGCTTTGGAACCAGCAGGTCATAGAGATAATGCGCTAGCACCCTAAACTCGGTCAGCACACGTTCGTAGAGCGTATAGTTTCGTGCGGCGAATGCGTTAGCTTGGCTTGGCGTCAAATAACGGGACAGATAAAGGGTGACGGCCAATGCCGGAAGCCCGAAAAAAGTCATCGTCCAAAACGTGTGGGGATGTTTGACTAACTGGCTTTGCTGGCGCAATACGGTGAATTCCACTACCGCCAGCAACAAAGGCAAGACAGCGCCATTTTCCTTGCTCAATACCGCCAATACGGTAAAAACGGAAACCGCGACCGTCATCCATGCATAACCCATGAGGGGCTTGGTTTGCATCCTCTCGCGCCCTTGCAAATACACCAATATCCCCAACAGGGAAAACAGGGCCGCCAGCATCGTCATGCGTTGGATCACATATAACGTGGTTGAAACCAGCAGGGGGTGCAGCAGCCAAAGGCTGGCCGAAGCCAAGGCCAAGCATTCGGCATGGTGGCTAATGAAACGACGGGTGTTCAACCGGCACAGCTTGAGTGAAACCCAGAAAACCAATAGGCCGTTCAAAGTATGAATCAGCAAGTTGGTGTACTTGAATGGCCAAGGATCGGAAGGCCAGGCGACAGCATTGAGCAGGAAACTCAGCAGGGAAATTGGCCGGCCGGTGGGGCCGGAAAAACCACTGACCACAAATTGGACAACACTGTGGAAGTCATTGATTTGGTTGTTGTCACCCAGCGATTCCAGGTTGGCGAAGTCATCAAACAGGAACGGCCCGGAGAGGCCAGGCCAATAGACGGCCAGGCACAAGCCTATGACGGCATAGAGGGCAAAACCACAAATCAAAGCTTGTCTCGAAATTAATGACACTTAAAGTTCTCTCTGTGTCTGGGTCATCAATGGGGGGGTCAATTCCCAACTCCATTGTTGGAACCGTCAGTAAGGTGATTTCCAATAATGAATCCACCAAAAGAAACGTCCACAAAAGACACGAAAAGCACGAACAAATCTTGCTTTTGTTCGTGCTTTTCGTGTCTTTCGTGGACTCAATTTTTGCGCTGGCTCCCAAGCTCCAGCTTGGGAACCTTTGCCTTACACGCTCCAGCTTGCCTTATGCCAGGGAAGCTGGAACTTGGGAACGAGAGCAAATCGGCAAAAAGAAACGCCCCTCGCGGGGCGTTTCCAAGTGCATTAAGCGCTTACAGTGGCAAGTGCTTAACTGCAAGTCTTGGGTAGATATTTGGCTAGTATAGAGGTTTTGGCGCAGTTCCAATGGATCGTGCCACCCGAAGCCGTTGACGGGGTAATCGTGAAGGTCGCGCCTCCTATCGGGGCGGCGACACTGCCAGATGGTTTAAAGGTAATGAGCATCGCGCCTGTACCTGCGGTGATGGCTATGGAAGCCACATACTTACCGGTCAAGGAATTTGCTCCCGGGACGCTCTGTTCACCATTGCCAGGCCATGATCCTTTGTTGTTTAAACCTTCCGTCACCACGGTTTTCAGGCCATCGACCAATACAAAGCCTTCTGAAACTTGCGACCGGGCCGTGTAGTCTTGGTAAGCGGGGATGGCCACTGCGGCCAAAATGCCGATGATCGCGATGACGATCATCAGTTCGATTAATGTAAAGCCTTGTTGTGACTTGGTGTTCATTTTAAGCACTCCTGCGTAGGATATTGATTATCCGAACACTCTCTGTTTGATGAGTTAACGCCTTAAGCGGTTTCGGATAACGTAAAAAAGCAACTTGATTGAGCGCAGAACTTAAGGAACGAAACCCAGTCAACTGGGCCACATCCTTTTGGCTAACTGCGCATTTAACTATATAGCACTAATCGAGCCTTTAGTAAAGTGGGAAACAGTTAAATCCCAAGAAAGTTGCGCACCGTAGGCATCTCGCCTCGCGGCGATGGGTAGCCGGTTGCCCCGAGGAGGCGGGCCTCCCACACGTTGCTCCGGGGCCTAAGCTCCAGATTTCATCGTTATACGCAAGTGTTGGAAGCCCGTCATTGCGGACACGACATGATTCACTTATAAATATCACCTCGTGGCCCAATATGGTCCACAAACACAACCTTGTCCTGTCGGTCAAGCCAGTAGAGGATGCGCTTATCCCCTATGCGGATACGATAGTAACCCGCCCACTGACCTGCCATCGGCTTAACTCCCGGAGAGCCAAAAGGATCAATCGACAATTGGGCAATGGTGTTTTTCAGCCGTTCTTTTTCGACTAAGGGCAGGCTTTTCAGATAATTGGCAGCGCGGCGGTGGACAACGACGCGGTAAGCCACCGTCAAATCCCTTCCAAATCAACATAAGCCGCTTCATTGCCGGCAACCCTATCTGCTTCGGCCTCCTTAAGCTCTTGCTCAGTTGTTTCATCCAAGTCTAAGCCTAGCAATTCGGAAATTTCCAGAAACTCCATCCACGGGATGATAACGTCCGTTGGCTTTCCCCGTTCATCGACGATTAGTTTTTTATGTATGGCGAGCATGATTTGGATGACCTGACAAATGTTGTTGGTGAATTGCACATTCCAAGCCTGAGAGGCAAAGCACCAAGGCAGACGGGAGGCACTGAAGCAGGGGGGATGCCTGCTTGCCTTGGTGCCTTTTGTCACCGCAGCACGACAATAAATTCGTTCGGGAAGCCAAAGATAACCGGAATGCCATGCCTTAAAAGCCTCATATCGGCAACGCCTACTGTCCCCAAACGGCGACAGTAATGCGTTATTGCCTTTCCTCAATCGGCGTGTACGGGTGGACGGTTTCCCCGGTGTAGACTTGACGGGGCCGCGCAATCTTCATGCCTGGGTCTTCGATCATTTCCTTCCAGTGGGCGATCCAGCCGGGCAAACGGCCTAGGGCGAACATGACGGTGAACATGTTGGTCGGTATTTTCAGCGCACGGTAGATGATGCCCGAATAAAAGTCCACATTGGGATAAAGTTTCTTGTCGATGAAATAGGCATCGGTGAGGGCGGCCTCCTCCAGCGCCTTGGCAATGTCCAGGATAGGGTCGGTCACGCCCAGATGAGTCAGCACCTTGTCGCAATAGGTCTTCAAGATTTGGGCGCGCGGGTCGTAATTTCGATACACACGGTGGCCGAAGCCCATCAGGCGGAAGGGGTTGCTTTTATCCTTGGCCATTTCGATGTATTTCTTGTGATTGCCGCCGTCGACCTGGATGGCTTCCAGCATCTCGATCACCGCTTGGTTGGCCCCGCCGTGCAACGGCCCCCACAGGGCGCAGATGCCGGCGGACAGGGACGCGAACAGATTGGCCTTGGACGATCCCACCATCCGCACCGTGGACGTGGAGCAGTTCTGCTCGTGGTCGGCATGTACGATGAACAATACATCCAGCGTTTTGCGGATCAATTCGTCTGGAAAGTATTCGTTCATCGGCGTGGTGAACATCATGTGCAGGAAGTTGGACAAGTAGTCCAATTCAGGCTTGGTGTAGACGAAAGCCTCGCCCACCGAGCGCTTGTAGGCGAAAGAGGCCAGGACACGCAACTTGGAAAGGAGGCGGGTGACGGTCTCGTCGCGGTCCTCGGCACTCTGGTCGGGTTCCAGCAGTTTCGGGTGGTAGACCGAGAGGGAACAGACCATGGCGGACAATATCGCCATCGGGTGGGCATGGCCGGGATAGGAAGTGAAGAAACTCTTCATGTCCTCGTGGATCAGGGAGTGGTGATGCACCCTCTCCTTGAAGTGGGCGAATTCATCGGCATTGGGAAGATGGCCGTAAATTAGCAGGTAGGAGACTTCCGTGAAGGTGGATTTTTCACACAATTCGGCGATATCGATGCCACGGTAGCGCAAAATTCCTTTGTCGCCATCAATGAATGTGATGGCGGACAGGCAGGCCCCGGTGTTGCCATATCCAGAATCAAGGGTGATGTAACCGGTCTGATCGCGCAGACGGGTGATGTCCAAGGCTTTTTCGCCTTCGGCCCCGACAATGATCGGTATTTCGAATGTGTTGCCGTCGAGTTGCAGCGTGGCGGTTTTAGACATGGTAAAGCTCCGCTTGGGTCAGGTTCGTCAGAAAAATGGGTTGTTCGCTGGAATTGCACCTTGGCGTAAAATCGGCCATAACGGCATTTCCGGTAACGTGAACGAACATGTTGAGTGAAAGATACGGGAATCGGGCGTAAGAATCCAGAAATGGCAGCCTCCTGCCACGGTTTTGCCGGTAAATTAGTTATTGCTTTTTAGGACGCAAACGAGAACAGAACGGATTTTTGTAATATCATGGGATCGTCAACACACCTTTTTAGGCTTACATAGGATCGAACATGCCGCGCTTCTTCGCATTCATTCTGCTGATTTTGGCAACCCCCCTATGGGCGGCGGGCGAAGAACCCGCCCCTGTCCTGATCCCCATCCCGGAGCAACCCGACATCCCCCCGCCGGTGGAGAGTGGGCAGCCAATGGCACCGGATGTCACCATTATCCGCAGGGACAAGGACACCATTGAGGAGTACCGCGTCCACAACCGGCTTTACATGGTCAAGATCACGCCCGTCATCGGCCCCGCTTATTATCTGCTGGACACCGACGGCGATGGCGAAATGGATGTGCGCAAAAACGGCATTCAAACGGGCGACAATACGATGAAAATCCCCCAGTGGGTCTTGTTGAGTTGGTGAATAGGTTTCGCCCCGCTATCTGCTATGATCCCGACTCGCGAAAGCGGCTCAGTTATGATCTGTCCGTAGAATTCCAACGATAAAGCGCCTAAGGATTTCTCCACTTGAAGAATACCCGCATCGAGTCACGCCTAAACTTACTGGTCGCAGCCGGTCGGCAGAATCTCCTGAAAGGTGGGCTGAAGGGCCTTGAAAAAGAAAGCCTTAGGGTTACGCCGTCGGGTAGGATAGCGCAAACCCCCCACCCCGAAGGCTTAGGGTCGGCACTCAAGCACCCCTATATCACGACCGATTATTCGGAGGCGTTGATCGAACTGATTACTCCGCCTTTTGCGGACTCGTCGGACACCTTGGACTTTCTCGATTCCATCCATCGTTTTGTGTTCCAACATATCGACACTGAAGCGTTATGGGCGGCCTCAATGCCCTGTGAAATTGAGGGCGAAGAGAGCATCCCCATCGCCTACTTCGGTGAATCCAACAGTGGCCGGATGAAGCATGTCTACCGGCGCGGCTTGGCATGGCGCTACGGGCGGCCCATGCAGTCAATCGCCGGCATACACTTCAACTATTCTGTCAACGAAACTTTCTGGCCGGTCCTGCAAGACTTGCTAGGCGACCATTCATCCATCGGCAGTTTCATCGCCGGCCAATATTTCGGATTGATCCGCAATGTGCAGCGCAATGGCTGGCTGGTGCTTTATTTGTTTGGCTCGTCGCCGGCGTTTTGCAAGTCATTCTTGACCGGACGCGAAGGCCTGGCGTCTAAATTCGCCGAATTTGACGAAGCGACACTGTTCAAGCCCTACGCAACCTCATTGCGGATGAGTGATATCGGTTACCGCAACGACAGCCAGTCCGGCTTGGACATCTCTTTGAACGGCCTTGATGAATATGTATCCAGCTTGGTCAAGGCCATCAACACCCCCTATCCCGATTATCAAGGGATCGGCGTCAAGGTTGACGGGGAATATCGCCAACTGACTGCCAATATCTTGCAGATTTCCAACGAGTACTACAGCCCGATCCGCCCCAAGCAGATTGCAAGGTCGTGCGAGAATCCCACTATAGCGCTGAAAAGGCGTGGCATCCGCTACATTGAACTGCGTTCAATGGATTTGGGCATCGCCCATCCGCTAGGTCTAAGCCTGCGCGAAATGCATTTGCTTGAGCTATTTCTGCTGTGCTGCCTGTTGCGGGAAAGCCCCCTCATGGGTGTCGGGGAAAAGGCGGAAATTAGCAGTAACGCGCTGGATGTCGCCTGCCGGGGCCGCACGCCAGGCTTGATATTGCGTAGGGGCGGGAAATCCGTGGAACTTAGGGAGTGGGCGGCGGAGTTGGCCGGGGACATGCGTGCAGTGGCCGAAATTCTCGATGGGGGCGAGTCGGATACGGTTTATCAAGACAGCCTCGCCGCCGTGATGGGCGCAATCCAATATCCGGAAGACACACCTTCGGCCAGGGTACTGGCAGAGATGCGGGAATGCAAAGAGTCTTTTCAGGCTTACACCCTGAGAATTTCGCAACAACATGCGGAACGATTCCGCACTCGCCGGTTGGAGTGCGAAAAAGCCGTTGAATTAAGCCTTGAAGCCGGGAAATCGCTGGCCGGGCAGAGGCAGGCCGAGGAAAGCGATGGGTTGAGCTTCGAGGATTTCCTAGGGCAATACTTCTCACAAGTTGAGTAGGCGACGGGATGAAAAAAACTAATGGTGGGCTAGTTAGGCGTATAGACTCCGACGATTGATCTTTGACTTCATTGTTTCCATTGGCCGTGACCCACCCTGCGATTTACGGCAATAATCGTCAAAATTACGCAAGTTGTAGACAAATCCCATCAATTTCGTCAAAATAGGCCCAATTTTCTAAAGCCCTTGCGGAAGCTGTGAATTCGTCGATAAGCAACAATGCCAAACATTTTAGTTCTCAACGGCCCTAACCTCAATTTATTGGGTGTTCGGGAACCCACGCTATACGGTAGCCACACCCTGCTGGATATTGAAGCGACCTTGGCCACCCGCGCAAGCGAAAAGGGCTACGACATTGCTTTTTTGCAAAGCAATGCGGAACATGCGCTCATTGACCGGATACATCTCGGGTATGCGGAAGGCGTTGACTTCATCCTCATCAACCCCGGTGCCTTCACTCACACCAGCGTTGCTTTGCGGGATGCCCTGCTTGCCACCAAAATTCCTTTCATTGAAGTGCATTTGTCCAATGTTCACGCTAGGGAGCCGTTCCGCAAACATTCATATCTTTCCGACATCGCCCGCGGTGTCATCAGCGGACTCGGTGCCATAGGCTACGAACTCGCGCTGCAAGCCGCCATCCACGAACTTGAAAATAATAAGGGGTCTCTAAACCATGGACATTAGAAAAATAAAAAAGCTCATCGAATTGATCGAGGAGTCGGATATCGCCGAAATCGAAATCCACGAGGGTGAGGAGTCTGTCCGGCTTAGCCGCTATTCCGCCCCACAGTCTGCGGCGATACACATGCCCGTCACTCAGCCCGGCCAGACGCTGGCCCTTGCCCAATCAGCGGCTGCCCATCATCAGGTACCCGAGGAACACACAGGCCATGTCCTCCGCTCGCCGATGGTCGGCACGTTCTACCGCTCGCCAACGCCGGGCGCAAAGTCCTTTGTCGAACTCGGCTCACAGGTCAAGGTTGGCGATACACTGTGCATCATTGAGGCGATGAAAATCCTTAACCAGATCGAAGCCGACAAGGAGGGCGTGCTCTCCAAAATATTGGTGGAGAACTCCCAGCCGGTGGAGTACAACCAGCCGCTATTTGTGATCGAGTAAGACTCTACGCATTAAGCGCGATTGATTCGGTTGCCCTTAGCCTTCCTGCCCACCCAACCAGGTAATCATCCATGCTCGGTAAAATCGTTATTGCCAACCGGGGCGAAATTGCCCTGCGCATATTGCGCGCCTGCCGTGAACTCGGCATCAAGGCGGTGGCCGTCCATTCGGAAGCCGACCGCGACCTCATGCACGTTCGCCTCGCAGACGAGCACGTCTGCATTGGCCCGGCAGCCTCCAAAGATAGCTACCTCAATGTCCCTGCCATCATTAGCGCGGCGGAGGTCACCGATGCCGTGGCCATCCATCCAGGCTACGGCTTCCTCTCGGAAAACGCCGACTTCGCCGAAAGAGTCAACCAAAGCGGCTTCATTTTCATCGGTCCCAGGCCGGAGACCATCCGCTTGATGGGAGACAAGGTTTCCGCCATAGGAGCTATGAAGAAGGCTGGCATTCCCTGTCTGCCGGGTTCTGACGGCCCGTTGGCGGATGACTACGACGAAAATCTGCGCATCGCCAGGCGCATCGGTTTCCCCATCATCATCAAGGCCGCCGGCGGCGGCGGCGGTCGGGGCATGAGAGTGGTGCATAGCGAAGCCGCTTTGCACAGCTCCATCACCCTGACCAAGGGCGAGGCGGCGGCGGCCTTCGGCAACGACATGATATACATGGAGAAATTCTTAGAGAACCCGCGCCATATTGAATTCCAACTGATGGCCGACTCCTACGGCAATTGCGTCCATTTGGGTGAGCGGGACTGCTCCACCCAGCGCCGCCATCAAAAGGTCATCGAGGAGGCCCCTGCACCCGGCATCTCGGAAGAGAAGCGCCAACGCATGGGGAAACGCTGCGTACAAGCTTGCAAAGAATTGGGTTATTTGGGGGCGGGCACTTTCGAGTTCCTCTATCAGGATGGCGAGTTCTTCTTCATCGAGATGAACACTCGTGTCCAAGTGGAGCACCCGGTCACTGAAATGATTACAGGCTTCGATATCGTCAAGGAGCAATTGCGCATCGCGGCGGGGGAGGCGTTGTCCATCCGTCAAGACAACGTCAAGATTACCGGCCATGCGATTGAATGCCGTATCAATGCCGAAGACCCCACTAACTTCATGCCATCGCCCGGCTTGATTGAGCAGTTCCACATGCCCGGCGGCCCCGGCATTCGGGTGGAAACCCATATTTACAACGGTTATCGGGTTCCGCCTTACTACGACTCGATGATCGGCAAACTCATTGCGCACGGCGACACCCGCGACAGTGCGATTGCCAGGATGCGCACTGCCCTGAACGAAATGGTCATAGGCGGGATCAAATGCAACATCCCGCTGTTGCTGGACATTATCAACGACAAGGCATTCCAGGAAGGCAGCCAGAACATTCACTACCTGGAGAAAAAGCTGGGGGGCAAGCACTGATGTGGCGGCAGTTGTCGGCAGCAACCGGAGAAGCCCAGGCAGAATCCCTTTCCGATCTGTTCTTCGGGTTGGGTGCCCTGTCGGTCACTCTGCAAGACGAAGGCGACCAGCCCCTGTTTGAGCCGAAGCCGGGGGAAACACCCCTTTGGCACAATACGCGAGTGATTGCCCTGTTTGAGGAAGATGCCGACTTGTCCCAAGTGCGCTCTGCCCTACTTGACGGCTTCGATGGCGAGAGTTTGGGCGATTGGCGGGAAGAAGAGATTCAGGACCAAGCTTGGGAACGTGCCTGGCTGGCCCATTTCCGCCCGATGCAATTCGGCAGGCGGCTTTGGGTAGTCCCCACTGGTTTTGAATCGCCCAAGCAGCAGGATGCCGTGTGTGTCAATCTCGACCCCGGCCTGGCTTTCGGCACAGGCACCCACCCGACTACCGCCCTGTGCTTGGAATGGCTGGACGGCCAGTCGCTGGAGGGGAAGCTTGTCATCGACTACGGTTGCGGTTCCGGTATTTTGGCCGTGGCCGCCTTGCTGTTGGGTGCGGGGCAGGCCATCGCCACCGATATTGACCCGCAGGCACTCACTGCCACCCTAGACAATGCCCGCAAGAACGGTGTCGAAGGGCGGGTGGATTGTTGCTTGCCCCACCGGATGCCCACCGTTCAGACCGATATATTGCTTGCCAACATCCTCGCCAACCCACTCATAGAACTGGCGGGCCAATTGGCAGGCCATGTCCGTCCGGGGGGGGCTGTAGTCCTCTCCGGCATCCTCCAAGGACAGGTCGGCGATGTGATGCGTGCTTACGAGCCCTACATGGTGATGGAAGAGCCGGTTTTTCTGGAAGATTGGACACGCCTTGTCGGCATGCGCCGCAACGGTTAGGATATTTACGATAGAGGTTGCAATGCGAATTTTCTACATCTGCCAGCGTGTTCCCTACCCGCCCGACCGGGGCGACAAGATCACGACTTTCAACGAAATCCGCCACTTGTCAAAAAAACACGAAGTTCATGTATTTTGTTTGGCGGATGGCAAACAGGATTTGGCCAACATGGCCAAGCTCCAAGATTACGCCAAAAGCGTGACCGCCGTGCCGGTGACGGCCTTCGGAGGCAAACTTCGTGCCTTGCTGGCGATATTCCTGGGGGGCCCATTGTCGGTCGCGGCTTTCAACAAAAAGAAACTGCATGATGCGATCAACCGGCGTTTCGCAGAAACCAAGCCGGATGCCATGATTGTCTACAGTTGCAATGTCGCACAGTACGCGGCGCACTTTGCCGATGTCCCTAGGATTATGCAGTTTGCCGACTTGGACTCGTTAAAGTGGGGGCAGTATGCGGAACGCTCCGGTGTGATTTTGCGCACAATATACCGGCTGGAGCAACGACGGTTGCTGGCTTACGAACGCAATATCGCGCATACTTTTGCCCACTCCCTTGTATGCACCGAAGTGGAAGAGCTTGACTTTAAACGGCTAATACCGGGGTCACCCGTCACATTGGTCGCAAACGGTGTCGATCTCGAATACTTTCACCCGACAGGCACGGCAAAGCACCCCGCTTCCATGGTCTTTACCGGTGTCATGGATTATTTGCCGAATGTGGATGCGGTGGAATGGTTTTGCAGGGAGATATTTCCATTGGTGCGGCGGGATATTCCTGATGCGAGCTTTGTCATCTGCGGCAGCCGTCCGTCCCCTGCGGTGATGCGGCTGGCGCAAATCCCCGGCGTGACCGTGACCGGGCGCGTACCCGACACAAGACCCTATATGGATTCGGCCCAAGTGTTCGTCGCCCCTTTGCGAATGGCCCGCGGAATTCAAAACAAAGTGCTGGAAGCGCTCGCCATGGGACTGCCGTGCGTGGCAACGACCGCGGCTTGGCGTGGCACCGTGATTCCCCTTGGCGAAGGCATCGTGGCCACAGACGGGCCGCAGGCGTTTGCGCGAAAGGTGATTGAGTTGCTTTGCGACCACAGCCACCGTGAACAGATGGCATCGAAGGCTCGCCATTCAGCCGAGAAGTATTATACTTGGGATGCGCAAATGCAGCGCCTCGACCAAGTTTTCGAAGCAGTGACCAAGCCCTGTGGCAAGTTGCCCAATGGGCAGCCCCCTGTTTCAACCTAACCACCAATCTTTGAATTTCTAACGATGCGTATCTGGATTTCCGGCTGTGGCGGCATGATGGGCTCTCACTTGTGCGAGATGCTTCAGGGGCAGGGTCACGAAGTTATGGCGACCTATTACAAACCCACGGTTGATCTCATAGAACTTGCAGGGCTGCCCCTACAGGAAGTTGACATCCGGGATTGGTGTTCGGTTTACGACTCGCTCAATGCTTTCTTGCCCGACGCAGTGTTCCACCTCGCCGCGCAGAGTTACCCAACCGTGTCTTGGCAGCGCCCGGTGGAAACACTCGAAACAAACATCATTGGCACCACCAACATATTTGAAGCGATTCGCCGAATCGCTCCGAAAGCCCAAGTGGTCGTCGCGGGTTCTTCGGCGGAATATGGCGCAGTCCATCCCGACAGAATCCCGGTCACCGAAGAGTGTCCGCTGCTGCCCATGCACCCCTATGGCGTGTCCAAAGTCGCAACCGAACTCCTTGCCCGCCAGTATCACGCCAACTATGGCATTTCAGCCATTCCGGTGCGGATATTCAACTGCACCGGGACGCGCAAGGTCGGAGACGCCCCCTCGGATTTTGTGCGTCGCACGGTTTGGCTGGAACGGCATCCCAACGAAAACGGCATACGCGTCGGCAACATGGAAACCCGGCGGACGATTGTCGATGTGCGCGACCTGAATCGCGGCCTCCTGCTGCTGCTTGAACAGGGCGTGGCGGGTGAGGTTTACAATCTGGGCGGGTCGACCGCCTTCACCATGAAGGAAATTCTTGATCGCGTCCTTGCCTGTTCGACACGGCGGGGCATCGTGCCTAGAACCGACCCGAAACTCATTCGCCCCACTGACGAACCCGTGATCTGGGGCGACACCACGAAATTATCGCGGGCAACCGGATGGCAGCCGCGTATTTCCTTGGACGGGACAATCGAAAACATGCTGGAATATTGGCGGGGCAAATCCGATGCCGCGCTCGTCGCCTAGTGGGTTTGGCGGGTGGTTATCGGAGTGTGCGGGTTTACTAACTGATGTTACGCATCGTAGGCCGGAATAAGCCCGTTCACGGGCGTTTCCGGCATAACCTGCACTTTCTCAGCCGCTACTTCTTCCCCGCCGCGCCAAGAAACGGCAGCAAGACACCGAAAAAAAGAACCAAGCCGCAGCCGATAAGGCTTTTGCTGTCCGGCACGCGGGAAAACAGCGCCACACCCCAGACCAAGCTGAGCACCGGGCTAAGATAACCGGCCGCGCTGACTAAGGCAGCCGGGGTGATTTGGTAGGATACCGTCAAAAAGAATTGTGCGATGCTGGCGGCAAGAAACGCACTTTCGCCGGGCCCGATCATTTGGATGGAAGCGAACGATAACATTAACGCCAAGCTTCCGAACAGACCGCGCAACCACAGCGACAGGCGTAAATCTCCGAACAGCCCTAAACAATCACCCGCCCACACTGCGGGAACCAGCAGGATAATCAGGTTGATCAGGAGGCGCACGAAGCTGACCACAGTGGAGGGTAATTGCGGGTCGCAAAGGCCAATGGCGTAAACGCAGACATTCATCAGCGAAAACATCAAGCTGGCGACGATCATGCAGACCAAGCCACGTAATTGCGAGGAGCGGGAAAAAAAAGGGGCGGAATTGTTGAGAGTATCGGCTTTCATGCGCAGCGCGTTTCCTAAATCAGGCATAGAATATACAAGTTGCGGAAGAATTCCGCACTGCTTTTTTTAACCCACGAGAGTGAACGCCATGGAAACGACCCTTCCGCCCACCGAACCTTTACTGCCGGCGCTGCTCAGCGCATTTTTGCTTACCCTGGCCATGAGTTTCTTGCTGGGCTTAGGGTTGCGCGAGTATTACCTAGTCGCCAAGAAAACCTATTATTTCGGATCCACCCGCACCTGCATCTTGATTGGCATCCTAGGCTACATGCTGTATCAACTACAACCGAACGGCATGTTTTATCTGGGAGGGCTGCTGACGTTGACGGTGTTGATGGGCGTTTACTACCACGCCAGGGCCGCCCAGCAGCAACCAGGGATGATCGGCATTTTGATCGCCCTTTTATGCTATCTGATTGGACCCATCGCCCACGGCTTCCCCGGCTGGTTTTTGGTCATGTTCACCATTTCCACGCTGTTCGTGCTAAATGCCAAGGAAAAAATAAATCGGCTCACCGAGAAGTTGAGCAACGAAGAAATCATCAGCCTAGGCAAGTTTTTGGTGCTATCCGGGGTTATCTTACCGTTGACACCGCAGACGCCCATTGCCGATTTCATACCGGTTTCGTTCCACCAAACTTGGCTTGCCGTCGTGGTCATCAGCGGCATTTCCTATTTGGGATACTTGGTGCAGACCTATTTGATGAAAGGCCAAGGGATATTATTGACCGGGGCCATCGGCGGGGTTTATTCCAGCACGGCAACCACGGTGGTGCTGGCGAGGCAATCCAAGGCTTATCAAACCCAGTCGGGCGCACCCGCCGCGGCCATCGTGCTGGCAACCGCCATGATGTATCCACGCCTGTTGGTCGTGGTGGGAATCTTCAAGCTCTCTTTGGCTGTCGCCCTGCTGCCCGCTTTCTTGGGGCTAGCCGCCTTAAGCGGGGGGTTGGCTTTTTGGTTGAATCGAGGGGATGCCTCAACAAGTGACACCGTAGGCGTGAACACCAGCCCGACCAACCCACTGGAACTGACATCGGCTTTGCTGTTCGCCTTCCTCTTCGTGGTGATTTCTGCGGTGACTAAATACAGCATTGGCCTCTATTCTGACCGGGGATTGATTTGGATGTCTTTTTTCGCCGGATTTGCCGACATCGACCCGTTCGTCCTTTCCCTAGTGCAAGGCAAGTTTGTCGCCGGGCAAGGCATCCTTCTCAAAGCCATCGTCACTGCCACGGCAAGCAATAATTTGCTTAAAGCCGTCTATGCATTTGCGTTGGGCAGCCAACGCACAGGAAGGCTGGCTGGCAGCGTACTCGTCGTGTTGTCAGGCCTGACCCTCGCTTATGGGTTTTGGGTGGGGTGAGTCAGGGGCCAAGTGACTGGTCGTTTAGGCCAACGAACCCTTCCAATCCTAAGATGGCAGTGAATGGAGCTTGACGTGGAATTGCAAAGTAACGTAATATCACTCCCTTGTTGCCATGAAGTGGCAAACAAAACGGGGCGTAGCGCAGCCTGGTAGCGCACCTGACTGGGGGTCAGGTGGTCGCAGGTTCAAATCCTGTCGTCCCGACCAATCAAAACAAAGGCTTACACTGTTTCTGACAGGTAAGCCTTTTTTTATGGGAAGTCACCGGAAAAACAATGCCATCCACACACAGAAATTGGAGAATTCACCTGGCGCGGCGCCGGCCATTTGCGTGGCGATTTCATTGCCCGACAAGCGTGCTTCAATCAACTGGAAATATCGCGAATGTCTCAGAACCATCCAATAATCAGCAGCAGCGCACCGGGAAAGAACATCGCGGGGCCCCACCACACGCCGCTGGCCGACATGATGACACCGACGGCAACGAACAACACGCCCACCATCTGAAACTTGCCGCTGATCTGGCTAATCAGTGCCTTTTTCTCAGCCATGACACTCTCCTCCGCATAAAGTTTTTGTGAACTCAAATATTGACATGTATTTTTCCAAACCACAACTCACAACACTGGCAATTTTGATCAGAATGGGTGTCTGATACAATGATTACTCGTTTGGCAGGGTTAGGGATTGCGTATCGCCATTGATCCTTGGATAGGCCACTCCGTTCACAGACACCGTTTTCAATTATTCAGGATTACAGCAATGCACATTGAACATAAACCTCTCCATGGCAAGCTAACGGTCGTTTTAGCTGTCGTTGCCGCCATTTTTCTGATCGTACATGAATTGGAGATTCACCTTCCTCAGCTTGAAGTTTGGATTGAATCTTTAGGCGTGTTTGCGCCGCTGGCATTCATTGGCCTATTTGTCATACTGACACCTCTATTCATTTCGGTTGACACGCTCTGTTTTGTGGCTGGCTTGTTGTTTTCAATCGTCGCGGCAGAGTTTTATATGATAGTAGCGACGTATCTTGCGTCGGCACTAATATTTTTCCTAGGGCGGCATTTATTTAAGGAAAGGGTCATCGCGTTGCTTGCCAAACACAAACGGTTTGCGGCACTGGATACCGCAATCAATAGCCAACCGCTCAAGCTAATGTTTTTATTACGCCTTACGCCGCTGCCTTTTGCGATGCTTAGTTATGCCCTGTCTGTCACCGAAGTGAGATTTAGGACTTATCTGTTGGCCACCAGCGGCATCTTCCTATACAACGGCAGTTTAGTTTACATGGGTTACACCACCAAACATCTGGCTGGCCTAATCAGCGGGTCAACACAGCCCAGCACTGTTTCTTATCCCTTATTGATGCTTGGTTTGTTAATTTTAGTATTTGTCTTGTTTTATGTAACAAAAATGGCTGGCGATACTTTAAAACAAATAGACTCGGAAAAAGCCGGGGAATGACTTTTTATCGTCGGATTATTGCGCCCGACTGGTTGTCGATATGATGTCTATTTCAATAGTTAGTTTTCTTATTGGCATACCCTTGGGATTGTTTGTTGAAAATGTCGGCGAATGGGTAATGCACCGTTATATATTGCATGGCTTGGGCAAACGGCCCGGCAGCCTATGGAGTTACCATTGGCATGAGCATCATCGGATTTGCCGCAAAAACGGAATGATCGACTCCGGTTATAATGAACTGCCCTTGCGCTGGAACACCCAAGGCAAGGAAGTGTTGTTTCTGGTTGTCGTGGCGTTGGTCCATGCTCCGTTAATAAGCTTTTTTCCCGGGTATGTTAGCGGCATGTACGCCGCACTCGCCTACTATTATTACAAGCACCGCAAAGCCCACCTCGAACCCGCGTGGGCAAAAACACATCTGCCTTGGCACTGGGAGCATCACATGGGGAATGACTCCGATGCCAACTGGTGTGTGACTTGGAATTGGTTTGACCGGCTGATGAAAACCCATGTCAATCGTGAATGAATGGTTTTATTTAAGTTAATAACTGATGTTACGCAGGGAGCGTCAAAGCTTGCTTTGACCGCCTGTCGCAGACAGGCAGGGGCAAGGCAAGCCTTGCCAGTCAAAGCAAGCTTTGACGCTCCAGCCCTAGGTCAATGCGTAACATAAGCGATAAGTGGATATGGAAAATGCTGTATGCTCAACTTACAGCTTTTTTAATATAAATAGATTACTTTATTTAAGCCGTAGGAGCGGGCCATGCCCGCGATTGATTGGGCCGATTCAGCAAAAATGGGCTATTTATCGCGGGCATGGCCCGCTCCTACATGTTGTATATATTCATTTTTAAGTAACTATTTGATATTAAAAACGCTGTATAATTAAATCATAGCAGGGGATAATTAATGATTTTGGATATTTCACCCGTCGCCTTTACTTTTTCAATAGGGGATAAGATATTATATGTCCGCTGGTATGGGCTGTTTTTTGCGTCCACCTTTGTTTATGGCATCTTAATCTTCCGTTATATGTTCGGCCGGGAGGGACGGCCGAAAGACGATGTCTACGATTTGGTGCTTTATGTCATCGGCGGCACGGTAATCGGCGCCCGTTTGGGCCATGTGCTGTTATACAATCCCCACTATTACTTCACCCATCCGATGAAAATCTTTGCCGTTTGGGAAGGCGGGCTGGCCAGCCATGGCGCGGTGCTTGGGATATTGGCCGGTGTCTGGCTATACTCGCGCCAAGCCCAAGACCAATCGTTCCTCTGGGTTTGCGACCGCATCGGCCTAGCCGTGCCGCTGTCCGGTTGCCTGATCCGCATCGGCAACTTTTTCAACTCGGAAATCCTCGGCACTCCCACCGACCTTCCCTGGGGCGTGGTCTTTGCCCGTGTCGACAGCCTCCCCCGCCATCCCGTGCAACTTTATGAGGCGTTCTGTTACCTGTTGATTTTCCTTATTCAATTCCGCTATTACCTAAAACACGGCAACGCCGGCCCCGAGGGTTATCTATTCGGCAGATTCTTCATCTTCGTATTTGGCATCCGCTTTTTCATGGAGTTTTTCAAGGAGGAACAAACGGCATACGCAACTGGCTCGATGCTCAATCTAGGGCAATGGCTGAGCATTCCGGCGGTGTCACTGGGTTTTTACCTGGTATGGCGTGCCAAGCGTGCAGCAGTGAGGATTAAGCAAGGGCTTGAGGTTCCCCCGATGTCGTAGGTCGGCAATCCTTTGCCGACGTGGGCACTGCGCCGAATGTGAACAGTTCGGTGCGTAACATCAATTCCTTACTCAAACCGGTTAAATCATAGGATAATACTGCACCATCAGGCAGGCCGTAAGACCGGGCCGGTCTTTGCCATTGCACCCAACCCACATCATTAGCAACACACTCAGGTAAGCACCCCATGGAAATCCTCAAGACCCTAGACTTCGCAACCTGGACCCCCGTCCTACAAAACGACGAGGCAGTGGATAGCACCCGCGCCCTTGAATCCGGGCAGGTGGCCTTGCTCCCCCATCTAAGCTTTGAACTCGCCGCAGACGAGCGCCATTTGCTCTCCCCCCAATGGTCTGACGGCAAGGCGAAAAACATCAGTTACGACCCGCAAACCCGCATGGTCAAGCATACCTCGGCAACCGGTGCCGACCATGAGGCCATAGGCCGCATGATGGGGCGGTATGCGGACAGCGCCCACAAACTAGTCGGAAGCCTGTTTCCTGCTTATGCAAAAGGGATTCGGATAGGCAGGACCAGTTACCGGCCGGTCGAAGCCGGTGGGCGATCCAGTTCGATCAGAAAGGATGACCGGCTGCTGCATGTGGACGCATTCGCGGCAAGCCCGGTGCAGGGCGAGCGTATTTTGCGCATTTTCAGCAACATCAACCCCAATGGCAAACCCCGCGAATGGACCTTAGGCGAGCCGTTTGACGATTTGGCGCCGCGTTTTCTGCCTAAGATTCCCAAGCCTTTCCCCGGTTCGTCGTGGTTGCTGAAAACCTTGGGGATAACCAAAGGCAAGCGCACCGATTATGACCATTACATGCTGCAACTGCATGACCAGGAAAAATTGGACAGCCACTATCAACAAACCTGCCCGAAGACGGCGGTCAGCCTGCCGTCCGGTTCGACTTGGATCGTCTATACCGATTTAGTCCCCCATGCGGTCAAATCCGGTCAATACTGCTTGGAGCAGACGTTCTACCTGCCCGTCGCAGCCATGCAGGAACCGGCGCTTTCGCCTCTGCGTAAACTGGAAAAATGGGTGGGAAGAAAGTTGGTGTGACAGCCATTCGCGTCAATGCCAAACCCTCCTGTTGAATCGCACCCGCTCGACGAAGCCATCGCCGCGTTGGAGCATCTGCGCGGTCGATTGCCGGCTCACGCCGTCGATGCCGCCATCGCTTCCTTACGCGCTCAAGACGGTGCCATCGCCCAAGGACAGGATGCGCTCGCCGTTGGTGCGGGAGGTGTGGGCATCGGACGCGACATTAACGGCGACCTCAACACAGGATCGCAACTCACCGCCGCCGAAGGCGCACAAATCATCTACGCCGAACAAGGCGCGACGATAGTCATAGGCGACGCGCCGGTCACGATGACGGCGGTGGACCGGCAAAGCGCACTGGGGCGGTATCTGCAACACCTCATCAGCCAGAACCGCTATCTGCAATTGCAAGGCATACGCTCCGGCGGCAAGCTGGTCAATATCGAACTTGACCGCATTTATGTCACCCTGCGAGCCACCCGTCTGCGCGAGCAACGGGCCGAACTCGGCTGGCTGTCGCAGGAAATGGCCTTGGCCCCCGGCGAACGCCATCGCGGCATTGATCAGGCACCGTCCGGCGACACCACCCATGTCACCGTCAACGAGGCGCTGGCCGACCATCGCCGCTTGGTCGTGTTGGGCGACCCCGGCTGCGGCAAGACCACCTTGCTACGTTACCTGACCTTGCTCTATGCCCGCGACTTGGCCGAAGAAACTCGCTTAGTACCATCCAAATTGGGCATTGCCGAAACCGGCTGGCTGCCAATCTTCCTGCCACTGCGCCAGATCGGGCGTTATCTGCAACAGCATTACCCCAACGATGATGGCACCGAAGGCCACGCGATCCTGCTGCGGTTCTTAGCGCAAATGCTGGAAAACGAGCGCATAGCCATCCCCGCCGACTTCTTTGACCGCTGGTTGCATGACGGACAGGCCGCCGTGCTGCTGGACGGTTTGGACGAGGTGGCCGACCCGAAGCTGCGTCGCCGGGTGTCGCGTCTGGTCGATGCCTTCACCCGCGCCTACCCACGCTGCCGAACTGTGGTGACCAGCCGCATCGTCGGCTACACCGATGCCTCGCAACTGACCGAGGGTTATGTCACGACCACGGTGCGCGACTTCACGCTTGAAGACATTGGCGTGTTCCTGTCCCAATGGCATCGGTTGGTCGCCATCGGCCAGATGGGGCCGGGCGTTACCGCCGAAGCCCACGCCGCCGAGCAGACCCGCCAACTGTTGGATGCCATCGAACAGAAAGACCGGGTGCGCGAACTGGCGATCAACCCGCTGATGCTGACCGTGATCGCACTGGTGCATCGGGATCGGGTCAAACTGCCGGACCGCCGCGCCGATCTCTATCAAGAAGCCGTGGACGTGCTGCTCGGCAAATGGGACGAGGCCAAAGGCACGACCGAGCCATTGATCCTGCACGACCGGCCCTTCGACATCAACGACCGCAAGCTGGTGTTGCAACAGGTCGCGCTGACCATGCACGAACACGCCATCAAGGAAATCGACGCCGAACCGCTGCGCGAGATTTTAGTTCAGCAACTCGGCGATGCCGTGTTCGATCCGCGTGAGGTGGATGCGGCGGTGGAACGGTTTTTAAACGTCATCCAAGAGCGCACTGGGCTGTTGATCGCCCGCGCCGAAGGCACTTACGCCTTCTCGCATTTGACGTTCCAAGAATATCTGGCGGCTTTGGCGGTGGCCGGACGCGATGATTATGTGGAATACACCCTGAAGCGCACCGCCGAAGAATGGTGGCGCGAAGTAATCTTGTTGGAGGCGGGCTATCTCAGCACCCAGAGCAAGGACAAGACCACACGGCTGATTAAAGCCATTGCCGACAACAAAACCGAGCCTGAGCCTTATCACAACCTCGTACTCGCCGCCGAATGTGTGCGCGATGCCGGGGCCAACCGCATCGTCGGCAATGTGGAAACCGAATTGCGCAACCGGTTGCAGCGCGAGTTGGAACCGCCGATAGTCAAAGGCCCGTTTGCCAAGCTGCAAATCCTGATGAAACGCGGGATCAGTCCCGAAGCCGCCGTCAAACAACGCATCGCCGCCGCCGAAGCCTTGGGCAAAATTGGTGGCAGCCAATTCTGGACGATGCCTCACGGTGAGCCGGACTGGGTAAACATTCCGGCGGGCGAGTTCACGATGGGGGAGGGAAATGAAGCCCATCGCGTTTATCTGCCCGACTACTGCATTGCGCGGATCCCAATCACTAACGCCCAATATGAACTGTTCGTGCTGGCAACCGGACATGAACCGCCTGATCATTGGAATGGCAAACGGGTTCCTAGGGGTAAGGAAATCCACCCGGTGGTTTGTGTGAGTTGGCATGACGCGCTGGAATATTGCCAGTGGTTGACAGAGAGGCTGAGGAAATCCCCGCCGGCCCCTAAAAATGGCCGTCATTCCGGCATGGACCGCCGGAATCCAGATTGCATGGACGCATCGAAGCCCCTCCATCCATGGAGCCTAGGTTCCGGCGATCCCTGCCGGAACGACGAGGAATATTTTGATTCAACAAAATCCCCCCCGGCCCCCCTTTTGCGAAGGGCGGAGGCAACAGAATGGTGCGTCACCCTGCCCAGCGAGGCCGAATGGGAAAAGGCCGCTCGCGGGGCGGATCGGCCCCTCGCCTACCCTTGGGGTGATTGGTTAGATGCAAAACGCTGTAATACCCATGGATGTGGATTTGGCGGCACAACCCCGGTGGGCATCTTCCCCAATGGAGCCAGCCCCTGTGGTTGTCTGGATATGGCGGGCAACGTCTGGGAATGGACGCGGAGCCGGTACGGCGAGTATCCATATCCGCAACAAGGGCATGACCACCAGCAGCGGGAAGATCTCTCAGCAGAGGGTGGGCGGAGGGTGTTGCGCGGCGGCGCGTTCGGCGGCTATCCGGGCCGCGTCCGCTGCGCCGACCGCAACCCCGGCGATCCCGACCTCCGCTACGACCACCACGGATTTCGTGTGGTGGTGTCCCCATTCTTGTAGTCTCTGTTCTCTGGCTCTTCTCTGAATCTCTGGCTTTTTTCTCTGCTCTTCTCTGTTGTTGAGCCGCGTAGCGCCTTTTCGATTTTTTTTTTGGAGCGTCAAAGCTTGCTTTGACCGCCTGTCGCAGACAGGCAGCTCGTAGGGCGGCAACCCTTTGCCGCCGAATGCCGAACGTTGGCACAACCCGATGTCGGCATGGGGATGCCGACCTACGATGTTTGCCGATATTTCAATGCCGCGACGTAGGGCGGCAACCCCTTGCCGCCGACCGAATGCCGAGCGTTGGCACAACCCGATGTCGGCATGGGGATGCCGACCTACGAAGTTTGCCGATATTTCAATGCCGCGATGTAGGGCGGCAACCCTTTGCCGCCGAATGCCAAACACTGGCACAACCCGATGTCGGCATGGGGATGCCGACCTACGATGTTTGCCGATATTTCAATGCCGCGACGTAGGGCGGCAACCCTTTGCCGCCGAATGCCAAACACTGGCACAACCCGATGTCGGCATGGGGATGCCGACCTACGATGTTTGCCGATATTTCAATGCCGCGACGTAGGGCGGCAACCCTTTGCCGC
>Ga0194062_1000023_pt1 | contig 64241 bp, 58 predicted proteins | sample SepL2225m_MetaG_FD_155481 | JGI IMG/M metagenome (GOLD analysis project Ga0194062, IMG submission 155481) | Anoxic zone freshwater microbial communities from boreal shield lake in IISD Experimental Lakes Area, Ontario, Canada - Sep2016-L224-25m | ecosystem: Environmental > Aquatic > Freshwater >... | reverse complement strand
AGTAGCACTGGAGTAAATACAATAAACCTAACAGTTTTTTCCCCTATATTGTGAAACATATAATACATTCTGTGAGTCATTGGTCGATAAAAGAAGTGCGAGAATAATCCATCATTTATCTTAATCATAATATTCCAATCAAAATACGTACTTGTAAATTCTTTAACAAAATATGCCACAAAATAGTAAGTGATCATTGCCGACAAAGTAAAACCAGATACAATCTGATTATCTCGATATACAAACATCCATAAAAAATACATAATAAAGAATGACTGTGAACCCATCACAATCCAAAACAGTAGATATCCTCGATACTCGAAGAAATCTTTCCAACTATAGAGCAGTATCGCCCATGCTTTGTTTATATATTCTTTCACAATTTTCCTATTAAAAAATCCCCGCTTGTTGTCGAGGATTTCTATTTACTAAAATCTGCTTTGGCTCCACTGCTTGTGAGCCAAAATTCCCGACATTTTATTCTATTTAATACTGTTTTTGTCATGATATTGGCTCCTTTCAATGCCTATTAATAATATTAGTAAGAATTCTAGTCCGTTTAGTCTATAAATGCAAGTGTATTTATAGAAATTATCTTTACAGCAAGCTAAATAAGTAGTATAAATCTAGTTATCGTACCAATAGGTGCGCACAAGCTACGTTGGAGGGGAGAATGCTGTATGGATGATATCAGCAACGAAACCACTTCAGAAGAGTCAAGCGGGTCATTGCCCAATAACGATGAAGGGGACATGGGGGCGTTACTCGGCAAAATGCCCGAGGGCACATTCCACTGTTGCAAATGCGGGAGCACTATCTGCACCTGCGAAGGCAACGGTGGCTGCATGAAGCACTAGCAACAAAGTCCCGATACTTCGGACAAGTTAGTCTCGACTAATATCACCTATAAACTTACCGCCCCGCAAAGGCAGAAACATTCAACGTATCAAACGCACCTGGCTTGGATTCCCTAGGGAATCCAAGCCAGCATCATTTATTCCCCTTTAAGTCTACCTAGAGTTTATTTGATTTATAATCAGATTTATCAATATAGGATAAGTGTATTTTGTATTCTGCTCTGGATTATAAGGATCAATAGTATCATGATTTAATCCCTCTGATTTAGCGAAAGTATACTGAGTCAGATTATACTTATCGGCTGCGAGGAAAATATTTCGCTCCATTCTTGCCGCATATGTATTATTGATAGAGGCATCGTTTTCATTTAATACCAATGTTTGACCGACAGCTCTTGCCCCTTTTGCAATATCCTGTTTTACAAAATCACCAAAACTCAGAAACTTAGCGAGAGACCTAGTGTCTAGCCCGGCATAAGCATAAGGGGAGCCGGTTACGTTATTTTCTTTAGTTTTAGAATCCCACCAAATAGTAATAGGCGGTAAAACATTCAAGATTCTGATCATCGGTGTGATGATAAACTCAGGAACGAATTTTGGCGCATAAAAAGGTGCCATATTTATATAGCCTTTTACGTCTTTACGTTCTTGACCCGTCCAAGAGGTTACGGCGCCACCGACTGACAAACCAGTAAGATAGATGTTGTCACCTAGCCCGCTTGCGATATCAACCGAATCGTTGGCGTATTTAGCAATCTCTTCTGTAGTTATATCGTGTAGATCATTATTTGCTTTATCTTTTTCACCATGTCTAGGCATCCGAAGAACTAAAACATTATAACCTTGGGATACCAGCTGATCAGAAAATTGCTTATATTGTATCGGGCAGTTAGTGAAACCATGATAAACAACGATTACGTTATCGGTTTTTTTACCTGTTGTGTTTACGTACGAATGACACTCTGGCATGATTTTAGGATCTTCTGAAGTCGATATTGTACTAACTCTCTTTATTGACTCATCATAACTTTTTGAAGGGTTTGGTGTTATATGAATACCCGTATCCGATAAAGGCCAAAAAAATAATACGATCAGACCAACTAACAACAATGCGACTAATGATAAAATAATTGGATGTTTGAGAATCTTGGGAATCTTACGTTTTTCTTTATTCTTCATATATATCCTTCTTTCTGATAGTCATTATATCACGCAAATTGGGAAATTATGGTATAATATATCAATGCAAAAGGAAAATATCACCGAAAATCAAATTGATCAAACCGCTCAACGAAACGCATTTTACGCCTTTGTTATTTCTTATATAGTCGTTTGCCTTTTTTCTTTTTTACTAAAACAGTATGTAGCTCTAAATAACCTATCACTTTCTATCTCAATAATAGTGATGTCATTTTTTGTCCCGCTTATTACATTTTTCGTATATGGTAGAAACAGAATAAGGGCTCTTAGCGATCGAAGAAAAAGAACTAAAACCGGCACATTTACGTCTATGCTAATTATCACACTAGCCTTCTCTGTAGCCTCAGTCTTTGCAGGGGCTACTTTCTCAATTTTTTTTAGTAAAGCATTTAAAGAATTTATTTATGATCCTTATTCTTTTTCCTTCTGGATTAGTTTATCCGTAACTGTTTGGATATTCGTTTACACTAAATTAGCTCAAAGAATCGCTATTAAAGATATTGTAAATCTTATTGGCTTCTATCTAATAGGTGGGGTTGCAACGAGTGCTATATTTAATCCTAATCCGAAATGGTGGGACGAATCAGTGAGCTATCTCGGAATGAATCAGCTACCTTCTTCCAAAATTTTTAATGCTTCTATTATAGTATCGGGCTTACTACTACTCACACTGTCCAGTTTTATAATTAATGAATTTACTCGGCTTTATCAGGATAAAAAACTACAAAAAGAGTATTTAACTTTCTACAGTATTGCTTTTGTGATCGCTCCTATCGGACTTGCCTGCGTTGGATTTTTCCCCTTTGGTATTAACGATATTCAGAACATGATTCACAATCTAAGTGCCTACACTGCTTTTGGTATTTTTGGAATAATTATGGCGAGCCTGTATTTCTCTATGAAATTTTTATCTAAATATTTTATGAGGATTAATTATCTACTCCTTGCCGCAATGATCACCGGGTTTGCTCTCTACGGACTAGAGTATTTCACCTTGGCTATAAATGAAATTTTCGCCTTCGGAGTAGTATCAATATGGTTGGTATTTTTCCTAAATAACATCTCTTCGGTAGGAAATGACAAATAACAAAGAACTTTTTCTAAATATCCACTTCGATAAGGGTAATGGTCCTCTAGTACTGCTGATTCATGGCGTGGAAAATAGTGGTAAATTCTGGAGACCTCTAGATAAAGTTATTTCTCAAAATTCACATTGTGTATCGGTAGATTTATTGGGATTTGGCGATTCACCAAAGTCCCCTACGGGTCTCTATTCTCTGAAAGAGAACGTAGACGCACTCGAGAACACACTTAGCAAAATACATTATGAAGAAAAAATTTTATTGGTCGGACACTCAATGGGAACGTTCGTAGCGCTAGAATTCGCTAAAAGAAATCCTAGTAAAATAAATAAGATAATCCTAACTAGCCCTGTATTTATCTTCAAAAAAGGACCGTTCAAATATCGAAGTCTAAATGAAATAATTCAGAATTTATTCCTCGCTAATGCGAACTTATTGAGAGTTTTATTTTTCCAACTCTATGAGCTGGTTTCGACCAGTTATCACTCTCTTATAAAAAAAGGTGTTAGGTTGATACCAAGTATTATGAGTATTGACAGCCTAGTAGACAAACAAAATACAGTCAGCCAATTGGAAGCGTTATCAAGTATCCCAATATACATCATGTATGGGTATTTTGACACATTAGTCATTAATTCAAATATAAAATATCTTTGTAAAAAATTTAACAATATAAAAGCGACGAAGTATTACAGATTTCATGATATTCCACATAAGGAATCGAGTGTGCTTATATCAGAGATACTAAAGTAATAAAATTATTTACTTGATTTGTCTTCGTCTGGTAATAGAAGAGTAAATATCCAAGATACTATGCTTATGGCAATCGAACCCCATAGTGCAGGCCAGAATCCTTCGACTACAAAGCCAATACCAAACCAGTTCTGAGCAACCCACGAGGTAAGAAGCAGCATCATGGCGTTAATAACAAACATAAATAAACCAAGCGTTACTAGCAGTAGCCCACAAGAGAGTAAGCTAAGTATCGGTTTTATCAAAACGTTAATCACGCCAAGTATTGCAGCCACTACAATTGCTGCGAATAATGCGTTGTTTCCGGTGACAGAGATGCCTGGCATTAGGTACACAGTTGCCAAAACTGCAATAGTAGATATACCCCATCTAATTAATAATTTCATTTATACCCCTTTCTTTATCTTAATAGATATATTATAGACTAATTCGTAAATTTGAGTAAGTGTGTCCTAAATAGAAAGATGGGAGCCGGCAAAACCGCTCCCATCATATTAGTTGGTACACATCTTCTCCAAATACTATTTAATAATCGTGTTGTGCTTCGCGGATAATCCCACTAACTATTTCACTAACTGCGATAAGCTCCCCAGCCATATGAAAATGTCGGTTGTCATCCATAATGTCCTTTACATCCATAATGTAAAGATGCGCCTGATCCAACTTTTCCAAAACTGCCTCTTTATTACTCATTACTACTCCTTCTTACTTAATATTCTGCGGATACCCTTTACCAAAAACGTCGACCTCAAATCTGGCTATATATTTTAGGGTTCATAAAAAACTCCTTTTTCCTAAGAATAGAGTGTTTCAGATTTAGATTGAGAAATTGTAAGCTTTGGGCGGAATACCCTTGCTGACATACGGTAAGCTATGGTCTATATTTAATTTTTATAACTTCCCACCGGGTCATTAATAATAACATTCTATAGCACCCATGTCAAGCCATGGGCTGTAACCACAGAGTCTGGCATTATTCTAGATAGGGCAAGCGACGTTTTTGTTAACTGTATCTGATATAATGCGTCCGTCTCTGACCTCGATAATACGATCAGTCTGCGCCGCTATTCTATCATCATGGGTTACGATAATAAATGTAGTTCCGAAATCCCTATTAATCTTACAAAATAGTTTATATATCGACTTACTAGTGTCAGAGTCTAGATTCCCAGTCGGTTCGTCCGCTAGAATGATATCCGGCTCGTTCATAAGTGCCCTAGCTATCGCTGTTCTCTGTTGTTGACCGCCAGAAATACTATCAGACATTACATTTATCTTCTCAGATAGACCTACTAATTCGATGATTTCTAGGGCTTTTTCTCTATCTTTGTCTGTAATCTTCCCATTTTTTTCTATACTTACTGGGAATAAAACATTTTCTAGTACCGTAAACTCTGGTAACAAATAATGGAACTGGAAGACAAAACCCATAGTTTGATTTCGAAGTTTTGCTAGCTTATCCGCATTCATGTTGTTTACCAGCTGACCATTAACAAGAACTTCGCCAATCGTTGGCTTATCGAGTGTTCCTAATATATTCAACAAAGTAGATTTACCGCTACCAGACTGTCCAATAATCGAGTTAAGGCTCCCCTTTTCTATAGCAAGATGGATATCAAACAAAACAGGCGTATCGACTGCTCCGTGATAGGTTTTACCCATGCTTCTAAGCTCTACTACGTTGGTTTTCTTCTTATCCATTTCGTATCACCTCTATTGGAGTTAGCTTATTTGCTTTTCTGGCAGGAAAAATACCGGCAAAAGATGAAACTAATAGAGCGACAAATCCCGCCAAAAATACCATATTCCATTTGATCAAAGGCTCTACAATATTGCCACCATCTGGAGTTTTTGCAAATGTCACGAAAGCGTAGAACAGTCCTAGTCCAAAAACAACGCCCAAAACAGTTCCAAATAAGCCCAAAATAAAGCCCTGAAAGTAAAAAATATTAGATGATTTACCATTCTTTAGGCCGATGGCCTTTAGTATCCCGATCTGTTTTGACTTCTGAGTGACCGTAATACTAAGTATGCTGGCTATAGAAATCAGTACAGAAATAAGTACGAATACCTGTATCATATAACTAGAAACACTTTGGCCTTGAAGCCCGGACAATAGCTGGGCGTTTTGTGACTTCCAATTGTCTACCTTGTAGCCTGTACCAATCTTACTCTGAATTGTCTTTGCTGTAGTATCAGCACCAAAAATATCTTTTACCTGCAGATTGATCGCCGTGTAACTGCTCGTATTTCCTAGGGTAGCCCATGCTGTCTCAAGAGTTGTAAAAACCCAGGTATTATTAACGCTGGCGATTTTGAGGTCGTATATTCCCACTACTTTGAAATCAGATTTGGTTCCATTGGCTTGAGCGAATGTAATTTCATCACCGATATTTTTCTTAGTGGTAGTAGATAGGTCCTTCCCGATCATCACTTCGCTACCACCCGTAGGGATTTTACCTTCAACCTTTCGACTATCTATTTGATAAATATCATTCGCCTTATCGAAGTTGACCCCTCGTAGCAATACTGGATAATTCTTATCAGCGGTGACTAAAAGACCATTCCCATCTACTACGGGATATATCTTAGTGATACCTGAAACCTTACCTACATCCGTTTTCAGGGTATTATAATTATCAATCTTGTTATTATCTGTTGTTATCGTAATGTGTGGAGCATTGCCTATCGTTCCATTGATAAGGGTGAATTGCAAGCTATCTATAAGAATACTAATAAATATAGCTACCGAAATACCGACAGCGATACCAATAACGATAAATAACGACTGCCACTTACTTTTTAATATAAACCTAAGAGCTATTTTTAATGATAAAACCATATTTATATTTTAACATATATTATGAACTAATGAGGAAAGAGAAATTCTCCAAGAATAAACAGAATAACTATAAAAAAGTAAAGTACCGCTAAATATCTCGCCACTAGCCATTCTTTATTTCGTATGAAACTATATAAACCTAAAACCAGAGAAAACAATCCTGCAAGATTCAGTGATAGATTGAGTATGACATTTAATACCAAGAGTATCGGACTGTCATTGATCACCTTGGCTACGTGTACCGAGCCCCCTCCGATAATAAGAACAATCAAGATGGATAAAGCCATAGAGGCAGCCATAATAATTGCAAAAAGAACTGCCAATTTCCCTATTTTTGACTTTGGTATCTCAAAATACTTTACCAAAGCCTTGATTACCTTTTCCGTTTCCATACTGTTATTATACTCTTTTTGGATAAAATAGTAGGTTATTTTGAACTATAGGACTAGCTTTTTTCCTATAGTTCTCACTTTTTACACATTGTAATATTTTATCAGTGAAGTATCGTGATTAATCTTGCCTATAATCAAATTGTTGAACTATTAGCTTTCTTTATCTTTTTTTCTTTGTACATTAGCTCGTCTGCTAGCTCCAAAGATTTATCAAATTCATCACTTGTTGTAGCGGTAGCAGAGCCAATCGATAATGAAAGTACTGGCTCGGGTATATTAAAATTGTATTTTACGATACTGTCTCGGATTCTATTAACTATTTTCTTTACCGTAACATTGTTGGTCTTTGGTAATAAAATAACAAATTCGTCGCCACCAATTCGGGAAATACTGTCTTCATTACGAAAATCACTGCCTATTACTATGCCTAAATCTTTGATTTGTCGATCTCCTGCTTTGTGCCCATAGTTATCGTTAACTGTTTTGAGGCCATCAATGTCAATAAATATCATGCTGACTGGATAATTTCTTCCATTTCTTAACCGATGTAACTCTTCTTCGTAATAAGTTCTACTATAGAACCCTGTTAGTTTATCCCTAAAACCTAGATCTATCACTCTCCGCTCAAGAGCTTCCCTATTTGATATATCTCGAATAACACATGTGAGTGCATCAATTTTATTCAAAATGTGATAATTCGCTGTAATTTCTGTTGGAAAGATTGTGCCATCTTTCTTTCTGTGCATTCTAAGTGGTACAAAATGAACACCCTGGCGCATTGCAACTTGCGTCTGACTACGCTCAAAAGATAAGTCTAGATTATTCATATTTAGAAGTTCATCCATGGTATAGCCATACATTTGGACTGCCGCATCATTTGCTTCTAATATATCACCAGTTTTAACATCTATAACGAAGATAGCATCAGGAAGCATATTAAATAAGTCATTATACTGTTTGCCGTCTTTGATCAACATATATACTCCTATTTCCTGGTTGTTATTATACAGCTGAAATAAAAATAGTAAAATATATTTTACTTGTTTTACCATAACTGTAACATGAACGTTATAGCCGATTCTAAGAGGATGTTCTTTTCATTTTCCCTTAAAGTAATCGCTTTGTTCCTCTGCCAATATAGACAACCCAATTTTACTATGCTTTTATAATATTTTTAAACAGATGAAACAATTGTAAGTAAAATAAAAAGGAGCTCTAGAAGAGCTCCTTTTAAAATTACGATTATTTAGCTTCGTTGTCGCAAACGCCATCACCGTTGGCATCTACAAATCCAGCGCCTTCGCCAGAACCATTGTGCATCCCTGATCCACCATTACCGCCGCCAGTTCCTGCCCAAGCAGGTTTGCCAGCTTCAGTTCTAATAGTAACTTGGCTACCATCAGCTTTTGTCAGATTCCAAGCACTTACAGTACCCGCATCTTTCTCTAGACCCTCGACTTTGATGCTATCTCCAGCTGCAACCGTAGTATCAACGTATCCACGTTTACCTAGGTTAACAGTGTAAGAAGCTCCGTCAGCATCCTTTACTTGGATCTGGTTTTTACCAGTCGTAGAAACGCTTTCTACAGTCCCAGCAATTCCTACTTTGGCAACTTCTGTGCCACTTGGTGTTTTCACGCTTCCCAGTGAAGTCTTGGCGAACACTACTCCGGTAGAGAGCAACGTCACAGCTACTGCTGCTCCGATGATTAATGTTTTATTCATCTTTTCTCCTTTTCCAGAAGGGTGTTTTATAGTCCCTTCTACAAGTAATACGAGGCTGAAGAAAAAATATTTCAAAAATTATTTATTACGAAGTCCATTGCCCCGGCCAGCACCGCTACCGTTACCCAGACCTGTTCCCTGTAGACTGTTTTGCATTCTGCCTATGCCCTGCCCCATTGTTTCGTTGAAATTCGAAACAGAAAGCAGGAAGCCAGATATCACGATAATAAGCGATACTATGCCGATTACCCAAATCAATCTTTTCTTATAAGCACCGGTGTAGCGATAGATAATCCAAATGAGTAAACCAGCGCCCACGACACCTAAACCAACTATCCACCAAGGAATTACCGAAAATAGATGATTCCAACGATTCGCACCTAGGCCGAGACCTTTTCTAGGAAGATAAAAGGTAAGGTTGATCAAAAATATGACTAATAGCGCAAAGGCCACGATACCTATCTCGACTAGCGCTTTCATAAACCTAAAAAAGTTCTTTGAACGCATCTTTACTTCATTTTTTTCTATGCTTTTCATTATATTGTTTTTTAAATCGCTCATAATATCTCCTCGATATCTATATTTTTAAAATGCTTTTTTAATTCTGCTTTACCTCTACTAAGATAAGTCCCCACGGTATTTACCGGCAGATGAATGATTTCCGAGATTTCCTCATAGCTCTTTTCTTCATAAAAGCGAAATATGATTACTTCTCGGTATTTTAGCGGGATAGTAAGAAGTGCTTTTGCAAGCTTATCCTTTTGCCCAGCCGTATCTAGCTTACTTTGTACTTCTTTTTCGTTATCGATACTACTAGCAACTTCTGCCACATCTTCAAGAGAAACGTTTTTACCATTTTTTCGAAAATATGTTATTGCTTCATTGTGTGCTATTCGGTAAATCCAAGATGAAAACTTGCGCTTCGGATCAAAAGAGTTGATATTTTTATATGCCTTTAAAAATGTTTCTTGGAGTGCATCTGAGCAATTATCTTTATCCCCCAACATTCGGTATATGAAGGCACAAAGAGGTTTCTCGAAACGGTCTATTACCTCGCCAAAAGCTTCCTTATTCCCATCTTGAACCTTAACGGCTATTTCTTCGTCTGTCTGTATCATATTCTTATTATATCTTCTTTTTAAGTATTGTGACAAAGTAACGCCAATGCCATGCTATATGAAAGATAGATATTGCTGTCAATGCAACTCCTGCTTCAACGTGCCAATAAAGCATATTAAAGGGTAGTGGTATAACTATGCCATTACTGATTCTTAAAACAAGAAATGAACCCAAAATAGCAGATACAAAGAAAAAACCTAGTAGTAGCCAATTCCATATTTTCTTATGGAAGACATAAGAGACTACTTTAAGCTTTGAGAGAACGAAACTAATAATATATGCTAGCAACAAACCAATCGATATTAAGAAGAAATTGTATTGCTTCTCTGCCGTTTTCGTACTTGTTGTTGATTCTGCGACCGCTTCTTTGACAACCACTGCCTGCCCACTTTCGGACTGCATGAGAATAGCAATATCCTTTACTACACTAGGTTCCGCACCATAATTATCATGCAGCAACTGAAAAGTGTCTGAAGTATTTACCTTTACTTTTATGCTTTTCCCAATTCTGTCTGCATACTCTGATGGGCCAATATTATACAAAGGAGCAACCTCAGCCACGGTTTTAGCCTTTAGATCTTTGCCAGAAAGTTCAACTTCTGCAGCTCGAGCAATACCTAAACCCAGAAATAAGAACATTAATACAAATGTTGATGTGATAATATATTTGAATAATTTCATTATTCCTCCTTTTCTATTAGTAATACGTAGTAATTAACATAATATTTCAAAAAATATATATTATCCTTTAAATATAGTAATAATTAAAACATAGCAACATAAATTGCCTATAAATTGTAAAGCAAATTATTTTCTTAATTTAAAATTTGATTTATGCCCTGTGTTCTATTGGTCCGTAGATTGAATGGGTATTATTAATAACTGCCCAGTCTCTGTCTCCATACGCATAATGCCACCACTCGCCTGGGAAATTAAAAAATCCAGCACCCGTCATTACGTCCAATAAGAGTATTCGATTATTACGTGCTACTTGAGATATTTGATTTGAGCATGTATGCGTTTTCGAGCCAAAAGTACCCATCTTTGTTCCCATATCTAGTTGCTTACCGTCAGAGCCAACAATAGTTAAATCGACTGCACCGCCAGTACAGTGAGGGGCAACGTCCACTGATGCCGTTCGATTCTCAATCTCGATATCTAATTCAGTCTCGTTCCAATCTGGGTGTTCTAGTATTAAAGCGTCGTAATCATGCTTGTATTGCCTACTTTGAACAGCGGGGGTTCTGTAACCACATCTAATTAAAAGCTTGTATCCTTCGGGCAATTTCTCTTGAGCCTGAGCAATCTTTTTTGCAACAGACTCACGAACAAAGTGGGCATCTTCAAATTCTACACCTGTAGCCGTAACTCTATCCAAATATTCCGCGATTTCGAAAGACACTTCTGGACTTTCGTTTCGAAGATCAACAAGAGATTCTCCATTATCTTCAACCTTTACTTGCAATAGTACGTGTTTGGGAATAATTTCTATATCTATCATATTAATTATTCGGCGTTGGTGTTAATTCTAATGATTTTTTCAAACTATTTAGATCATTTATTATCTGATCTATTTTCGTATTGATCTCTGTGTTTGAATCTTTAGTGTTAGCATTCGTTGATTCTGTCTTTACCTCTACTGGTTGGCCGGTGATAAATAGCTTCAGCTCTTCTTCTGTCTTTACCTCGGTAACCTTATTGGTTTTGGCATCCAGAAGTACCGTTGTCGCAATGCCAGCAGAATCGTTAGGAATTACCGAAAGCAACCAGTATAGATCACCCCGAATATTCATTGGCCTTGGCTCAGAAAGTGTAAAGTTATTCCAATTATAGGTTGGGAAGGATTTCCTAATGTAATCTGCTGCAGCAATAGGTCCCGTAAGCTGAGAGCTCTGATTATATTCAATGATTTCTCTGGCGCCAGTGGTAGCATCAATTATGAATATCTTATAGATACCATACGAACGGCCATAAGGTTCGGCAACTACTATTTGCTTGAAGCCTTCCTTTGTAGATGCGTGAATAATCGTTTCGTCACCCTCAAGACTTACTATCTCTGTTTCGTTCTTGTGCAGGAACCATTTATTGATTAAACCGTTTTTGTAAGCATATGATTCGGTATAATAGTTCGTAAGTTCTTTTGGATATATTCTATTACCCTTCATATAAGAGACTTTGGCAGCCTGTTCTGGCGACATATCTTCAATACTACCATCAGAGTGTACCACCATTACCCCACCCCAGTATGGGACTCGAAAAGGAAAATTCTTGTACGAAATATAAGGGACTATAGTTTGCCACTTGCCACTATCATCCTTTAGATATATTGGTTCGGAAGAATAGGTTACAAAATATTTCTTCTTTATCAGTTGAAAGTAAATATTATCTGTTATCCCAATACCGTCTGAATATTTGAATTGTTGATCTGAAATACTTACTTTTCTCTCAAGCGTATTTACATCCACTGTCACGAAACCAGAAAGTTTATTGATAAAGTACAGTAAAGCACCGTCTGGTATTCTTGGAAATACCCGTACTAGTTTGCCTTTTTCTAGTACTATTTGTGAATCGCCGAGCGTTTCTTGGGGACTTTGAAAGGTATCCTGAGCATATCTAGCAGCTACTGGCTTCGGCGTCAAACGGATAGAATCCATCTCGGGTATAGTTTCACGATTTGTAAAATCTATTTGCCTTGCAGCCAAATAATATCGTATTTCACTTTCGAAACTCAAGCCTAGAATAGTAATAAAGAGAATAAATACGAATAGTACTGAATACAAAGCTGTAGTTTTGTTTGAAATATCTTTAACTGGCTGAATGCTGAATGCACCGATCCCAGTCCGTACAAAACGAAGTTTCCCAACTTTCTTGACTAAAAAATATATCCCAGCGATCAGTAAACCAAAAAACAGTATCTGCAACGGGCTAATATATAAAGACATTATAAAGTCATGAAAAAAAGGTCTAAAGAACCAAGCTAATAACAATAACGGGATCCCTAGGACGACTAAACGTACTTTCAAATTTTTCATTGTTTTCCTTTCGATACGAAAGAATTATAACACAAAAAGAGACATTTCTGTCTCCTCTTGGTTCCAAGTATTTTCGATGTGGTCTAAATGGTGGACCTGACAGGAATCGAACCTGCTACCTCCTCAGTGCAAATGAGGCGCTCTAGCCAGATGAGCTACAGGCCCAGGTAAACTATTAGAAAAACGAATTCATAAATCCGAAAATAAAAAGAAAACCGAATAAAAATGAGACCAAACCTAGAAGAATATAGAATACAAAACCGCCGCCTGGCCCCAAATATTTAATCATCCAGTCTTGAACACCAAAAAAATATGTAATTTTCTTTGTGTAAATAGTAAGGACAAATCCTACTCCAAACAAGGCTAGACCTATGAGAATTTGATACAAAAATGTCACAATATCTCCTATTTAATACAAATGGAATCGTTCTATACTTCTTTAAACTACCCCGACTTGCTTAATAACATTCTATATACAGAAATACCATTAAGTGATAGTAAAGTTTGGTGGGCGATCGAGGAATTGAACCTCGGACCTCGTCATTATCAGTGACGCGCTCTAACCATCTGAGCTAATCGCCCGCGTTCCCTATTGTCATCCTTACGAAAGTGAGGATCTCCTTCGGAGGGGCCGTTAGAGATCCCTGGGTTTTGTGACCAGGGATGACAGGTAATTAACAGTCAATATTTTAACAGATTTTGCTTCTTTATTCAATATTTTTGCTTACAACGAAAATAATAAATGTAGGACGATGTATTGTTTGAGAATATCTTATTGGATCGATATTCTTAGATTCAGGAATAGGGAGAGTCTCAACTACTTTATTAATTTCAAAGCCTGATTCGATTAAGCTATTTATTATGTCTGCTATTGTATGAGGGTACAGAGCAATTTTCATTTCTGACATCTCAAACTCATATTTTTCATTAGTATGATATTTATCAAACATAAACGTTTTGTTGCCATCTTTGTCTCTGATAGTCCTTAAAGAACTTTCGAAAGGATGGTGCATTGAAAAAATAAATTTACCGGAAGGCCTTAATATTCGATTAACCTCAGAAAATACTGAATTTAAATCTTCAAAATAGTGGACCACAAGACTACTGGTAACAATATCAAAACTGCCTTTAGTATATGGCATATTATTTGCATTTGCTTGAGTAAACTCTATATCGGGGTTCTCTCTTCTGGCTATTACAAGAAGTCCGTCGCTAAGATCTTCGCCAACTACCTTTGCTCCCCAATCTTTCAACATTCTAGTAAACAAACCTGAACCACAACCCATATCTAGGACCTTTTTGTTTACAACAACGTCTTTAAGTAAAGATGCCATTGCAGGCCTCTCAATATAGGTATTCCAAAATGATTTGGCCGGATCCAACAGTTTTTTATGATAATTTAAAGCAAATTTATCGTACTGAGATTTTACGTTATCAAAATGTTCCAAACTATTATTCTCCTATTTATTCAATATAATGCCAGCTATTTACATCTAAAAAAATTTTCGGCACCTGTTATGTTGTCGTGTAAATAAAATAACGAAATGAAGATAATTAAGGGCCTTCGGACTGAATCTTATCAGCTATAATCAATCTTTCTAAATATCTCAATGCTGATTTTTTTTCAGCTCCGTGTAATCTTAAATTTATCCTATTTTTTAGTTCGTCAGCCCAAACGCAAAAATAATAACCATCAACATATACTGGGATGCCTTTCTCGTCAAAAACGAAGTTACAGTCATTAGTATCTATCCCCACAGAAAGGGAATCTAACTGAAATTCTAATTTTCTTTTTTCGTGATCACCTAGAAATTTCGCGCGTAAATTAGGTAATAAACCACTCTTGCCGTTAATTTTTTCTGTTATGGTTGTGGATGGATTACTGTAACTGGCGTGTATATCTGGGATTTTATCTTCATATAATAGATGAAGTATCTTTTGAAGCCAAAAATTCATCCTGGCTGATTTCGCTGATGTTCCCTCTCGTTCGTATTTTACTGATACAACTTTTTCATCATCATAAGGATGAACAAAGACTACTTTTTCAGCACCGGAACCAACAATCTCTTGTTTTAGGGCATCTCGAACAACTGTTGGGTCATTTTTACTAGTATGTAACCTAGTAGCATTGCTTTTCAACCGCTCTTTTCTAAATTCTTTTATGCTAAATTTTTCCATGATTGTTATTATAATATGAAAGTATTTAGTAAACAACAAGTGTATATAACAAAAAACACCACCGGAGTGGTATTTTTTATCAGCTTTTGACGGCCGAATAATAGCAGAAACAGTGGTCAAACCAACAAAGATAAATCTTTGTCCGACCTAAGAGTCCCTCAGACCCATAGACAGATTTTCACGTCTGAATATTACTGATTCGGATAGGATATACCTATCGATACTCCCTAGAAAGGAGGTGATCCATCCGCAGCTTCCGCTACGGATACCTTGTTACGACTTCACCCCAATCACTGGTCCCACCTTAGGACGCAAAAGCGTACTTCGGATGTTACCAACTTTCGTGGTGTGACGGGCGGTGTGTACAAGACCCGGGAACGTATTCAACGTGACGTGCTGATTCACGTTTACTAGCGATTCCGACTTCAAAGAGGCGAGTTGCAGCCTCTTATCCGAACTGGGACCGGTTTTGATGGGATTGGCTCCCCCTTGCGGGTTGGCAGCCCATTGTACCGGCCATTGTAACGCGTGTGTAGCCCGAGACGTAAGAGTCATGCTGACTTGACGTCATCCCCACCTTCCTCCCTGTTGACCAGGGCAGTCTCGCATGAGAAATACAACATACGATGAGGGTTGCGCTCGTTGACGGACTTAACCGAACATTTCACAACACGAGCTGACGGCAGCCATGCAACACCTGTCATCTGGCTCCTTTCGGCACGGTCCTATCTCTAGGACCTTCCAGAGATGTCAAGTCTCGGTAAGGTTTTTCGCTTAATATCGAATTAAACCACACGTTCCACCGCTTGTGCGGGTCCCCGTCAATTCCTTTGAGTTTTAGCCTTGCGACCGTACTCCCCAGGCGGATCACTTAACGCGTTAGCTACACTACGCAGGGGGTCGACTCCCCGCACAGCTAGTGATCATCGTTTACGGCGTGGACTACCGGGGTATCTAATCCCGTTCGCTCCCCACGCTTTCGTGTCTCAGCGTCAGTATATGGCCAGTAAGCTGCCTTCGCCATTGGTGTTCCTAGTAATATCTACGCATTTCACTGCTACACTACTAATTCCGCTTACCTCTCCATACCTCAAGCATGCCAGTATTAAATGCAGCCCCTGAGTTGAGCCCCGGGATTTAACATTTAACTTAACACGCCACCTACACACTCTTTACGCCCAATAATTCCGGATAACGCTTGCATCCTACGTATTACCGCGGCTGCTGGCACGTAGTTAGCCGATGCTTATTCAAATAGTACCGTCATAATCTTCCTACTTAAAAGGAGTTTACAATCCGAAGACCGTCATCCTCCACGCGGTATTGCTCCGTCAGGCTTTCGCCCATTGCGGAAAATTCCTCACTGCTGCCTCCCGTAGGAGTCTGGGCCGTGTCTCAGTCCCAGTGTGGCTGGTCAACCTCTCGATCCAGCTACCCGTCGTCGCCTTGGTGAGCCTTTACCTCACCAACAAGCTGATAGGACAGAGGTCTCTCTCAGAGCGCATTGCTGCTTTACTAGTTGCCTAGACTATAGGAAATTACCCCACCTTTCGGCAGGCTATGTCCTACTCTGAGGTAAGTACCAATGTATTACTCACCCGTTTGCCACTGCCCCGAAGGGCCGTTCGACTTGCATGTGTTATGCATACCGCCAGCGTTAATCCTGAGCCAGGATCAAACTCTCCAAAAATGAAGAGCATATTTTGCTCTAATTTATATTTTTTTATAGTAGTTATAGTCTACATCTCAAATGAAATTTAAGGGTTTGGCTTGTTTTCTGCTATCATTCAGCTGTCAAAGAACTTTTGGGCAAAGAAAACTGCTAAGCTCGTGAAGGGCTTAAGTTTTCATGCCTGATTTAGCTTTGTAAAAAGCCTCATAATCTTATCAATATTTGAGAACAATGTCAACATAATAATTAAACTATGCAGCTATTTCTTCTTTAACCACTTTTCTTTACGTTTTGTTGTCTGTTGCTTTGCAATTGAATCTTCGAGCTCGCTGCGCTTTTTCACCAAAATCCAAACGTTGAAAACAACGATAACCAAGATATCTAGATAGGTCCAAAGCCTCCAAGCCAAAATATCTATATTTTCATAACGGAAAAATGCAAGAAACAAACCAATGGTACCAAAAGTAAGATTAGGCCAAAAAAATGATTTTGCGTATTCCTGGTAAAGTTTGTTTTTTCGGTGTGAAAGCCTGAGATAAAGATAAAAACTAAAAATTATAATTGAAAAAATAAGGAAAGTTCCTATGAGTATCCAAATCATCGTAGTTTCCACCGGTGTAGAGAAAAAGTAATCGCCCGAGAACCTATTAACAAAACTCATAAATTGATTCCAAATATTATTCATCTTCTTTATCTCCAAAATAATCTATCTCGCCATCGCAATGCGGACAAACAAATTTACCGTCTTCACTAATCATTTTTGAACCACACTTCTTACAAATATCATCTGGTTCGACTATCGTATCTTCATTTTTTTCCGTCATTAACATCCTCTTTCTTAGATTTACGTTTGAAAATTAAACCAAAATGGTTCCAACCAGCTTCAACTTCTCTGTCTAATAAAAGTCCTATCTTTTGAAATTTTTTGATAACTTCTTCCTTAGAGATTCGCTTTCCGTCTTTTGGACCAAATTCTTTTCTCTCGGGATCCCAATCGACAAAAAGAAGCTCACCTGTAGGTTTAACAAATTCTGCCACATTATCGATAAAAAAATCACGATTCTTTATTGAGTTAAAAATATTCAAAACAAGTACCATATCTGCCAATTCAGAAATTTTACTTTTTTCTTTTTCAAAATCTATTTCTTCAATTTGTATGTTATGAACACTACTAATATCGGCTACTTTGACTAGCATTTTCAATATCTCAATATTATTTTTTATAGCGAAGACTTTTCCTTCAGCACCTACCAACTTACCGGCAAATATTGACCAGTGCCCGGAGCCACTGCCAAAATCAATAACGGTATCGCCTAGCTTTATGTCAGTTTCTTCTAAGATTGTCATTGGATTCAAAAGTATCATCAATTTTCCCCTAGCTCTATTCTATTATTAAAAGTGCTTCGGGGCAATATAAAAAGAGGCCAAGATATACCTGGCCTCTTTTTATATTAATAATTATTTTTTCTTTTTGGTATTTGTTTTAGCTGTAGGTTTCTTTTTTGGTTTTGCTACCACTGGCTTTACTTCTGGTTTTGTTATCGCCTGTGATGGTTTTTGGCTATATATAAGATATCCACCGATAGCTGCAAGAATAAGTAGAAGTATTATGCCCCAGGCAGGTAACCCGCTATCTTTTGTAACATCTTCTTTTTCCTCAACGATAACCTCTTTATTGGTTTCGCTTACGGTTCCTTGCTCTTCTGTAGCAGTCCCGAGAACTGTGCTGTCACTCACTCCTGCGGCTATTTTGGCCGAAGGTAGTGAAACATAGACTGGGGCTATTACTACGCTTCCAAGGTCGTTATAAGTAGCTATAGAATAGTAGTATGTTTGTCCTGCTATTACATTCGTATCTGTGAAAGATGTGGCTCCAACTGCTAGGGTTGTTAAAAAAGCACCATCCCTGTAAACAGTAAGTCCTTTGTAATTACCATTTATTGGATTAACCCAATTTAGCACTGCGAATCCTTCTGCACTAACAGTGACTGTGAGGTTTGTAACTGGATATGGTAATGTTGGCGCTGCGGTTACTGTGGTAGTGGCTGCGCTTGAAACTTCGCCGACATATGCACCCGTACCATTGGCAACAACTCTGATGTATTTACCAAAGTCACCGGCAACTACGGTATATGTATTTGAAGTTGCACCAGAAATGTCTGTAAAATTTACACCATCAGTAGATGCCTGCCATTTATATGTAGCCGTAGCAGCTAATGGAGTTAACGCTCCGGTAGTCAATACCTGACCGACTTGTGGTGTACCGGAGATAGGACCGATTGCCGTAATAAGCTCTGTTGTCGCTATAGGGAATACTGCAGCAATTTCGCCTGAATTATCGGAATTAGTGGCTGTTGCCCCGGCAACTGTGAAAGTGTTTGAAGATACCCCAGTAAAGGTATATCCCTTAGTGGCAGTAAGCGTAATTAATGCCGTGTATGGAATACCCACTACAAATGCAGTTGGATTTCCACTCCACGATACAACTCCAGTATACTGATCTGTTGGTGTAACTGTTGATACCGGGATAGCTCCAGTGACTGGTGCTGTGACTCCCAGTACATTCATATTTGTTACAACGCCTGCAAGTACTGCAGTTGTTGCGGTACTTGTAACAGAGCTTCTGTAAATTCCTGTTCCTGTAGCTACAACCTTAAGAAATCTACCAAAATCTGCTACTGCTGGTGTATATGTATTTGTTGTTGATCCAGTAATATCAAGATATGAACCATTAAATGTATCGGATATTTTCCATTGATATGTTGCAGTTGCGGTTTCTGGAGTACCAGTCAAATCCAATGATGTTACTGCCCCAGCAGTTAATAATTCACCAACATGAGGGGTTACAGTTATTGGTGCGATATCGATGCACAGGCTTTCCCAAGTAGCAGTTGCTTCTGATAATGTTGCGTTTTCGGCTGTATATGTAAGCCCGTTAATATCCGTAACGGTGACTATCATTTTGGCTGGCTTGACATTCCTATTCGGTGTCCAAGAAATGTCGCCAAGACTCCAAGTGCTACTTGTTGCATATGTACCAGTTTTGACTCTAAATGAAGAGCTGTATTGTTTTACTATATTAACCTTGCTCGCATCTTTTGATGTATTGGTTACCAATAAACTATTGAGTGCGTCATATAGTTCAACTTTTACCGACGAAACACTGGCTACATCAGCGCCAGCAAGTGCAAAGCCAGTTGTTGCGCCATAGTATTCAGCACTTTTGTTGGTGTTGAAATTTTCAGCTGTTACGACTATATCGAGTAGTGTTGGAGAAGTTGCAAATGCCTTGCTCGGACCAACGCCTATACCCAATACTATCAGTTGCATAACTAGCGCAGATAGCGCCACTTTTGCAAAGATATTTTTAAATTTTTTAAACATTTTATTCCTCCTTAAGGAAATTAATTTATTACTGATTTTCTATTATTACCGCGGGAGATTGAACCGGTAAATGCAAATTATGGACAAAACAAAAACCGATCACCCTCCCTCCAAGTTTGATATTATATAGACATAAAAAACTTCGAGGAAATGTGACCGGCTTCACCATTTGCTATTTCCCATAGGCACTTGTGTCAACCGTGTAGAATCACTGTGTGCGCACCCATAGGTCAAAGCATTCACTCCCTTGCTTCAACTATATTGATTTTGCAAACCGTTGTTTGCGAGAAGTTTTTGTTTTTGGTTTCTGTGCCCCTTGTTTCCAAAAGGCGTGTAAGAATTATAACAAAAGAGAATGTCCTGTCAATAGATTTAACTATAATATTTACGATATATATCATATGATTTTAAAAAGGCCCTTTCGGGCCTTTTTATACTATTCAGTTTCTATAGTTAGTTGTTCGTTTTCTTCTTCTGGCTCATGAACTAGAGCAACCGAGCAAACCGTTTCACCGTCTGGAAGTCTCATAATTCGAACGCCCTGAGTCGCTCGACCAATCTTCGAAACTCCAGCAAGTGGAACTCTGATAATTTGTCCGCCGTTTGAAATAATCATCAAGTCATCTTCTGTTGAAGTGATAACCCTGACGTCAACACAATTACCGGTTTTTGTCGTAACAACGCCACCCTTGATCCCGACACCGCCTCTGTGATGTGGTGTAAATTGTTCTACCGCAGTACGCTTGCCATAACCATTTTCCATGACAACCATTAGCTCACCCTTTTCGATAACTACGTCCATCCCTACTACTTCGTCGCCCTTTTTCAAACGAATTCCGCGAACTCCACGGGCGCTTCGCCCCATAGGTCTTACGTCCTTCTCGGCGAATCTCATTACCATGGATTGTTTTGTGGACATAATGATATCATCACTTCCGCTAGTACTCTCTACCCACTTCAGTTCATCACCTTTATCGAGTCCAATAGCGATAATGCCTGTCTTTCTAATATTGGCAAAATTAGCAATCGGAGTCTTCTTAACTGTGCCGAATTTCGTTGCCATGAAGAGATTACCTTCGCCTTCGAATTTCTCAAGAGTCAGCATGGCAGTAACCCGCTCTTCTGGGGCTAGCTGAACGATATTCACCACCGGTGAACCTTTGGCAATTCTAGAAGCCATAGGTAGCTCATAAACCTTGTTTGCGAATACTCGACCTTGATTTGTAAAGAATAGAATCGTATCGTGATTGCTCGCATGGAATAGGTGAGCAACGATATCTTCTTCTTTGAGACTTGTTCCCGAGATACCCTTACCGCCACGGCCCTGCGCCCTATAAGTAGAACTAAGAATACGCTTGATATAGCCACCCTCTGTCATTGTTACAATAACATCTTCATTTGGTATTAGATCTATCTCGTTGAACTTACCAATCGCATGACCGATAATTTTCGTTCTGCGTTCGTCGGCATATTTTTCTTTAATTTCAAGAAGTTCTTCTTTTATTACTGACAATATTTTCTCTGGATGCGCTAATAAATCTTCAAGACTTATTATGAGTTTCATTAAATCAGCGTATTCATCATCGATTTTCTTACGCTCTAGTCCAGCGAGAGTACGTAACTGCATCGCCAAAATAGCGTTCGCTTGAATCTCTGAAAGGCCGAACTTCTTCATCAAATTTTGTCGAGCTTCTTCTTGAGTTGCTGATTTTTTAATCGTAGCAATAACTTCATCGATATTATCAAGTGCGATTATTAACCCCTCTAATATATGTGCTCTATCCTTGGCTTTTCTGAGTTCAAACTGAGTCCTTCTCGTTACTACAACCTGTCGATGTTTAATAAATTCCTCAAGGATAGCCTTCAAGGTCATGATACGTGGCTGGATACCATCAACAAGAGCGATCATGTTAACCCCGAAGCTTGATTGCATCTGAGTAAACTTATACAGTTGATTCAATATTTTGCTAGCAAAAGCATCTTTCTTGAGCTCGACAACTATTCTAACTTGATTCTTGCGGTCGGACTCGTCGCGAATATCACTAATACCTACTATTGTTTTTTCTTTAACTAAATCTGCTATTTTAGTTATTAAAGTAGCCTTATTAACCTGATATGGGATCTCGGAAACGATTATTCGTTGTAATCCCCTATGATCCTCTTCTATTTCCGCGACTGCTCGCATGATTATCGAACCGCGTCCTGTTGCATAGGCCTGTTTGATGATTTCTGGGTCATAGATCTGAGCGCCTGTTGGAAAGTCTGGCCCTTTAACGTATTTCATCAAATCTTCTACAGTAGAATCAGGTTCGTCGATAAGCGAGATTATCCCGTCTACGAGCTCACCGAGATTGTGTGGCGGTATATTAGTTGCCATACCTACAGCTATACCTAGTTGTCCATTTAAAAGTAAGTTAGGTAGTTTGGCCGGCATTACTGATGGTTCTTTTTGACTACCGTCGTAATTTGGGACAAAATCCACTGTGTCTTTATCGATATCTCCAAGCATTTCGTCCGCTAGCTTGGCCATACGTGCTTCCGTATAGCGCATCGCAGCTGCACTATCACCATCCATCGAGCCAAAGTTACCCTGACCGTCTATCATTGGATATCTCATTGACCAGTATTGAGCCATTCGGACCATGGATTCATAGATAGCCGAATCACCATGCGGGTGATATTTACCCATAACTTCACCGACTATGGTTGCGGATTTACGATATTTCGCTGTTGAACGAACGCCCGTATCATTCATTGCATATAAAATACGTCTATGAATTGGCTTAAGCCCATCCCTTACATCTGGTAGAGCCCTAGAGACAATAACCGACATGGCATAATCCAGGAAACTCTCTTTCATTTCGGTACAAAGGTCTCTCTCCTTAACATAACCGATCTCTTCACCAAACATTTTTTCGTCTAATAATTTTTTCTCTTTTGCCATATTTTCTCCTTTGTTCCTTCCCGATCATTCTTACTAATTTTTGGATATAGATTCCCGCTTTCGCGGGAATGACAGAAAGGAAGCGATAATCTTCTCTAAATATCCAGATTTTTTACGTTTGCTGCATGTGTCTGTATAAAGCGCTTCCGTGGTTCGACTTCGTCCCCCATTAGAATAGTGAAAATTTCGTCTGCCTTTTCCGCATCTTCAGCGGTAACTTGAAGCAGAATCCTGTTTTCTGGATCCATTGTTGTCTCCCATAGTTGTTCTGGATTCATTTCACCAAGACCCTTGTAGCGCTGTATGGAAACCCCAGGAATTTTGATTTCCGATTCTGAATTATCATCACCTTGAGATTCTGACAAATCTTCGTTTTCTGCCGACTCTTCACTGTCTTCAGGTTCTTGAGTATCTGCACCAAGCTCCTTAATTTCAAAGAGTCCGTCTTCTGTTTTGCTAGGCTTTGTTTTCATATTCTGAAGCATTTCTGCGAGTATTTCGTCTTTTTCTGCTTCATCGTGAGCCCAAAATTTTTGTTTTCCTTTTTGAACCTTGTACAGGGGAGGCTGAGCGATGTAAATATTTCCGTTTAAAATAAGCTCTGGGAAGTGACGATAAAATAGCGTCAAAAGTAAAGCACGGATATGTGCTCCGTCTACATCGGCATCTGTCATTATTATTACTCGATGATAACGTAGCTTTGATGGATCATACTGTTCACCAATACCAGTACCAAGGGCAATAATAAGCGCTTTTACCTCGTCAGAAGAAAGCATCCGATCCATACGGGCACGTTCTACATTAAGGATTTTCCCACGTAGTGGTAATATGGCCTGAAAGCGGCGATCACGACCTTGTTTTGCCGAGCCTCCAGCTGAATCTCCCTCTACGATATATATCTCTGATATCTCAGCGTTTTTACTAGAACAATCAGCGAGCTTGCCTGGTAAGGTCATCCCCTCGAGAACGCCCTTACGGATAACTGTATCTCTAGCAGCCCTAGCAGCCAGTCTGGCACGTGCAGAGAGCGAGCATTTATTTATAATTTTCTTAGCTTCATTGGGATTCTCATCCAAATAATATGAAAAATACTCAGTGAAAACAGTTTGAACGATATTTGATATTTCTGGATTTCCGAGTTTTGCCTTTGTCTGCCCTTCAAATTGTGGGTCAGCAAGCTTGACTGAGATAACTGCTGTCAATCCTTCGCGCACGTCATCACCCGTAAGGTTACTTTCATTGTCTTTAAGAAGCGAATTTTTCCTAGCATAATCATTCAGGGTGCGCGTCAAAGAAGTTCTAAAGCCCGTAAGGTGCGTCCCACCCTCTGGAGTATGAATGTTATTAGCAAATGTCTGGACGTTGTCTGTATAACCATCTGTATACTGAACAGCCAGCTCTACATTAACATTGTCTAGCGACTTATCAACATAAAATATCGGCTCGTTGATAGCTGATTTCGTTCGATTAAGATGGTCTACATATGATCTGATACCACCTTCAAAATAAAATGCATAACTCTCGCTTATTCTCTCGTCTGTAAGTTTTATTTTTACACCCTTTGTAAGATAAGCCTGCTGGCGAATCCTGTCTAAAACTACCTTGTAGTCAAAATCTACAGTTTCAAAAATTTCTGGGTCTGGTATAAAAGTGATAATAGTCCCGGTCTCTGCTGTCTCACCAATACTTCTAAGCGGACCAGCCGGCTTACCACCATCTTTATATTCTTGTACCCAAATCTTACCACTTTTACGCACTTCTGCCTTGACGTATGTAGAAAGTGCATTTACTACAGAAACTCCGACACCGTGTAAACCACCAGATACTTTGTAGCCGCCGCCGCCAAATTTACCGCCTGCATGAAGTATGGTCATAACTGTTTCTAAAGCACTTTTACCTGTCTGTTTATGTTTATCAACTGGTATACCTGCGCCATTGTCTGAAACTGAAACTGAGCCATCGGCATGAAGAATTACACCTATGTTGTCACATCTACCAGCCATTGCCTCATCAATAGCATTGTCGACGATCTCCCAGATAAGATGATGGAGACCTTCTTTGCCAGTACCACCGATATACATTCCAGGTCGCTTACGAACAGCCTGAAGTCCTTCGAGAACTTGGATTGATGAAGCATCGTATTTTACCGTCTTTGTTTTATCTACCATAGCCTTCTTTCTTAGCCACAATTTAAGAATTCCTTGAGCAATATTATCGCTCTCAAGATTCTAAAATGATGTGATATTAAATATATAAAAATGCACTCTTTTTGATACTATTATTCTAGCTCAATTCAAGCACAAAAGCAAATAATTTTAGCTTACATTCTTACTCTTTTGCGAATATCTAAAATTAGATTTTTTTCAATCTCTTTTCGCGACTTTTCACCAAACGTACCCAGGTAACTTTCTAACCTTTTCATGTCAGTATTGATCTCGTCTAATAGCATGACATAATCATCGTTATAGCAATTCCATGAATTGAGCATATCCTTTGATACTTTAGAGACATCCTCACCGTTCTTAACTCGCTGTGAAGATTTTTTGAGATAATCATAAAATTCATCCGGGTGTTTTTGCTGTAATTTATGATGTTTTTCGGCAACTTTTTTTATTTCCAGTTCAAATCTTTCAAATAACTGTTCATTGATTTTTCTTGCATAATCTTTCGATAAAATGTTATGCCCATCGAAGTTCGTATCAATATATGTGTTATTATCTTTTTTAATTTTATCGAGCCAAATCTTTTTATGTGCCAAGTCCGCTTGGTGCAGTAATTCTGTAACAAGTAACTTTTTCTTTGTTTCAAGCTCAATTATTTCTACTAAAAGGCTCTCGGAAAGGGAGAAGTTTGAATATAAAGAGTCCTGATTTATGGCGATATCGGCTAATTTCATTTTCAATAAATTTTGCTTGCTACAAAGAGCTTCAAAGTCTTTATATTCCTTAGAAGTATAAACATATTCATGTATAACTAAATCAAGATTTTTTTGAAAAGCTGTTTTTTTCTTTAGCTCTTTACTCAAGGTAGAATCAAACAGAGAATCAAAGCTTTTTTCTGACTTTTCAAACTTAATATCTTTGAATCTATCTGATTCAAAATCACCGTCTATGTCAAGCTTACCCGCCAACACAGAAACATCATGTGATAATTGGTTTTCATAAATCCCGAGATAAGCTAAAGCTGAAGCAAGCAATATAGAATCCTTTATAGACACATCCTGTCTCGTTGTCGTTAGTAACAGTTTCTTTTTAATTGAGATGGCCGATAAAGATATTGCGTCTATCTGGTTTAGGATGTTCTGCTTATCTAGCTTGATCCCATTTAAGTCATTATCATATTTTTGTGAAAGCATTCTATACGCTTTTGCATGCGGAATACGTTTACTGAAATTTTTATGCTTAAGATTTATTTCTTCTTTTTCATCTACTAAACGGGATATATCGTTCAAAACTTTGTTGCCACTTCTTGATAAATTATTATTATTTATCAGTTTTTCTTCCAGCTTTTTTTCTAAAAGACTTGTAAATTCTTCATCCAGTAAATCAAGGTAACGCTTCCCCTTGGTCGTTAATGGTGATATCTGATCTTTTTCAATAGTAACATCTCCAGATAATAGCCGTCTTTCGAGCTCTCTGATATGTTCCTGATCACCTACTGTGGCCATATCTATAAATAAATCTTTTTGCCCGTTATTCAACTTTTCAGAATACAAATCCTTAATATCGATCTTCTTCTCAGATATAAAAGAGTTATTTACCCGCGTCATTAAGGTTAATTCCAAATTACGAAGATAATTTTTTGCGTCTCGAGTAGCTGCCGATATTTTGCCATTTTTAATCTGAATTTCTTTGCTATCTATAAAGTCAACAAACCTAGATATCTCATCCTCTACATATGGAGCCGCGACTGATAACTTCTCAAGAAATCCAGAATTAGGATTATTAACAACAGAAAAAAGTTTTTCTGGAGAATAATTATTTTGCGTATAAGGAACGCCGGACTTTGCTAAAAAATATTTTAATCGGTCTTTCACAAGTTGATAATTCGCAATATCGAGGTCAGATTTTACTTTTTCCAACTCTTTTACAAGACCATGATATTCAGGCGATATTCGTGAATTTGAGATAATTTCATTATAAGCTTTTGTAATTACAGGACTATCAAAAACATGGATATTATCACCGATTGATTTAATTTCTGTAGCAATCTGTAATAATTTTCTATTGCTTTTCGAGACCCTTAATAACAAATCAGTATATCTGCGCCCCGCGTCTAGATATAACTGCTGCGATTTTCGGTATTTAGCTTCTTCCTTTGTCATTTCCCTCCTGATTCTCGAATGCTCATTCTTTCTTGGATTTCTATATCTACTATATCGCGTGGACGCCCATATTTCAAGCGCGATAACTGAATTATAGCATCGCCAATCTCTTTGCTAGCTCCGGGTGGGTAATTATAGCCTTGCATACTAAACGGTCTAGTGGGGGTACTATTGGCTAAAATTTTAGTAACGCTATTGTAGTTTTCCAAATTAATCAGATCTTGTTCATTAAAAACTGGCTCGAATTGATGTGCCATATATTCGGCATCATCGTTACCGATACGAAAACACATTAGTGAACCGACATTACCAAAAACGGCTTCCTTAATATCGTCTGTTAATTGGCCAATAAACTGATTACCAACCGTCAAACAAAGTCGGAACTTTCTTGCCTCAGACAGTATCGAACTAAAGGAATCTGTTGCGAAATTTTGAAATTCATCCACATATAGATAGAAATCTTTTCTTTGATCTTCTGGCATATCAACTCGCGACATTGCCGACATCTGAATTTTGGCAATTAGCATCATTCCCAAAAGTTTCATATTTTCTTCACCGACCTGACCTTTTGCAAGATTAATAAGAAGAATCTTTTGGTCATCCATAATCTGACGAATATCAAAAGCTGACTCTGTTTGACCTATAATATTTCTCATTGTCATATTCGTCATAAATGCACTCCATTTACCTACAAACCAACCTAGCATTTCAGATTTATGATAGTCACTTGTTTCTGCCATTTCCTTCAAAAAAAAGCTTCTTACCACCGGGTCAGTAACATATTGAAGTTTATCGGCTAAAAATTCATCATCTGTAAATATTCTCGGCACCTCTATAAAAGTTCCAGGCGTTGGACCTGCCATTAACGTAAGTGCTGCATTGCGAAACCAATGTTCAAAACGAGGGCCTACTATACCTTGATGACCAGGGTCGTAGAGTCGGTAAAACATCCCTATCAACTCTTGAATTACATAGTCTTTTTGTTCCTGAGTTTTCGCAGTAAAAAGGTTGATACCTATCGGCCTTTCGGTGTCGGCAGCTGCAAACACAATAACATCGTCTGCTCTTTCTTTAGGAATATATGGCAAAATATGTTCTACAAGATCTTGACCATGTGGGTCAATATAACAAACTCCCTTACCTTCTTTAATGTCAGACAAAATCATGTTAATCATAGATGTGGTTTTGCCAGTACCGGTCTGCCCTAATATGTAAACATGGCGTCTTCTGTCATTTTCAGAAATTCTAATGACTTTCTCTTCTCCCCTAAAATTGCTGCGACCGATTATAACTCCATCGGGTGAAATAAACGTTGGTGGTTCTGATTTTTTTGAAGCTAGCCACCTTATTCCAGGCGTTCTAACTAAAAAGTTTGGTAGATGATAGATGGATGCTAGCTCTTCGGTGTTCAAACAGACATTAGCACCTCGGAAAAACCGAAATTGCGTATTCCAGCTGACTATTCTGTGAACAAAAAACCGAAAGATATAGTCGGTTGCAAGTTCTTCTATGTTTCTTGCCGGAACGAAAGTAAAACCATTAAAACTCTGGTTGGTAAACTGATGGAAAGTAGAATAAATATTTGTGACAATTTCTTTAGATCTACTTGACGAAGATGATGAGGCGATAACACGTATTTGAGCTTCAAAAATATGTTTTGAGGCCCATTTTTCTATAGCTTTTACCCCCTCTTCTTCCATTGGCGTTAGCTCTGGTTTCTCTTTTGCTGCCACTTCCTGCGACGTTTTATAAAGAGTTGCATTCAATATTTCATCAATAAAATTTGTTTTTTTACCATACTGCATTTTCCTTGAAATATTTGAAACCTTTTTTGTAATACTAGGGCTTACTGGACGAAATAGAATTTGCAAACAAGCGCCCTCATCTTTTTCTAGCTTACTCATGGCGTTTGTAATACTTTCTAGAGGCTCCGAGTCTAGCTCCTGATAAGTTCTGATGGGATAATAAAAACTATTCGTCGAGCGTATTTCCCCCCCGTATACCTTATCGATTCCCCAATCTTTATTAAATATATTATGTTCTGCAGCTCTTTCAATATATGAATCCGGATATTGTGAACTTATAGCTTTTTCCACCATATCCAAATATGGATAAGGAACCGCTATATAAAAGAATATCTCATGCTCTTTAGCTACGATTTCTAAAGTAATATGTGGCGCTCCAACCATAAAGTTTGATACAATCTTATATTTATCATATAAAGTAGTGATATTAGCATAGAAGTTCTCGGCAACCGATATCACCTCGTGCATTGCTTCTCTATCGTCGCGTTGTTTCGCCTCATAGTCTTTTGAACCAGAATCACGCGGAATTGAAATAAGCAAAGGGACTATTTTCAACGAACGCTCCATCTGTTTTTTCCAATATCTAGAACGTCTAAATACTACAAAAGAAACTATTATAACAGTAACAGCAATTGTCCCAATCAATAAAAGAAGAAGTATATCAACTAACAATTACTCATCTTCCTCTCTCTTCATTTTAACCCCAAAATGATTTGCCATATAATCGACCTGAATTGTTTCAGCATCTTCTTCTTGCTTTTCTGGGTTTTCAGCATCTTCTTTAATAACTCTTTTCACCTCTCTGAGATATATATCATCACCTTTTAGCTCTATGGTATCATCTTTAATTTTTACCGGAGGTAGTGCTCTTGGTGTATCAGAAACGGCAGCCACCGCCGTAACGGTCGCTTGGGCAACAACAGCATCATTAGCTTGTTGCACTGTATTATTACTCACAATATTTGTAGGTAGCTGCTCTGATACGACAGTACTTTCTACGGCCGGTATGGCTTGTTCCACCTGGACTTGAGGTAATTCGACAGCTCCCTCCGGTATATTTTCTACAGTTTGAGGTTGTATGTTTTGTGTATTTTGTGTATTTTGTAGCATTATTCCTCCTAGCTTACTCTATATTATGAACTATATTCCAAACGATACAATAATATTACCGTCCCATAAACCTATTGCCCAGCTTACCAAAGAACTGGTTGAGTTTTCCTGTCCAAGCAAAGGTGTCTTCTAGTGATTTAAGAATAAGTTGAAGAATAGATTTTTCTTTGGTTGGGGTAACAAACGTATAATCCTGGGATTCTGTTACATTAGCACGCTTATCCTTAGATATCATCTTGTAATGATAAGTCGATGCAGGTCTAAGGCCCTTGATGATAACCGTATGAGAATTGTTAAGAGATGGGTCTTCTACAGACTCATTCGCATACTCTCCTCCAAGCATTCCTTCCCCATATTTAACTTGTGTAGAGGCAGGTTTATTTGTCTGCCAGGAAACGATAATAGAGGATGTACTGTCGCTCTCGCCCATTGGAAGGATATCAACCTTGGCATTTGTAATCTTGGGCCCATCGGTATCTAGCGGCGTTCTAACTATCTTGTCAATATCAACAACTTCATTACCAGTCTCATCTTTCGCTACAATCTGATAGTGATATTCTTGATTGTCTAAGAGATTATCTACCTTTATCTGATGGGCCTTGGACTCTCCCGTAATACCCCTCTTTTCGCCATAAGCAGCCGTTGTACCCCAGTTAAGAATCGTTTCGGTATCAACATTTGTCTCCCAAGAAATAGTAACTGAGTATGGGGTAATGTCTCTAACTGACATATTAGCAATCTTTGGCTTAAGAATAGCGGTGAAAGAATACTCCTGAGACGTATATTCTACTTCATTGACATCTTTTACCCGAACCCTGTAGAAATACTTCGTACCTGGAATAAGACCATCTATTACTACAACATGAGAACTTACTAAATCATTATTACCCGCCGCACCATCGTAAACACCTGAGGTAGTAGAGTAATCCACCCATGAGGTAGTGGGATTCTCTGTCTGCCAAACTATCTGGGCTGTGGTAGCTGTAATATTTCTTTCTGCAACATTTGAAGATGAAGGAGAGAGAGTAAACTGGGCCGAATCGAAAGACCTGGTCTTGAATGTTGCGAATTCACCGGCAGGATGTTCGGCGAGATAACCATCTTTGGATATAGATTTAATCTTGTAGGTATAAGTCCTGGATGAACGTAGACCCTTGATGATTACCTTATGATTTGCAGGACTTGCAGCAAGAGCCGCCGGTTCTACGCCAGCAGTACCTCCCTGAGGGTCATCACCTGGTTGTTTTTGAAGTTGATACTCGACAAAGGCCGATGAAGCGTCTAGATTAGTAGTCCATTTAACTTCAGTTGTAGAAGTAGTGGTTGTTACAGTACCCGGTGTAATATTGAAGCCAGTAGTTGCCAGATCAGGAACAGAAGATTCAACATACAAAGCTCTGTTATCGAGATAATTTCTAGAAACTAGCTTGTACTCATATGCCGTATTTGGGAGCATTCCGATAAGTCTCACGGAATGTGAAGAACTTCTCTCAACTTGGCCTACAGTTACCCAATCCCCGGTGCTTCCTTTGACTCTATATTGAACGAGGGAATCTGTATCTTGATCCGTAGCCCAACCAACAACAGCTGTCGTAACGCTAACATCAGTTAAGCTTACACTGCCGATAACGGCAGGTATCGCTTTGGCTGGAATAATAGTATAGGCAGAATTTTGCCTCTCGGTTTTATTTGGAAGCGCATTAATACTAGAGCCATCTGGATAGTTGAAATTATGAGTAGAACTATCTACGACTTTGACATAGTATCTTATTTTGGCGTCGATAAGTAATGAGCTGTTGCCCGTACCACCGATAAGATCTGTGTTGCCAATCTCATCGATATAGAAATTCGTCTCAGGGTTAATCTCTGTCTTTATCGGGGTAGAAGTTTCGTAAATCACTTTATCATTAGAGTCCACTACTTCTCGATATACTTCATAACTATAAAAGTCGTTACAGTAGTCTACACCGCTCACAACCACTATTTTACAGCCCTTTGGATTCGTCGTAGCGTTATAAGCTGTTTCATAAGGAAGTTTCTTTCTTAAGGGTTTTTCACTTAGTATTTTCCAACTAATTAAGTTTCTCAGCAAAGTAGAATTTGGATGGGTATCACGTACCTTAACTTCTAGACCATCTATTGGAAGTGGAGGAGGAGTAAGGTCCCTTGTTATATCCCAGCCAGAATCCGGAAGGTCATTTGTTTTATGTTTTGTTTCTTCGAATGTTGTTGAAAAAGCTGACTTCAATCCACCGACGACATCTGTACTATTATCGATTGCTCGAACTCTATAATAATACCTGGTTGCCGAGATCAGATTATTTGCAACAAAGCTTCTCTTGCTTGTATATCTCTCATCTTCTATTGGGTTTAGTGTTTGATTATTAACAAGAGTAGCACTATTGATTCTTATCCAACAATCATCTGGCGTTTCAGTCAAACTACAGTTGTCAGAATCAGTTACTGTCTGACTGCCGTCGATATCTGGAGAAATATTACTGGTTGTTTGGTATGCCTCGTATCCGATAATACAGTTTGCCTTTGTAACTGAGTTACACTTTCTAGACCAGCTTCCTCGATATGAAACTGCAAGCTGAGTACTCGCATTGGTTAAAGAATTGACATCATTTCTAACTTCGACTTCTGTTGGAGGTGTTGGTGCAGCGCTGTTTCCCGTAGTTATTACTTTAGTACTACTAGTGGCGGTGTTTCCGTCCGAGTCAGTAACCTTTAGTTGATAATAATACGATGTTAATCCTTCTAGACCTGTCTGACTATAAGAGAACGATAATTTAGTTGGTGGTTCCGTGGCAGGAGGGATAACAGCTGGGTCGTAAGGCTCCGACGATTCGGTATGTATTTGTTCAAAAGGTTCCTCAGAGGCCACGTTCTTAAAGTAAAGGTCATAAGTTATGCTGGTGTTTGCATAGTTGTCAGTTGTTTGTTTCCAACTGATCATTACTTTCTGAAAGGGGTCGCCGTTTGCGTCTTTTGCGGGATTATTATAATCAATACCTAGCGGTAAAATACCAAATGCGTCTGGCACAATTGGTGCGGTGATGTCGGGAACTTCTGCTGGAATAATAGTAGCATTCGTGACGTCAGTTTCGTCATTATTCAAAATAAGATCTGTACTATTCGCAGGAATGGGCCTTGCATTATCATAAGCCACAATACGATATGAATATTTTTTAGCATCAAGCACAGTCTCATCAAAAAATACTCGTCTAACAATAAGACTATCATTTGTTTCGGGGGATGTCCCCACCACTGTCCAACCTGTTAAATCCATGCTACTATAGCCTTCTCGACGATAGATTTCATAATAATCAATTCCCGAGCCTTTGTCAGAAGCTCCCGACCAAGACACCTTAACCTCTTTGGCCCTCTTAGAGAGATCAGTACAATTACCTGTTGGGCTTGAAACGATATTATAGAGACTGGCCCCATCACATACATCCGCCGTCACGCCGGAAGGCATTATCTCTGGAGTCTTACTATCCTTTGTATAACCATAAGTCTCAAACGCTGGCTCGTTGACAGGCGGTGGTCCAAAGCCATCGTTAGGAGTAGTATTAGAAAAATCTTTTGCAGAGATACGATAGATATATTTAGTAGAATTTTCCATAGTTTCGTCACGATAGTTATAGATATTATCTATTTTTGGAATCTTAGCCGAATCAGTTACAGTATCCAAGACTATAGAATAATAACTTGGATACATTTTCGTACCGTTTATTGTTTCTGCCCAATTACCGTCTACACCGAGTCCGCTGGTATATTCGGATGCAAGCAGTCTCTCAATCTTGTATTGTTCTATAGGCGCCTGGTATCCAGTATCAATATTTGCCACATTCCAAGTAAGCTTTACTGTTGTTTCTTCTGTTCCCTTCGAAGCGGAAAAACCAGATACCCTACCTGGTAAGGTCACATCATATTTATAGATATATGTTGCAACAGGAGACTCGAGGCCGACATAGTCGACACCCTTTACCTTAAAGGTTAAAGCACCTTGTCTTAAGTCCGTAAGAGTCGGCATATAGTTTGCTTTATAGGTACTTGTCTCCCCTTCTTCTATCGCTGGTATTGGCGTGTTAACACTATAGTCGCAGTTCTCATCTGCAGCTCGGTAGAAACAATATTTAAATTCCTTGATACCCGATTCATCATCGACGGCGCCAAAGTTGAACTGTGGTTTATTATATGTATACCATCCCTGCGAGTGTCCATTTGCTTCTAGTGTTTGTGAAAGATTATCTCCGTTTTTTACAACTATCGTGTTTACAGAACTTGGCGGTGTCGTATCATAAGCAATCCAATTGGTTATATTAGTTACCTCATTACCAGCGAGGTCGGTAAGTTTTATTCTTACTACTTTTCTACCATCACCAGCAGGTGCTAGCTGCCAATTTGGGTAAGTACCAGACATAGAAGCACCCGAAGTAGATATATCAACAGGAGTGGATGGTAGCCAAGCATTATCATTATTATCTATCTGATATTTCTCAACACCAGAAAGTGAGTCATTGAGAGTAAAGGCTAGGTTTGCTTTTAATTCAGGATCATTGGTGGCCTTATCACCACTATTTACTGTTACCGAACCGTTTGGTCCCGTTTTGTCTAGCTTGATAACTCCGGAATCTACAACAGTCTGTACATTCCCAGCATTATCAGTTGATTTGTAACGTATATGGTTTGTCGCTGACTCCGTTGAAAGAGTGATATGAAATGGTGTCGTTAATACTGTGGTTGGGCTACAGTTGCCGATTGTGTCCAAGCAGTACATAGTGGTTGCCACCGTCGAAGTTACATCTGCAGGAATGAGAGTATATGTGACATTATCTTCTTTGTACCAGTCGTTAGCTCCCGTCGTACCGGCTGTAATAGAACCCGTAGTAGTGGGAGCGACCGTATCCACCCTTGCTACATTTGTTGTGGTGTAGGTCTTTCTATTGGCAGAATTATCTGATACTAGATATTGATATTGGTAACAGTTCGCATTTACAACCGTCGTGTCTGTAAAGTTCGGATAAGACCCGGTAGGAGTAATGGTCGCGAATGACCCATATGCTCCACATGTTCCTGCCGAGAGCGTTGCTGATTTTCTTTGCATTATTCTACTTGCGATATTCACACCACTAGCTGTATCTGTGCCATCACTTGCAGTTAGGGCTATTGAGGTAGCGGTAAAATAACCACTATTATATGAGATAGAACCACCCGCAGGACCGGCATTATCCACCTTTGCAATACCAGTGCTTGTATAAATAGTTTGGTGACCGGCCTTGTCAGAAACCAAATATTGGTATTGGTAACAGTTATCTGAGGCGATTGTCCCATCAACAAAGTTCGGATAAGTTCCAGTAGTGGTAATATCGGCGAAGGAACCATAACTGCCACAAACGCCAGCAGAAAGTGTGGCTGATTTTCGTTGGACTTTCCTTGTGGCTGTATCAACTCCGCTAGCTGTATCTGTGCCATCGTTAACCACTAGAGCATTTGAAGTAGCGGTGATAAAACCGTCAGGGGAGGTTATCGTGCCTCCTGTTGGACCAGCAGTGTCAAGGACAATATCTGCTTTTGCACCAACGTTGTAAGAAATTGAACCAGCTGAACCTGGCAATGGCTCCCCATCATAACCCCCACCAGGAAGACCCCCAGCGCCAACTATAAGTGTTATCACTTGACCAGGGGTAACATTGATATTTCCATAGACTCTATCCCCAGGAGCCCCCGGTTCACCGCAACCGTCAGAACACTCTGGTGCTCCACCAACACCGCCGCCGCCAGTAACAACTGTTAATCCAATATTATTTGTTGGCAAAGAAGAACAAGTTCCAGGTCCAAACTCACCACTACCACCACAGCCCCCTGCTGCAGTATAAGTACTAGCTCCAACAGTTATCGACGATGGACCACCCCCAAAACCAGAGGTAAAGTAAGGAGCTGAACCACCACCACCGCCACCCATTATGTCCACATACAGACTAGTAATACCTGCCGGTACAGTATAGCTGTATGTATTCGGCGTTGTATATAATCCTGACGCACCAGAAATATTACCTGCGTTGTCTCGGTAACGTACATAAATAGTCTTTGGCCCGTCTGATCCACCAAGGCTCCAGGCAGTATAGCCCGTGGAACTATAGGAAGAATCCCAAGGCTTAAAACAAGTTAAGGTTGTCTCGTCCCAACTTTTTGGAGTAGTGCAGTTTCCTACTGTATCCAAGATTACTCCACTTGCATCAGTATATGTACCCCAGTTAGTCCCGTCATTTGAAACCTGAAAATCCTTAACCCCCGAACCTGCATCCGAAGAAGTCATGATAAGCTTAACAGCTTTGGATTTTGCATACGTAGTACTACTAGTAGTGGCGTCCTTTACGACTACCGTTCCTGTTGGTGCAATACTTTCTAGTGTGATTGCTGATGGATCCTGTAGAGCAGATATAGATAGATCATTTAGTATCGGCGAGGTCAGACCATCTCCATTGAGCTCTAGCTGAACTTCAATTGTTTTCGTCTTAGATATACTTGCTGATATTGGAATCACTCCGGAGGTTCCAGAGCTTAAATAATAAAAACTATTAGTATTATTTGATGGATTTACGTAACTTCCACTGCCATATACATCGGAAGCTCGTACCTTGACGCCAATTTTATTTAGAGCACTCAAGCCTGTCGCTGACCAGTTCATGCTAGACCATGTTTGTTTTACCCCGTTCGTCTCATCACCGACTCGCAATCCGACACCGGTATTTCCTATAGTTCCTTTCAGAAAAGCGCTAGGTGTAGTATAAGTAATTTTAATACTCCCGTTATCACCATTACCGGCGTTTGTACTATCCGGAGCACTATCGGTTGCCCCCACACCACCTGCACCAACATTTATAGATAAGGTTTGCCCCGCCACTGTAACTGGAGTTATATTCCCTGTTACTTTACCCCCCGCACCGCCATTTGAATAGTAAACAGTGTCCCAATGCGCATCATGCCAACCTATTATATTAGGGGGGTCACAATCATCATAGTCTGGGCCCGCTGGAACAAATGTTGATTCAGTTCCAGTAGCACCACCAGCACCGCCTTGACCATCTATAGCTGTAAGCCCCGCAAACCCACCGACCGAAGTCCCTCCCACTACTCCACCGCCTGCACCACCATTTGAAGTCACATAATATGAAGGATTTCCATTTATGCTCAATGTCGATGGACCCCCGGCACCACCAGTAGTTGGTGTATCACCTCCGCCTCCAGCACCGATAACCTCAACAGACATCGTCACGACATCAGCAGGTACAGCAAAACTATAATCACCAGGCGTACTATAAGTTTGAACGATCGGTGTCGATAAAGTAGAGATTCCGATTGAGTCTGGATTTGTAACGAGATCAATATTATTCAGCGTAGCCAGTGTCCCTTGCGTTATACCGTTGAAATCTTGTTGTACACTCCAAACATACGAAGGTGTTTGATTATTCGCATTATCAACCACTCTATAATAGACTAACTTTTGACCGTCATTTGCTGTAAGCTGCCAAGGAATATCTCCAGCATAATAAGCACCCGTGATCGGACTAGTTCCGTCAGAAACAAAAGTATATACATCATCAATCGTGTTTGGTAACCCATCAACCCCATTTGCCAAAGCTACACTCCCCCAGCTATTACCGTCATTAGAAAATTGAACATGTGATAGATTCGAGCCACCGGCATCTGTTGCGGTAAAAGCAATCTTAATATCTCGCGATGATGCGTAGTATTTATCTCCATACAAGACATTTGCTACATTAGTTTTAGATTTCCAACCAGTAATCGAACCTATAGGAGAAACATGATCGATAATAAAATCTGCTTCATTAATATTTTCTGGAGCCGTGCCATATGGTACCCAATTAGAAGCCCTGCCCTGAGCATCTCTAGCCCTCATCTGCAGATGATAGCTAGTGCTCGTAGGAAGGCCACTTATGGTTGCCACAGATGTATTAGTACCATCAGCCGTACCCGTAAAGAGATTGGTAGCGCCGTCAAATGCCGTCCCGACTGGTTTGTATTCCACTTCGACAAAAGGATTATAAGAGACTGCACATCCGACACAGCTTAGACCAGTTGTAGTGACTTTTATGCCGGTCTCACTCGTAGTTCCTCCTGGTGAACCTGCGGGTAACTCGCCACCTGTCGACTTTTTTAACCTTACATTATTTATCCTTGAAAGTGTCGTCGCATTATTCAGGGGCGCCTCGACAGAATTGTGGTTTATTGTAAATTCGTCAAGGATGGGCGTTGAGTATTGCAATGGTGAATTTAAGATTATATATATTTCTAAATATCGAGACATCGCCATACTAGAAATACTGCCCGTTCCAGAGATACTACCAGCCACAGTTTGGGTAAAGGGACCACCCCAAGCCGACCAGTTTGCATTATTATCACTAGTTCTGACTTGAAAAGAGATAGAAGTATCTGCGGGCAAGGATTGTGATTTCCAATTGATGCTTTCCCAGTTATAGTTCACACCATTACCAGCATCTACTTTTAGTCCAGAAATATTGCCGCTTGGTCTATATGGCAATATGTAAGTTACCTGAGATAAACCAGCCCCGCCGCTAGAGCCAGAGCCAGAATAAGACTGGCTTGTGCCGCCTTGACCCGCTATCCCAGTAACTAATGTTACGACTTGACCAGGCGTAACTGAAATTGTGCCAGTTATTACTCCCCCAGCACCGCCACTTCCGCCAGCACTAGCGATATACATGGCGGCATATGCTGATCCACCTGCTCCACCGACAGCACCGCCGCCAGGAATCCCACTTAGCGATGGATATCCGCTGAAAGGAGTGCTACCGCTAGCCCCGTTTGCTCCAGGCGTAGTTGTATTTGGGGAACCACCACCACCACCACTACCACCATTTGCAGTAAATGTCATCCCTCCGACATTAATACTTGAAAAAGTACCTGCAGTTCCAGCAGTACCAGAATATTGTCTAAGACGAGAACTATAACCCCCACCACCACCTCCGCCGCCGCCGCCGGAGATATTTACACTAATACTTGTTACAAGTGCCGGTACTGTAAATGTACTTGTTTGGACTATGGGTACCCCAGCGCCAGTATTCAATTTCATTTGATTATTGCTCACAATAATGTTCGGGGTCGCGTTAGTTGAGGATATAGTGGTGGCTGTCCCAGTGGTCACTGCATTTGTATTGAAATCGGCATTACTGGTCCAAGTTATCGGCGTTGATGATGCCTCTACCCTATTGGGGGTAAAAAGATTAAATACATTTGGCATTACATATTGAAGTGTCAAAAATATCAGGGTCGAAGCCAAGAACCCAGCCACAACAGAACGGTTTATCGGACCCGAAGCAGGATGATCCATGTATTTTTTATATATTTTAATATTCTTATAGGCAGTGTCGTGCGGTTTTCTAGCAAAGAGGTGTGGTAGATATAATAACTCAAAATAAAACAAACGGATTCGCTTCATAATAGATATTCTCACCTTTTGAGGCTTAAATTGCCTATGAGACCTAGATTTTCCAAACATCACTGGGGATAACCGATAAGTTCTGAATAACCTCACAAAATAGCTCTCCGAAGCCCAATTTTTAACCTTTTGTAATATTTTACGTACACTAAAATAAGCAAACACAGAAGGTCTGACCATAGCTCGTTTTCGTTCATCTCTGAATTGAGCTTTTCTAGGTTTCATTACCCTCACAAGTTATATATACATTTTATATACTTTTTGAAGCTTAATCAAGTACAAAACATCGCATTTTACAAGGTTTACCATTGTTGCAAATTTTTTGTCGATATTGCAAACTCCCTTTAATAATATATCTACTTTTTACAGCTTGTCTGAAAGGGAAAAGGTGGGGAATTAGTTCTCCTTCCGCCAGTCGCCGGACTTCGAACAATAAAAAGGAGATCCTCTGTTTACTGCCAGGGGGTGATCGTGGGGGTTTCGAAAATATGGTTTGATAGTGTATATCCCTAACGAAAAATCGCTTTGGGCTCACAGCTCCGACTATCTACGAGGTCGAGTAATTATTGGTAACAAAATTACGAGCCGAGTAGAAGGAGTTCGACCTGTCCGTCCGAAGCTCTGGTGCGTAGGAGGATTTTTCTTGATTCCCCGCCTGCGGCAGGCAGGTTTGGTTCGTTTCTTATCAAGAAGAAATGAACGGAAATAAGTAAGTGTATCTATAGTTCTCATTGGCATTCGAACGATATGAAAGAGATCCTAAATCAAGTTTAGAGCCTGTCCTCAACTAGATTGAGGAATGACGCGGGGAGTAGTTCTCTATCCGGCAGTTGCCGGACTTCGAACAATAAAAAAGGTGTGGATACGGACTCCAAATTGAGTTTGAAATGACGGGGAGGTGCGAGAGATCCTCGGGCAAGCCAAGGATGACGGTAAATATTGTGTTAGATCTCTCCACTTCCAACTTCACCAAGGCTACGATGGACGAGTCGTCCAGGGATGACAATGGGGTTATAGACGACGCACGATACCCGAATTCGTGGGAGTTTACGCGGTTTCTATCCGAACAATCGGTTCGAGAAGCGAAGTAGCTTACTTATAAATATTTTGGTAATAATTTTGTTTGAACCGGCAATAGCCGGGGAGTTAATTTTACTAAACATGAATAAGTGAGTTACTGACTCTGTGAGAATCCGACAGTTCGGGCTTTTTGCACCACTTTTACTAAAAAAGTGGTAAATACAGAATAACTATAGATAAAAGTATCAAAGTATTACGAAATGGATCCCTGCTTACCGCAGGCAAGCTAAATCTAGTTTAGAGCCTGTCCTCAACTAGATTGAGAAATGACGCGGGAAGTAGTTCTCGATCCGGCAGTTGCGGGACTTCAAACAATAAATTATTGGGCCCTAGGAGAGCAGATCCTGTAAAGATATGACAATAATAATACCTAATGGTATGCATATATAATTACTTATCTTAGTTATGGACTGTGACAGGGGTACCCACTGGTGCCCAGTTGTATATAAAGGCAGCTGCGTCGTCCGGTGAATTAACACATCCATGCGAACCGTTCCAAGTATAAGACTGATTGCCAAAACCATTAGAAGATTCTGGATTGTTGTTTCTCCAGCTGGCACTGTGGATAGCATACCCACCACCCTTGAACCAAGTAGCATAAGGCACCCATAGTCGATAAGCTTCTGGCGTTCCCTCTAGTCCAGTCATCCAAAAATTAGCTGTTCGCCCCAGTACTAAGAAAGTGCCGACTGGTGTGGGGGTACTGTTTTTACCTGTCATAACTCTCCATTCTCGACAGTTTATTCCACCCCGCTCACAGGCAAGCATTGTTTGTGTCGAGAGATTAATATCGACATATTTGTCCCAGTCTGCGACAACGACATTTTCATATTTTGTCTGAAAGGTTTCGACATATGTCGGTATTGCCAAAGCGACATCAGGCTGAACGGGTAAGGCCTCAGCAATTTGCTTTCCAAGGAGTGCAGTATCAACGCGGAGGCCATCCTTACCTGCTTGAGTCTCTGTCGACTTAACGCCGTTTTCAACTCGTACATTGCGACCAATCGGCTCAATATCAATTTTGTTTTTGAGAAAAGAAAAGTAATTTGTCATCTTTGATTGATCTAGCACTATAGTATATTTGATTTCACCTGGGTTTTTAGCGAAAGCGATCCAAGATGCAACGGTTTCTTGACTCGGCCTGTAATCAAGCCCCTGATAATTGAGTATGACAGGTCTCTGCATTACGCTTTCAGCCTGTACCATTACTTCTTGAGCACTATTATCAACAATTGCAGGTTGTATTTTAGTAGTTTGAACGGTAATTTTATCAGTTTTAAGCAATCCAATAGAAGATTTTACACTATTTTTTAAGCTATCAAAATCAACTTTGCGTCCATATATAGCCGGTTTCAACTGTGTTGTCGCCCCTGTAACAGTAATCTGAGAGTCTTGAGGATCTATCTTAATATTATCTGATATTTTAGTCAGATATTCTGTAAGCTTAGTATCTTCAACTATATATACGGGCTTTACCACAAGAGAGGCCGAATCTACAAGCTTAGTAGTCTGATCCCACCCAAGCGAAGAAATAAACAACCTTGCTCGAACCAAATAATTGTTAAACCAACTCTCCTTTCTACCGGTGTTAAAAGCGCTAAATACCATTTTTTCAGAATCGAACAGTATCCCCAGATCGCTCGCACTAGCAGAGTAATCCTGGTCAGGTCCCCCGATAACAACCTTATAGCTGTCTATTTTTTTGTTTATTATCAGTTGTGCTTCATTGGTAGTTTTGCCACCAACATTTTCTCCCCAAACGATTACGCCAGGGAAAAATTTATTTTCGTATATTGTCTGGTGGGCATACGCCGCACCCACAACAGCTCCTGTTGTCAGGAGCAAAATAGCAACAACAATAAAGAGAGGAACAAATATCTTCTTATGACTTCTAAATAAAGAGTCCTTGCTAGTTATGTCTTCAATGCTCTGCTTGTCTTTAGCCGCATTTGAAGTTTTTACAATAGGCTCTTTTAGTTTTTTTGCGCTTTTCTCTTGAGCGTCGGCGACTATTCGTTTTTTCGCCTGTTCTAATGTTGCTTTTGATTTCTTTTGGAAAACTTTTCTAAAAAGGAAGTGGGGTTTTTTGGGCATGACAATATTTTTTGGGGCAGCACCGTTTGGTTGTTTAACAGAAATAAGCTCCTCAGCATTTTGCAGAGGCTCTTGATACTGAGCCTGGCCAGTAACAATTTGTGACTCAGAATTGTTTATTCCATCTAGCTGCTTACTTTTCGACACCCCGAAGCTTTCCCCCCAACATAATTAATATATTTTGACATATTTTGACAGTATTATCTACATCTTTTTCGGTCAATGTTTTTTCAAAACTAAATATCTCTAGCCTAATAGTGATGTTTTTCTCATCAGAATTAATGTTTTTACCCTCATAAATATCGATGATATCTATTGATTGAATCAAGCCATCAGCATTTCTAGTTGCATCCAGAACAGTTTCTGCTGATATATTTTTTGGCACAGTTACCGAGATGTCACGTACGGATTTTTGGTATTTACTAATTTCAGCACATATCTGATCTACTTGTGGTAATAATGAATAAAGCAGATTCAAATCAATAGTTGCGGTCGCAGCGGCTTTCTTTAGGCCCGATATATTGCCAGCACTCACAGATATTACCCCGATTTGACCAATAACTTTATCTTTGTAGAAAAGTTCGCAACTGTGCCCTATGGCAAATAAAGAATCTCTTGCAGGCCTGTAGCTGATCAAATCATCCTGTATTTTCAAATTCTTGAGTAAATTTTGAATTGTACCTTTACAATCATAAAAATTAGCACCGCTGACTGAATTAAAGGGCCAAGCAGTACCCCCAACGACTCCGATAGAAAGAATAGTTTTTTCTTTCGGAAGTATATCTTTCCCATTTTTGTGGTAAGTTTTGGCTATTTCAAATAAATGTAAGCTATCTCGATTAAACTGGTTCGCTGCCAAGGATTCAAGCATTTTCGGAACTAGTGATGTGCGCAAATACTTCTGTTCTTTTACAAGAGGATTCGCTACTTCCAAAGCTTCTTTGGCATCAGCGCTCACTAAGCCGATCTCCTTTTCGCCGGCAAATGAATATGTCATAATCTCTGTAAACCCCGCACCAACCATAGTGTTTCTAACCACTTGGCTAAATTCAAAAAACTGATTTTTTTGCGGTATGACGGCGACAGCGAAAGGCAAGGTGCTAGGCACACTCTCATAACCTATGATACGCACTACTTCTTCATAAATATCGACTGGCTCTAATATATCAACCCTCCACCATGGGATCACTATATCCAACGAATATTTGGTTTTCTCACTAACTTTGAAACCCAAAGAAGTAAGAGTAGAAACTATTTCTTTATTAGAGTAGGAAGTTCCTAAAAATGCATTTAGCTTGCTTGGGTTTATAATAATATTTAGCTTCTGGGTAGCCCCATCAGATACGTCATTTTTACCTTTTTGTACTTCTCCTAGTCCGAGTTCAGTTAGTAGCTGGGCAGCTCTATCTATCGCAATATCGGGAAGATCTAGGCTGATTCCTTTTTCAAATCTAGCTACTGCCTCAGAGCGAAGCCCTAAAGCACGTGAAGTTTTACGAATACTTGCCTTATCAAAAACCGCGGCTTCTATAAATATGTTCTTAGTATCTTTACTAATTTCAGTTGTCTCTCCACCCATTACACCCGCAAGTGCTATTGGGATCTTTTTGTTAGCAATCACCAGATTATCTTTTGTTAGGTTTCTGTTCTGCCCATCAAGAGTAACAAGAGTTTCGCCCTCTTTTGCCGATCTAACTATGATGCTACGATCAGTTAATTTATCTAAATCGAAAAAGTGCAATGGCTGCCCATATTCAAGCATGACATAATTCGAAATATCTACAAACAAATCTATCGAGCGTACCCCAGAAGCAAGAAGTCTTTCTTTCATCCACTTTGGAGTTCCAACAAGTTTCACATTTTTAACAATTCGTGAAACGTATCTAGGGCAAAGTGAGGAATCTTCTACTCTTACAACAATCTTCTCAGTACCTACCACTTCATTGATATTTACCTTTGGCTCGACAAGCTTTTCTGATGTTAGGGCGGATACTTCTCGTGCCAAACCAAGAATACTCATGCAATCTGGTCTATTTGCCAGTACTTTTACATCGATAACTTCGTCTTTGCCAAGATATTCGCCGAAATCACCACCGACTTCTACTTCCTTTTCTAGTACCATAATACCTTCGTGCTCGTCAGAGATGCCGAGTTCTCGTTCGCTACAAATCATTCCATTTGACTCAACACCACGGAGTACAGCCTTGCTTATTTCAAAATCCCCGAGCTTTGCGCCGACAAGTGCGACTGGTACCATCTGACCAACAGCAAGATTCGGTGCGCCACAAACAATCTGTAGACTTTTTTTACCAACATTCACCTTTGCTATATTGAGCTTATCTGCATTGGGATGTTTTTCTTTGGCAATAACCTCACCGATAACTACACCAGAAAAGACAACTTCTCGGATAATTTCCTCTACTTCAAGTCCGGCCATCGTGAGCTTATCAGCAATTTCTTCTGCAGAATACTTCGTTTTAACATATTCTTTTAGCCAGCTTAGGGGTAGTTTCATTTCTTTTTCCTCTTTGTCATTCCTGGTCGCAAGCCAGGAATCTATTTCAAATAAAATATTTATATGGGTGGATTCCTGGCTTGCGACCAGGAATGACAGGGTCTCCAGTCAGAACTGCTCCAAAAATCTTACATCTGGGTGCCAGAATAGTCTAGCGTCTGGTATCTGATGCTTTATCATCGCGATTCTATCAATGCCTAATCCAAAAGCAAATCCACTGTATTTTTCTGGGTCGATTCCCATATTTCGAAGGACTTGAGGATGCACCATACCAGCGCCAAGAAGCTCTAGCCAACCAGTACCACCGCAGGAACGACAACCTCTCCCATTACATTGAGGACAACTAGCATCCATTTCTGCGCTTGGTTCTGTGTAGGGAAAGAAGTTTGGTCGAAAACGAGTCTTTGTATCTGGCCCGAATATTTTCTTTGCCACTAATTCAAGCGTCCCCTTAAGGTCAGCGAATGTTACTCCTTCGTCAATTACCAAACCTTCTAGTTGATGAAATACCCAGCTATGTGTAGCGTCTTCGTTCTCATTTCTATGGACTTTTCCCGGTGAAATGATCTTAATTGGTGGCTTATTATCTTCCATATAACGAATCTGCACTGAAGATGTTTGGGTTCTAGGAATTGCTCCGTTTTTTAAATAAAAAGTATCCTGCATATCTCTTGCTGGGTGATTGTTCGGCATATTAAGCGCCTCAAAGTTGTGCCACTCATCCTCTATTTCTGGCCCCTCAGCTACCTCATATCCTAAATTTTTGAAAATTCCAACCAGTTCTGTTACGACCTGATTTACTGGGTGGACATGCCCCAAAGGATAAGTCCGACCTGGAGAAGTAACGTCTAGGGCGTCCCCAGTCACAGAAGAAAACTGATTTTCTTTTTCCAGAATAGCTTGCTCTATATGTTTTTGTAGCTCGTTTGCCTTGGATCCGACTATCTTTCGTTCTTCTATTGTTGCATCTTTTAGTGAACGTAAAATCTCATTTAATTGACTTTTACGACCGATATATTTAGTTTTAATAAATTCAAGACTACTAGTATCTATCACTTGAATTTCGTCGTCAAATTCTTTTCTAATTTTTTCAATTATATCTATCATTTATTTTATCCCGAGTAGTCTCATCCAGGCTGGGCTAAGAAGTATCGTAAGACTAAATGTGATTATTGCGATTCGTAAAATATCAAAATGATAGTGGTGCTTTAATATTAATGCGTAGCCTAGCATCGATGTTACTGCAACGGCAGAATAAAGTCCGATAGGACCAACTGCAAAAAAAATTATCAAAGTTAAAATCTGTATGAAATAGTTTACAGCTGATAAAAATAGTGAAAGTAGAAATTTTTCTTTGAGGTTATTTTTTTCTTTTATTATTTTGAAATATATAAAGATAAACGCCGTGGTTACTGATATATTAATCAAGAAAAATAAAATCAAACCACTTATTATTAGTTGTACTTGGCTCATAACTTTTTCTCCCTACCTGATAAAAAGTATATCTCAAATAGTACTAAACTTAAAGCCAAAAGTAGTGAGTCCCACCAAGTCAAGAGACTGGTTGCACCTAAAGAAAGTAAAGCAACAGCATAAACAGCTAAGAAAAATCCTTCACGTAAAGAATTCTTTGCTTTTCTGTAAACCATTTCCTTATCACTAAACATGATACGAAATAAAAAAAGTAGAAGCGAGCTAAACGAGGTTATCATAACAAAGACAGATATTAAAAAGAGTGCGATAACGGTATTCCCAGATCTTGGATCCTGTGTATAAAAAAGATACAACAAGAACGCGCCAGAAATGATAGCCAGTGTTAACGTAATAGGAATAAAGGTTTTCTTACTCATAACAAAATTATAACAAAATATTGCTGTCCCGTCAGCAACAACTATTCATCTTCGGAATAAGGTTTATCGATCAGAACTATTTCCTCAGAACCTATTCCCTTGCCAGCAATCTTGGTAATATCCTTGTCTATCTTCCGGTATTCTCCGGCAGACTCATTAACAGAGTTTACAAGCGTTACCAAGCTTCTTCCCACCTTTACTTGCTTGTCTGTAAAAGAATTTAGGTGTTTGCGGAGCGTTTTTACATTGCTAACCACTACCTCTATCGATTTTTCCACTTTTAGTGAATTTAAGCCCTGCAAAACAGTTTGAAGGTAAGCTAAAAAGGTCGTAGGGGAAACGATAATAACTTTTTTCTCTATATAGGCGTAATCAATCAGACTCAGTGTATCCAGAGACCCCGTTTTGTTAACAAGGAGATCATAATATATTGCCTCCGATGGAATGTACATAAAGGCAAAATCTGTAGTACCGAGGTTTGGCTTGATATATTTTGCTGTTTCGTCGATCCTCTTCTTTAAATCCCCTTTTAATAACCTTAGAAACTCTTCTTTTTGTTGTTTATTCTCTTCGCCGATAAACTTGTTATAGTTTTCCATAGAAAACTTGGAATCTATCGGAATAATAGCTTTATTTACATGCATGATGAAATCTACCTTGATTTCGCGACCATCTGAGTCTTTGCCAAGTGCAAACTGGCTTTCATATATTTCTGGGGGAAAGACATTGCTTAGTAAATTTTCCAGTAAATATTCACCAAAAACCCCTCTGTGTTTTGGGTTTCTAAGAATATTCTCTAGTCCTACAAGCTGTTTTGAGAAATCAGTCAGCCGGCTGTTTGAAACTTTGACGTCGTTGAGTACTTGTGTTACCTTTTCTAACTGACTATTCAAGTGGTCTTTGGTATTTTCTAGCTTATCTTGAAGCCCTTGCATGTTTTGGTTTAACAACAAAAGGCTTTTGTCGTCTTCTTTAGGCTTGGCTAGCTCAGTGAACTTCTGATTTACGAAATAAAACAGCGCTCCGAAACCCACGACGATCAAACCTACAATAATAATAGTGTTTATATCCATAGTTACATTTTATTTCATATATAAACAAAAGCAAGTATACAAATAAATATTTAGCTTATACGGTAGCGTATTATGGTCTTAACAACCTTCGCATCAGGACTAGTAAGGTATTCTTCTTCGTGGATCCCAGGAACGTCCTTCATATCCATTCCAAACTCCTCTTTGATATACTCATGCAATGTTTTTATTGTAGGCTCTTCCTCACTATAGGACCCCAGATGCAGTACTTGCGCATAAGTACCACCCTTCCATATCTCAACTTTCACAGAGTTATCGGGGTCTTTTTGTACTAAATCGTTTTCTTCATAAAAGTCTGGCACTGGTATTGCCCAAATACCGGTCCATTCATCTTTTGGTTTCAAATGAGCATCGGGCCATAGAGCTGTGAGCTTGCCGAATTTTACTTCTAGTCCCTTGGGTTTATATACTTTAAAACGAGTTCCAAAAGCGGTTCCGTATAAGGCTGAAAAAACTTCTTCGCCAACCTTATTGGGGTCACCCATGCTCGTAATAGTTAATACTTTTCTGTCCGGTAACTGTACTTTTTCGGGAATAAAAGCTTTCACTGTGACTCCTTTCGAATAATTTAATTATTTTTCCAAAATTTTTCGGCTTCGTCTTCTAGTACTTCTAGCCTAGTATAATAGTCCGGAAACTCGTTTAGATGCGCGAGCGCTATTTTACCCGTAAGTAGTGGGTCGTCATCAGTTACATTGGTAAGTGGCGAAACTTGTCCATGTTCAAGCTCCACATCCATCCCTTTTCGAAATTGTTCGACGTCCCAATTGGACCAATCTACGCCTAGTGCTTCGCCAATTCTTTTTGCTTCCTCGAAAGTATATTTTTTTTGCTCGCTCATATTATCCCTCCAAATTAGATTAATGGCCCTTTATAAAAACTCTTTAGTAGAGAAATTGCTAAACCAGAATGATTATGTGAAGAATTTAATAAGCTTGTCATATCTCCTCCGCAGGGAATGTTTGGCCCAGCGGGATGACTAGATGATGGATAGCTACCTAAGGCATATACATTTCCTGAATATACTACCCAGCAACCATTACTTGAACCATGAGCAGAAACGTCTGCCAGTGTATATCCACTACTCGTTGGTGCAGTAGTAACAGTTGGGGTTACAGGGCTATTAGTTATATTTTGTTGAGTAGTACCCGTGTTTGTAGTATTTGAAGAAGTGATATTTGTTGGCTCAGGGGTCGCCACCGATTCATCTTCTTCTACTTCTTTGGTAACAACCGTTTTTACAACTTTTTGAACTACGCTTTTGTCAAAAAGTGCGGCTATTCCAATACCAGAGAATGAAACAACAAAAATAAATACCACAGTCACAAATAAAATTTTTGTAATTTTATCAATCATCTTTCTCCTCTTCATCTTCTCTATCAGTTTCTTCCGAATTTTCTACAGAGTGGATGATAGTTGGCGTCGAAGAAGGGCTCGTGGTGACAGATGGTACCGTTACTGAAGTATTACCATTACTAACAGAGCCACTTGTGCCGGAAGTTACTGTTGGTTGGATATTTTTTTGTACTTTTATAATTTCCTTTTTATTTTTAGTCAATTCTGTAACCTTTCGAACATTCCCATATCTTCCAATCAACTGGCTTGCCAATAGCGTTGTCCCTAAAGCGGCTAAAATAACAAAGGCTGTAATACTAATTAGATATTTCATTTTTTTTACCAAATTTATTAATATAATAAGAAACTTTTTGCCATCCAAAAGCAACTCCCCCCAATATTGTTATAATCAAAATATATGATCTCAATGGAACACTTCTAGTAATATCGCTGCTAACGAATAATAAATGATATAAAATAAAGGCATAGGCAATAAGCATGATTTGATGCAACAACTTCCAGAAACGAAAAGTACGAGGTACAAATAACGATACATATATCGATATGATCATAATAAAAAGAGCTACTGTGCCAGACAAATTAATAAGATTAGTAGTAAATAAGAAACTAGAAGTAAGCGCCAAAGAAATGGGCAAAAATCGAACAGCTAGAATAATGGGATGAATAAGTAACAACAAAAGACCATAAACACCTAAGTAATGATGAATATCGGTCACAGCGGTGGGTTTAATGGTAACTAGGTTAAAATATTTAGACAATCTCACCTGGAATATCATACTAAGTGCAACCAGTGTCATACCTACTAAGCCTGTAAGCTGTCCAATACTGGTTAGTATCATCGTTGAAGTATTAAAACGTTCTGAAATAGGTTGCATCATCAACCATATTCCTATGGGTATGGCTAGTAAGATAAATATAAAGACGATATCAAAACGTAATTTATTATGTGTTGGTTGCATCTTCCTCCGAGGTTGTACTTAATAATTTATAATAAATAGCTGAGAAAAAACTGAGTTATTTATTCTTTTTTTCATCGAAGGTATCAAGGTGAAAAAATCTAACAATATTGTAAACCACCAAAGCTATTATCGCAAAATTGATAATACTTCCAAGAAAACTTCCGTAAGCAATTTTACTTGTTCCTACGGTAATATAAAGTTGCTGTGTGTTGGAAAGAACTCCGCTGATAAGCGGATTTATTATATCGGTTACTAGCGACGCAACGACTGCAGAGATAGCTCCTCCTAAAATAAAGCCTACCGCTAAGCCCACGACGCCCTGTTCACGAACAAATTTAATAAAGCCTTTTAAACCCATGCCGCCTCTTTATTTCTTTTTACCAAGTAGGTTTTGATATACTTTCCCAATATTATTTCTGCCCGATTTGTAAATATTTTGAGCATACTTCTTGTGATTAACAAAAAAAGGTTTCTTAAAAAATTGAATTCCTCTTCCGGTAGATAACTTCATATATCCTCCTTTTATTAATTACTATATATATTATACCTTTGTTGTCGAACATTAGGTAGATATATAATAATTTTTAGAAACTATATAATTTTTTCTTCGCCTTGGCGTAATACCTTTGGCTTATCACCGACGAGGCTTACTAGAGTAGAAGGCACTCCAGTAATGTTCCCACCATCTACGACAAAGTCAACTTGACCAATAAAATAGTTCATAATATCATCAATATTTTCAGCAGGACTTTTGCCCTGTGGATTTGCGCTTGGTGCGACAAGCGGGCCGGTTTTTTGCAATAGAGAGAGAAGCTTATTATCTGCGGGCAACCGAAACGTCAGAGTATTTGAGCCCCTCTGCAAATAATCATTTTCCCCGAGTTCGGCGTTAAATATTATACTTTTTTTACCAGGCCAGTTATTTTTAAGAAAATCGAATTGTATTTTTGAAAGTAATACACCGAAGTTTTTTAGTTCTTTAATATTTGAGATAAGTATTATGAGAGGCTTATCCGTATCTCTGCCTTTAATTTTATAAAGTGCGTCAATCGCTTCCTTATCATTTGCAGAACAAATTAGCCCATAAATAGTATCTGTTGGTATCACTCCGATACCACCATCTTTTATGAGCTTAACGAGCTTAGGATTATTAAAAGATTTATATATTACCATTTTTATAATGCTCCCCACGGTCGCCCCAGAAAGGGACGACCGTAGATGAGGCAATCAGTGACGAACGAGGCGTTGTGGCCGTTTACCGACCTTAACGAGAGAGCTTATGATACCGAAGAGCAAGCATTTGCAGGTACGAACCTGGCGAAACTTCCCCACACGTTCAATCTCGTGCATCTTACCGGAGTGCACGGGACTCCCCCCCAATCTCTCCTACTGGATCAGTTGATAGGAATAACCTTGTACTTGCCGCTATGGAGCCTTGTGGTTATCCGAAGATACTGTGCCAGCTTCTTCTGGATACCTTCGTAGTTTTCGCTACGTAGTCCCTTCATCTTCTTACCGTTACAGAGAACAGCAAAGTAGATGCTAGCGCCACATCCGAGCTGAACAAACTTATACGTGTTCACTCAAACTGCCTCCCCTTGAGATTGTTGTCACGATTGCCTGACCGCAACATTATAGCCTCAAAATGATAATATTTCAAGCTTAATAGTACTTGTAATACGCCTTCTCTTCGGCAATAGTAGTGGCTTGACCATGACCAGGGTAGACGGTCAAATCAGACGACATACGTAAAAGCTTATCTAGGCTCTCTTTCATTTTCTTAGGGTCTGCGAGCGGCAAATCTACTCTGCCATACGTATGAAAGAACAAAGTATCACCTGTGAACAGATTGCCTCCGAGTAAGTAGCAAACACCCCCTGGAGTATGCCCAGGAGTATCGATAATTTCTATATTCTCGTCACAAAATTTGATAAATTGCCCGCCAGAAACAGCGTTTATCTCAGAATGTTGTGGTATAAGGACTCTCCCAACGAAAGCACCTTGCTCAGGCAAATCACGATATAAAACCTCATCATATTCCGGTAGATAGACGATACAATGTGGATATACTTTTTTTATCTCATCAACTGCTCCAACATGATCAAAATGACCATGAGTAAGAATGATAAATTTAAGATTAATATTCTTTATTTCCTGTAGTTGAGCTAATATTTTATCTGCTTCTGCACCGGGGTCGATAACGAACGTGTTACCATTTTTGTCAGAAACGATGTAGCAGTTCGTTCGCTCTAAGCCTACTCGAATTATTTTAACCTTTATATCCACTTGAATAATATCTTTCTCTTCATCCGTCTTATAGAAGTTTTTTGAGGCATTTTTTTGTTCAAATAGTCAGTCCAGTTCTCCTTGAGCCACTTTTTTTGCATCTTTTCAAGTTTATTGACTCCGCGATTTTCTAGCTCCTTATGGACTACTCCGCCTTCATGAGGTTTATCGAACTTACGCTCAAGTGGTGAGCCAAAGCCGTGAGCATAATGAGCCAACTCATGGGCTATAGTCGCCGTAACAATATAATCTGGTATAAAAGGGTCTTTAAAAAGAGAATTTATAGTAATTATTGTCTGTGGATGCTCTCCGTGCCGTTTTTCGCCATGTTTTATTGAACCGAGGCGTCTTCTTGCTTTTCTACCCCAAACTATCTTTACGTCATTTTCTTGAGGCACATCAGGAAAAAAGGTGTCCCAGACATCATCAAAAAGTTGGAAAAGCCATTTATCATCTCGTAACATAAATCTATTTTATCAATTAACTAAGCTTTATGATAGATAACTACAAGAAACGAAACTGATATCCCTTACTTGGCGTAGTCGCGTAATCAAATTCGTTTTTAGCTATTCTTTCTTGAAATCTTCGATCTGGTCGAGCATTTCCTTTAGATAACCGGTCATATCTTCCTCACGAATCATTCCGATAAATTTGTCACGTGAAACAAATACAAAGTTATCACCCTTTTCTAGACCAATTTCTTCACGCATCTTCGCCGGTATCACTATCTGGCCTCTCTCGCCAAGACTAGATACTCCGTACATTTTTGGTTGTTTATGGAACATGATTACTCCTTTGCTAGGCTCTTGCCTACTTCTATATTTTTGCCATTTGGCAACCAGACAGAAGACAATAGCCCGATGAATGCGAAGGCGACTGCATACGCAAGTGCTTCTTTGTTGGCGTCAGTGATCGCTTGTTTGCTTATATTTTTTATTTCTTTGGTTATTCCTACGGAATTTGGAATAAAACTAGGTATATTTATTTCACCACCAGAGCCTGATCCCATAGAATTATTTTCCACCATGCCATCTGCTGTTGTTTTTAAGGCCGCTGGGATAACTTTGCTATCCTGAATGCCAGCTGAAATATTTGTAGTTACGGCAGCCAACATTACTGCCCCTATAATCGCAGTCCCTAAAGTAGCACCAACTTGCCTTAAAGTATTATTTACCCCGGAAGCTTCTCCCGATTGTTCTACTGAAACGGCAGAAAGAGTAAGGTTACTAATCGTAGCCATAGTAAGGCCCATCCCAACACCCATAAGGGCAAACGCGAAGATAAAGTCGGACGCAACGCTATTAACGTTTAGGGTAAAGTACAAAATAATATAGGCAAGAGCATTAAACACTAAGCCCAACTGGATAAACAATTTTGGCGGATATTTGTGCAACATAAAGCCGCCTATAGGTGCGACGATAAGAGCTGTGATTGACATAGGCAGAAGTGCAAGCCCGGTATTAAAAGCGTCTGCTCCTCGCACAGTTTGAAGGAAATACGGTATTGAGAATATTAATCCCGCTTGTCCAAGTGCCATAATTGCAGTAGTTGTCGTTCCAGATACAAATTGACGGTTAGTGAAAAGTTTAAGAGACACTAACGGTGTTTTGCCGATTCTCTCAACTCTTCTTTCCCAGATTATAAATAGTGTTAAGAAAATTGCACCAACCAAAAGGGCATAAGGAGTAACCGACAAACCCCATGAAAAGTTAAAAGTTTTGTCAAAAATCTCAAAGACTTTTTTAGCAGACCACCAACCATATTTTGAGGATTCGATAATACCATATACCACGGCCAACATCCCCAGTGAAGAAAGGATTGCACCAATAATATCTAATGAAGGTTTTTCTTCTTCATCACGACACTCATTAATTAAGACAGAACCAATAATAAGTATAATGGCCACAAATACGTTTATCCTGAAGCCATATCTCCAACTAAAATTCGTTGTAAGCCAACCGCCGAGAAGCGGTCCAATAGCCGAAGAAGCGGCGGCTATACCACCCCAGATTCCGAATGCAATTCCTCTGTCTCTACCCTTGTATTTAGAAACTAAAAGTGATGCCGTAGCGGGCATCATTAGTGCTGCGCCAATACCCTCAATAATAGACCAGCCGATAACCATCTGAGTTACGTTTTGACTTATAGAGGCGATAAAAGAACCAATAGCAAAAATTATAGCACCCAAAATAAACATTTTTTTCCGGCCAAATAGATCTCCAATGCGACCGCCAGTGATTGTCAGTGCGGCTATAGTCAATGAATATGCTGTAATAACCCACTGTAAACTTTGGAAATTAGTGTTTAAATCCTTAACCAAAGTGGTTAATGAAACGTTTAAAAGAGTTGCGTCAATTAGGATAATCGCGAGAGCAAGCGAAAGAACAAAGACGGTGCCCCATTTTTGGAAAAATCCTTCTTTTTTTTCTTCTTTGCAGATTTTTTGACTTTTAATTTTTTCCAACGCTTCTCCTTTTTATTAACTAATTAATGATAACAAAAAATACTAAAGTATGTCAATACATACTTTTCATATTTATTTAAATAAAGCTAGCTATTTACCTAATATTGCTTTTACAAAACCATCAAAAAGTGGATGTGGCTTGCCCGGGCGAGACTTGAACTCTGGGTGAAACTGCACGGCGACATAGAATTTATGTTCAGGAAGCTCTAAAATTTCAACAAGATGATGGTCCGGCGAAAGACCAGCAAAGAGCATACCATTCTCGACAAACTCCTCACGATGGTCATTATTAAATTCGTATCTATGGCGATGTCTCTCGCTGATTTTATTAGTACCGTATAGAATAATAGAGCGAGACTTCTTATCTAAAACACACGGATAGGCACCAAGGCGCATAGTAGCACCATAGTTAGTATCTTCCATATTCACTCGTTGTTCTGGCATAATATGGATCACTTGATGGGTCGTCTTGGTATCAAACTCCCCGCTATTTGCATCTTCCCAGCCGATAACGTTTCTTGCGAACTCAATAGCCGCGATCTGCATCCCAAGGCATAAGCCTAGATACGGAATGTTGTTTTCTCTGGCATAACAAGCAGCCATTATCTTGCCCTCTGTACCCCTATTACCGAAACCACCAGGAACGATAATCCCGTCGAGACCTTCTAATATTTCAACTCCATGCTTTTCTATCTTTTCTGCATCTATCCAAACAATTTTCCCACTAGTACCATTATTAACCGCTGCTGACTGCAATGCTTCATTGACACTCTTGTATGTGTCTTCATTGGACATATATTTTGCTATTAGGCCAACGCGTAGCTCACCCTTAAGCTTGGTTAGACTATCGACATAGTGTTCCAGTCCATTTGTTTTTAGATTCCTCTTCGGTAGATGTAAATGATTAGTAATATACTCGCCCAGACCTGCATTTTCTAGATTTCTTGGTACTTCATAAACACTCTTTATTGTTGGAAGTGGAAAGACTGCTTGATTATCTACGTCTGAAAATAAAGCTATTTTTAAGAGATGCTCTTCTCCTATTTCATGGTCTGCACGGCAACCTATAATATTTGCATGAATGCCAAGCTGAAGAAGATCACGGACGCTATTCTGCGCTGGCTTTGTCTTAAGCTCCTTTGTGGATTCAATAAAAGGCAAAAATACAAGATGTGCATACAAAACGTTTTCTCTGCCGACTTTTCGTCTCATCTGACGAATAGCTTCTATAAAATGCAAGCCTTCATAGTCACCAACAGTGCCGCCTATTTCGACAATATGAATATCAAAATCGCCAGCTGCTTTGATTATATTTTCCTGAATTTTGTTTGTTATATGTGGGATAACCTGAACAGTCTTACCTAAATATTTACCTTTTCTCTCGTCTTCAAGTACTTGGGTATAAATACGACCGGTCATAACAGAGCTAAGCTTCGTCATCGGTGTATCGGTAAAGCGCTCATAATGTCCAAGGTCTAGATCTGTCTCGGCTCCATCATCCGTAACAAATACTTCACCATGTTCGCCAGGATTCAGTGTGCCAGCATCTACATTCAGATAAGGATCACATTTTTGCATATTAACCGAAAAGCCTCGGCTTTTTAGGATGTTGCCAATAGAGGCTGCTAATATCCCTTTTCCGAGACCAGAAATAACCCCACCGGTTACAAAAATGAATTTTGTCTGCTTACCCAATTATCCCCCTCTATTCTTAAAATGCCCCAAAATTTTGGGACATCCACCTCTTTACTAACAACATTTTAAAACCGACACATTACGATGTCAAATTAATTATTAGAATATTACTAATTTATAATTAATATAAATACCGTATATGGTTGAAAAATTTGTGTTTTCGTGCTAGAATCCTCGCACGTACCTACTACTAGAAGGAGGCTGGAATGGTTCCCAATATCCTAAAGGATGTTGACCAAGAGCATCGGCTGATTCTTGCACTTTGCATACTTTTTACCAATCCAGTCAACGGTTTGGTAAAAAAGACTCTTGTCAGAGTCCCAGATTCGCTCTATGGCCCCTTACGAAAAGCGGGTCTTGCCACTATTAATGGCATTCGGGTTCGGCTAGTTACTAGCATCTGGAAAAAAGCAACCGAAAATGACCTTCTGGATCTTCAGAACTTCGTAAATGGAAAGAAGTTCAAGAGTATCAGAAAGGAATGGGACGATACTTTCGTCTCTGAGCAACAAGCTCACAAAACCAGAGCCAACTTCTCTTTCAGTCTCGTCAATCGTGTCAATAAACAGATGGGGAACACAGAATATCGCGGACGAGGACGTTTCGAAACATAGGGAGACATGCACTACCAGAAAGGTGGCCTAGCGTGGCTCCCTTTCTCTTTTATAGAAAACGATTCTTTATATAATCTTTTTCTAGTTCTCTTTTTGCATCACCGGCGATGAAATTCATAGCCTTTATTTCTGTGCCACTCCATACCAAGCTGTCATCCTTGGCTTGACCGAGGATCTCCTCAGCTACCCTTATGGATTTTTCATACAAATATTTGTTCCTCGATTTACCAATACTCCGTAGAGCCCAATTCACAGCCTTGCGTACAAAATTACGCTTATCACCAGACTCACGTTTTATAATATCTAAAAATTCTATAAAGACGTTGTCTTCAAGCTTTTTGTCGTGAACGGCAAGTCCAGCCATTAAGACAAAACCTGCTCTTTTTACAAATTCTTCGGATCTTTTTGACCATTCGTGTGCTTTTTTTATGGCAAATTCTGTCCTATCAAACAAATTACCGCAGGTCTGGTCGCAGACATCCCAGCTATCAAAGCCTAGAACCCACTTCTCCATTTGTTCCCCAGTTACCATCTTTGGATCATCAATCAAACCAGCTAATATTCTAGCTTCGTGAATACCGGAATCCCAAACTTCTAGAGCGAGGGTATGCAGCTCTTGGATCTTTATTGTGTCATCCTTACGAAAGTGAGGATCTCTTTTCATCTTCGCTAAAGCTACGCTGGATAAGTCGGATGGTACGGGAGAGATCCCTGGGTTTGCGACCAGGGATGACACATTATTATCAATTTTTTGTATTTTGTAATGTGAGAGTATCTCTTTCGCTAATATTCTTAACTTCGGCATACTAATTACCCAAGCTTTATCAACGTTGATGCCAAAACGAGCCATGCCCGCCAAATCCTTTGGGTCATGACTAGCTAGTTTGTCTAATCGAAGCATAACTTCGTCATAAGTCATTTTTTAGAAATGTCCTTTAGTTTTTTATCAAGAAAGTATTTTTTATATAAATAAAGACATCCCACTAGGACAAACATTACTCCCCACCAGAAAAACATCAGCCGATAATCTAATGTCTTTAAACTCACCCCGCCAATGACGGCGATAATATATGATGGTAATCTACCGATGATACATATCGCGATAAACTGCCAGTACTTGATACTAGTCAAGCCTGCTATATATGTAACGAAATCATCTGGAGTCCCCGGGGTCAAATAAACTAGAAAGAAAGTAAATATTGTTTTATCCCCGGAAAGATCATTAATCCTATGATAATTTTTTTCTCCAAGCAACCACTTCACCCATCTTCTTCCCAAGCTTCTAGCTAGAAAAAAAGCAGCTGTGGAACCCAATGTAAGACCTAAAAGAGCATACGAAAGACCCCAAATAGGACCAAAAAGAACTACACCTGTTATTATCAAAACTTCTCCTGGAATGATTGGAAAAATAGCCTTGCCCGATGCGACTGTAATATATAATAATGGTGCGATAAAGCCAGCTTCGTGAATAAACTCTTGAATTATTCCTTCGTGCCAACCAAAATAAAATGCCACGATTAATATTGTGTATATTATTATTCCGAGTATTACTTGAAAAATCTGCTTATATTCGATTTTTCTTTTTAAAATGTGTATATGATCTTCCAATAATATCCTTATTTATTTTCTTTACTAACTCTAAATTCAACAAATAATTCTTTTGTTTCTTCATATTTTATCATTATTTCATCTTTTTCTGGACTACTAGGTCGAGCTACAAATGGTTCGATACAGATATAATCACTTTCGTCTGTTTCTGCATAGCCAACAAACTTTTTAAATTCAGGGCTTGAGTCGATTTCGATTTTTGTCTCGTCTGGCAGTGTAACAAATACCCGACCATCATTTGGTCTTTCGGCCACTTGTGTATTATCATTTAGGCTGCTTGCTAGATCAAAATTTTCAAGATTTGTCTTAATCTCACTTCGTTTTGTATGATCTACCTTGAAATATGGATGCAAGCCAGGAGCAAAAGGCATATCTTTGCCACTCAGATTTTTTATTTTAAAATCGTAACGCAGCGAACCCTCAGAAACTGTAATTTTCATCTCAAAATCAAATCGATAGCCCAGGCCATATAGTTCCTCAAGCTTTCCTACTATGTCTTGAGTTTCGGTTTTTTCTTCACCGTCTATAATCTTTTTAACAGTGATTGTGCCATCAAATTCACCAACTTTTTCACCCTTAACCATAGAGGGTAGTTTAATATCTTTTATATGATCAGAATCAAGTGATAGGGTCACGGAATTTTCTGTAGAAGTTTCCCATGTCCAAACTGGGACTTCTCGCGCACCACCGTGCTGAATACCGCCCTTACGCGGACCTGCATAAGGAAATAGAACCGGTATGCCCGCCTTTATTTTTCTTTGATTTGGGTCGTTATATGCTTCACTATTTTCATAAAGAATATTTTCTCCATCAATTGAGAAAACCGAAACCAACCCACCCATTTCAGGCGAAATAACTGCTTCTGTATTCCCTGATTTTATTCTAATATCAGTGGGGGTCATTGCTTCAGACCGTTCTATTTTGCTAGGGGCAATTGGGTATTCGAGTTTTTCTGACAATTATAGCTCCTTATTTATTAAATCTATATCCATTGTATCAAAATGATTATTACCGTCTACGCCAATTATAACCACCCCTAGATTATTCGCCAATTCCTGACCTGCTTCATACGGTACCCACGGATCATTTTTTTGATTCAAAACAACAAATTTTCTTGATTTTGTTTTTATTTTATCCCACGAAAAAGGCTCTTCTACAAAATTTCTTGTTTCATCAAAACCAAGGTCTTTTGTAAAACCTGCTACCAATATAGCTTTATCAATTTTCGTATCACTATTTTCTAAAAATCGCAAAATAGTTGGAACACCCAAAGAATGACCCATAATAATTGTATCTTTATCTGGTCTATAATTATCTATAACTTGAAGCCACTCTGATAGAACAGGATTGTTTGTTTTGGGCATATTGGGAACATAGACTTGGTAGCCCATTTGCTCTAGAATATTTTTCTCTTTTTGGTACCAGTGCTCGCCAGATGCACTCCCCCATGCGTGAATAATAATTGCTTTTTTCACTATACCGTCTTCTCGACTACAATCTTACACTTCGTCACTATAGCTGCGAGCGCTCCGATAGCGGCCAGAACCGGAGCAATAACCGCCACCACTACTCCAATAGTTACGGGCACCTCTAGTAGAGTTTTGTCTTCCATACTTTTAATAATTATTCGACGAGCATTTCCAGCAGCAATAATTTCTTTTACCTTGGCAAGTACTTGCTCACCATCAACCACAAATTCTTCTGTTTTTTTCTCTGCCATCTTTATGTCCCTTATTAGTTATTCTCTGGATTATTTTGATTTGGAGCCCTCTGGATATTATCTCCGATTTCTTCGACTATATTTATAGCATCTATCGCTGTTGGACGTTCCAACTCACCACTTTCTATTTTTACTAAAAAATTCCTAGCTGCTGCTAGCTGAGCTACTTGATCTTCACCAGTTCGTGATTTTTCTACCGCATTATCATAAATTATTCTTTTTCCAGCGTCATCTGCCAATAAATATGCCTCTACCGTACGGTTTAATATTCTTTCGGCTTTTTCACGATAAGGAATATCAGCCTCAAGCTCATTGAGCATTTTATCCACTTTTTGAGCTTCTGGGTTATTTTGCAATATGTTTAGGCTACCTTCAATCATCTTTTAAGTTCTCTGTTTGGTAAAATAAACTTGTAATATCCAAGAGCAAACGCTATTACGACGCCAACCGTGATAATCGCAAATCTAAATTTTGGATCATCGGCCTGCGCTCCCATAATAATACTATATCCCAAAGTAAATACACCACCAAGCATCACTCCGTTTGCTATCACTTCCCAACGGATAAGAACTGTGAGGCTAAGAATCAGTGCAACAATAGAAAGAACAATTGCAATAATAGATACGTTCCGGCTATATGGCTTTAAGTCTTTATTATATTGGTCCATCTCTTGATTAAATTTTTTTTCAACAACTTTTTCTTCAACAGTTTGAATGGTCGGGGATGACTGATATTGTTTTTCCTGCAAAATAGTTGGATATAGTGGTTCTTTAGGCCCTGGATAAAAAGTATCAATGCCTAAGCCAAAGAAGAGGGCGATGATAACACCTAAAAATATCATGTAGATGATTTGCATTACATGACCCATTAGATCCTTTAAATAACTTTCTTTAGTTTCCATTATATTCTCCTTTTTATACTTCTATTATACTCTGTTTGTCATTTTCTATTAATATCAACTGATTATCTCTTAATATCCGAACCTCATACTTTGATTTGCTGATTTCATTATTGATTATTGTTTTAAATTCATCTTTATAATGAACTGTCAGTAGGTATGGGACTAAACTTAAGGCTGTTAAATCCTCAAGACCGATTTTATTTGCATCTTGGTGTTTCCAATGAGCCATCTCTATAGTTGGACATGCCACATAGCTCCCGGCGCTTTCACCAATATAAATAACGTCTTTGGCTATAATATTAGTTATCACTTTATCAAAGCCAGTTTCCTTCATCGCCTTTAGCAACTTAAAAGTGTTTCCGCCCTTTACATATATAGCACCACTCAACATCAATCTGTCTTCTAAATCATCTGTCTTTTCTAAGTCAATAACATCAACATTGAGGCCATGTTTTTCAAATATTTTTATTTCTTTTAGAATCTCATCATAATCTTTTTTTAAAACAGGTTTTTTTGCATTCAAAATATATGCGATTTTTTTAACGTTTCGTTTCGAAAGGTAACCAAGTAACCAAGACATAGCGGGGCCATAATATGAAAGTAAAATTATCGTCTTATTTGTCATATCTATTTTTCAACCACCATTTTTTTACTACAGGTATAGTGAACGTAGACAATATATATCCGATTGTTGGTATAAGGGCTGACAAAAGATAACTCTCTACACCAATGAGATTAAATACTATAACGACGACGATATAGGTAAGTAGTGAGACAATAATAATGCGAAATTTACTTCTTTCCCAAGCCTTGTCCCCATCGACTCGCTTATTCCTTGCCTTAATTTCTATAATTTCTTTTTCAATATCCATACTTTATTCCTCAACAAGCTCAGTTATTTCTCGTCTCAAAATCTCTAGATACTCCTCAGAGATTTTTTCTGTCTGAAAAGCGTCATAAGCTATACTGTATTCATCGACTGGCAACCCCATCTCTATAAGCTCTTGGTATTCTTCGGCATGATCGGCAATGTAGCCCCTAAGAGCTTTTGTGTTTTCTTTAGAGTTTCTCTTCTCAAACAATTTTCCCTTTAACTCATCAATTTGTTCTTGAATTTCGTCTCTTGCGAATTCTATATCTTCTGCCTCATGCAAATCATATAACTGCTTTAAATCTCGATCCAAAAGTACGATACCACTAGTCATTTGCTCTATATCAGCCATCCTTCGTTGCTCTGGATTCATAATTTCGTTCATCTATTTTCCTTTCTGGGAGTTAACAAAGCTTCTATATCTGCCTTTATTTGTTTACCGTCCGAGTAACCCTCTGGGGCTTGTACAATAAACTGCAAACCATTTTTGTTTAATTCGCTCAAAGTATGGGCAACTAACTGTAAGCAATCCAAATAGTTTTCGTCACCTTCGATAGCGGAAAATTCCTGTATGACTAAGCGATGTCGGCCGTTCAGAGTATCCGGATGTAGCTCTATCTTAGCGCTGACGCCATTCTGCCCACGCAAAGTTTCTGATAAATAACTCTTGTTACTCCAATTTTCTGAACTTTTGCCATTGCCGATCGCCGATGACCACAATTTAATTATTTCCGCTTCATTTAATGTTAAATTATTTAACGTTTCTCTCACAATCGCTCCTGATTAATTCAATTTCTAAACCTATTTCGTTAATCTTCAAAAGTCTCTTCCGCAGGAAGCGTCGCGTCATGGTTGATGTCCAGATAAAGAACGTGTTTCTCATAGGCAACCATATTCTTTATATAATATAGTATCAGGAAATACACAAACCACAATAAAGCACTAATGATGAATAATATAACCAATTGTATATACCAGGTAAAATCCAAAATAAACGTTCTGGTAAATACTATAACATTGATTACCGATGGGAATACTAGATAAACACTTAGATAATAAGTACAAATGATTCCAAAGAGTATAGAAAACTTTAAATACATTTTTCTTAAGGCAATATTTTTTGACAGCGGCCTGCCATGTACGATAGTCTCTGTCTCAAGAATTGATATTTTTTTTAATTCCTTAAAAAAATCAGCTATAAATAAATATGTGAAAAATATGACTAAAA
>Ga0194062_1000021_pt1 | contig 66567 bp, 63 predicted proteins | sample SepL2225m_MetaG_FD_155481 | JGI IMG/M metagenome (GOLD analysis project Ga0194062, IMG submission 155481) | Anoxic zone freshwater microbial communities from boreal shield lake in IISD Experimental Lakes Area, Ontario, Canada - Sep2016-L224-25m | ecosystem: Environmental > Aquatic > Freshwater >... | reverse complement strand
GTCTTCGTTATTATAATATTGAATAATGATATTTCCCTTAATACCTTTGTTTTTAATGCTTACTTTAGTGCTCAATGCTTCTGAAAGGGTATTCTCAATAGCTTGCAACTCTATGTCTTTTTCTGTCGTAACTTTTGAAGCACTTTTTTTAGTTCGCATTTCTGTCTGACGAACATTAAGGCCCTCATTGATAATCTGGTAAAAAAATGCGATTTGAGCCTCTCTATCGTCAATCGCCATGATTCCCCTAGCATGTCCTTCAGTAATTTTTCCATCCATTAGACCTTGCTTAATAACGGCAGGCAACGTTAGTAACCGCACTGCATTTGCTACTGTTGATCGCGCCTTCCCGACTTTTCGGGACACATCTTCCTGAGAAAGACTAAATTCATCCATAAGCCTTTTATAAGAAAGAGCTGCTTCTATGGGACTAAGATTTTCTCTTTGAACGTTTTCGATTATAGCTAGCTCAAATTTCTTTTGCTCATCTAAACTTCTAATAATCACTGGTACTGTTTTTATATTTGCAAGCTTTGCGGCCCTTAGTCTTCTCTCCCCAGCAATTAATTGGTAACGACCGTTTATCGATTTAGTGACTAAGAGTGGTTGGATTATACCATATTCCCGTATCGAAGATGCAAGCTCGGCGAGAGGAGTTTCGTCAAAGCTAGTTCTGGGTTGTAGAGGGTTAGGATCAATAAATTCAACACCCACCTCAGAGTCAACTGTTGACCTACTTTCGTCTATAACTGGAATAAGCGAATCTAGTCCTCGACCTAAGCCAAAATGACTTTTACTAAAAGAATTATTTACTGGTTGCATTTAAAGTGTACCTCCTTAGCTAGCTGCTTATATGCAACTGCTCCCTTTCCAAATTTATCATAATTCATAATGGTTTTGCCGTATGACGGAGCTTCTGCCAATCGTATATTTCTAGGTATAATTGTATCAAATACTTTATTTGGGAAATGTTTTTTTACCTCAGATTCAACTTGCCTTGATAATAAAGTGTTCTTATTATACATCGTGAGTAGTACTCCAAGTAGTATTAAACTTGGGTTTAGGCTTATTCTGACTCTTTGAACAGTATGAAGTAATTGGCTTAAGCCCTCTAGGGCATAAAACTCTGTCTGTACCGGTATCAAGATGCTGTCTGCACTTACTAACCCATTTACAGTTAATATACCCAGGGAAGGCGGTGAATCAATAATCACGTAGTCGTATTCGTCTTTAACTTTATCGATTGCCTGCTTCAAACGATGTTCTCTGGCGATTTGACTAGCAAGCTCCACTTCTGCAGCCGCTAAAACGACACTCGCAGGCGCAAGGTCGAGTCCTTTTACATCTGTCTTAATCCTTATATCCCGAATCAATGTCTCGCGAACCAAGACATCATATAGACTCAGTTTGACACTATTTTTATCAATACCAAGACCGCTTGTTGAATTACCTTGTGGATCTAGGTCGATTAACAAAACTCTTTGACCTGACTTAGCAAGATACCCAGCAAGATTAACGGTTGTGGTTGTTTTCCCAACCCCACCCTTTTGATTAGTTATTACGATTACTTTTGCCACAAGATAATTTTAACAAAATATTAGCAATCTATCTAGGGTTCTTTTAGATTAAATCTATTTAATAATAAAAGAGCTATAAAAAATATACAGCGCTCCATTAACATGTAAGTTTAGGGCGGTAGCTATAACACAAGCAACGCCTACCGTCATAATAATCATCAGATAAATGAGAAAGAATGTAATTGTCCACTTCATAACTGTATCAATTGTCAAACCCTTTGCGTATTGGAAAAACTTTTTTTCAAAATTATCGAAACGCTCTCGATGCTCTTTGGTATATTTTTCTCCGCGCACGCCTTGTTCATATATTTTATTCCACGCTTCTGCACCTGCCCAAATGCCGAATAATATACCGAGCAAAAAGATGCCTGCGACTAAAAATGTAGCAAACCAAGAAGGCTCTATGCTTGATTGATATACCAATGAAGCTAATTGAAATACCCCAATAAGCAAAACACTCATTAAGAGCCCTGCAAAAACCCACAAGCAATAATATAATACTTTTTTATCACGTTTAGTCATTTCCCCTCCTATTTCAATAATAATTATCATATTAATCTTCAAAAAATGCAAGCAATATATTACAAATCAATAATGATTATATATTTAAAAAAATTTAATCAGATAAATCGACTTTTATATTATTATTGTTATTAACTAAAAAAGAAGCTATTAAGCTTCTTTTTTATGGTGATTCTATTTTATTAATTGTGATTTTGGTTAAACTCTGGCGATGACCATTCTTGACACGATAGTTTTTGCGTTTTTTGTATTTAAATACGATCTTTTTTGCATCACGGTATTGTTCATCAACAGTAGCGAGTACTTTTGAATCGCTTAAAATTGGTTGGCCAATAGATACTTTATCTCCGTCAATAACGAGTAAAACATCCTTGATTTCAAACTTTTCACCAGCTTCAATGTCGAGTTTTTCTACCGAAAGGTACTCTCCCTCATAAACCAAGTATTGTTTACCGCCGGTGCGAATCACCGCATATTTATTTATTTTCTTTTCAGCCATTTTCATTTCCTGCAAATTACAACGTGTTATATATTAACATTTATTGTATCTACTTTCAACACTTTCTTAAAAATCAATTTTCTTATAACGAATATGTATACTTTCTAAAATTCCCAGCATGCATAGTGTTACAATTACGCTAGTACCACCTGAAGATAAAAGAGGTAATGGAATTCCAGTTACGGGCATTATCCCTAGATTCATTCCGATGTTGATAAATATGTGAAAAAATAAAACAGAGAATATTCCGGTAGCGACAAACATCCCAAAATAATCTCTTGCTAGCTGTGCTATTCTTAGTGCTCTGTATAGAATTACTCCAAAAAGCAGTATAACGGAAAAAGCACCGACAAAGCCCATCTCTTCAGCAAGCGCAGCAAAAACAAAATCAGTATGCTTAAAAGGAACAAAGTTGAGTTGGCTTTGTGGTCCTCTCCCGAGACCCCTGCCCCAAAATTGACCCGAACCAATAGCGATAATAGCCTGATTAACATTCCAACCGCTACCCATTTTATCTGCAGTGGGATCTAAAAAAGTTAGAATACGTTGTTTTTGATATTCTTGTAAAACACTATATATTGGATATAAGCTAAACAAACCAACAAAACCCATTGTGGCAATATAGACTTTACGGATATTGCTGACTAGTAGCATAGACAACCAAATGATGCCGAAAGTTATTGCAGTGCCTAAGTCTGGCTGCCAAGCAACAAGCCCAATAGGCACGCCGATATATACAAGTGATAGCAAAATAGTTTTGGGGCGGTTCATTTGCTCAACATTCTCAGCAAAAAATTTCGCCATAACAATAATCATAAATATCTTTGCTAATTCAGATGGTTGAAACTGAAACCCACCAATACTAATCCAGCGAGTCGCACCTAGTGCCTTTTGACCTAAAAATTTTGTAGCCAGGAGCATAACTACCGAAAGTAAATATAATATTCCTGAATAATTTGTGTAAACACGATAATCTATTCTTGCGATAATAACCAGCCCAATTAAACCTATCGTAGCAAACAAAAGTTGCTGTAAAGCTTCTGAGCCACCAGCCAAAGTGAATGTTGTGCTATATATAATAGCAAGCCCAAAAATAAGAAGCAACAAAGCTGAACCCAACAATATCCAATCAAAATTTTTGTAAAATCTAGAGAACCTATTCACAGCTATCTTTTTAATCCTATGCTATACTCATGGCCGTCAATAATAATATTTTCATTATAGTCTGTTTCTGGTAAATTACCGAATACTACTTGGGTTGCCAGTGTTTCTTTTTTTAAATATTCAAGCCATTTTACGGATATCTCTCTTTGGAAATTTTTGTCGTCAGATTTGATATACACTTGTATCCTATCGCTTACACTGTAATTTGCTTTTTTCCGTGCATCTTGAATTTTGCGTATAAATTCTCTGACCGTACCCTCAATTTTTAACTCCTTTGTTAGTGTTGTATCAAGAATTATTAACACTTCACCTTCATTGGAAGAAATTTTATTAGAATCTTTTGATATTAACCTTGTTATTATTTCTTCGCCAGTGAAACTTTCGCCAAGAACATTGTAATCCCCCGAGTCTACACTATAATCACCTTTTTTTAGAGCTTCCGATATTTCTTTTACTCTATTTCCCAATCTAGGCCCGACTAGTTTAAAATTGATATTAACACTTAATTCAACGTCGCTGGAATTATCTAGATTTTTCCCTAAAACATTCACTCTTTTTACATTTAATTCTTCTTTTATTGAGTCTACTATTGTTTCAGAAAAATAATCTTTATTAACGCCATACACATCTATTTGTCCAAGGGCTTGCCTAACGTTAATTTTTTCTTGCGCCCTAAGTTTCAATCCCAATTCCACAACCTTTCTTGCAAGGTGTATCTCGTTGTTTATTTTTAAATCAATTTGAGATTTTACCGCTACTGGCCACTCGGATAAGTGAATCGAGGTTGGTGGTGTGCTATCTCCTCCTTTTGATAAATTCTGGTATATCGCCTCAGTTGTAAAAGGCATAAATGGTGCCAGCAACTTTATATATGTGGTAAGGACGTAATAAAGTGTCTCATAAGCCGCTGCCTTGTCGGTATCGTTTTCGCTTTTCCAAAATCTTCTTCGGTTACGACGAATATACCAATTAGACAAATTATCAATAAACTCAGCAAGTAGTCTTGAAACCTTAGATAAATCATAATCATTAAAAGCATCCGTCACATTATCTATCAATTGATTTGTTTCAGATATAATCCAATAGTCCATTTTATTATCTCTTTGCAGTTCACCGCTAGGTTTAAAATTATCAATATTCGCATATGTGACAAAAAAACCGTAAGAGTTCCAAAGGGTTAAAATGATTTTCTTTACCACTTCTTCTACACCTTTTTCTGAAAAACGAAAATCTTCAGCTTTAACTGCTGGTGACGCCATAAGATAAAATCTAATTGCATCAGCACCGTATTTATTAATTAATTCCATTGGATCTGGGTAATTACTTAGCTTTTTAGACATTTTTTGCCCATTTTCAGCCAGTATAATGCCATTAACAATTACGCTTTTATACGAGGACTTGCCGAATATAGCAGTAGATAAAACTAATAATGAATAAAACCAGCCTCTTGTTTGATCTACCCCCTCGGCAATAAAGTCGGCGGGATAGTCAAGAGCAAATTTATCTTTATTTTCAAAAGGATAGTGAATAGAACCATACGGCATACTTCCCGATTCAAACCAACAATCAAACACTTCGCCAGATAATTCCATATCGTGTCCACAGCTACATTTATAAACTATATTTTGAATTTTATGTAAGTGAATATCAGTAATAACCTTCCCTGTCTTTGATTCAAGGTCCTTAATAGAGCCAATAACCTCAACTTTCGCACATTCATGACATTTCCAAACAGGTAAAGGTGTTCCCCAAAAACGGTTTCTCGAAATACTCCAATCAGGTGCATTCTCAATAAGTTTATTAAACCTATTATGCCCCATGCTATCAGGAAGCCAATAAATATCCTTATTATTCTTAATCATCTCAGGTTTAATCTTCTCGACTGCCACAAACCAACTAGACACACCCTTGTAAATAAGAGGGGTGTCACATCTCCAACAATGAGGATATGAATGTGTTATTGTTTCTGTTTTAAAAATTTTATTACCAAGTTCTGTGATAATTCGTTGATTTGTCTCAAGGGCTATTACGCTCGAACCTGAATAATCCGTAACATCAATTGTAAATCTCCCGAGATCATCTACGGGCATAAAAAAATCTATCCCATGTGCCTTCGCTACTTTATAATCTTCTTCTCCAAAAGCTGGGGCGGTATGTACAATGCCTGTTCCATCTGAAATATTTACATGTGTACCATCAATAATCTCAAAAGCTTTTTTGGGATTTTTGTAATAATTAAAAAGCTGCTTGTATTTTTTCCCAACCAGTTCTTTTCCCAAAATTCTCGAAACAATCTCATAATCACCAAATTCGTTTTTGTATGATTCAATACGATCAGTGGCGATAATAAATCTAGAATTATTTGAACTAACAATAGAGTATTCAATCTCGGGTCCAACAGAAAGAGCCAGATTACCTGGCAAGGTCCATGGAGTAGTAGTCCATGCTAATAAATACGTATTTGGCTCTTCTGAAATTTCGAATTTAACAGTAATTGCCTTATCTCTTTTGTCTTTGTAGCCTTGACCTACCTCGAAATTGGACAAAGGAGTGGAGCATCTAGGGCAGTACGGCATTACCTTATGACCCTCATATGCAAGATCTTTATCATATAATTGCTTAAATACCCACCAAACAGATTCCATGTACTCCGGGTTCATTGTCAGATAGGCCGCTTCCATATCTACCCATCTACCAGTTCGAGCCACTATCTTCTTCCAATCATTTGCATAAGCAAGGACCTTGCTTCTACAGAGCTCATTAAACTTATCAATTCCATATTCTTCTATTTGAATTTTACTTTTGATATCAAGCTCTTGTTCTACTATATTTTCGATAGGCAAGCCATGAGTATCCCAACCCCATATTCGTTCAACTCTATATCCCTGCATAGTTTTAAAGCGAGGGATAACATCCTTTATGGTGCCTGCCAACAAATGCCCGTAATGAGGGGTTCCGGTAGCAAAAGGGGGTCCGTCATAAAATGAAAAAACTTTTTCTTTACTCTTAGTGTCTACTGATTTTTCAAATATCTTATTGTCCTCCCAATACTTGAGCATTGCAGCTTCTAGCGCGGGGAAATTCTGTTTTGGATCTACCTTATTGAGACTCATACTTACTCCTTTTCCTTATCATGACTTCGTAAATCTATCATAATCATAACCTGATCCCCTTTTCTTAGTTCTGAAAGTGCTTCAGGAATACTTGGAGAAATCGATTCTGTAGAGAAACGATGCTCTACCATAGCCAGGACTTTTTCACTACCTACTTGCATTTGAATAAACTTTACCTCATATCCTCTTTCTCTTATCTTAGATACTTCCTGGAGAAACTCGTCAAAGATTACGCTTCCGTTCCCCATTCCTTCAAAAGCTGACCTAACCTCAATGTACGACAAGTGTAAAATACAGGTAGCGGGATTATAGTTTGCCTTATACTTTCCTACCCGCTCACGATAAACATTCTTAATATCTTCACTCCCATCGAAATTTGGATGTAAGGATCTGCGAAAATCGTTATCCAAGAATTCAGCCTTGCTAACGTCTATGTAGCCGCTTTCAATAGCTTCACCAAAATTATCTCGAACGTCCTCTGGACACATAGAATTTATGAGAACATCTTCAGTACTTTCAGCGTCAATTGGTACGTGTCTTTCTATTATAACTACTCCTAAATAACAAATACCACACCTGCTCAGGAGCCCTCTCGGACGGTACCATCCTGATTTCAGCGTGTGGAATACTTACTTTTCTGCTATTACGGGCTTACCCGTCGGGTTCTAATTGCTATATGCTTTCTTCCCGAAACTCACGGTTGATAGCCGCGTGGAACGTCTTTAGTGAATTATAACTTGATTATTAACTTTTTTCAACCGCTTCTGGTGGCAAAATATCTGCACCGATAATTACTTTTTGTCCAGTAACAATACCACCTTCAAGTATTTTTCTGGCCACAGAATTCTCAATCATATCCTGAAAAACTCTTCTAATTTCTCTGGCACCAAACTCTGGTTTATAGCCAGCTTCGGCGACTGCCGTTAGAAGATCTTGATCAAAGTCTATGTCAAAGCCTTGTTCAAGAAGCTTCTTATGTAATTTATCAAAAAATATTTTTGCTATTTGAACAACTTCTTCCTGATTAAGAGATCTAAAAAGAATAATATCATCGAACCTATTTAAGAACTCAGGTTTAAATAAATTATTATTTTGCAAGAATTCTAGTACTTGTTCTTTTTCTTTAGAAATATCTTTACCTTCTGCACAGATAGTTCTAATTAGATTAGCCCCAGCATTTGAAGTTGCAATAATAATATTGTTTTTAAACAATATTTTTTCACCCATTCCATCTGTGATATAACCCTCGTCAAGAAGTTGCAAAAATAAATTAAGAATATCTGGATGCGCTTTTTCTATTTCATCTAATAAAACAACGGAGAAGGGCATCTGCCTTGCTTTCTTAACAAATTCACCGCCGTCGAGTTCTTGCTGACCTACAATTTTTTTACCAATAAAACGATCTAGTCCGGAAGTATCTTGGAATTGATTCATGTCCATTCTTACCATTTTGTTTTCATCTCCAAAATATGTCGCTGCCAAAGCTTTTGATAGTTCAGTCTTACCTACACCTGTCGGCCCTACGAATAAGAAACTTCCCATTGGTCTCTTACTATCACCGACATTTGTTCTAGCCCTTCTTAGCGAATTCGAAACAGCCACTACAGCTTCTTCTTGACCGATTACTCTCTGATGAATTGTCTTTTCAAGGTTTAAAAGCTTAACCTTCTCAACCTCATCGGCCTCTCTAATAGGTATATTAAAAATTTCTTCAGCTATTTCGTCGACAAATTTCTTTGTAACAAATTTGATACCCTTATTCTTTGCGGCGTTAGAAATACTGTTCAATAAATCTATTGCTCTTCCTGGAAAATCCTTAGGAACCGATTGGCTTTCTGAAATCTGATAAATTTCCTTTAAGGAATCATAGGTGATTGATTGTCCCTTGACTGCAGCCAAATATATACTTATATCTTCCATAGATTGAATTGTTTCATTTTTATTTGTTGGTTCTACTTGTATCACAGAAAGCTTCGAAGCGATCCCACCTTTGGGCTGTATATATGTAGAATAGCTTGCCTGGTCTGTGGCTGCAATTAATTTAAAATCTGATCTTTCAAGATATTTATTCAATACGTCAGAAGCATCGATTGAAGAGATTGTTTCATTACCCTTTAAAAATACTTCAAAATTATCAATAAATAAAATAATATTCCCCGCTCTTACAGTATCGTTAAACGATGCTGTTAAATTCTCTAACAATTCTTGAGGAGATGCGCTTGAAGACATCATAACCTGAGCATCAAGTGCCACTATTCTTTTATACATTAAAGCTGGCATCACTTTACCCCAATATATATTTGCTGCCAGCTCCTTTACTATTGTACGTTTTCCGACACCTGCCCTACCAAGCAATATACAACTATTACTACTATCTCCTGTTAAAACATTTTGTAATTGCTCTAGTAAATGTTCTCTAGATTTTATACTGATACCATTAAAACTATTTGGCACTGTATAATCGACACCGAACCTGTCAAGAGTAAGAGTATATCCAGAAGACCAGTTTTGAGCAAAGCCACCGTTAGAAACTAATAATTTTTCAGAAATAGTTTTAGGCCTAGAAAATTTTGAAAATAGATTTTTGCTCCAAGAAATAATATTGACCAAGTCTTCTTCATTAAGATCTATGGACATTAAAAATTCTTGTATTGCAGGATTCTGTTTCAATAAAACATAAAATAAGTCAGCCTTTGTAATGTAATTTACTGCAGGTTCTTTGAGGGCCTGTTCGAGCATTAAACTAAAAATATTCAAACCATCAACGGCTCCAAAATTAATTAATTTATTTATCGTTATCTTGTCTCCTGCTACTCCCATCTTACTAAGAATAAACATAATTTCGTTTGATTTGGAGAACAATTTAGCCAAACCAGTAAAATTATTTTTTAAAAGATATTCATCCATAATATAAATCGTATCAAAATCGCAAAGAGTATAAATCTCATCAATACTTGTAACGCTCTCGGGTAATTTAATTTTATCTTCATTCTCGACAAAATAATGTCGTACGAATGTTAAAAAGTAATATATAGAAAGACCAAAAAATATAGATATATTCAATACGTAATTAGGTATAATCTTCGCTACTTGTCCAAGAGCTGTAAATTGAAATAATTTTATAAATATAGCAAGTCCGCCCAAAACAATTAGTAATCTTAAAATTTTGTCCAAAAGACGATACTTCTTGAACTTAAAATAAAAAGCAGCAGATAGGGCTGTTTCTCTAATTTTGTGATCTGCCTGAACCATCATACTATTTCCCAAAAAATATTGATAAAAGCCAAAACAACTAAGGCTGGTAGAAAAGCCCATGCAATAATTAAAAATATTGAGAAAATAATGTAAGAAATTAAACTCAAAATATAGGCTAGTATTAAAAGAGTTCTAACCACGAAACCGACACCTCTAGAAATTAAGTTATCGAAAAACCAATCCCTAAAGGCATATATTCCTTTGCCTCGACTCATTGCCATTCTTTTCCATGGGGAAAACAAAGTTTTTATAATAACAATGATCGAAAAATTATTATTTAAATTTGAAAATAATGCTTTTAGAAAATATAATAAATCACTGGGGGCTTTTGAATACCACCAGAAAAATGAATATGGGAAAAAATATAATACTTCCATAACTTATATATATAATAATAAATAAATGAGTAATATGCCAACAGAAAATTTTGTAACGATCGAAAAAATTATCCCAGAAGGAAGATCTTTGGGTCACATTGAAGGTAAATCAGTATTGATTTGGGGTGGACTACCTGAAGAAAAAGTAATTGTGGATGTATATAAAAACAAAAAAAGTTTTTCAGAAGCACGTCTAATTAGGGTTGTCGAACCATCTCCGATTAGAATAAAAGAACGCGAAAATCATTACCTGATATGCTCTCCATGGCAAGTGCTTCCATATAATTCTCAAGTTGCTATAAAAAAATCGCTACTAAAACAAGCCTTCTTAGATATTTGTGATTATAATATTACTGATATAAATTTTTGTGAATCGACCACAGAATATGGTTATCGAACAAAACTTGAATTTAGTTTTACGGTCGACAAAACCGGAAAAATAGCTCTTGCCTTCCACAAAAGAGGCGTAAATAATGAATATGAAATTATAAAGGGCTGCTTACTCGGGTCTGATAAAATGAACCTTGCTGCCAGAAAAATAACCGCTGAATTAAACAAGGATTCCAATATCAATTACAAGGGGTTAAAGAGTCTGGTTATACGAGAGAGCAAAACCAATAATCAAATTATCGCCATATTGTATTATAAATTTAAGGAATTTAAATTTAATATCAGGCTGTCTGATCTCGGTGGTATTGTTGACGGTCTATATATAGCTTATTCAAGCATTAAATCCCCCATTTCAGTTATTACAGAACTTATATATTCTGAAGGGATAAATTATCTCGAAGAAGATATCTTAAACTTAAAGATCAGATACCCTTTCGACGGCTTTTTCCAAAACAATATACCTTTATTCGAAAAAACATTAACGGAAATTATAGCGAGTACACCAAAATGCAACAGGATAGTTGAGCTATATAGCGGCGTTGGTTCTATAGGATTAGCTCTTTGCGACAAAGCAAAAGAAGTGATGGGGCTAGAGATTGTCGACTCGGCAGTCGAATATTCTGAGATAAACAAGAATGTAAACAAAATTAACAACTACAAAGCCATAGCGCTTGCAGACTATAAAATTACTTTAAATATACTAGAAGAAGTTGATGTTTTAGTTTTAGACCCACCAAGGTCAGGACTACACCCTAAAACAACTAAGCTAATAATCGACACTAAACCTAAAAAGATAATATACCTGTCCTGTAACCCTAGCACTCAGGCGAGGGATTATAAAATCTTAAGTCAGGAATACAAGATAGAAAAAATCACTGGGTACGATTACTATCCTAACACATTCCATATGGAATCTTTGTTGGTTCTGGTCCCGATAGAGAAATAGCCTCAATTATTGTATTTATCAAGCCTGACAATTTTGTTCGAGTTTCTTTGACCACTTATAATCTTTACCTCTGTAACTCTTAATGAAAATTTTTCAGCCAGCAACCTAATTATTTCAGTATTTGCCGAACCTTTATGAGGTAAAGACTTTACTTTAACAAGGTAGTAACCGCCATTCTCAACATATTCTATATTCGAATCATTTTTACCCGTTTTGACCTTAATAGCTATGTTCATTTATAGAAAATATTCTGCAATAATAATCAAAGCTTGCAGGACCAAATATACTATAATTGGTGAAAGATCCATCACGCCACCCATAGGTGGTATAACTTTTCTAACTGGGGCCAAAACAGGTTCCGTGGCATTGAAAACGAATAATCTAAAACGCAAAAGCTTAAGTGGCACAAAACTTAATAATATTCTTGTGAATAACAGTAATATAAATATATTACTAAAAATATTTAAAAAATTTAAAATAAATTCTTTAACCATCCTAGACCCTCGAACTAACCTCTGAATAAGATGGGGTCGAATCCTGCCATCCCTCAATATAAGAACCATCTTCTCTTACAATCACTAGGGCTGGAGGGTTATAAATATCATATAATTGTGCAACCGAGTTTGTATCTGCATCCTCCCATTCTAGATACTCTACCTGTTTACTCTCTGCCTCCAGCTGCTTTCCAATTTCTAAGAAGCTTCTGCATTCTGGACCGTCATCATTAATAAATATCAGTGCTTTCATAATTACTCCTTGCTATTCAACTGTTACGCTTTTTGCTAAATTTCTTGGTTTATCGACATCCAAATTTTTTGCCACTGCTACATAATACGCAAAAAGCTGTAGCTGTGCCACGGCGACTAACGGTGTGAGCATTTCCAATGTCTTTGGAATATAAATTACGTCATCGGCAACCCTTGTTGCTTCTTTTGCACCTACCGTGGTTAGCACGATAACTTTTCCTGATCGCGCCCTGATTTCCTCAACGTTTGAAATTCCTTTTTCATACACACTATCCTCTGGAATAAGTGCAAAGGTAGGGAAGTTCTTGTCTATAAGAGCAATCGGTCCATGTTTCATCTCCCCACTAGCGTAACCCTCAGCGTGTATATAAGAAATTTCTTTTAGCTTCAACGCACCTTCTTCTGCTAAAGGGAAACAATATTTTCTACCTAAATACATAAAATGTTCGAAGTCTTTATATTTATTAGCAAGCTTCTCTATTACAGCAGTATCCTTTAAAATCTTTGATACATGATCTGGTACCTTCAAAAGCTCCTTCAGTATATCTCGACCTGTCGCCGCACTCATTTGTCGCTGACGACCAAGCATAACAGCAATAAGTATCAATACTGTTATTTGTGAGGTAAATGCTTTTGTTGAAGCGACGGCAATCTCTGGTCCAGCATGATTATAGACCCCCGCATCTGTTTCTCTGGCAATCGTAGAGCCGACAGCGTTAACGATACCCAGAGTGAGAGCACCTTTTTTCTTTGCTTCCCGAATCGCAGCAAGTGTATCGACGGTTTCACCAGACTGGCTAATTGCAAGTACAATAGTATTTTCATTAACAATTGGACTACGGTATCGAAATTCAGAAGCATATTCTACTTCAACGGGAATCCCGGTATATTCTTCAATAATATACTCACCCACTAGCCCTGCGTAGCGGGCAGTGCCACAGGCAACAATAATTATGCGCTCTATTTTCCTTAATCTATCTCTAACTATTTCTAGTCCACCGAGCTTCACATCACCTTGATCTAATAATATACGGCCCCTAGTGGAGTTTTTAATTACATCTGGCTGTTCCATGATCTCTTTGAGCATATAATGAGAATAACCACCCTTTTCTGACTCTTCTAGCGTCCATTCTACTTCATTTATCGCGGACTTTACGTCATTTTTATCAAAATCATATATCCTGTAGTCATTTTTATGAATATCAACCACCTCACCATCATTCAGATATATCACTTTATTGGTGTGGCCAAGAAAGGCAGATACGTCTGAAGCGACAAAAAACTCGTTATGTCCTACCCCAAAAATAAGTGGGCTTCCCATTCTCGCCGCTACTAGCCTGTTCGGTTCATCTGCGTGAACCACGGCTATTCCATAAGCGCCTCGTACTTGCTTGAGAGCCTGCTGAACCGCTTCGAGCAAGTCGCCCGCGTATAACTTACCAATAAGGTGCGCCAACACTTCGGTGTCTGTGTCAGAGTGAAAAATATTTCCTTCTGCTAGCAAAGCTGTCTTGATCTCCTGATAGTTTTCTATTATGCCGTTATGGACCAAAGCCAATTTGCCATCATTAGATAGGTGGGGATGTGCATTCCTTTCGGTTGGTACGCCATGTGTGGCCCATCTAGTGTGGCTAATACCAACTTTTGCATTTCCGCAAATAGTTACCTTCTTTTCAAGCTCAACTATCCTACCGACTGCGCGAGTGACTTTGATTTTTCCTCCCTCGACGATAGCAATACCCGAGGAATCATAACCCCGATATTCAAGCCGCTTCAAACCCTCTAGTAAAACATTATTTACATTTTTATCGCCTAAATAACCAACAATTCCACACATAATATAATCTCCTATATATATCTGTAACTAATAATATTTATCAAAAACCGTCCTTCGAATAATTTTCAGTGTATTTATTCAATACTCGCTTGATTCTATTCTTCATTCTCCGTATCATCTATTGTTTTCTTTATCTCTGATACTAATGTTTCCGCCTGTTCTCGTATTTCTTGAACTGCAGATTTCTTACTTTTAGAAGCTGGGTTCAGTGGGATTATTATCCAGGCCAGTATATATAAGATCATACCAATTCCAGTAAAAATAAATATTGCAATAAACAATCTCAAAATCGAAGCGTTTAAACTAAAATACTCTGCGATACCACCAGCCACGCCCCCCAATATTCTATTACCACTTGAACGATATAGTTTCTTTGCGACCAAGGCTTACTCCATATAAACTATGATAATTATAAAATATTTATACTAAGTAGACAAATTATTATAGAGTACAACGTTTTTTACATGTTTTTTCATAATTTGACATATTTGTTCCATTTCTGACAATGAAAAAGACAATTCGTTTCTAAGATTTTGATTATAGGTTATGTCTGGCCTGAAGCCTTGAACTACATATTTATTTGCACCCTTGATTAGTTTACCAATATCTTCGAAGTCATTGAGACTATGATAGTATGGCAAAACAGTGGTTCGAAATTCGTATTCAGTTTTAGAACCCAATAATAAATCTATACTCTCTTGTATAAATTTATTATTCAAATAACCAGAGATATTACTATAATTCTTTAACGGTCCCTTAATATCCATCGCAATATAATCAACCAATCCTTGCGACAAAAGTGTGTCTAATATTTTAGGATTAGAGCCGTTTGTATCTATTTTTACTAATAGTCCCATGTCTTTTATCTTTCGAATAAAACTTACAATATCTCTCTGAATTAATGGCTCGCCCCCGGTTATAACCACTCCATCTAATATATCTTTCCTCTTTTCTAAGTGCTTAAATATTTCTTCTTCCGATATTAATCCTGGCTTTATTGGAATTAAATCTGGATTATGACAAAAGCCACAACGAAAGTTGCAGCCTTGTGTAAAAACAACAGCTGCAACTTTGCCTGGATAGTCTATCAAACTAGATTTAATTAACCCCGATAAATGCATTATATGACGCAATTACTCGATTTAAATTCGATGCGGTCATCATATTCTGCCCGTTTACCTTCATTCCATTGAGAAACTGGACGTATGTATCCAACCACCCTAGAATAAACCTCACATTTAGTTCTATTTTGTTCTGACCCAGTTGTTACTTCCTCTGACATATCCCCTCCTTCTTTATTTATTTACTAAACTTAATTGTTCTTTATACCCTATTTCACTATCACATGTTGGACAATAAAAGTGTTCGCCCTTGATATATCCGTGCTTAGGACAAACAGAAAATGTCGGTGATAAGGTAAAATATGGTAATTTGTAATTTTCGGCTACCTTACGAACTAAGGCTTTTACAGCAATAATATTGTCCAATCGTTCACCCATAAATATATGAAGAACAGTACCACCGGTATATTTGGTCTGTAGTCCATCTTGTAAATCAAGTGCTTCAAATACATCTTCTGTAAAATTTACAGGCAATTGAGTCGAATTTGTATAATAAGGCTTGGCTCCCATGTCTTTTACAGCTGCCGTGTTTGCTACCTCGATGTCAGGGTATTGTTCTGTATCTCTTTTGGCGAATCTATAGGTTGTCCCTTCGCCTGGCGTAGCTTCAAGATTATAAATATGGCCTGTTTCTTCTTGGTAGCTAGCAATTCGGTCTCGCATATAATCCATTACCTTCTCAGCAAAAGCATGCCCCTTTTGGGTTGTAATATCTTCATCCGGACCCATAAAGTTTTTAATAGATTCATTCATACCAAGAAGCCCTATTGTGGAGAAGTGATTTTCCCAATATGTCCCAAAACGTTTTTTGACCTCTGATAAATAGTGTCTAGCAAAAGGATACAGACCATTTTCCATAAATCGTTCAAGTTGCTTTCGTTTAATCTCCAGGCTTTCTCTTGACAAGTCCATTAAGTGACCAAGTTGATCAAAATACTCTTTTTCGGTCTTTGCGTTATAGCCTAGTCTGGGCATATTTATAGTAACTACGCCGATAGAGCCAGTCAGTGGGTTGGCGCCGAAAAGTCCACCACCCCGTTTCTTTAGCTCTCGGTTGTCTAATCGCAAGCGACAACACATACTTCTTGCATCATCTGGATTCATATCGCTATTTATAAAGTTAGAGAAATACGGGATACCATATTTTGCAGCCATCTCCCATACGGGATCAAGGCTTTTATCTTCCCAATTAAAATCCTTTGTAATGTTATATGTTGGGATGGGGAATGAGAATATTCGACCATTCGCGTCGCCCTCTAGCATTACTTCTGCGAAAGCTTTGTTTACCATATCCATCTCTTTTTGAAAGTCTTTATATTTTTCTTTTTGTATCTTGCCACCAATAACTATATTTTCTTCAGCTAACTCGCCACTAGCGGCAAGATCCATAGTAATATTTGTAAATGGTGTCTGAAAACCAACACGTGTAGGAATGTTCATACCAAAAACAAACTCTTGCATAGCTTGCTTCACCTGTTTGTAGTCTAATCCATCGTACCTTACAAAAGGAGCAATCAAAGTGTCGAAGCTAGACATCGCTTGCGCTCCAGCACTTTCTCCCTGCATTGTATACATAAAATTGACTACTTGGTTAAGTAGAGCCTTAAAGTGTTTTGCCGGCTTAGAATTTATCTTGCCAGAAACGCCACCAAAACCACGTACAATTAAGTCTTTTAAGTCCCAACCACAGCAGTACGTAGCCAAGAAACCGAGATCATGTATGTGCAGATCGGCATTCTTGTGAGCTTCGCGAATTTCAGTTGGATACATTTTGTTAAGCCAATATTTCTCAGTAATTTGTGCCGCCAAAAAATTATTTAAACCCTGTAGACTATATGTCATATTTGAATTTTCTTTGACGTACCAAGTATCTTCGCCCAAATATTCCTCTACCATTTTGTCACTATCTGTTAACTGCGCCTTGCGAAGCTCCTCGTGTTGCCTACGATAGACGATGTATGACTTGGCAGCCTCTTCAAAAACAGAATCCATGAGGACGTGTTCTACGGCATCTTGAACCTTTTCCACAGTTGGTAGATTATCAGCGTCAAACTGCTTATTTAAAATATCAATTACTTTTTGAGTAAGTTTCTCGGCAATATCGTGGCCGTATTCACTGGTAGCTAGACCGGCTTTCTCAATAGCACCAACTATTCTCTCTGGATCAAATTTTGTGAGAGTACCATCTCTCTTTTCTATTTTTGTAAACTTCCTTTTTGTAAGATGTTTTTTTGAGAGATTTAACTGTTCTTGCTGAATATCGTCTTTTACCACCGGGAATCCTCCATTTATTTATTAATTTTTGATAATTCTTGTTGAAACGCTTCTAATGTTTCAAATTTCTTATATACGCTTGCAAATCTCAGATATGCCACCTCATCTATAGCGAGTAGATTCGTCATGACGAGATCCCCGATTTTTTCACTAGCAATCTCATTTGCTCCAGTGGCGTGCACTTCCTTCTCTATCTCTGTAATCAGGCTATCAGTATCTGCCTCCTCTATAGGTCTTTTCTCTAAAGCTCTCTGGATACCACCAGCAAGCTTATCTCGACTGAACTGCTCTCTGTGTCCATCCTTCTTTATAACTACCAGAGTAGGTACTTCTAGGCGCTCATAAGTCGTAAACCTAAACCCGCAATCATTGCATTCCCTTCTCCTTCTTATGGCAGGCTCAATTTCTGTATCTCTTTTTTCGATAACTTTTAGATTTTGTGATTCACATTTTGGGCAGACCATTTATATCCTTTCACTACATGTAGCGTAGTTAGTAAATGATAGAACGCTATATATGTGGTGTCAAGCATTTTCTTATCCACAAAAAATATTGACTATATCGTGGGAAAAATTCGTTTTTCCACATGAACTTGTAACCAACTACTTTTATAAACATACAAAAAAAGAGGCCTATATGGCCTCTTTCAGTTGAAGATTATTCCATTCTTTTACGAATAAATGTTGGGATTTCCCAATCGCCATCTCCGTCTTCGTCTGTATTTTCTTTTTCAGGCTCGATAGTAACGGGTCTAGTATTAGTTTCCATAGATTGGTGTGTGAGTCTTGGAGATAATGGGTTGTGCATACCCTCAAAACCAGTAGCAATAACGGTTACAGTTACTTCTCCGGTAATTCTTGGGTCGATAACAGCACCAAATATGATATTAGCTTCAGGATCAACGGCATTTGTGATAACCTTAGCAGCTTCGTCAATTTCATACATACCCAAATCTGTTCCGCCAGTTACATTGAATAGCACGCCTTTAGCGCCGTTAATAGAAAGCTCAAGGAGGGGTGAATTAATAGCTTGTTTTGCAGCTTCCATCGCTCTGCTTTCGCCGCTACCACGACCAATACCCATAAGAGCTGAGCCGGCATTTGACATAATAGTTTTAACATCTGCAAAATCGACGTTTATTAAACCGCTATCTGTAATTAGATCAGATATACCTTGTACGCCCTGTCTTAGAACATCATCAACCACCTGAAAAGCGTCTAATAGGGTTGTTTTCTTATCTACAACTTGGAGTAATCTATCATTAGGAATTGTAATTAAGGCATCTACATTTTCTTTTAAATCTTCTATACCTTCTTCGGCGACTCTTTTTCTTTTTTCACCTTCAAATCCAAAGGGTTTAGTAATGACACCGACAGTAAGCGCCCCTACTTCTCTAGCAATATTCGCAACAATAGGACCAGCACCTGTGCCTGTACCACCGCCACTACCGTAAGTAACAAATACCATATCGGCACCTTTTAGAGACTCATAAATTTCTTCGCTTGTTTCTTCGGCGGCTTTTTTACCTATTTCAGGATCTGAACCAGCGCCCAAGCCTTTTGTAAGGGCTTTACCGATGTGAAGTTTCTTGTCAGCCTTAGAGTGGTGTAATGCCTGAGCATCTGTATTAATAGCAATAAACTCTACGCCCTTAAGACCTGCTTCAATCATTCGGTCTACACCGTTTCCACCAGAGCCTCCTACACCTACCACCTTGATCCGTGCGAATGTTTCCATATTTGGTTTTACTTCACCCATACTGGGCCTCCTTCTATATGTTTTATATTATAAATTTACAGCAGTATTGTACATTTATTTAATACAATTGTAAAGTAATAAAAAACAGATTGTACAATATTGTTATACAATCTGTTCGTAAGTTTACTGAATTATGGTAGGAATATTTTGAATATCTTTTTTACTCTTTCAATAGTTATTTTAACCCATTCAGGTCCACCGATGGCTTCTTTTTCTTCGTAAGAGTACAACATAAGACCGATGGCTGTAGAAAAAGATGGATCATAAATCTTTTCAGTTAAGCCTCCCAAAGAATGTGGCTTCCCTATATTAACGGGAAGTCTAAAGAAGCTTTTTGCGAGTTCTTCAACTCCAATAAGTTTAGCTCCTCCACCTGTTAATACAACACCGGCAGGAAGTAAGCTGTCATGTTTTATTTTACGTAACTCATCAAGTATTAGCCTAAATATTTCTTCAGATCTATCTTGAATTATTTCAGCAACATGCCTAGTTGGTACCACGCCTTCCTCAGAAATGTCGATGGCCGATAAATCAATTTTACTCGCTTCGGAGACATCTGCCGCAACTGCGTTGCCATATTTTATTTTTATTTTTTCTGCAACATCAACTGATGTTCTAAGTCCAATTGCGATATCATTCGTTATACTAGCAGCGCCTATCGGGAAGACTTTAGTATATAGTACGCTATCGTCAATAAAAACAGTCAAGCCAGTGGTTGCAGCTCCGATATCGACCATAACACAACCCAGCTCTCTTTGTTTTTTTGTTAACGAGGCCTTCGCTGCCGCTAAAGGAGAAACAATAATGTCTTCAACATTCACTCCGGCTTGGGTAACACATCTTGTTATGTTCTTTGCTGCTTGGGAAGACACTGCTATTAAATGAGTTTCAACCTCAAGACGAACACCCGACATTTTAATAGGATCCTTTATGGGCTCGCCATTATCAATACTAAAAAATCGTGGGATAACATGCAACAATTCTTTGTTTGCAGGTATTTGGATTGCCTGTGCAGCGTCTTCCGCTCTTATAATATCATTGCTAGTAATCTCTTGATCTGCCTTTGCTACAGCCACAACGCCTCGAGAGTTGGTGGAGCTTATGTGGCCACCATTAATATTGACCATTGCCGAAGATATTTGCAGTCCCGAAACACCTTCGGCCATTTCTATGGCCTCAGAAACACCACTTACAGTCTCCTCAACCTCAGAAACTACACCCTTTTTTAGTCCTGTATTTTTTGAAATACCAATACCAATAATGTTTAATACACCTTCTTCGTCTGGTTGACCGACCACAACTGATATTTTACTCGAGCCGACATCTAGGCCGACATAATATTCTTCCTTATTAGCCATATAGTTTTTTATCTGATCCTCTTCATTAACTTAAACATTATATATGCTAAACCCACAACTTTTCAAGTGCTGAGGTCGTGGTTGTGGTCAATATTTCTGGCCCATCAGCATGAATCCATACTGTATGCTCAAAATGAGCAGACAAGCTTTCATCTAACGTCTCGTAAGTCCAGCCGTCCTCATTAATCGCGACCTCATAATCACCGACAGTAACCATTGGCTCAATTGCTAGAGCTGAGTCGACAAGAATTTTTGGACCATCGTTATTGTTTCCGTAGTTAGGTATAAACGGATCCTCATGAACATTTTCGCCGATCGCATGTCCTACCAACGAACGAACCACCCCAAAACCACTTTTTTCCACTTCTGTCTGGACAGCGTATCCAATAGCACCAATATTATTACCCGGATGTGCTGCTGCAATGCCCATTTCTAGTGCTTTTTCGGTTACAACCATCAGTCGATGTGCTTCAGCTGAAATATTTCCAACACCGAAGGTAATCGCAGAGTCTGTATGAAATCCACCTAATTCAACACCAAAATCTAGTGAAACTAGATCGCCGTTTCTAATTACATATTCTCCTGGTATGCCGTGAACAACTTGGGTATTTACTGATACACAAATTGCTGCGGGATATCCTTGATAATTTAGAAACGAAGGTTTGACATGGTGCTTAAGACATAAACGTCTAGCCATATTATCAATTTCTATCGTCTTCATCCCAGGTACAGTTTTTCCCTTAATCTCATTAAGAATCGCTGCTAATATTTGACCACCTTGGCGCATAGCTATAAGCTTATTACTTTGAGACATTTAAAAGTCCTTGGCTAATATCCTTTGCTACTCGATTAATTGATTGATCACCATTAATATTTATTAAAATACCTTTATTAGTAAAATAATTGACCAGAGGTAGTGTTGATTCAAGGAATGTCTGAACTCGTTTTATAATAGTAGCCAAGCTATCATCGTCTCGAACAACCGGTCTACCACTACAATGTATGCACTTCATAGCTCCGACTGGAATGTTCTTTTTGCAGAGTGAACAGACCTTCCTTCTAGATAACCTCTCTACAATCTTATCTTCTTCCAGCTGAATATATATTACTGCGTCTAAGTTTCTACTATGATGTGAAAGAATTTCATACATTTTTTCTGCTTGGTGCAGAGTCCTTGGAAAACCGTCAAATACTATCCCCTTATCTCCAGAAATAGTTGCCAACATCTTATCGGTTTCATTAATCACAAGGTCGTCATTTATTAAACCGCCACTATCTATAATAGCCTTAATACTTGGATTCGTTGAAGATAAGCTTCTTGCGATATCACCGCCTGAAATCATCTCAAATTCTAAATATTTCTTCATTTCCTCAATTTGGGTATCTTTGCCTGAACCTGGTGGCCCTATTACGATAATATTTTTCATTGTATAAACCCCTCCCTTTTAAGTATCTTTCTTTCCAATGATTGCATTATTTCTGCCTCTTTTTCGGTATTGTGATCAAACCCATAAATATGTAAAATTCCATGAACTAATAATAAACAAAACTCGTTGCTCAAATCATTACAAATCGAGGCTGCTTGTTTGACTGTATAAGTATAACAAATAAATATTTGTCCCACTAGCGGAGAATCGCTTATATTAAAGCTTAGGACGTCTGTTGGCTTATTAATGCCTCGATAGCCCAGATTCAGTTCTGTCATTTTTTTAGTTGAAATAAATTTTAACTCAATATCGCCGTCTTTTTTATTCATAAAAGAAAAAGTAGCCTCTGCTACCCTTTCTAGTAAATCGTGTTTGATTTTGTAAGTATTACCGATTATGGTTATCTTCATGAAAGCTTGGTCCTAACAATTTCAGAAAGCTCTTTTCCGTCTACTGTACCTGCTGATAACTCCATAATAGACTTAATTACACCACCCATATCCTTTATTGACGAAGCTTGTAAATCTTCAATGGTTTTATCAACAAGAGCTGTCAACTCTTCTGTTGGCATCTTTTTAGGTAAATACTGTTCTATTATAGATACTTCGCTTAACTCTTTTTCGGCAAGCTCTGTCCTACCACCGTTTTCAAATAAATTCGCTGCCTCTTTTCGTTGTTTCGATTGTTTTTCTAATACCAAAAAAGTCTCCGTATCCGTCAAAGTATGACCTAGAGCGATTTCTTGATTTTTTAAAGCACTTTTGAGCATTCTAAGGACGGATAGCCGGTCCACTTCTTGGCTTTTCATTGCCAACACGAGATCTGCATTTAATTGTTCCCAGACGGTCATCTTAGTAGCCTTTCAATAATAGGTTTCTTGATTTAGTGTCTTTACGCGCCTGTTTTTTTATTGCAATTTCGCGTGCTTCTCTTTTTGATAAATCTTTTTCAAAATGTTGTTTTTTCCTAGCCAATGGTAAGTTACCGCTCTGTTGAACCTTTCGGTTAAAGCGGCGTAGTAGGCTATCAAAATTTTCATGATCTTTTCTTGTTACTGCTTGCAGTGTAAGTCACCTCCCTTGCCGTTCAAAGTCCCGTAACAATGAATGGTTAGATTCTTGTGAAAATGTATATTTTACCATTTCAACAGGCAAATTGTACCATAATAAAGACACGTAGTAAACTGTCTCATAGGTTTATTTTTACCGATAGCAAGTGTACTATAATTAATTTACAAGGACTGCTTCGTATTTTGATTTTTCTACAGAATAGAACCCCTGTTCAGCATCTGACATTTGTGGAACCGTAATTGTAATCTTTTCATTATTTCTTAGTACTATAAGATTGAGGGCAACGCCAGATTCTAATATTGAACCACTAGAAACTTTAGACGATGGTACAAAAGCCGCTAAATCAATATCATTTGCTCGCGTAATTATATCTCCAGACCTTAACCCAGCTTTTTCAGCTAATGACGTGGGGTATATTTCACCAACGATATAACCTTGATTGTATGAATATTTTGACACCATCCCAGCCGAATTAAATTGTAGCATTTGTTCAATAGAAATAACTCCTGTTTCTTGTTCAAACATTTTTTCTACATCAATGGAGATATTAACATTTGTACCCTGATCATCATAAAACAAAAATAAATATTTACTGTTTGAAGAGAATCCCAATGACTTTGGAGTAAGCGTCTTGGATGAATAGCTTTCGTTCTGTAAATCCTGGCCTCTAAAACGTTTTGAATCGCTAGTTTGAGTGTCATAGACTATTAGCTCGCTCAGTGAATAATCAGAAACATAGTATGCAACATATCTTCCATCCTTTGATACGCCGGCCAGTTGTTGCCCATAACTTGTGGCACTAGGCATATTCACCACTTCCTTAGTTATTAAATTAATTAGTTCAAAGCCGTCTGAATCTTTATTCAACAGTACCTGGCCTTTATTAGTTATTCCATAAGGAGGTAAATTGTCGTATGAAAAAGAATCACTTGAGCCATCAGAAATTTTATCGATTGGCTTTTTGCCCTTATATAACTGTATTCCCTTGCTAGTAAGTAGATATATATTATCTGCATCTGACTGAACAATATAACTATTGTTACTTGAGTAAGAATCTTGTGAATCCTGTTTAATGGCGAAGAAACTAAGTTTTCCTGTTGCTAAATTAACTGAATTTAGATTATTTGGGAGAGCGGATGATCTAAAGTAATTAAAAACACCTGAAGTATTTTTCTTAGTCCTTGAAGTAACAAATTCCAAACTTTCACCATTCTTATTGAAAGCCAACGAAATAATACCCGTATCTTCGCCTGTTTCGATATAAGAAATTTTCTTATTAGTCTTGAGGTCATATAGCCAGATGTTCTTACTTCCTGGATTACTATAATCATCATTAATATTCGAAATTGTAGCTAAATATTTACCACCGGGTGATAAACTATACTGGTTCTGTCTGCTTGTAGCCGCGTTAAAAATAAAATCATTTGCTGGCGGACCAACCGAATCATCGCCAATGGCCTCTATCTTGCCTTCGTCAAGTGAAGCGACCTGCAACTTGTTTGCAGAACTCAAAATATTATCTGAAAAATTCCCAGGGTCGACCTGAAGATTACTAGATTTTACAGTAATGTCATGTCGAGTGTCTATTTGCGAAACAAAAACTGATGCCAGCGCCAAAAGAGAGAAAACTGAAGCTGTTATAATCACGATTATTGAATGTTTATTCATATTAATTATTCTCCTTAAGCTAATATTTATATTAACCACTAAAAAAACGACCCAAAAAGCATCCTAAAGGCCAGAAACAAAACTAATGGAACCAGGAAGAATATACCAAGGATAATGTATATAACCTTAGCAACTGTTGATATATGGTTAGTATTCTGATTCTCTATTTCTGTGTCAACGCCCAACCCAAATACTGGCATTAGCGGTAGCTCCCTATCTTTTAAAAGTTTGCGGACGAGAAAAGCTAAGCCGAACGAAGCCAGACCTGCCACCAATAAAACAGCTGGCCAACCAACAGAATCTGAAAATATCTTGCTTGTAAGCCAAATTGTTGAAATCACTAGACCCAAACTACCGGTTACGACCAAGGTTTTGATTCGAACCTTTGTGCTTAAGAATATAGCTAAAGCACTTAGAAGTAACGGCAACACAATCATTGGTGTAGACTTGACGCCGCCAAGCATCAAACCAAAGATCATTACCATTGGAGCAACCTCTTCCAATACTCTTTTGATATAATAGTATGTCTTAATATTATTTTGTTTATAAAATTGATAACATGCGATGGCTATAAAAAGATACGATAAGCCAAAGAAACATAATATTAATGCGTTTGATTGTGCTGATAATGCTTCTTCAAAATTTAAGGTAGTAAATACCGATATAGTAAACAGAAAAATTGAGTATATACTGCCAAACCCAAGATAAATTTTTGCAGAATTTTCATCAATTCTTGCAAGATAGGAACCCATAAACGTAATAATAATGGCAGATAACGTGACTAGCCATAAAGTATTTCTAGCATCAAGAGTCATTAATCCGCAAAACGCAGAAACACTAACAGTCACTGCTGCTATAGTGTAAATACTTATTAGGTATTTTTTTAAAAAATACTCCGCTAGAATAAATACAGGTAATGACAATAAAGCCGTTGTAAGTATAAGCCCAGAATCTATAATTGGAATAATCCCGGTTTGATATAAGGTAGTACCAATAAATAAAGGAAACGTGAAGAGAGACAACATAAGCGCTGAATTGCTTATCTCTTTATAGTTATCATATTTTTTAGTAGCAAAGAAAATACCAAACAAGGCAACCATAGGCGTAAACAGAAAAAGTATACGTCCAAACGGTCCAAGATTGCTCCAGCTTGTGGTGATAACTATAATTACTGCAACCACGATTAAAATTCCCCCAATTAATAAAAAAGCCTTAGTAAGGTTAAATTTTTTTTCTTGGATGTTTACCTGAGTAAGGGAACTAGTCTTTATAGTCTGTTCTTTTTCTACCATTGCTGTTTTAAAGGCGATATCAATATCTTCTACTGATATACCCATAGCGCCAAGATCGGCATATACCTGTGAAATGCTTTTACCTGAAGCTAATGCATTTTTAATAAGTTCTTTGGTTTCCATATATCCTCCACATCTTATGTTTAATATATTATATTGCTATATAGGAATAAATTACAACAACAAAAGTAAATTTAACCAGCAGCTAAGATTATTTTTATCTTTTTTGCCATACTAACTAATTTTTCTTCAGACTCACTATGTTGTTTGCAGGGATCCACTCCATTGACATCGTCTATAGGTATTAGATGTATGTGAACATGAGGAACTCCGAAGCCCTCTATAGCGACGCCTGTCTGGACAGAATTAGCTGCTTTTTGGATTGCAGGCGCTAACTTCCTGGCAACGATAAATATCTTAGTATACAAATCATTTGGTAGGTCGAATACATATTCATAATGTTTTTTTGGAACCAACAATGTGTGTCCAAGATTAACGGGATTTATATCTAGAAAAGCAATAAAATCATCATCCTCATATACCTTATGAGCGGGGATATCTCCAGCAACAATCTTACAAAATATATCTTTGTTCATAATAAACCTTTCCGTTTATAAACCCTATGTCAATAATATCACATTATTAGCATTGACATAACAGGGTGATTGTATTAAAATAACACATTGTGATACATATTTAGTATTGACAAATATAGATACTTGTGTTACAATAATACGTTCTCTGGTAAGGTCCGAACTAAACCGCCAGAGAATCTCTACTAGTCGTCGAAACTAGTAGTTGGGGGGTAGAAAGGTAGGTCTGTTCATAATAATGGACAAAAGAACAATCACTGCACTGATGCTTGCATTCATGGTAGTGAAAACACCAGTTTCACTGGTGGGGACAGCGGTTTATGCCGAACCCCAAATAAGTACGGCAAGCGCCACAAGTGAGGCGGATATCACTAAAAACATAAACCAAACACTACAAAGACCCGAAATATTAACAACAGAAGAAAAAGCAGCAGCTCAAATGGCGGATTACCATATCCAGCTTGAAGCTGAGGCAGCAAAAATAAAAGCTGAAGAGCTAGCTAGGATAGCCAGAGAAAATGGCGACAGAATAGCTAAGCTTCAGTCAGTAGGTCTAAGCTCCGAATTCGTCGGACAATATGCAGACGCCGAGAAACGTTTCGGTGTTCCATGGCAGGTAACTGCCGCGGTACATATGGTAGAATCTGGTATGAGTGGCGATAGACTCGTTACCTCATACGCAGGTGCCCAAGGCCCAATGCAGTTTATGCCAAGTACTTTCGCCGCTTTTGCGGTTGATGGAGACAACGACGGAGTTACAAATATTAACGACGTTGACGACGCCATCATGTCGGCAGCAAACTATATGGCCTCAAATGGTGGTGGCAGCGGACAGATTACAAACGCTCTATTTCGTTACAATCACGATATGGGCTATGTAAACCACGTTCTATCTATCGCTAACAGCCTAGGTCTTAAATAAAAAAAGAACCCCCGCATGGGGGTTCTTTTTTTATTTTAATTTATTTTTGATATCTGCTATAACTTTTTCTATTGGGATGATCTCTTGAGCACCAGATAACATTTCTTTTACTATCACTGTTTCGTCATACGCTTCTTTTTGACCCATAATAAGAGTGTATTTGGCACCAACTTTATTAGCGGCTTTTAATTGTTCAGAAATAGCACCTTTATCTAGGCAGCCCTCGGCCTCAATGCCATCCGCCCAAAGATTGTTCATTAAGCGAAAACACTTTTTTCTAGCTTCATTCCCTATTTGTGCGACAAATATATCTATATTTTCTATTCCATCTATATCTGGATTTATAGCCATAATCTTTTCAACTGTTCTATCAACACCACCAGCAAAACCAAGAGCTGGCGTCGATTTGCCACCAAGTTGTTCGACTAAGTAATCATATCGTCCACCACCGCCTAATGAATTTTGAGAACCGTCAGACTCAGACCAAAATTCAAAAACTGTTTTGGTGTAGTAATCTAGTCCACGAACCAAACGAGGATTTATTTCATAGATGATTCCGATTTCATCTAAGAATTCCAGAACTTCTTTAAAATGATTATGACATTCATCGCAAAGTGAATTCACTATTTGAGGCGCCTCCTCTGCGAGAGCTTGACATCCTTTTTGTTTGCAATCAAGTAATCTTAGAGGATTAGTTTTTAATCTATTTTTGCAATCTGGGCACAACTGGCTGACACTGTCTTGATAATATTTTGTTAATTCTTTTAAGAACTTCGGACGGCACTGTTTGCAGCCGATACTGTTAATTTGCATTCTTAGCTCACTGCCCAAGCCAACTTTTTCATATATTCTGAAGGCTGTTGTTATTACAACTGCATCTGCTATCGGAGATTTATCACCAATCATTTCGAAGCCAAATTGCCAAAATTCTCGATAACGCCCAGCCTGTGGACGATCATAACGATACATAGGTCCAAAATAAGAAAGTTTAACGGGCTGTGGGAGGGATTGCATTCCATTTTCTAGATAAGACCTTACAATAGAGGCTGTACCTTCAGGACGAAGGGTCAGTGAATTTTCTGACCTGTCAGTAAAAGTATACATTTCTTTTTCAACTATATCTGTATCGCTACCAACACCCCTGACGAATAAAGCCGTGTCCTCAAAAACCGGTGTTGTCGTCTTCGAGAATCCAGCTGACTTAGTAATAGATAAGAATATTTTTTCTAGATAATCAAAATACGCCTGTAATTCAGGCAGAATATCTCTTGTTCCTCTTGGCTTCTGTAATGATTTCTTTGACATAACTCTATCTATTATTAGCACAAAGAGTGCTTCTGGTAAAGGACTATTTATGCCTAACGGTCTTTACTCCTTTTAAACTATTGATTTTGGGAAGTGTATCGGCAAGCTTCATTGGGTTGTCCATACACAAAGTCATATTAATAACGCTATCGCCCTCATCATTTCGAACATTTTGAAAGTTCTCAATATTGATATTTGCAGAAGTAAAAACTTGTGAAATATCCCGGAGAACACCAACGCGGTTTTCGCTAATAATCTCCACTTCATAATTCAGTTGGTTATTTACTTCCATGTCCAAATCTATAATTCTTTCTGGTGATATTGTTAATAAATTTTTACAATCAGACCGATGTATTGTAATTCCTCTACCTCTAGTAATAAAACCTTTTACGTCATCCCCTCTTTGTGGCTTACAGCACTCTCCATAACGAATTAAGATACCTTCGAGCGTTGACAAGCTACTCATACTTTTCCCCGTTGTAATAATCGGTTTGAAATTTTTATCTTCTAACTCCAAGTAAAGTTTTGCACCAACTAATTTCTTGGTAACTTGCCTCGCTGTCACGGAGCCGTCTCCGATAGCCGCGAGAATGTCTTCCCATTCTTTCCATCCAGAACTACCAACTATTTCTTTCGTTTGTTCTTCTTTCAGCCCCACCTCTGCTAACCCAAAGATTGACAATTCCTGGCTGAGCAATTTATGTCCTTCGTCTATATTTTGATCCCTATTTTTTTTACGATACCAAGAACGAATGTGCTGTCTGGCCTTGACCGTTGTGACAAAATCCAACCAATCTCTAGACGGTCCGCTTTTGTCACTTTTGGAAGCTAGGATAATCTCTACAACATCTCTATTTAGCAACCGATGATCTAGATTAACCATTTTCCCATTTACTTTCGCGCCGCGGCAACGATCGCCTATCTGAGAATGAATTTCGTAGGCAAAATCAATGGGCGTACTACCTTCAGGAAGGTCGAAAATATCACCACTTGGTGAACTTATAAATAATCGGTCATTAAAAAAATCAATTCTTAGCGACTCCTGTAGTTCTTCCGAGTCAGTAATACTTTTTTGCCAATCCATAAGCTGATTTACCCATTGCAAACGGTTAGTGGGTGCAAATGAGCTATCACCCTTATGAGATACTGTTTCTTTATTTTCATCATAATGCCAATGTGCTGCAATTCCGTTTTCTGCCGCTTCATGCATAGCTTTTGTTCGTATTTGTATTTCAGTAATATTACCACCTATCCCAAAAACTGTAGTATGCAAAGACTGGTAGCCATTCGGCTTTGGTACTGATATATAATCCTTAATCCTGTATATCATTGGCTTATAAAGCTTATGAATAATGCCCAATGCCTTGTAACAACTCTCGATATTTTCTACTATAATCCTGATTGCTAATATATCGTAGATTTTAGTAAAATCGTTATCGACTTTTTTTAATTTTTTATAAAGTGAATATGTGTGCTTAACTCTACCATCGATTTCTGCTTTTATACTATTCTTACTAAGTTCATTCTCGATAATTTTGTTAATTTTGTTCAGATAATACTTTCTTTCTTTTTCGCCGCTGATAAGAAGCTTACTAATCCGACTGTATTCTTTGGGATTTGTATAGTAAAAAGATAAATCTTCAAGCTCAGCCTTAATTCGTCCCATACCCAATCTATCCGCCAACGGAGCAAATATTTCTAACGTCTCCCTAGAAATTCTTTTTTGGTCAGCCTCAGAAAGTGAGCTAAGAGTACGCATATTATGGAGCCTATCAGCAAGCTTAATAATGACAACTCTTATATCTTTTGCCATCGCTAGGAAAAACTTCCTCAGGCTTTCGATCATCGATTTAAATTTCGCCTCCTGCATATCCTCAGATGGAAGTTTTGAAAAATCTATAGTACCGAGTGTGGTTACACCGTCAACTAGCTCAGCAACCTTTTCCCCAAATATTGTTTCTATGTCTTCCTTGGTAGTGTCGGTATCCTCAATAACATCATGTAGTAATGCCGCCATAATAGTTTCGTGGTCCATCTTATAATCAAGCAGTACCATCGCCACTGCGACTGGATGGCACACAAAAGGTTCTCCAGATTTACGTGTCTGGCCTTCGTGTTTTAAGACCGCGAAATCAAAAGCCTCCAAGATACAAATCTGTTCTTTTTCTTGATATAAAGTTTTTATACTTTTAGCGAATAATTTCTTATCAGGCTTCAAGGGTCTTCCTTAAATCTATTAGTCTAAATTCCGGGCGCTTCATTTGATTCCATTCATTTATTTCCAATATAAAAGCCAAATCATAACGTGCATCTAGCTTAATATCAAGTTTTTCCCCATAACCAAAGGCTATTCCCCCAATATTTTTATCACTGCCGGCGATATCAAGCTTTAAATGCACTGGCGGATTACCAACCAATTTCGCAGACGAAATTTTGACATTAGCCATGGAAAATACTGGCCTAGCGTTTCCTCTCCCAAATGGTTCCATTTTTGAAAGCTCATCAATAAAATTTGTAGAAATCTCATCAACCTTAATTACTTCATCTATATTTATTATCGGCTTTAGATTATCAGTCTTTATCTGTGCCCGAGCTATCTCTATTAGTTTGTTTTCTAGTAGTATAAATTTATCTTTTTTCAAATTGAAACCGGCAGCATAAGCGTGACCACCAAATTTTATCAGCAGATCGCTCGATTTATTTAATGCATCTACTATATTAAAGTCGTTAATTGACCTAGCAGAACCCTTTAATTCTTCTCCCATATCCTCCATAACCAACATAGGCTTGCCATAACGATCAACCAGCCTAGAGGCTACTATACCGACTACGCCGGCAGGCCACTTATCTCCCGAAAGTAAATACAGTGGCTTCGTATTTCCTTCGTTTTCAATAATTTCTATCGCACTTTCAACTATTTTTTCAGTTATTTCTTGTCTTTCTCGATTAAGTACATCTAATTTCGTAGCTAGTTTCTCTGCTTCGTCTTGATCAGATGTGAGCAATAAATTAAGGGCATCACGGGCATGCTCAATTCTACCGGCGGCATTTAGCCTAGGCCCAATAACGAAGCCAACTTTGCCACTATCTACATTCGCGAGGCTAAACTCCGCCACCTTAGAAAGCTCGACAATTCCCAGGCGTTTAGATTTAGATAGAACTTTTAACCCATACTTTGCTAATATACGATTGTCATTCGTTAAAGGCACAATATCGCAGATTGTTCCCAGGGCGACTAAATCCAATAGCCATTTTTCTTGCCCCTCGCTATATGTGTCTTTAAAATGGGTCATTAGTGCTCGGACTAAATAAAAAGCCACCCCAGCGCCCGAAAGGTCCCTGAGTGCCACTTCTTTTGACTGCTGACAGTTCACAAAGGCATCACTACCTGGAATAATGGCAATACCCTCTTTATCTAAACTTAAAGTATGATGGTCAGTAATAACAATTCTGAGTCCTAAGCTCTTGGCATATTCAACTTCTTTACTAGAAGAAGACCCACAGTCCACGGTGATAATTAGCCTAACCCCATTATCAAATATTTCTTTGATAGCCTCTTTGTTCAGACCATACCCCTGGTCAAATCTTGAGGGTATGTAGTTCAATGTGCTAATACCGTTTTTACTGAAAAAGTCCGATAATATTGCTGTCGCTGTGACTCCGTCAACATCGTAATCACCGTATATAGCTATTTTTTTATTTGCAGAACAGGCGTCAACTATAACACTGACAGCTTCTAGGATACCCGGAATTTCGTCTGGGCTAGTCAGATCTTCGTATTTAGGATTAATGAATATATCAGCGGCTATATCGTCATATATACCCCTTGTTGATAAAAGTTCCTTAAAAGATTGCGAATAGTCACCGCTCATTTGAGATATTTTATCCGCAGTCGCTACATTCCATATTTTTTCAGATTGATAATCTTTTTTCATTGACATATATTTAGTATAGTCGAATTTATTAATTATTAGGAGTCTAGAGTTGATGTCAGCCGAATATGATAGCTATTATCCCCGGACTATGAAGGACAAGCTTAAAGAGAAGAATAAGCTTGTCCTTGGGTATGACGACAACGCCGTTTTAACTAGTCGTGGTGTTATACAAAAGTCTGATCCTGCATCTTCAGAGATAGATACCAAACCAGTATTGATAGAAAAGAGTAAATATCTAGGTCAACTAGACAAAGAAGACCTGAGTGATTTTTTTCTCGAATTTGGCGAAAATATCGACACCACGATCGAATCGCTTGACGACATAATCGATAATTATTTCACTATTATTCAACTCCACGAACAATTAGACGCAAACTACGAGAACATTCCGGGAGATAAAAAGAGTGAAGCCAAGCGAAGACTTATTAAGTATAAAGAAGATATTGATTACTACCAGAGACTACTAGAAGTTTTAAAAAAACATACGTGGGGCACAGAATACTTTGATAAAATACCTGCTCCTTAAAGTTATTTTATCTTTCTATTTTTAAAATCCTGCCAAGTAACAAGAAGTGGGCTAGCATTTAATATCGAAGAAAAAGTTCCGGATAAAATTCCGACCAATAGGGCCAATACAAAGTATCTAATAGTTACGCCACCAAACATGAATAAAACTAACAATATGACCCAAACTAGAAAAGAAGTATTCAATGTCCTTGGCAACATTTCAAACACACTGACCGCGACCGTCTGTTCAAAATTTTTGTAAGAGCCCTTTATTAAATTCTCTCTAATCCTATCGAATATTACTATTGTGTCATGAACCGAAAATCCGATAACCGTCAGAACGGCTGTTATAAACAATGGGTCAACTTCGACTCCATAAAAGTGCCCAAGAAGTGAGAAAACTCCCAAGACAACTAGTACATCATGGAGAAGTGCGATAATAGCCGCGATACCGAATTCAAAAGAATTTGCCGGTTTAGGTACTTTTCTAAACGAATAAGCAATATAAATAACAATGACTAATGATGCCGCTAGGATAAGGATAAATGCATTCCTAGTTATTTCGCTCGAAATAGAAGGTCCAACCGTATCTACGCGAACCTCTTTCGCGCCAGATACTTTCGCTTCCACATCCTTAATTAAATTTTTAGTCTTCGGTTCACTAATAGTCTTTGTTTTAAGAATAATTCCACTCGAAGTAGTCGAAACAACCACATCTGTCATTTGATCCTGCTTTGCTATTGATTCAATCGCTGATTTATTTTGTGTTCCACTAAATTCAATTTGCGTTCCCCCCGTAAAGTCAATCGAAGGTTTTAATCCCCAAAATATAAGAGAAAGTGTGCCGGGAATAATTATAATTAGAGATAATAAATACCACCATTTTCTATACTTAATCAAATCAATCATTATCATCCTCCTTTTCAACGTTGAAAAGAGTATTGTTTCTAGCAAACTTTCTATACATAATTAGTTCGATAAGAGCCCTTGTGCCGAGGAACGTAGTCAGAATACCTACGATAATACCAAGTGCAAGGACAATTGCAAATCCCCTAATCATTCCTCCTGCCCAAATGAGCAGTACGCAAATTATTAAACTAACAATGTTTGCGTCTTTAATACTAGGCCAAGCTCTATTGAACCCAAGGTTGGCTGCTTGAGCAAAGTTTCTGCCATTACGCATTTCTTCTCGTATCCTCTCGAAGACAAGAACATCAGTTTCCATCGACATCCCAATTGATAGGATTAGGCCAGCGATACCGCCCATAGTTAAAGTAATTCCAAAAATCTTAAATAACGCCAAGGTGAATATTAGATATAATCCAAGCCCAATCGTAGAAAAGATACCTAAAACTCGGTAATAAATAATCATAAAAAGTGAAACAATAATGATGCCGATGAGCCCTGCAATCACGCTCATTTTGACCGAAGATTGACCAAGGGATGCTTCAACCGTTCTTTGCTCAGCAATCTTAATTGGCACTGGCAAGCGACCAGCGTTAAGCTGAATGGAAAGATTCTTTGCCTCTATATAAGTATATTTACCCGTTATTTGAGCACTACCACCAGATATTTGTTGCTGAACATTTGGAGCTTGAATAATCTCACCATCTAAAGAAATGCCAAGTGGTTTGCCCACATTCCTTCCGGTGATAGTTTCAAACTTTTTCGCACCCTCTGAGGTAAATTGCATAGATATGTATGGCGCTCCTGTATTCTGATCAAAAGCGACGGCTGCACTCTTGAGATCTTTACCCGTCAAGCCTGTAGCATCACCCTTTGGATTCTCATAAGTAAGGTTGTCTCGGAATTCTAAATCGGCTGTTTTCCCAATTAAATCCATTGCTGAGTTGGTGTCTTTTACTCCAGCAAGTTCGACGGTCACTCTATTTTCGCCGCCACTCTGACTAGTATATACAAGTGGCTCGGCTACGCCGAACGCGTTAACTCTATTTTCTATTACTTTTTGTAAAGACGCCATTGCGTCAGCACGATCTTTTTGTGGAAGCTTTGATAAATCTGCAATATAAACCAGGTGACTCCCCCCCTGGAGATCAAGCCCCTGATTTATGTTTAGATTTAGATTATATTTAAATAAGCTGCCCTTTGTTGTAGCCGAAAAGAAAGGAAAACTTTTCTGGCTCTTGAAAATAGGAGCTGGAATGTCAACCTTTATACCGCCTGGCCAATCAATTATCAAAGCGATAACAACCAAGACTGCAAGTACTGTCAATCTAATAATATTACGTTTTTTCTTCATTTTTTTGATTTTCTTAGATTATCTTAATATAAAATATGGGCGAGGTAAAGATTAATTTGAATAAATCGGTTAAGATAGTACTTATGAATTATTATGAAATCGCGCCATTATCGAAAATTACAAACGCCAACGGCTTACTAACGTATGAGTATCCCGAAGATATTAAAATCGGCACATCAGTAAAAATACAGATTAAAAATACTGAGTATATTGGTATAATAATTAGTAAAATCACAAAACCCAAATACAAAACTAAAGAAATTATTGGAATACACAGTCTTGGCAAAGTTATTAGCGATAATAATATATTGCTAGCTAGATATATATCTGAAAATTACTTTTGCAGTTTCGGTGAAGCTTTATCTGCTTTTTTCCCTTTCAATCTGTCAATTCAGAAAAGAAGAGAGATTGATAATGAAAATACTGCCACACCGATTGAAACTAAATGGCCAAAACTTTCAGACAATCAAGCAAACATATTTAATGAAATAGTGGAAAGCAAAGACATTAAGCATCTCATTTTCGGTGTCACAGGTTCCGGAAAAACAGAAATATATTTAAAGCTAGTCGAAAATGCTATCAAGAACTCAAAAACCTCTATTATCTTACTGCCAGAAATTTCCTTAACGCCACAAGTCATAAAACAGTTTCTTGAAAGATTTCCAAATAATGTTGCCGTACTACATAGTGGCATGAAAGAAACTGAACGATTTAAAGAGTGGGAAAGCATTTGGCTTGATGAAAAAAGAGTCGTTATCGGAACAAGAAGTGCAATATTTGCGCCGATCAAAAATCTTGGTGTAATAATTATCGATGAATTTCACGAAAACAGCTACAAACAAGATCAAAAACCAAGATATCAAACTGTTACTATTGCTGAGGAATTATCCAAAATAACAGGGGCAAAACTAATTCTTGGAAGTGCCACGCCCACCGTAGATAAACTTTTCCAATCGGAAAATGGTGAATATATAAAACATTCTTTGAACAATAGATTTATTCAAAACTTGATGCCAAATGTCACCATTGTTGATATGAGAAACGAGTATCATCTTGGAAATAAAAGTATTTTCTCAGAAGAGTTACAGAAAAATATTAAGCAAAGCTTGGTTAATAAAAAGCAAGTACTACTCTTTATTAACAGGAGGGGTATGAGTACCTTTGTTTCATGCAGAGATTGTGGCTATATCGCCAACTGTCCCTCCTGCGACATACCACTTACCTTCCATTACGAAAATATGGTTTTGCGTTGTCATCATTGTGATTTTACGATCAGTCCTCCTGTAATTTGCCCGTCTTGTAAAAGTGGCGCGATTAAATATTTCGGAACTGGAACACAAAGAGTAGAACAAGAATTAGTAAAATTTATAGGCTCAGAATATACAATTGGAAGAATGGATAAAGACACGACTCAAAAAAGAGGTAGTCACGAAAAAATATTCAACGATTTTTCGTCAGGTAAAACCAATATCTTAGTTGGGACACAGATGGTAACAAAGGGCTGGGATTTATCTAATGTAGGTCTTGTAGGAATTATAACAGCTGATTCTTTAATAAATCTCCCTGATTATAACGCACACGAAAGAGCATTGTCCTTAATGATACAAGTCGCCGGTAGAACTGGCCGTGGCGATGAAAGAGGCAAAGTAATAGTTCAAACTTATGTCCCAGATTTACCAATATTCACTTATCTCAAAAATCATGATTTTAATGGTTTCTACAAACAGGAACTTCTCGAGAGAGAAATATTAGGATACCCACCATTTACAAAGCTGGTCAAATTGTTGTATAATAACAGTTCTGAAGAAGTTACGAAAAAGGCCGTTTTGGTGGCGGCTACAAGGATTAACGAATTTACGACAAAAAATGGAATAGATGCAAAAATCGTTGGTCCTTCCCCCGCTTTTATACCCAGAATGAGAGATAAACATCGTTGGCAGATAATAATTAAGATTTCAGATAAACGACAGGCCCAAGACAAGTTATTAAGAGCGTTTATTCAGAACAATTTTGAGAAAGATTGGTCTGTAGACGCAGAACCAAATGGAGTAATCTAGTGGCAGTAAAGAAAATACATACAGACAAAGAGAAAATATTAAGAGAAAAATCAATCAAAGTTGATTTCAATGACCCTGATTTGAGCAACCAAATATTAGACATGGTCGATACATTGAGAGCCCTTCCCGGATATGGACTTGCTGCACCACAGATTGGAATACAGAAAAGCATTGTCGTGATTGAAAACGAAGGCCGCGTCGACGAAGAAGGTACTGTTATATCAGAAAAATTACCACTAACAATTTTGATAAATCCTACCATTGCAAAGTTTTCTAAGGAAACCTGCGATTTCGAAGAAGGTTGCTTTAGCGTTCCTGGATACCGAGGTAACGTAGTAAGGCCAAAAAAAATTAAGGCTATTGCCTTTAATGAAAAAGGTCAAATAATCAAGATTAACGCTAGCGGATTATTTTCTAGGGTACTGCAACACGAGATAGATCACATTAATGGAATCCTTTTTATCGATCTAATAAAAGATAAGTCATTACTTATTCCGAACGAGCCAGATGAAGCCTGGAAAGAACTCATTTACAATGAATAATAGTAAACAAAAAATAGTATATCTTGGAACTTCAGATTTTGCTTCAACGATCTTGGCGCAACTTATTTCTGCAGACTATAACATCGTAGCTGTTATTACCAAACCAGATAGCAAAAGTGGAAGAGGTAACAAAATATCTGAATCGCCTGTAAAATATTTAGCTGGTAAATATGGAATACCAGTATATCAGCCTACAACAAAAATAGAGCTTACCGACACAATGAATTATGTTAAGCCAGAACTAGGCATAGTCGCTGCATACGGAATGATTATACCCACAGAGGCCTTAGAGGTACCAAGGCTGGGGTTTATCAATGTACACGGCTCAATACTACCAAAATACCGTGGTGCCGCTCCTGTTTCCGCTGCGATACTAGCTGGCGATAAACAAACAGGTATCACTATAATGAAATTAGCAGAACGCATGGACACTGGAGATATTATTAAAATTTCCAAGTTAAATATTTCTGAAAAAGATAACACAGAAAGCCTAATGGATCGCCTGGCAACGCTAGGAGCTAATACTCTTATCGAAATACTCCCGAATTATATAAATAATAATATTATTTCGTCTAAACAGAACGACCAAGAAGCAACTTACTGCAAGATGATACATAAAGAAGACGGTTTCTTGTTGCCAGAAGAAAGTGCGGACGAAATTTTAAGAAAGATACGTGCCTATTATCCCTGGCCCGGTATTACATTTATAGATAACAATAAAAAATATAAAGTTATTTCAGCCGTAAAGTCTGATATTAAGCTCCATCCGCTAGAACTTGCTTTTATAGATGGAAAGATCCTTCTAGGAACAACTACCGAAGCCTTAGAAATAATTACAATCCAGCCTGAAGGGAAGAAGGCAATGTCAGGGAAAGACTATATTAATGGAATAAAAAAAGGAGCCTAGAAGGCTCCAAATCAGTTAAATAAATTATTCTTGAGTATATTTTCCTGCTAAAATTTCTTTAATTTTGTCCACTACTCCCGAAGGGGTTATTTGACTTTTAACGATATAACCCAAGGCTCCTAAACTAATCCCCTTTTGGATATGATCTTCTTGACTGAGGTTGCTCATAATGAGTATTGGAATATTTTTGTACTCATTATCACTCTTGATGCTCTGTATAACTTCAAAGCCGTCCATCTCAGGCATTAATATATCTGTAAGAACTATGTCCGGTCTTATGTTCTTTAGCCGTTCAACTCCTACTCGACCGTTTTCTGCAACTTGAACGTCAAAACCGTCAAGGCTAAGCTTAAGCTGATACATTTTCGAAATGTATCGATCATCTTCTATGATTAATATTTTCGCGGGTGATTCTGTCATTATACCCTCCTATAACAAGTTTAGTTATTTATTTAACAATGTCAATGATTACTAAGGTTGTCCTATCGTAATAAAACCATTTTTCAAAATATTTATTTTCCCTGGCATGCTTATACCAGAAGCCTTTACGTGGCCTCCGCCCCCTAATTGTCTGGCAAGACTAGCAACATCCATATTGTTATCTCTTGTTCGCAAGCTTACTTTAACGGTCCCTATCGAGTCTTCGGTTATTAGAACAACCATTTTTGCACTTTTTATTGAATTTAGATAATTGACCACACCACTAATTACTTCGTAATCAAGGGAAAGTTTATCTAGGTCTGCCTTGGTAATATAAGTAATTGCGGTTTTATAGACAGGGTTGTAATAAAGACGTTCCAAGGCGAGTCCCCAAAGCTTCAGGTCTGCGATTTCTTTATTTTCAAAGGCATTTGAAACTATAACCCTAAGCCTAGCTCCTTTATTCATCAAGCTAGCGGCAACATTAAAAGAGGAAGCTGTAGAATTTTGGTTCTCAAAACTTCCTGTATCTCCTACTATGCCCGTGAGAAGACAAGTGGCAATATTTTTATTGATTTCTATCTCTAATTTCGCCGCAAGGTTATAAATGATTTCACTAGTAGCACAGGCGTCTTGATCAACGAATGAAACTGGAGCGATATTCGCAAGGTCCCCAAGAGTGTGGTGGTCCAAATGAATTACTTTCTTACTCTGTTTAATAAAATCTTCTGCTGTTTCTTTGGAATAAACCCTGGACATATCCGAAACATCGAGAATAATTAAAGCATCATATTTAGTATCAGTCTGATAAATCATATCGCCCGTAAAATAATTTAAAAGAAAACTCAGGTTATCTGGGAAATCTTTTTCCAACATGACCGCTGAGCTTTTATTCATTTTATTTAGTATTTGCGCTAAGGCAAAAGCCGCACCATAACTATCACTGTCGCCGTTCTTGTGCCCCAAGATAACAAAACTATCATGCTGGTTTATGGCTTCTACGACTTTATCTAAATTCATTGATCTATATTCCGGATAATCTCAGATATCTTCTGGGCATAATCACCCGATGTATCATACCGAAACTCTATTCTAGGCAAAAACCTCAAATGCAAAACAGAATTAACATATTTTTGACAGGCACCCCGTTCTTTCTTTAGGATTTCAGCTACATATTTTTCTGGTTTTGTACCTAGATAGCCGTACCAAACGAGCGCTCTTTTTAAATCGGGGGTAGTTTCTACTGCAATAACTGTTATAAGCCCTGCGGGGTCAGACAAGTCTCTTTGCAAAAATATCCCAACAGCTTTTTTGATTTCCTCGTTTACTTGGCGAATTCTCTCAGACATTATATCTTTACATTTATGGTTTGTTTTTGTTCTTTTCGGCTATAAGCAATGATTTCATCGCCAACTTCAACATCAGCCTTTCCTTCTAAGCCCAGTCCGCACTCTGTTCCTATTTGACAGAAAGGCACTTCATCCTTACCTCGGTGTATACTAAGGACCTTGATACGAGATACTTCTTCGCCTTTTCTTATCACACGCACATCAGCACCTTTATCAATTTTACCTTCAACCACTTTGCCACCAGCAATAGTCACTTTTTTATTAACAGAGAAAACCTGCAACACTTCAAGTTTACCTTGAGTTAGTTCAATAACAAGTGGTGGTAACAAATCTTCAAGCGCCTGTTTAATGTCGTCAAGAAGCTCATAGATAACGCGATAACTTGATATTTTCACGCCTTCATTTTTTGCAAATTGTTTGACATTTGGAGGCGTTATGACATTAAAGGCAATGATTAACTTACTCGCAGTCGAAGCCATCATTACGTCACTCTCATTTACTTCACCGACTCCCCCTGACACAACTTTTGCTTTTACACCAGCCGTGCTAAATTTTTCTAAAGCCGTTTCAATAGCATCGAGAGAGCCCTGAACGTCAGTTTTAATTACTATTGATAGCTCCTTTAGGTCGCTCATCGAGATAGATTCGGTAATGCTTTCTAGATTTATCTTCTTAACATTTGCATATTTTTTTGCACCGCGAGCACTTCTAAAAAAGACTGCGGCTTCTCTGGCTTCTTTTTCATCACAAAATACAGTGAATGGTTCTGAAACCTGGGCAACATCCTTGATACCAGAAATCTTGACTGGCATACCAGGTGTTGCTTCCTTCTGTTTTCTAGATTTATAATCTTCCATAGAACGAACCTTGCCGTATGTTTCCCCTATTTGGAGACAATCACCAGCTCTAAGAGTACCATTTAATATTAAAATTGTTGCTACAGGACCCTTACCTTTGTCCATATGAGATTCAACAACAACACCACTAGCGAGTGAAGAGAAATTCGCTTTCAAATCTAGCATTTCGGTCGTAAGGATTACCATTTCTAGTAAAGTGTCGATTCCCTCTCCGTTTTTCGCCGAAACTGGAACGCAAACCATCTTACCACCCCATGCTTCAGGGACAAGATTTATTTCAGCGAGTTGCTGATAAATTCTATTTATATCAGCACCGGGTTTATCAATTTTATTAATAACTATGATCATCGGAGTTTCGGCCTTTTGAGCATGGCTGATTGCCTCTAGAGTTTGTTCTTTGAGGCCATCGTCTGCCGCAACGATAATAAGGGCAATATCAGTAATTTGAGCCCCATGTGCGCGCATTTCTTCAAATGCTGAATGTCCTGGCGTATCCAAGAAAGTTATCCTAGTATCGTCTCTAGTCACCTGATAAGCTCCGATATGCTGAGTGATACCACCAGCTTCGCCGCTAACTACATCAGTTTTTCTAATAGCGTCTAGTAGAGATGTTTTGCCATGATCAACATGGCCAAGAACTGCCACTATAGGTGAACGTTTCTCATTTTTTGCTGAATTTTCTTCCGAATCACAAGAGGGAGAATTATTAGCACTCGCGCTTTTCTTTGGTGCCTCTTCTACAACCGTAATATCCATATATTCTGCAATAATAGCTGCTGTTTCAAAGTCTATATTCTCATTGATAGTGGCCATAATGCCGTTTTTCATAAGCTCAGCAACAACAGAAGCTGCCGTGACTTCAAGGCGCTTAGCTAGCTCTCCAACCGAGATAATCTTAGGAATGTTTACTACTTTTTCGCTCATCTTTTCTTTCTTATGGCAAAGCCCCCTTTATAAGATAGTGGGGGCCCAAACCATTAAGTCAAATTAATAGACTGTTTATCTACATTTGTCTTAGGCCTCTACGGGCTCTGCTTCAACGCTTTTTTTTGCGGGTTTAATCTTTTTTTCAACCGGGATCTCATTTTCTGTTACTTCTTCAGCTTTTTCTTTCTTTTTCTTCGGAGCTGTAATCAATGACAAAGCAATTTTGTGTGATGTTTTGTCAATATTAAGTATTTTAAATTGATATTTTTTAGCAACTTCTACTACTTTATTTGGATCGCTTATTCCACCACCTAGCTCAGAAATGTGCACTAGAGCTTCGATATTGTCATGGATTCTTACAAATGCGCCAAAAGGAGTAATTCTAGTTATTTCTCCTTCTACTTCTTCGCCAACGCTAAATTTCTTAGCTGCTTCAGCCCAAGGATCATCAGTAAGTCTTTTGATAGATAATGAGAAACGATCATTTTCAATACCAATTATTTCGGCATTTATCTCATCGCCAATTTTATAAATTTTACCCGGATCATCGATACGCTCCCATGAAATCTCAGAAATATGGACAAGTCCTTCTACTCCGTCAACATTGGCGAAAACCCCAAAATCAACCACGCCAGTAATACGACCCGTCACATGGTCACCAATTGCGAATTTATCCAAAACTCTTGTTAGTTCGCCCTTATTCGCAGCTTTTTCAGAAAATATTAGCTTATTGTCTCTCTCGTTAGCTTCAAGAACAATTACCTTCATATCATTTCCAATTATTTCATTCAAACGAACTAAAATCTCGTCTTTGTCGCTAACTCTAGGATATTTATCTGTAGAAAGTTGTGAAACCGGCAAAAACCCTCTGATACCCTCGAGTTCTACGATTAAACCGCCCTTATTGGCATCTATCGGCTTAACAGTAACAACTTCTTTTTCCCGTGACATCTTTGAAAGAGCATTCCAAGACTTTTCTCTAGTTGCTCTTTTAAGCGATAGAAGGGCGTAGCCTTCTTCAAATTCTGGGTCTACTATAGTCGCGCTGACTATCGAGCCAGGACAAAGCTCTTCTTCTAGAAACTTTCTGTCCGAAAGTTCTGGTCCAACAATAAGACCGGAGCCATATTGACCCAAATCAAGCCAGACACCTTTTCTATTTGAGGTTACGACTGTACCCTCGATGCTGTCGTTTTTTTCAAGAGATTTAAAAGAGGTTTCATTCTCCGCTAAAAGCTCTTCCATTGTTAATTTTTTATCAGCCATTATTCTCCTATTTGCGCAAAAATTTACCCACCGAATAGATGGATAGGCGCTTGTGGTATGACTTTCACAATACTGGGTAATTATAATAGAAAAAGGCCTTTAAGTAAAGGATATTAGGGCACGGGACAGTTTTTGCTTTGATTTAAGGTAGATATATATAGAAATAATTATTGTAGCAAAACCCCCAGCTCCTAAAAAATTATCAGCTGGGCCGCTAGTAGATAAATCCTTACCGCCAGTGGAAACATTAACAGTATTCTCAGAAACGATTGTTTCGCTACCTGCGTTTGAATTGTTATCTGGCGCTTCTTTATTAACGTTATCCGATGGTGTGTCTGTGTATTGATTTGTTGCTGGATTTTCTTGTGCTGTAACAGGAATATTTCGAGTGATAACAGTATTTACAGTAAAACCAGCGGCTTTTGTGATTATTTGGTTCTGGCCGACTATTAATTGTACATTCTTACTAAACTCTCCCATGTTGTCACTAGTTGTAGACATATTGTTTACCAAGACCTGGGTCCTTGGCGTTGTTGTCCCCATTATAGTAAAGCTAGAGTCATAAGTTGCCACGCTTCCTGGCAACGATGTAGCTGTTAATATAAAATTAGTATATTTTGGCTTTGACTTAGTAGTATCATAAATGCGAAGATGGGGCTGACTAAGGTAGACATAGATCGATACAAGTAGTATTAAAATAATCAATACGCCGTAACCCAATAACATGAATAAAGGAGATAATAATTTTCTCGTTTCTGTTTTCATAGCTATATTATACTCCCTTGGGTTAATATTCAGATAAAAAAAGACGCCAGCTCCGAGTCGGGGTACAAAACCCATAACCTAGATAACTCACGTCCTTTTTGCTGCCAAATCTTAGCAATCTGATACATAAAATATACAAAGTAATTATATGATCTGTATCAAAAAGAGGGTTAACCGATCTTGGCTCATGTATCTTGGAAGAAGCATGGGATCAAGTTATTGATGTATCCCGCTTTTTGAGACGCGGTACGCGTCCTTCCTATGACCTTATGGCACAAGTTCAGTAGAACCCTCCAACGAAAATCTATTTTTAAGGTGTAAATTACTTAAGTAACTTACAAGATACATTATATTACATTGACTTAGTTTTGTCAAGTACTTATATACCAAACTGTGGATAAACCATGCAGGTGGTATTTATACTGTTTTCTTAATATCCTCAACTATGTTGGCAAGCGTATTAGTACTCTTTACAAAGTATTTTTCTATACCAAGTAGCTGATACTCGGCGATTTTGTCATCGTCCATAGTATTAGTTACCACAAATACTGGGATTTCTTTCCACTTACTGTTTATTTTAAGTTCGCCTAAGAAATCCAAACCTGTCAGATTGCCAATTAGATTATGATCCAGCCAAACTGCTTGTATGGCTGGTGCTTTTTCCATTTGCGCTAATGCTTCGTCAACAGATACTGCAACAAGTACCGAAAATCCCGCTTGACCTAGGTTAACACTAATCTCTTCAGACAGTGCCTTATCATCTTCTACAACTAAAATTATTTTTTTCACTATAACTCCTATTACATAGTATTATATATTTATGTTACTTAGATAAAGAGTATGTGTCAATTAAGGGTTAATAAATAACTGATTTTCTGCTATAATCATACAACTATGAAACCAGAACTTATACTACCCGGTGGGGATTTGGAACGAGTTAAGATTGCCTTTCTATACGGTGCCGATGCTGTATATGTTGGCTTAAACAAACATTCTCTGCGTAAAGCAGAGGTTCGTTTTGATATACCAGATATCAAAGAAGCAATTGAGCACGCACACTTACTAGGGAAGCGTCTTTTTGTAACTTTTAATATCTTCGCGCATAACAAACATCTAGAGGACATTGAAAAAGACATGAAGGCTATTGCTAAGTTCAAGCCAGACGCATTCATTATGGCCGATATCGGGGTAATTAATATTGCTAAAAGAGTAGCGCCAAATATAGCTATCCATGTTTCCACTCAAGCGAATACTGTAAATATAGAAGATGTTAAATTTTGGCGAGATTATGGAGCCAAGCGGGTAGTTTTGGCTCGGGAGCTTTCTCTTACCGAGATCAAAGAAATACATGATGCTGTACTTGATATCGAGCTAGAGGCTTTTGTTCATGGATCCATGTGTATCTCATATTCTGGACGATGTTTGATGAGTAACTATGTTAAAGGTCGTGATGCAAATCTAGGTGAGTGCGTACAACCTTGTCGCTGGAATTATAATGTTTATCTTGAAGAAAAAAATCGTCCTGGCGAATATTTTCCCGCAGAAGAAAGCGCTGAGGGAACATATATAATGAGTTCTAAGGATCTTGCAGCGATCGAAATATTGCCAGAGATACTCGAGTCTGGAATTGTCGGATTAAAGGTCGAAGGAAGAAATAAAAGCGAATATTATCTTGCCTCTGTGGGTCATACTTATCGCACAGCAATAGAAGCTATTGAACACAAGGTTTATACAAACGTTCTCAAGTCTGAGTTACTTTCAGAGCTTAAAAAAAATAATCATCGTGATTATACTACCGGATTTTATCTAGGTAAAGCAACCGAAGGCGAAACATATGAAGACAGATCACCTATAAGAAAATGGGATTATGTTGCTGAATTTATAGACGAAGATGGTAAAATAATAGTAAAAAATAAAATTGAATATGGCGACGTTGTAGAAGTACTTACACCCAACGGAATATATCAAGAAATAGTTCAGTCACTCCTAGACTTATCGGGTAAACGTCTTAGCGAAATAAATCCAGGAAAAGCTGACCAACAAGCTATAATAAAACTAACTAATACATATCCAAAATATTCATTTGTCAGGAAACAAATATAGAAAGAGGTTTATACCCATTATGGATATAAACCTCTTCAGCATCACCCCTTTCTTTTCCATACACCTTGTATAGATGCTGATATTGCCAGGACAAAAGCAGAGGCAAACCAAGCAACCGAGATAGAATAGTACTGGGATAACAAACCTGCGATAACAAGGCTTATTACCACGCCAACTTCCGCAGACATAGAAACTATCGAGAGGATCGTAGCTCTTAAGCTATCTTCATCTTTGACGTGAATGTCGTTAATCGCTGACTGTCTTCCCATGGTCATGCTCTGAGCACTACAGCTGTTACCAGCTTCGACGACGATAAGCATTGCCAAAGCTAGATAATACTGCCTTGAAAGTGCTAGCAAGGCTATCGCGGATGCAGTGACGATAGTACCCAACAGGGTTATTCTTTCGTCACTAGTAGTCCTTGCAAACCTTTTAGAAAGATATGCACCGACTAGTACTGCCCCTTCTATCAACAACCAGGCAAAGCTCAAACTTAACCAGCCGCTACCTTTTGCAAGAATCTTGATGTAGGGTGCCCAATACATAAATATTGGCATCATTGAGGCTCCTGCCAAAAAGGAAAGAACTACTTGTCTTGTCAGACTTCTCGAAGAGCGAATTTGCTGTATCGCTTTCTTTATCGAAGGCAAGACAAGTGTATGACTAGCATGCGCTACCTTCTTATTTTCAGAGTCACTCCTCAGTAACTTGTAAGCAAATATCGAAGATATCACTACGCCTCCTGCTGAAGCAAGCCAAGGCAAAGACATGTTTACCGAAGCCATTAATGGACCCAAAGAACCACCGATAGCTCCTGCTGCACGTATCACGATTTCCTTTGAAAACTGAGCAGATCTATTAACATCCTTGGTTTCAAATTCTTCCAATCCTTCGCTAGTGGCGTGGGCAGACACTGTTTCCCATAGATGTGCATCGGTGCAACCAGAGGCAAAGGTGTATGAAACGGCCAAGATAAACTCAGCAGCAACAAAACCAATAAAACTGTGCGCAAAAGCATATATCAGGAAGCCTATCACTTGCAATCCATTCGATAGTAGGTAGGAACGCTTGCGACCCATGAGGTCTGCGATTGCACCTGTAGGCGCTTCCAGCAGCGGAATAGTGATGTGATAAACCAAGTTTATCATCGCTATCTGGAATAGATTGAGTCCTCTACTTAGTAAAAATACTGAGTAAACTGCAAACATAAACGAATTTGACAGTCTATTTGTACCAAGTACTAGTAGAATGCGGTATACCTCTCTTTTGATTTTGTCCGACATTACATGCCCCTTTCTGCTCACCTTCCTGAGGTGATGCGGTTTGCTTACAACTTTATGTTGTAAGCGTTTTATAGGTACCAGATCAGCGGGGTTTGTTATCTTTATAACAAAAAAACCTCGGCTGATCTAGCCGAGGTAAATAAGTAAAATTACAAAGTTATGTTAAAAAATGCCTACTTTCTTACCCGAGCTAGATTCTGATCTGAGTGTTCCACAAGGACGAATGACGCCCATAGTGAAGACACCGGCCATATTGCCGTCAAAATACACGAATGTCTGGTTGTGGGTAAGTGATTTTTGCATCACATTTCTTTCTTTATATTAGGGATAATTCTAACACGATATTAGTATTTGTCAACTCCATAGAGAACTAACCTAAAATATTGCTGTCACAACTCCCTCAATTTGACTTGATTTTATAGGTCCAAATAACCTTGAATCGGTTTCTGTACTCAGCTTTCTATTATCATTTAGGACAAAATATTCGTCTGAGGCTAAAGTAGTATTAATATAACCGTTGGTATAATTACCTGAAATATAACCTTCTTTCAAAAGTTTATTATTAATAAATACTTTTCCATTAGAAATTTCAACTTGGTCGCCAGAGATCGCTACCACTCTACTATAATATTTTTTACCAAGATAACTATATAAAACAATTTCGTTCCGTTTTGGTACGTTAATACCTTTTTTTATAATAGTTATTTGCTCATTTTTTAGAGTTGGTACCATTTGGGTCCCCGTAACACTATAAGGCTCCCAAAAATATTTCCGCAAAACCATGTCAGAAACTATTAAAAATATTGGGTACATACAAACACACACTATAACCAAAACAATAATTATGATAATTTTATTCTTACTCTTAGTCATAAATCAAACCCCTTCCGTTATATAACCATAGTGCTTTTATTATTCAATAATAAAACTGACAGTGCTTGCCATACTAGACTTTTCTGAGAGATCTAGTGCGTCCAAAGTAATTGTTTGGGTATTTATAGTCTTAAAACCTTTACTGGTTTCGTCTTGACCGGCTATAGCGAAATATACTTCCCATGTAGCAGGCGATAAGTCAGATGAGCCAGTGTTGTAAAATATAGCATAGGTTTGGCCATAACTTCCGCCTTGTAAACTACTACTTTCCTTTGCTTTTGCGACTACATCAGACAGCTGCTGTTCTGTAAGTACCAGAGAATTAGTATAATATTCCTGATTGTCAGCCAGCTGATCATTGTTTTCTAGGTTAAAATTGCCATCAGCGACTACCTGGACAGAAGTTGATTTAAAATAATTATAATCATCCTTCTTGAAACCTGAATCTTTATCAATAAACACAAATTCATAACTGCCTTGTTTTACTAATGGGTCGTAAATAGTTTTAATAGTAAATATCCCAGGATTTTTATATGAGATTTTAGCTTTTGCTATTTGGTAGGCCTGCCAAGTATTTGTTACCGAACCAGTCTTTTTCACTTCATTTTTTGGAGTTGGTGTTAATGTAACGTCTAGTGTTGGTAATTTTTCTGCTTCCTTTAGAACTTCCTTATCAACCTGTACTAACCTATAGTCTGTATATGCTTTCCAACCAAAATAACTCAATAAACTTAGTATAATAAGACCTAAAACAACTGAGCCTATCACAATCAAGGTTCTATTGTCAGAATTATTGGTTTGTCCTTCTGCTGTAGGTAACACCTGCGGGTTAGTGCTTTGCACGGGCGGTTGGATAACAGGCACGTCTTCTACGTTTGTTACTGGATTAGTTGATTCCACTGACGTTAATACAGCGCCGCAATTACCACAAGTTTGGCTTCCGTCAACTGTTTCTGTGCCACATTTTGGACAAATCATAAATCCTCCTTATTAATCTATAATGATTATCTCACAGCATAGGGATTATTAATACAAAAAAGACCCGTTTTCACGAGTCTTTTTTGATAAACTGGCAGCGGCCTACTTTCCCAGGGCTTGATGACCCAAGTATCATCGGCGCAAAAGAGCTTAACTACTGTGTTCGGGATGGGAACAGGTGTGCCTCTTTGCTATAGCCACCAGACAGTAGTGCATATCCGAAGAAACGCACTACAGTCTGGAAACTAAAAGTTTCCAGATATAATGAATGAAAGGTACGAATTGCCAGTCAACACTTTGGCTACACTCCATGTGACGCTTTTAGAGTTTCTCGCTTGCGCAAGAATAACAATAAATTATCACATAAGCATGTAACCAAAGTTACAAATTAAGTCGTCGATCTATTAGTACTACTCAGCTTAATACATTACTGTACTTACACCTATAGCCTATCAACCACGTAGTCTACATGGGATCTATAACGAAATCTAATCTTGAAGTAGGCTTCGCGCTTATATGCTTTCAGCGCTTATCCCTTCCGAACGTAGCTACTCGGCAATGCCCTTGGCAGAACAACCGATACACCATAGGTTCGTCCATTCCGGTCCTCTCGTACTAGGAACAGATCTTCTCAAATTTCAACGCCCACACCAGATAGGGACCGAACTGTCTCACGACGTTCTGAACCCAGCTCGCGTACCTCTTTAAATGGCGAACAGCCATACCCTTGGGACCTGCTTCAGCCCCAGGATGAGACGAGCCGACATCGAGGTGCCAAACTTCTTCGTCGATGTGGACTCTTGGAAGAAATCAGCCTGTTATCCCCGGGGTAGCTTTTATCCGTTGAGCGCTGCATCTTCCACACGAAGTGCAGCGGATCACTAACTCCGACTTTCGTCTCTGCGTGACATGTACGTCTTGCAGTCAAGCATGCTTATGCGTTTGCACTATCAATCCGATTTCCATCCGGATCTAGCATACCTTTGAACGCCTCCGTTACCTTTTGGGAGGCGACCGCCCCAGTCAAACTAACCACCAGACACTGTCCTCTGCCCAGATTCATGGGCCAAAGTTAGAATCAAACCATATCAAGGGTGGTATTTCACTAACGACTCCACCAGGACTTGCGTCCTAGCTTCAAAGTCTCCCACCTATACTACACATGATAAAACCTAATCCAATGCCAAGCTTTAGTAAAGCTCCACGGGGTCTTTCCGTCTTGGTGCGGGTAAACGGCATCTTTACCGCTATTGCAATTTCACTGGGTCCCTCGTTGAGACAGTGATCAAACCATTACGCCATTCGTGCGGGTCGGAACTTACCCGACAAGGAATTTCGCTACCTTAGGACCGTTATAGTTACGGCCGCCGTTTACTGGGGCTTCAATTCAAAGCGTGAACCTCTCCTCTTAACCTTCCAGCACTGGGCAGGCGTCAGTCCGTATACGTCATCTTACGATTTAGCACAGACCTGTGTTTTTGATAAACAGTTGCTTGATCTCTTTCGCTGCGGCCTCATTACTGAGGCAGAGCATATCCCGAAGTTACGCTCGCTGTATTGCCGAGTTCCTTAACGAGGGTTCTCCCAAACACCTGAGGATACTCTCCTCGACCACCTGAGTCGGTTTGCGGTACGGGCGCCAATATTTATTAATCTGAGGATTTTCTAGTCTGTGTCTTCACTCGAATCCTACTTTTGACAGTAGTCTTACTCCTACACTTTGGTGTAGTTAAACAGATATAGCCATAGAATCTGCTCGAGCTTGTGCCCAGCGTCACTCAGGGAACAATATTAGCGGTACAGGAATATCAACCTGTTGTCCATCGGCTACGCCTTTCGGCCTCGTCTTAGGCCCGACTAACCCTGGGACGATTATCGTTGCCCAGGAAACCTCGGTCTTGCGGTGGGCGGGTTTTTCACCCGCCTTATCGTTACTCATGCCAACATTCTCACTTCTATGCGCTCCACCAAACCTCACAGTTCAGCTTCACTGCTGCATAGAACGCTCTCCTACCACTCCGTATTAAATACGAAATCCGCATCTTCGGCACTATACTTAGCCCCGTTATATCTTCGGCGCAAAATCACAATTGACCAGTGAGCTGTTACGCACTCTTTAAATGCATGGCTGCTTCTAAGCCAACATCCTGGTTGTTTATGCAACTTCACATCCTTTCCCACTTAGTATAGATTTTGGGGCCTTAGATGGCGGTCTGGGCTGTTTCCCTTTTGAACGCGAAGCTTAGCCCCCGCGTTCTGACTGCCGTAGTAATTGCTTCCGGTATTCGGAGTTTGTTTGGGTTTGCTAAGCTCGCGCCCGCTAGCCCATTCAGTGCTCTACCCCCGGAAGTTAGTATACGACGCTAGCCCTAAAGCTATTTCGGAGAGAACCAGCTATCTCCAAGTTCGATTGGAATTTCTCCGCTAACCACAGGTCATCCCCCCCATTTGTAACTGAGGTGGGTTCGGCCCTCCACTTCCTTTTAGAGAAGCTTCAGCCTGCCCATGGTTAGGTCACCTGGTTTCGGGTCTAATCAGTGCAACATATTATTTCGGGCTATTAACCCTCGCTTTCACTATGCCTCCGCCCTTTGGGCTTAAGCTGCTACACAAATTAACTCGTTGGCTCATTCTACAAAAGGCACGCTATCACAGAATAAATCTGCTCTAACTCATTGTAGGCACACAATTTCAGTTTCTATTTCACTCCCCTTACCGGGGTTCTTTTCACCTTTCCCTCACGGTACTTGTTCACTATCGGTAGATTCGAATATTTAGCCTTAGATGGTGGTCCACCTAGATTCAGACAAAATTCTACGGGTTTCGTCCTACTTAAGTCTAAACGTATAAAGACAAAGAATTTTAACGTACGGGGCTATCACCCTCTGTGGCGGTCCTTTCCAGGCTCCTTCCAATAACTCTTTGTTTTGTAACTTTACTCCTACTCTACAGTGTAGGAAACCAGAGTTTAGAAAGCAGTATCTAGTTTCACTTGCTAGCAAGCTAGTTTGATCTACTATTTAACTTTCTATACTCCAGACATCAGCTTTTAAACTGATGTACGTCTATCTTGCAACCCTCTTTATACAACGCCTGTAGGCTTTAACATATAAAGAGTTTAGGCTCCGCCGCTTTCGCTCGCCACTACTTACGGTATCTCGGTTGATTTATTTTCCTGCGGCTAATTAGATGTTTCAGTTCACCGCGTACCCCACCGTTTCCTATGTATTCAGAAACAGTTGACTGGACATGACTCCAGCCGGATTGCTCCATTCGGACATCCCCGGATCAAAGCTTGTTTGACAGCTCCCCGAGGCTTATCGCAGCCTACTACGTCCTTCTTCGGTTCGAATCTCCAAGGCATTCATTGTGTGCCCTTACTCGACTTAATTTGTCGTTCATTTTAGGCTTTGAGTAACTCTTTGGATTATTTGCTCTACTTACGTAGAGCGGATTCTCTTTTGAGTTAATTTTTTGTCTTTTAACATTGCAATAATGTTATTTAATGACCGTTGACTGGCAGTTTATAACTGCCATTCGTTTACCCCGTTAAATACATCTTCTTATAAGAAGATTGTCTGCTCGAAAGCAGAATTTAACAGGGTGTTTACCCTATATTTCAACAAATAGATTTACTTTGGGTTTTCAATCTATCTGGTATTCACTTGTCAAAGTTCATTCACCCCGTGCAATTCCTTAGAATATTTCACTGGGATTTCCCTTTCGGGTATGTGCCTTCGAATAAATTCGTCGGCACGTATCCGCTAGGGTTTCTATTTATTGTTCGAACGTAAGTGAGAACTACTTCTCATATCTGTTGTCATTCGAAGAATATAATTGATGAGGTCTCTAAAAAGAAAAAATCCCGCTTGTGCGGGAACTTGCTAGACACAATTTTAACTAGACGTTTACAGTTTCCCGCATTCTTTAGTTATGTATTGTGTTTTCATCGTCCCCATCCCTATTTAGTGACTAGGAAATTGTATCAAAGATAGTAAAACAATGCAACACTTTTTATGTGTGGAAAATACATCAAATTTGAATAAGCATTATTTATAACTCGCTAAGACTTACGACTTAAAAAGTAATGACCTTGTTTCTAACTACATTATTCGAAAAAATTTATAGCCTAGCCCTATAAATGCAAAGTGCCCGCCTCCCACGGGTACCTTACGGTAGTTGTGGTCTGCGGGCAGCTTAGCGCTGATTGCGCTTCTTTCCCTGCTTGACACGCTTCGTTGCCGGTCCGACATCGAAGCTGGGCGTGTTGCCCATAGCGATAGTGTACCGGAGCATCTGCTCAGGATTCCCCTTACCGACGAAAGTGTACTCCGTTACGGAATGCGCCTCTACGATGTCCGTCTGTGTCATCTCTCTCCCGTTATTATAACGGGGATCTCGGACGTTTACCTCGACCTCATGCTCGGGGATGTAGCGAACAGTAACGTTCACCAGCTCCTCAGCGTCTTTGAGACCAAGGGTGTCGATGAGGTTCTGGAAGCGGCGCATGCCAGCTTCGTCCTTCCCCATCGTCGTGTTGGGCATGATCATGTAGTGCGTGGTGCCATACTCGACCTTTCTCTCGGTGATTCCCTGCAGTTCCATTTGCTTCACGATGTAATCGCGAAAGCCTTCGTACCAGACCGCATTGCGGTCCCTTGCGGTCTTGCGCTCCCTCGCCTTGCTGGCAAGGAAGTCAAGGACCAGCACCGAAGACTTCTCGACGACGTTGAAGCCGTAGATCAAGAGCCAAGATGTAATGTAACTCGTGAAGGCCTCAATCCAAATCTTCTTGCGCGGATTCACCGCCATGGTACACGTCCTTTCACTAGAAGAGACTGACACTAGGTCAGCCTCCGTGATCGACATTGGCGTTATTATACAACAATATTGGTTATCTGGCAATAATTTTTATACTTTAATATATAAGTTATTTTTCAGGCTTACTAGGCACTACTTCTCGATTCATTTCATTCATTCGAAGAATAATATGAGTGAGTCTATTTTCTTCCTACGGTCAGAGGTTTGGACAGAAGAAGAGATCCTCGCGTTCGCAAGGATGACAGCGGGGAGGTGGTTTCCTTTGTTCAAGTCTAAAGAAAAATCGCTTTGGTGCCGTGCACCCGACTATCGTCCCCACCCCCGTCATTCCCGCGAAAGCGGGAGTCTAGATTTCAAATCCCTCCTTCACTCTTTGAGTTACGGGCGTGCAAGCAAGTTTAGAATGTCGTGGGGGACGAAAAATAATTAATATAAAATGTTTTAAAGAACAAGCTCCATCAAATAGCTTTTTTCTTTTTTTGATTCTTCAATAATTTTGAAACCGTGCTTTTTATAGAGGGCGATTGCTGGAATTTGCGACATATTTACAGTTAATCTGACTTTATGAATACCTTCGATTTCGCTAGCAATTTTAATTATTTTATCTAAAAGTTGTGAAGAAATTCGTTTTCCTCGATACTCTGGAGAGATATATACCCCAAATACGTTTACCGTATCTGGGTCTTTACCGTCCCTATCCTGATATAAACCCATCATCCCGACAGCCTTCCCGTCTTCAAGCGCAAAAAGTTTATATGAGCATGGCTTCTTAGTATTCACAATCTTCGAACGCCAAATATCTTCGGAACGATTCGCTTCTTCTATATAATTGGACTTGAAAGCTACAGGCTCTATTCTTAATGACTCCAGTCTAATATCTCTATATATTTCCCACTCTTCGGGCAATATGATTCTTATTTCCATACGTACCATTCTAACTTAATAGCGGACAAAAACATATCTAAGACTGGTCTTCAGCCTCTCTACGCGACCTGTAACGAGAGATTTCCGAAACCCGGCAGTTTATTATACAAATGATAAATGCCCAAGACTCTGGACACCTATCTTGGTGTGAATCTTGGGCATGTAGTACCCCGAATTAGTCAATCTGCAAGCCTTTTATGGGGACAAAGAGGACAATTGCAGAGGGGACTAATGTTAGGTACAGGAGGACTGCCTTAGCATCTTCTTTCTGTGAAGCGGAGAGGAACCAAAACATGATAGCAATGATTAACTCCGCAATGAAAAAGAAGGCCCACCACAGCATTATCGCCAAAAACAACACACTAAGGATGTACCACAGCAGACCAAGTGGGGTTTCGAAGAATCCCCGCATCTGCACTACGAGTGGCCTACATCGTGTCTTTGGACTTTTCGTGCGCTTCGCAGTAGTAGCTGGCCACTTATGTCTGACGACATAATAAATAGCTACAGAAACGACAGCCATGATGGCTAGTGTGCTTAGCTCTCCAGAGTAGGCCTGGACGAACTCACCTGTTTTCTTCAAAACGAGGTTGAGTAACGCATAGAGCCAGAACAGTACCCAGTAGATTGTAAACACAGATGCGATGGCTCCAACAAGTATTCCAAAAACGCCCACTATACTGAACTCGCCATGCCAGTTACCGGCCTTTTTGTCGTTGCGGATGCAATTGCGAGAATTGGTAATGCCCTTAACTAACCCAGCATTACCACACTCTACGACTGAAGAACAGCTGTTGCACTTACAAAGCCGGAGCTTCTGCCCGTAACAATTGCCGTAACACTGGCAGGTGTGATACTTGTAAGCGGGCGCTGGTGGTGAATAAGAATGAGAAGCTGACCCACCACCATAGCTTGGAACATAAGATCCACTTCCTCCTCCTGTGCTCCCGCCACCAGATGTGACAGCCGAAGCTTGAGAAGAAGCCGATTTGCTCGCAGCACGGCTATCAATACCGGCCGCTACTTGCGTAGCGTGTTGAGTGGCATAGGTCGCATGACTTTGGCCACTAAAGAATGGGGCATGAACTGATTCGGAATTTCCAGACGGAGTATTGACAGTTGTCCCGCCCAGAAACCCTTCGCGAACTGTGGCAATCGGTGTATTTCCGAACAAGCCCTTTGTTGAGATAGTCTTGCTCCCGTCGAAATTCTCTCTGACAACCTTGTCAGGACTGAACAAACCACCACTGATCTCTTCCGTATCTCCCCACGCCATCGTGAGCACCTCCAACCTTTCGAGTCAAGGAACAACGTATGATTAGCGACAGTTGTAACACAATATATGTAAAAATGCAACGCTAGATTCCCCCACAAGCACTGTAGAGAAGTTAATAGAGAACGCAATATAATTACTCTTTGCCAACAATGTGTGCTTATGCTAGTCCCCTACAAACATAATTATTGAAAAATCGATCATTTAGTAGTACTATGATATGTTCCTGCATGCCAAAGAAAGGAGATGCCACATGGTGGCTCAGGAAGGTATCATCAAGATTCGGGTTTCATGCACGGCCTGTGAAGCCACAGGGCTTTACAGCGGGTTCGCGGAACCCCCAGGGGTCTTCGTCATCTGCCTCAATTGCGAAGGCAAAGGATACCGAGACCTGGAATTTCAGGCATTCACTGGTCGAAAGACCGAGGAAGGCGTTGACAAAGTTCGACAGTCTGCTGGCATGCTTTTATTAACAGGCGTTGGTCCCACTGGCGAGAGTATGACATACGAGGAGTTCCTCAATAAATATCCCGAGGACATCAACCCAAACGTCACTAGCACCTAGATATACATTTAGACCCCGACTGCCTTTTCGGCAGCCGGGGTTGTTTCTTTGATAAACAAAAATAGAACAATCAACGAATGTTCAACAAAAATAAACTATACCTTTTTCAATAATCTCTTATATTTAGTCAATTTACCTTGAAATATTTTTTCAAATCCTTGCCCACGAACCAAATCCCTTGGTCGCATCAGGCCGTCTGGCTTAGGCGGCTTTATAATCCCTGCGTATCTCAAGAGTTTCGAAACGAATTCTGAACAAAAATAGTAATTTTCACTCACTTTTAATGTTTTATTTATTTTGAAATCAAGAAGTCCAACCAGATTGTATTGATATTTGCCCATATTACTATCAAATTCCTGAATCTTCTCTTTAAGTAATGAAAGCTGTTTTTCGGTTATCTCGATACGATATACCCTTATAAAGATGTTTTTCATTTCTAAAAACAAGCCTGTATTTATATCCTCATGTATATATCCTGCAATGATAGGATTACTAGGGTGCTTTCTGCCAAAGCTATACATCAGCTTCAATGAGGGATCGAAAGTAATCGAAGAATGTACATACTTCTCACCAGAATAGTACCTAATAACGCGTGATAACACGGTGCCTGTATTTGAGAGAACTACGTAGCAATATATCTTTTCCATGAGTATATAATATCATGAATTGCACATCATATTATTAATAAAATATATTAATTATTAACGATACATTGTAATATATTATTATTAATAAGGAGTAATAATGGACTCAAAAATGAAGAAATTTATACCACTATTTATCTTGTTAGGTGTCGCATTTATCGGTTTCGCTGTTTATATAATTAATACCCGTTTAGGAATGCCGACTATCTCATCGCAAGAAAAAATCCCAGGCTTTCTAATGGGATTATGGCAAGGAGCTATAATTATTCTTTCATTTATTACAAGCTGGTTTGATAAAAACATTACCCTATACCAACTTCCAAACAGTGGATTCTGGTACAATACAGGTTATATATTTGGAGTCGCCATCGCTTTGAGTGGTGGAGCTAAAGCATCGAGCAGTAAAAAATCTAAGAAAAAAGTCAATAAAGACAAAGAATAAGATTCTCATAATATCGTTTATCAACTTAAATATTCGTTGCCTAGTTATAGCAATCAAGCTATAATTTAGTTTGGTTTCTTAAAAACTAGCCAGTATCCCTAGGAGGGAGGATGATATGCCGACCAAGGCTGAACTTCTTCACGAAGCAGTCAAGGCGAGAGGTACTTATGCAATGACCGGGGGCAACCGCATTGTACGACGTAAGTACCAGGATCTAGGAAGGCAGCTCTACGTCATTCTCTTTGGTGAGGTGATCGATCACCCCACTAGGAAGCTAAGTAGACAGATATTCACGGACTACGAAAGTGACCACTCCATCCATTGCACCCACGCAATGGTAACCATCGCGGGTTGTGAAGATTTCACAAACGACGTGGCCAAGGAGCTGATTTCTCACATCCGCAAGGGTCGAGATGAAGATGCTATATCACTCCTCGAAAAGATCGGCCTAAGTAAGTCCATGGCAACATGCCGCCTACAGCCACTACAACTGATACTGAGATAGGAGAAACAACACGCCAGAAGTACCGCTCTAAATTGAGCGCGCACCTCTGGCGCTCTTCAATAATATAGCTAATATTAATTATTTTTACTTTTACTTTTTTGGAGAGCCATTTGGTATATTTATCTCTCTAGGATATTTATTGACTATCCTTAGTAAATCCGAGCTACTATACCTAGCAACCTTGGTAAATATTTCTCGCCAAGAGGTTTCAAATGTCTCATTAACCGGATCTACGGTACGAACCCAGTTGATATAGGGGAAAATTACACCTGTTTTAGGATTACGCCTAGAATAGTGAAATATCTGACAATTTACCATCTTGTCTTCTGGCTCTGGTTTGTTATTAAACTTAACCGCGAAATCCGACTGTCTTATTCTTTCGAGCAATATCCGAAATGACCATACCACCTCCTCGTGACAGACCAGTATCGCCGTGCTATCTGAATAATCTTTTCCAAGTCCATCGAGAACCCACATGATGCGTCCCGAGCAAAGATTCGCCAAAGACTCCCCATTTGGTGGCGTCCAGTAGAAAGGCTCCGAGTCTTTTACAGCTAAGTTACGAGAAAATATTTCTTTTTGCTCTGTGATACTCAGGCCTTCCAAATCTCCCCATTCACGCTCTCTGAGAAAAAAATCAATCTGCCAATCTGCACCCGGTAGGTCCATTGTGGCTGCGGTTTCCATCGCCCGGATATATTCACTAGATAGATAGCGCCCAAACTTGGGTGGTTCGATATTTTTCTTTATCCACTCACCTGCTTTTTTTGCTTGAGATATTCCTCTGTCAGTCAATCTATACGTGGAATCATGTCTTTTGCGAAAGCTGCTTGTCATCAAGCTTTCGTCTCCTTGAAGAGCCATGTTTACCGCAACGTTTCCTTCGGACTCTCCGTGTCTGACTATAACGATGTCAATTGGTAGTGGCATCTATATTACTCCAAACTGTATTAATTATTTTGATTTCATATTTGTGTCTAATTCTAGTATAATTCATTTATATAATAAAGGTAATAAAATGGAAATAAACATTTCGAATAAAACACTTATCAGAACTCTCCTAATAGTATTTGGATTTTTAGCTTTAATTCTGTTGCTCACAAAAGTGTCCGAACAGCTTGTATGGCTAGCAATATCAATATTTCTGGCCCTTGCCTTAGAGCCAGCGGTAGCAAAAATAAGTAGATGGATGCCGGGGAAAAATCGAATACTCGCCATCGCCGTTGTGTTTACTTTATTTATCGGAGTATTGTCTTTTTTAGTAATTAGCCTTTTACCGCCAATAATTTCACAAACCACTCAAGCAGTTACCGATACTATATATTATGCACAAGTCAATCTTCACAATAATCCCTATATTTATGACACCGCGAAAGACTACCTGCAGATAGATAAAATTCTTTCAAATGAACAACAAATTATCTCAGGAGCGGCATTCACTGGTAATTTCGTTTTCAACTCAATAATGTCTATATTTACTAGTATCATAGCGACTCTAACTATCATCATCTTTACCTTTCTTTTAGTTTATGAAAGTCCGGTGATGGTAAAAGCATTTTGGAGATACCAACCTGAAAATAAGATAGAAAAACGCAAGAAACTTTTGAAAGAAATGTATGGTAGTGTTACAGGCTTCGTAGGTGGGACACTTGTTCGTTGCGGTATAGCCGGAGTCGTAACCTCGATCGCCCTGTTTCTTATCGGCATCCCTTACGCCCTACCCCTAGGACTACTAATCGCCGTATTCGGTATAATACCAATGATAGGTGGTCTTATCGGAGCGGCCATTATTATTATCGTTTCATTTTTATACGGTGGCGTAGGAGCAGGGATAATAGTACTTGGATTTTTTATTATTTACTCTACTATCGAAAACTATATATTACAGCCAATAATTTTCAAAAAGGCCGTAAAGATATCACCTTTCGTTACTTGTGTCGCAGCTATATTCGGCGTAGCAGCTGGTGGTTTCATCGGCGCCCTGATTGCTATCCCTATAGCAGCTAGTGCTCAAATACTTGCAAGAGACTATTTGGAAAATAAAGGAAAAATTTAATAATTTTTTTTACTTTTTAGATACTTACCTAATTGATGATAATGCGTAAGATGGCTCGCCCAATAATCTACCTTCTTATCATGTGGAACTAGAGAACTTACTATTCCAAACTCGGGTAAAACTAAGATGTTGTCTAAGGTTGTTTCGTCCTCAACGTGTTCTGGTTTTTCAGTAATATAGCCGCTGTCCTCGGTAATAAATACTTTGGGCTCTTTGCCCGGTTCACAGTAAGCAGCAACCTCTATCGCCTTTATAGTCTTATCTTCTACGCCCGCCATAAGACGCATAATATCATCTGGTGTAAGCCACTCATTGATATATTTGATGAACGGTCCAGGAAAACCGCCAAGAGCGATAATATGCCAACCGACATCCGTTACTATCACTGGCCTACCAATCTCGTCTGCAGCGTATCTAGCAGAATATGCTGCAATTTTTGCAGAATCAGTCGATTGTATTTCCGGCGTCTCAATATTGTGTTGCTCTAGCTCAATGCCGTATTTGATTAAAACTTTCGCGGCTGATGCATATTTAGTCTTATTGCCCGTCACAAAAGTAATTTTCATTTATTAAACCTTCCTTCATATAATATATGATACAAATCTTCATCGGGATTTAGTAAAAAGAATTTTAGCTGTTCTTTGGTCGGTAAATTGTCACCAAACTCAATATTTTTTAGCTCGTTTACTATCGCAATTGGCGTCTGCTCATCGCCTTCTCCCATTACCAAGTTCGCCGCTGATGCAATCTGATCTACAAGGTTTGCTTTTTCAAAACAAAAAGCACGGCCGAACAAATCTTTTTCTCCAACATAATCATGTAGAGGTGAAAAGCCATAAAACCCGATGGAAACTCCGACTGCGCCCCTCCTAAGTGGTGTGGACTGACTATCGGTAATCACGACGCCAAATTCAGGGTGATTGTAATTTTTTCTTAGATGGTTATAAATAGTTTTCGCTAGAATTTGTGGCTCCTTCGGTAATAAGACCAGCCTTCCATTACCATTCGACTGGTCAATGCCGCTGCCAGAAATAAATGCATTATTCTTTATAGTAAGAAAATGTCCGTATTTATTCTTTTCATTGGTATAATAATCAGCCTCATTAACTATTATGTCTTCATAATTAACGCGGAAATCCGATGTGTTTCCACTCAAGATTGCTAATACTTTTGATGAAAAAACTATAATTGATCTAGGCTCAAAAACTTTAATATTTTCGTCTAGAAAATCAAATATTTTTGTCGAATCAGCCGATATCTTCTTGGTTTTTATTGCCTCTATTCTCATTTTTTATAAATCCGATACTCTACTATCGGAAGCTCTACTCCAACATTATTTTTTTCCGTGTATTCACGGAATATAACGCCGCCAAGTGATTCAGGTATTTTTCTGCTAGCTATGTTGTCAGCAAAAACCGGGTATTTTACATAATCACATTTTAAGTTCTCATCTACCCAACTATTAGCACCCCGAATGGCCTCTCGGCCATACCTATTGCCATGCGATGACTTCTTGGTCCAAATGCCGAACTCTGGAGACATGGTATCTATGTTATGAATGCCACCACCCCCTATAAACTCTCCGTTCTCTTTCAATATAATAGCAAATGTAAAATCAGTCCCCGCCTCGTACTTTGGTAAAGTGGATTCTATCCAATCAATAGAGTCATCGATCTTGCTCGGCGTAGGTGGTGACATATAATAAGTTAGCTCAGGAGTAAATTCACGGAATACGTCCTCTGCATATTTTCGCGACATTGGGACAAGTAGCAAACGGTCTGTTTCAATATTTTTTGGCATTTTCATAACTTCATCTCCATTTTGATATCCCCTATGTTCATACCCAAAGATTCATATATTCCGATAGCGGTTTTGTTGTGCCAGTAAGCTTCTAGGCAAAGTAAATCACAATTGTTCGACTTAAAATGATCTATCGCCTTTTGCATAAGCTGTTTACCTATACCAGTACCTCTGGAGCCTTCAACTACATAAAGCTCCCCGATCCAGCCCTGTATTTTTGAACTGTGAGTAAGAGAATACATCAAATCACTCTGAGTATTAATAATTACACCCTGGATAAATCCAACAATTTGATCATTTTCTGTTGCTAGATATATAAAACCATTCATCTTTTCTGCGTCAGTGACACACTTATCAGTATATTTATCTATGTCATCTTGATTATCAAATGGTTTATAAAGGCCTGATTTATCTAGCGAAACTATAAAGTTATTGAAGTCATTTACCATTTTGGCAAGCTCTGGTCGATATTTTGTTTCATAACTTATTATTTTCATTTATTTTCTTTCTTTATTAGGATACTTTCTGCGCTTTGCATAAATTCATCTATATTACCTGTGTATTTTACTACTTTTAAGCCATATTCATTAGCTTCATTTTTATAATATTTTGAAAATTCTAAAATAAATTTAGCAATTACCTTAATAATCTTTTTGTCATTTGATTTATTATGTACCCAATCATCTTCTAGATTACTAGCCATAAGACTCTCCAAAGTAACTTCATAGTTGTCTTTTACTAGAAATATCACCCGAAAATTGTTTTTGCCGTACTTCGTCATCATTTTGCGAACAAATTCTGGATATAGATGATAACCTTCAAGGATAAAATCAAGCTTTTCTTTTATCATTTCCTCTATCAGAACTTCCATTGCATGTTGAGCCACCAAACCTTGTACTAAATATGAGTCCAGTATCTCTGCTACGGAATATTTGGTATACATTTCATCATTAGTATTGTTTGTGGTTTCACGTAAAATATTCTTAGGGAATCTTCTGGGGTATTCTTCTTTTGAAACATATGGCCTTACGATACCCTCAAAAGTATCGCCAGAAAGCCAGCCAATGTTTAACTTTTTCGAAAGTCTCCTAGCCAAGGTTGTTTTACCACATCTGGGCGGACCGCCTATAATATATATCATTATTTCTCCTTATTTGCCGAGTTTTTCTTAAAAACGTCCGTAATTATTTCTTCTATATCCATCTCACTAACTTCTAAATCCAATACGTCAAAATCATTAATTAGATGCGATGTCACCTTTGCAACGTTGCCTCTAGGCACCTCAAGGGCGAGCTTGCCGTCTGCGCAATCAAGTACTTTTCCGTATTTCTCGACAGAGCTACAATCTATTTTTCCCGAACCTGCCAGTGCGACTTCGATTTTTTTGAATTTTACATATTTTTCCGTAAGTGAAAGTAGCGTTCCGTCAAAGACTATTTTCCCTAAATCAATAATAACAACTCTTTTACAAAGGCGCTCAATATCTTGCATATAATGAGAAGTAAGAATAATCGTCGTTTTGTGTTTTTTGTTATATTCGGCGAGAAATTCCCTGATGTTTCTCTGCGATGTAACATCAAGTCCAATGGTTGGTTCGTCTAAAAACAATATCTTGGGCGAATGCAAAAGTGCCGCAATTAGTTCACATTTCATTCTTTGACCAAGAGAAAGTCTTCTGGCTTGAACATGAATAATATCTGCTACATCAAGTAATTTAATTAACTCATCTAGTTTTTCCTTAAAATTATCATCATCAATACCATAAATTGCCTTAAACATTAAAAATGTTTCAATAGGAGGAAGATCAGGATTAATCTGATTTTTTTGGCCAAGTACTACGCCAATTTGCTTTAAATAATCCGCCTTTCTTTCAGAGGGAGTATATCCAAGTGATTCGATACTGCCTGACGAAGGGGTCAAAATTCCCGAAAGCATTTTTATTGTCGTTGTTTTTCCAGCGCCATTTGGTCCAATAAAACCGACGAACTCTCCTTCATTGATTTCAAAGTTAACATTTTTAACAGCGTACTTGGTTAATTTTTCTCGTTTGAACAAGCCCTTTATAGAACCGAGGAAACCTTCTTGCTTTTTGTAATAATTAAATTCTTTTGTTAAATCTTCTATTTTAATAATAGTCATCTCAACCTCCTGCAGATTTATATTTTGATAAACCAAATTTCCACAACCAACGTGAAAACAATAACATTACAATTGTTGTAATTAAATAATACAACACAAACCAATAATTTATTTTATTTAGAATAATTCCAGCAGGTACAAATGACGCAAACACAAGAGGTGTTACAAACATTAATACATACTTAATCATTCCCGTATAAATATCTGGAAACTTAGAAAATTGTTTTAGCGAGAAGATAATTTCATTAAGTTCCTCGGCCTTATCAATAAAAAAGACAATACATCCAAAAGACAAAGCAAATGAATAAAAAATTAGCGATGAGCAAAAAATAAAGAAAATGTAGCCCAAAATATTCCACAGGTTAATCACTACGTGGCTTTGAACAAGACCATAGATAAGAACACCGATCCCAAAAATTATCGAAGGTGATTCTGAGATAATCAAACCCCTCTGAACCGTGATCATAAACTGGCTATCAATTGGTTTGACTAGAACAGAGTCAAGCATTCCAGTTCGGACATATTTCTCTATGGCATTCGCACCAAGAACAATAAATGTCATAAATATTCCATCAATAATAACGTATGTACCAAAAAGAGCGACCATGTTTGGATAACTCCAATCACCGATACCGCCTGCGTTACCGATAACAGCCTTGTAAAAAAGTAAATTAAAGAAGATGAATAGCACTGCCTGAAAAACAACCATAAAGAAATCTGCCCTATATTCCATCTCTCTCATTAGTGACATTTTCATCGATAATAAAAATATTTTAAGATATCTCTTCATTTAATTTCCTACGGCCGAAAATCTTTTGGCCCCTTTCTTAAATATTAATCTTTCTAATATGATTAATACTATCAGCCAAGTAAATGCAACCAGGAAGCCTTGTGACATTTCTAAACCAGTTAACTTGCCTAAATATATTTCAATAGGAAAACTAATAAAATATCTAAATGGCAAAAGCTTGAGAAAGTTTGCAATTTTTTCACCAAATAAAGCAAGAGGTACCATGGCGCCCGAAAGATAAAAAACTAAGGAATCTTTGAAATATATAATAGTTTCTGATTTTTCAGTCCAAAAGGCGGTGTAGCCCATAATAAAAGTAAAATAACACGTCATAAAGAAGCTTAATATAAAAGATATTATTATAT
>Ga0194062_1000019_pt1 | contig 66736 bp, 71 predicted proteins | sample SepL2225m_MetaG_FD_155481 | JGI IMG/M metagenome (GOLD analysis project Ga0194062, IMG submission 155481) | Anoxic zone freshwater microbial communities from boreal shield lake in IISD Experimental Lakes Area, Ontario, Canada - Sep2016-L224-25m | ecosystem: Environmental > Aquatic > Freshwater >... | reverse complement strand
AGTCAGGTGCAAATTTTTATAAATTTCATTAATATAGTACATTCCCCTTTTTGAATCCGGCCAAGTAGCAACGATTGAGCCTAATGAAAATAATGGGTCCCCAAAACACATCACATCCAGATCAACCAGACCCATAACTTTCCCATTATAAATCATAATATTTTTTGAACTAATATCATGAGTAAAAAACTCAGAACTAACAGTGTCAAAATATTCTTCATAGCTGTGAATTATTTCAAAGGTCTTGGCGACCAAAATTTTATCTATATGGTGCTTTATCGATTCACTTTCTTCTATTTCTTTTAGCAAAGAGCGTATAAAGTCTTTCCAACTGCTATGTGACCCTACGGCTTGGTAGTCCACAATTCCAAAACATCCGTCGGTTGGTAATGTGACTAGCTTTGTAAAGACGTCTGAAACGAATTTCGCAACCTTTTTTAGCTCTAAAAAAGTCAGGGTGTTAAAGATCTTTTCTAGATCCTGACCATCAATTTTTGTTTGAATATGATATGGATATGGATGGCTTTCTAACGAATAGTCTTCTTTAAGAATAACTGGAACTGTTATACCAAGTGAATGAAATAACGGGATATACCTAGATGATCCAACTAATTGATTACTATTTTTTCCAATTCTAATAATAACTGCCTCTTGTTTATCGAAAATGACTTCAAAAACCTCGTTTCGAAGTCCTATCTTTTTTCTGCTAATACTTTTAGGTGTTTCTCCAAAGGTATCAAGCATAATCTCGATTATCATTTTTTCCATATTAGGAGCTATTTTAGCACATAAAAATAATAATATAATAGCCAAATAAAGAATATTTGATATAATCAGGGCATGAATAAAGATAGAATAATCATCCCACCAGAAAAAAGAGAAGTAGAAGGTCCCATGATCTTTTTAGCTGGACCAATCAAAGGCTCTGAAAGGTGGCAAGAAGTCGCCATGGAGTATATCCACGAAATCGACCCAAATATCTACCTAGCTTCCCCTAGAAGAGTTCTAGACAGACAAAAAGACTTTACCCAAGAAATGTATAATGAACAAGTTGACTGGGAAACTGAATATTTAAACAGATGTGCAAGAGAAGGTGCTATTATTTTCTGGCTTGCTAGCGAAAAAGAACATTATTGCGAAAGACCATTTGCTCAAACTACCAGATTCGAGCTCGCTGAATGGAAAGTAAAACATGAAAACACAGGAGCCAACTTGGTTATAGGCATTGAAGACGGTTTTACAAACCATCGGTATATAAAAAGAAGATTTTCCCAGGATTGTCCCGAAGTACCTTTTTTTACTGACTTAAAATCAACGTGTTTAAAGGCAGTTGAATTAGCTAAACAAAAATAACTATAAAAAAGGTTTAGGACCTAGCGCTAGCGCGCTAGGTCCATTCACCCATTCTCTTGATGCTGCAAGGCTACAACGGTGGAAGATCTTCCGGAAGGAAGATGTCGACAACCTGGAGTTGGACACTGCTTGTGCCTACCACGTATGTGGCTGTCTGACCTCTTCTTGAGCCGATTATGACTTTGCCGATAGGACTCTCCACAGTAACCGTGTCGTGGGCAAGACCAGAGACTACAACCCCATCAACCCAAAAGGTCTTCTCCCCCTTTTCGGGGAAAGACAGGGTGACATAGTGTCCGATGTCAACGACATCATTCCCATCTGGTTGATGCTCCTTTAGGGAATCGAGCAGCTGTTCGAGATGACCGATGCTATCTAGAGACTTCGTCTCTTCCTGCATCTCTGTCTTGAACTGCTCGTCATGCCAGCTGTCTTGGTCCCCCGCCGCGAGCGCTTTGCTCTCGCGTATGGCAACCAAGCGAACCTTCTCGGCCTCAAGTTGATTTCTAATTGTGTTGAGACCGTACTTGGATGCTTTGTTCATGAGCTTGCTCCTTCGATAACTCGTCGGCTCAGTAGCCGAAGCTGTTCCTCGAAATTAAGTACTCGAGGATTTTCCAGATAGTGCCAGTTGACTTCTTCGGGAGCCATCAAGCGGAAAAGCTTGAAGGCTTCCTGATAGCACAAGAGACGACGTTCTGCCTCTTCCAAGCTCCTTGGATCTCCATAGCCAAACTCTCCTCTTGCAAGGATATTGGCAAAGAGATCTTCGGCTTCCGAGTAGAGAAATACTTGATGCTTCGCGACTGTTCGATGAGTCAGCTTTCCGCTTTGAACCCACTCAAGTGTATCTGAGTGAGCCAACTCATCCGAGATATCCTTTGTAAAAGCTACATCCCGGATCTCCGATGAATCCAGGATTACACAGTAACCCTGCTCCAGCAACGGAATGACTCTGTCTCGGTAGTTGACGCTGAGAGTCTCAAGGAAGTAGGTATTCCGTACCCTACTGTCCTTCTTTACCTCTACGTCTTTGGCGAAGAGATCTCCGATACTCCGAGACGCCGATGACTCTGAGAACAGTGAAGGCTTGACTACTATCGTGGGGGCAATTGAAGCCATTTCGGCTGCCAAGTACCGAACGAAAATAGTCTTCCCTGACCCGTCAGGCCCATTGACGCTGTAAAGTCGTTCTGCAACCTCAAAGTCTTTCATTTCCGCCCCCTTTCAAGAGATGGATGGTTGTAAAGATGCACTGCCAAGAAGCAGCAATTTAAATAATATAAATACTGTCTATGTTACCAAACTATGTAGTTCTTAGCTTGATTTAGACTTGTACCCCTTTGAAAAAACTATATTTTCGCCAGAGATTCCAGTTTCTTTTTTGTAATCTTCAAATAAATCCCAATAAGTAACTGTGATTTTGTTGCTCAAATCAAGTCCAAGCTCTTCGGCAGTTTCGAATATTTCTGCTTCTTCGCCTTCAATTTCCACATACAAACCAAAAGGCATTTCATCAAAGGAAATTTTAGTATCATTATATTCCCAATTTGTTCGATATTTTTCCATGATAAATTCACGAGTATAGCCCAGGTTGTGGAAAATTTTTCTCATAATTTCAATGTCCGACACTTCTGTTTCTAGCTCGACTCTTTCAAAAACATTTTCATTTGTTTTTGTTTTCTTTTTCAACGTAACTACGTTCCCAAAACCAGAACGGACCCGAATAAATGTTTTATTTTTTTCTAAATCACAATCTTCAGTGTCAAACCGAATTGTCCTCTGAAAAGATTTACCAAGACACTTGGCATTTTTCCGTTTTAATATTTCACCTATCTCGGCAATATTTTCGACTTTTATTTTGATTTCTTTTTCGATATTTTTTTCCGGTTTTGTCATAAATCCTCCTACAAATTTTTATACATTTCTAAAAACCAATCATCCTCGACCAAATTTATATCTTTCGAACTAAAAAATTTATTAACAAACAAAACATACTCAGAATTTCGAATAGACAATTCACTTTTAGGGAAAAGTGCTAACCGAATAGGGTTACCGCCTTCCTTTTTTACTAAGTCTGCCATCATGGTAAGTGTTTTGCCAGTATAAGAATTATCTATGATCAAAACATTTTTCCCCTTTAAATTCTTCGCCATGTATTTACTAGTTTGAGAATAATGTTTGTCTGTATGTAGCTCCCAGAGCATAATTTTGCTAGTTTTATGAGCTACGACAAAACTAGAAATATATCTAAAACACCCATAAGGAATAAACAGATAAACATCTGCCTCTGGAACGCCCTTAAATAAATCCTCAAAAAAAACATTATTAAATGTATCTTTTTGAAAATTGTTTAATGGTGAAAACTGATCTTTAAGCGAAAAAAAGAAGTCTCTTATCGCCACTGGTTGATCGTAGATAGATACTCTTTTGGATTTAAACTTAAAATCTTTTCGTAAAATTTTATTTGCCTTTTCTACATAACAATTAAACAGATTATTTTGCTCAAATTCAAAAAACGAGTAATCTTTTAATAAACTGATTCTTTTATCTGACCCTGCCAATCTAACTTCTGTTTTTAATGAAGGCCCCTTTAGTAAAATAAAACTAAAATTACCAATATGATACTTCTTAAGAATAGTATGTAGATAATTTTCAAAATTATTGTCTTTTATAAGATCTCTAATAAATAGAAAGTATGCTAAATTCTCTTCTATTTTTGCATGGTAAATAACCTTATAAGGATCGCTAAGATCTACAAACCACTCCTCTGGGGCTCTTAATATAAAACCTTCTGGGTGTCTTTTAAAAGTCCATCCATCCTTCATCCTGACATATAGCTCCTCTACGCTATAAGTCATAAGGGATACTTCTTCTCTTTGATGACTATCATCAAAAATAACCAATTCCGCTAATTTTGTTTCTAATGCTTTCATTTTTACTCTTCAGATTCCATTAGTTCATGTAATATATTGGAGCGGCTGCTTAAGCTACAATATATACCGCTGTAGCCATACTTTTTATATATTTTCGCTAGTTCTTGAGAGAAATTCACTATTGTTTCCATGTCTGGAGATGTTCTATCTTCCCAAGGAGTTCCTTTTTTCGGTGAAAAAATACTATAATCCGCCACAATTCCTTTTTCTGCCAAATCTTCAATGCCTCTTAGTAGCTCATCGACCGGCTGTGCACCTAGAACAAAATTACTTCTGACATTGCCCCTGCCAAAAATTTTTACAGACATCTCCATACAGTTGATCGTATTTTCGTATCCCATAAGTGCAGATTTTCCAGGGCAAACTTCTCTAAATCTATCCCTACCGATAACCTCCAGGTTAAAAACCATATTATTAAATCCCCAATCATACTTAGCCTTACTTAGCCATTGTTCCTGATCTTCTCTTGGGGCAGCGATATTTAGATAACTATCAAATTGTTTAATTGGCCTAACCCTATTAACAACTTCCGCAATTTCTCCGGATATCTCCCAAATTTTCCTAGTATTGGGCAAATTACCGGACATTAACTGGAAGTGTTGATGGGGTGATATTATTTCTTCTTGAAGAATCTTTTTAAAGGTATATTCGATACCCTGGTAGTAATTGTCTTTTACCGAATTCCACCAATCATCGACATTTAGATTATAATCTGACAATGTATTCACGCTTGGCATTCCACTTATTATTCCTGGTCTTTTAGGATTTGTATCACAAAATTTACAGGCATTTCCTGTGTTCCAATGCCAACAACCCTCAAATTCCATAATAGCTATCCTGTCTAATCCTATTACTTGAACAAAATCCTTAAGAGACGGCTCTAAAGGATTAAGTTCTTTCGGCATCTTGTGAAACTGATATTTTCTCTTTTTGACTAATTCAATACTTATTGATACCTTCGTTATACCTTTTTCTAAGAGCACGATTTTACCATCCTCTATGCTTAATACCAGAGGTGAGTTTTTCCGGTAATTCAGCTTTACCAAAGATTTTTTTCCATTCTTTGAAATTATTATCTCTTCAGGTATAAAAAAAATGTCCCCGGAATTGTCGGTGACTTTTAGGCCCTTTACTTCAGGGTGCTTAATTCTATATTTTATTTTGTAGTCGTTAATATTTGGGAGGTTATTAAATATACTCTTTTCTGCTAGCTCGATACCGTAGTCTATTATCAGAGCCTTCCACTTTGCCAAATCAGGAATGTCTTTAAATCTTTCCACTTATTCCCCATCTATAAAATTACTATTGGCAAGAAATATACTCCTCTTTTTAGTTTTCTACAATAGTTTTATTTCTACGGCTCTATAAATCTATCATTCCGCTTTTGATAAAACTATGGATAGCAAGGACGACACCATCTTTAAGCCTCGGGTTGCTGGCAGCCACCCATATAGCAAAGTGATAAAGCTCATCGTTGCTGACATCAAGCCATTTCTCATTTATATATAGAAAAGTCAGTATAGTAGCTATCGCGATACGTTTATTTCCGTTCATAAAGGGATGATTTTTGATCATCAGGTAAAAAATAATAGAGACCTTGTCCAATAAACCTGGATATAACTCTTTCTTCGCATAAGTCTGAAAACCCGCGGATAAACAGCTTTCCAGTTTGCCAACATATCTAGTACCAAAATCTGGGATCGGCTCATTCCACGCCATCTGTTTCTCGGCGAGCTCATAAGCTAGATATTCCACCTCTGCGACGGTTATCGCCTTCATCACTCTTTGCCCAGCTTCTTTAATGCTGATGAATAATCTTTAAGTACCTTGCCTACCGCTTTATTGATCTTCCTCTTATCGTTTGCGGTAATAGTCCGAAATATGCCGCCAATATCCTTACGGTTAATAACATAGTTTCTTCCCACCTTTTGAGCTGGTATTTTACCACTTTTTATTTGATTAAATACTGCAATTCTACTAATACCAAGAATTTTTGCCGCCTGCGTAGTACTAATATAACTATTTGTCATGTTAACCTCTTTTTTTATGTTAACACTTGTTAACAATAGTTGTCAACGTTAACAAGGTTGTGCCTGGCCGGAGCTCTAGGACTGCTAGCTATCTAGTTTTTTAGTCGCTTTATCTATTGCAGCAAGTATAATTTCGTTTCTTTCTATGAGCTCCTTACGAAGTGAGGTGTACTCTTCGGCAACCATATCGCTTAAATTAGGGATCTTTTCGTCAAGATATTTGTCCGACTCATCTTGGTTGCCAGCGGTAATTAGCCCGTCATACTCAATCTTCTGTTGATCGGTTAATATTCCATCTACGCGAATAGCTATTCTATTCTGTATAGTTTCTGCAATCTGAGCCAGAACTTTATTTTGTTCTTCTTCTGGGAGATCAGCTAATTTTAAATCCTGTATTATCTCAATATTTGATGGCATAATTCCCTCCAATTTAGTTTATTTATTATCTATTACTTTCAGGGGTTGGTTCCTTTGGCTCATACTTCCAAGAAATCAATGCCGCTATTGCGCCCGGTGAACTCAATGTTCCAGCCCATCTTCTGAGGGAAGCTCTTCTTAATTTTTCATGCCCAAACTCAAACTCACGTAAAGTTTCTCGATATGGCTTCGTAATAAGCTCTTGTATTATAACATCGGATACCGCTTCGTTGCGTTTCAGCTGTCCTTCGATACTTTTCTGAATATCTTCGGCCATAGCAATCTGAAGTTGTTTAAAGAGCTCCTTTTCTCTAGCACCGGCTTTATCGATAGATTCACCCGTGCGCACTAGATGGGATTGGATTGCTGCGAAGCGTTTATTTATCTGAGGCGAAGTCAACTTTTCTAGCTCATCTTCAGGTATATCCCTTATAGATCCTTTTTCTTTTACGCCAAATATTTTTCCTAGACGAGATTGACCTAAGCGAGATTCAGCTATGCGAGATTTGATCTCCGCAAAGCGTTTCTGGGCGATATCTCTTTTGCTATACCCAATTCCAATGCCTTCAAAAGCACCCTCCATAGAAGCAGACTGCAAAGCGACATTTGAAGTTAAGAGTACTGGGAGCGCCCAAAAAAGTGCTGGATTGGAAAGAGCAGCGGCGGTCAGACCAGCATTACCTACTACTAAAGCACCACTAATTGCCATTCTCAAAAACGGATGTCTTCTAACAAAATTTACTATTTTGTTGCCTGCGCCCTCATTGCACAATTCGCTTTCAGTATTCGATAGATTATAAACTTCCTCAACTAGAACTTGTGACAAAGTATGTGATATTTCTCTAATCTTCTCAGCTCTCTGTTGTCCTGTTAAGCTCTGGAGCTCATTTTGGGCAACATCTCCAATATTTCTTTGCAAGAAATTAGTAAACACCTCTAGATAATTTGCTCTTAGCTCACGTGTATTCTCTGCACTGGTTCTTCCTCGCCATTTTTGCCTCGTTATCAAAGCTTTTAGGTATGCTTCTTTTGCATCTTTAACCTCCTGGAAATCTGGTAATTCCGTAAGCCCAAGTTGTTCTAAAACGCTTATTTCTTCACCAACGCCATCTGTTTCTCCATCAAGAAGTTCCTCAACCCGTTGGTCTTGATTCATGTTTGACTCAAGTGGTTCCACAGAATGTTGCTCAGTTTCTGCGTTACCGTCAGGTTGTTCCAAATCTCTTATTTCTTCGCCAACAACGTCTGCGTCTCCATCAAGAAGTTCCCCTGCTTGTTGATCTTGACTTATGGGTGCCTCAAGAGGATCTGCAGAATTTTGCTCGGTTTCTACGCCACCATCAACCGGAGTCGGATTAGGCTCACCCATATCAATACCGCCAACTCGTAACTTTTCTTTGGCACGGCTAATCTCTTCTGGTGTATAGTTTGCTGAAATTAACTTTGCCTCAAGACTTTCCATCTGAATAGACGCATTATCACTAAAGTAATTCTCAATATTACTGTCCACTATTTCATCGCGATTATAGCCAATGCTGTAGAGTTTCTTATATAGCTCCTGAATATCTTCTTTGTCTAAATTGTCTTCCAAAAATTTATGTATTTTATCTAAAGTAAACTTTTCGGATTGTCCTTCCAATTTTTGAACATTCTCACCATTATTTAGTGCCTTTTCGTCAGCCGGTTCGTTATTTTTACCTTCTAGCGCTGCCAGGGCAGCTTCAGCCTCTTGGAGTGCCTTGCCTTGCTCGTCATATTTACCTTCAATTATTGCCAAAGCAGTTTCAACTTCTAAAAGTGCTTTGCCTTGTTCTGCAACAATGGCTTTTAGCTCATCTTGTGCCTTGGATATTTCTTCTAATTTCTCTTCTCCGCTCTTGGCTTCAGCTTCTAGTTTAGTTTCTCTTGCTTCAGATTTCCACTCTTCAAGCTTCAGCATAAGCCCTTCCATATCATTGTTATTATCAATTGCGCGCTTATTGTCTTCGGTTGACATCTTTTCACTTATTTTTTCATAAAAAGCTTGCGCGTGTACGGCAATCGATTCTTTTGCTGAATTATGTTCGGTTTCAAGGGGGTTTCCAGCCACACCGACAGACTTTCCAGATCTGGCTGATTGAATCAACTTACTCAAAGAAACTGTTGCTGACTCTAAACGATCTTTGGAAAACTCTGACTCATTTAAACCATCACTTAGATAATTAACTAAATACTGAAGGTTTTCTTTATCTTTAACTGTTTCGCCTTCAGCAACATACATCTCAAAAGTATTGGCAATAGCCTTATATTCAGCCTGTTTTACGGCTTGTAATACAACTTCTTTCGCTTCCTCGGCTTTAGCGGCCGCAAGAAAATCCAAAACCGTCTTGAGATCAACATCATCTGCTTCTAGAGTACCCAATGTTCTCTTCTCTTGAAGTTTGGTAGCAGCCTCCTTGACCGCTTCCCCCCCTTTGTGCTTATCTACAGCAGCATCAAACGTAGTAAATGTTTCACCGTCTTTATTTTCTGCAAAAGGAACAACCGTCTCTAGAGATGAACCTCCTCTCTTGATAGTTGTCTTTACTTCTGGAGAGATAAAATCGTCTTGACGATCCATCCTACCGTCCTGAGCCCCCTCAAGAGAAGCTCGGGCCGCTTTGATTAATTCCTCGTCTCCTGTTTTGAGCGCTGTTTCTAGAGCAGAATTTATTGTATCGACTTCCCACTCCGCCTTTTTCCCCTTGTTAGTTTCTTTGGTAGATTCACCGGTTTCAACTTTATCAGGACTCATAGACCCTCCCACATACTAAATATTATAGCTTCTTTAAGAAAAAATTGCATACCCTTATTGGTATATTTTCTCTATATAATCTAAGTAGGTAGAATATATCACGTGTCTACGCAATGATAGTTTTGGTGTTAACTCTCCACTTTCTATAGTAAATGGCTTTTTTATTAGGATAAATTTTTGGATTTTTTCATATGAAGCAAGATGATTTGTTAGTCTCATTAATTCATTAGCCAGCAACTCATTTACTCGAGGGTTTGTTATCAATTTAGCAGTGCCTTCGCTACCAAATATTTCCTTTAAGGCCTCAAAGTTAGGAACTATAATAGCCCCAATATGTTTTCTTCCTTCCCCAAATACATAGGACTGATCAATAAATATACTTTCGCTTAAACGCTCTTCTATAATTCCGGGTGCGACTTTTTTGCCAGTAGAAAGAACTATCAAGTCTTTCTTTCGCCCAGTAATAATTAAAAATCCATGACGATCAAAATTCCCTAGATCCCCAGTATAAAACCAACCATCCTTAAAAACATCCTTATTATCGGTTTTCCTAACGTATCCTGGCGAGACATTGGGTCCTTTGACACAGATTTCACCACCTTCGCGTATTTCTACCTCTAAGCCTTCAAGGACTGGACCAACGGTTCCAAACTTATAATCCTCTAAACGGTTAGTTGAAATAACCGGGGCAGTCTCAGTCAGGCCATATCCTTCTAATATGGGTAACCCAATAGTATCAAAAAAGTCAGCTATCTTGGGTGACAAAGCCGCTCCGCCTGAGACAAAAAACCTTACTTCTCCACCAAAGTTATCTCTAATTTTTGAAAAAAGAAGCTTATCAAAAAATGAGATTAATACCTTACTTCTACCAGCTTTTTTTACCCTGAATGCATAGTGAAATAGATTTTTTACGAAAAAATTATTATTTATTTTTACTATTACTTTTTCATATATCTTTTCGAATAATCTAGGAACTGCGATCACGATATTGGGTTTTCTCGCCCTTAATTCCTCAGAAACTTTCGCGAGATCAATAGAATATCCGACGCTCGAACCAGAATAAATAGCAACATAATATCCAACCGTTCTTTCTAGAACATGAGACAATGGCAATATTGAGAAGAATTTATCTGTAGGGCGTACATCTACCCATTTCATTAACGCCAAAGTGTCAAATACAAAATTTCTATGAGTTAACTTAACGCCCTTCATATGACCAGTTGTGCCCGAAGTATAAATAATACTACACACTTGATCTGGACTAATAGACAAACCATTTTCAACAATCTGCTTACTCTTCAGTTCACTAGGGGCCTGCTTCCTTATAAAGGATTTAAAATAATTTAATTTATTAAAGCCATTTTCTCCTATATCTTCAAAAGAAAATAAATAATCAATCTTACTTATCTGTTCTGATATATCGAGTAGTTTTGTTTCAATATTAATATTTGAAAAAAATATTGCCTTTGGCTTTATTTCATCTAGGATATGAGCTAACTGTGAAGCTGAAAGGACACTATGTATTGGGACGTTAATTACCCCCAACATATTAAAGGCAATGTCACAGATAGGCCACTCGGGTCGGTTTTCAGAAAAAATAACAGCAGCATCGCCACTTTTGAAGCCGAGGTTTTCTAGGCCGCATGCAAGGCTTATTGCTTCTTGAGATAATTCTCTATAACTTAAACTTTCGTAATGATGACCCTTGAGAAAACACAAAGCCTCATTATCTGGAAAATTCTGAACGCTTTCCCAGAACAATTCGTTAAGATTCCGCGGGGATCTAATCTTTTTGGTTTTTATCGCCATTTCTATCCTAATCCTTTGACTATTATCTTAACACCCTAGCCATTATCTTAAAACCTCTAAAAAGTCCAGCTATATCTATCTGACGATAAGAGATATCCCCTGATGGATAATGAGAGACCTTCTGTGGGAGTTCCTGGATTCATTCTGATTCTAGGAATTTCGTACAGATTCGAACTGTCAGCATATGGCCTAGTTGTTACTGCGGCCTTATAACCCGCTGCCTTAGCCTCAGCTTCTGCCAAAGCATTATATTTGCCACTGGGATAGCATAAGAATTCTACTTTCTTGCCAGTTATTCCTTCTAACACGGATTTACTTCCACTTAATTGGGTGGCCAGCGTTTCCTTATCTGCAACAGACATATCAACATGATTAATAGTATGAGATCCAAACTCCATCCCATAATCTGACATTTCTTTTATCATATCTTTTGTCAAAAAAGCTTCTGAAGCGCCTATTGCACCTGTAAAAACAAAAAAATCTCCTTTTTGCCCATTTTCTTTTAATTTTTTGTAAGCCACTTCATAGTTATCTCGATAGCCGTCATCAAAAGTAAGTATTATTGATTTATCTTCTACTTTTCCAGTAAAAAGGTCCGAAAAAGTAATAGTATGAAAACCTTTTTCTTTAAGCCAATCTAGCTGTTCTGAAAAAAGTGCTGGACTAGTACTAAGGCCTGCCTCTATTTTATTATCGCCCGTATATTCCCTGATATGATGATACATCAAAATAGGAACAAGCTTATTATTAATAGCTAAATAATTTCTTTGTTCTCCTTTGGGCATGGGTGGTATCTTGGGCTGATCTCGCTCTCCAGCTTGCATTATTCTCTCAGCAAACTTTCTATCTACAATGGTTTTTTTGACCTGATTTTGACCAAAACCGAATATAGCCAACATCATAACTCCGAAAATAATCAAAACACTAGGGACTATATAGTAGCGATTTTTATTAATATATATAAAGGCGTTGTGTAAAATTTTTACCATAAAGATAATTTGCCCCTTATCAGCGATGTATTCAAGTATAGATTATTACTTTAAATAAAAAAAGACCCCAGTCGGTCTTCTTAATTGCAATATTGAGGTTGGCGGAAGCGCGCAACATACCGAGCGGACTCGGTATGTTGCGGCTTCCGCCGAGCTATGCACCTACATCGGGGCCCTGTTGATCAAACAGAGCAGGAGGTGGTCCGGTATCAGACTGTGCGGATACAAACCGCATGTCATCAAGCCTTTCCAACAAATCCATGCCGACGGTTTTTAGGCGCCTGTGGCAGGTACGTAGCTCAACGAGCTCTGGGGCAGACACAAGGTGGGATTTCGCACCGCTACTTTCACGATTCCTTCCGATACGAATACCGGAAATGTGTAGGTAGACGGAATTGAATTCCCTGTCTGTTTCTTGGCCCCGTGGCTCGCTATCTTAACAGTACTTCCGCTTTTGGCGGTGCCTCCTCGCTAGTGCGAGGAAATGATGAGTTTTCAGTGACTGTCATAGTCACAGTTCTCTCATCCTTTAGAAGGCATTTTTCCGCGGTGAGCGAAAATACTGATCGGATTTTCATGTGTAGGTACAACAATAGAAAAGATTGTACCTCGTTTTTGCATTTTTGTCAACACTTTTTGCTTAGTTGACTATTGGCAGTAGTGGTATAAAATATAAATAGGAGATATCTAGTGGCTATAAAGATATTACTAGCAGAAGATGATATTCAACTTGTAGATATGTATAGTCGCAAGTTTGCCCTTGATGGTTTCGAGGTTCAGCTGGGTGAAGATGGGCAAAAAGCCATCGATATTCTTGAAAGCAATTTTGTTCCTGATGTAGTTTTGTTAGATATAATGATGCCTATGGTTGATGGGCTTCAAGTACTTAAATACATCAAGGAACAAAAAGAGCTTAAAGATGTTATTGTCATCATGCTAACAAATCTGTCAGATGAAAAAACCGCAGAAAAAATATATGAGCTAGGAGCGACTGAATATCTAATCAAGGCCGAACTAACTCCACTAGATGTTTCAAATAAAGTAAAAGAACTTATTAAATATTATAAAAAGAAATAAAAATGCCCCCACCTAGGGGGCATTAAATTAACATATTAAATTTTCCCGTTATCTATAGATATTTATCTATTAAAGCGCTTAATTCTTCTTTTGTTAAAGCACCAGTACTAGTATCTACTTTTTTCCCATCTTTATATATCCAAACAGTAGGATAACTTTCTAGTCCGTTATTAACTGCAAAATCGAAATTTTCTTTGTCTAAAGGATCTTGATTATTAGCACTTAATTTACCGATTTTAGCTTTTCCTTTATAAATGTTAGAAACTTCGGTCATGACTGGAGCCATTTTTTGGCAATGAGGACACCATGCTGCGTAGGCATCAACAACCACAACACCCTTGGCGTCTTCTACCTCGGTTTTAAAGTTAGCCGCGGTAAATTTTACCTCATTGGGGCCTATATCATTAACTTCTGCTGATAAATCTGGGGTTGGCTCAACTGTCCCTGTTTGTGTTGTACCGCCTGTCTTGGTAGTTGGTGTAGCAAATTTATTGTTCCATCCTAGATATCCGATTATGCCGAATATAAGTAATGCCAAAACTATTAACGCGATAGTTGTTGGATTTGTTTCTTTGTCACTAGGAGCAGTCACTGGAACAGTTACTTCTGTCTTAGGTTCTTTTTTCGATACTTTTTTCGTTTTTGTTGGCATTATATGTTTCCTTTCGTTTTATAAATTATAGCAAATATTATTATAAAATAGAAGATTGAAAAAATACAGATTTTAAGCTATAATCTAGTGGCTATTTTATAAAAATAGATATTTACATTATGCTATATTCACAGGGGTCCCCAAAAAAACCGTACGAAGTAATGTATCTTGGGGCAAAGAAAGCATCACAAACGTGCAAAGCTAACAAGTGTACTTGATTATGTGGCGCACCTGCGAATGTTGGCGCGCGCCCGTAGCTCAGGGGATAGAGCAGTAGCCTTCTAAGCTATTGGCCGTTGGTTCGAATCCAACCGGGCGCACCATTATCAACAACATTGAAATTAATAGCTAAATCGAGTATAATTTCAAAGTTATTTGCGGGCCTGTAGCTCAGTTGGTAGAGCAATTGCCTCTTAAGCAACTGGTCGCGCGTTCGAGTCGCGCCGGGCCCACCAAAATTTATCAGGTTTTAACAAAAATAAGATAGTTCTCGATCTCACTCGAACAATAAAGTTGAGACGAGAAGTTTATCTCGAGAGAAGTCGCGCCGGTCCCACCAAAATTATTTAATCCCCGCTTCAGCGGGGATGTTTACTAGAAAGTACAATAACTTAAATGGCTAATAAGAATATTCAAATAGGTTTTGCCTTAGGACGAGATACCGCACTTAGTGTTGCTGAGATATTTGCATACCTCCAAAGGGTTGGCGTGGAAATTATTTTGCAATTTCTGGTTGGCGACATTTTACTACTAGAGATAGCTGAAGACAAATTACCTCTACTATCAATAAACAGCTTGGGCGGAAGTATAAAAATGTTTATCGTTCTCGGGAGTTATCTTTCGAGCGATGAAATTGTAGAAAAGCTGCTTACGGAAATAAATTATGAATCTGAGAAAAGAGTTAATTTTGGTGTCTCTGGATATGGAAATGTGAACAAAAATTTTGTTCTTAAGATTGGTTATGACATAAAAAACCGCTTACAAGACAGCAACTATGCTGCACGCTTCGTTACGGGGAAGACCATCGATCTATCTAGTGTAATTGTAACTGAAAATAAACTTATTGAAAGAGGCTTTGAAGCCATAATTGCTAAAAATGATAATGGCTATCTCCTTGGTAAAACTATCGAAGTACAAGACTACAAAGCTTATTCAAAAAGAGATTTTGGTAGGCCAAAACGTGATGGTCGTAACGGGATGTTACCACCGAAATTAGCACAAATAATGATCAATCTGGCTTCGGTTTCTTTAGCAAGCTCTTTATATGATCCTTTTTGCGGCAGTGGGACTATATTACAAGAAGCACTTTTTCTTGGTTATCGTGATATTTTTGCGAGCGACATCGAAAAGAAAAACATCGACGACACAAAAGAAAACCTAGAATGGCTTTATACACGATTCGGGATGCCAAAAGTACCTGAAGAAAAAATTTTTGTTTCAGATGCCCTAGAACCAACAAAAATGATAAGCACAAAAGCCATTGTGGGCGAAGGATACCTCGGTGAACCAATAAAGCGACGTCGCGATAAAGCCCTTTCGGATGCTTCAAAGCTTAGTCAATTCTACATAAAGATTTTTGAATCTCTTAAAAAACAAATGCCCGAAGACGGAACTATCGTTTTGGCGATTCCATTTTTTATTGTTGATAAAGAGTATTTTTATCTCACTATTATTGAGGAAATCGAAAGTCTTGGCCTAGAACTTATCGACTATATACCAGAAGGACTTGGAGTTCGTCGCTTTGGTAGGGGCAATCTCACCTATTCAAGAGCAGACCAATTTGTGGGCAGAGAAATACTTGTAGTTAAAACGAGTAAATAAAGCTATCTAAACATAGTGATATTAGTATTTTCTTTACTTAATTCTTTTACCATATACCGCCAATCGGTATTGGCTCGTCCCTACTGGCCAGCAAGTCAACAAAACGATATTCTCTTCTCCTTTAACGTATTTAACAGCTTCTAGTTCGGCCGTTATTACCTCTTTCTTAAAGACTTTATAGCTATATAAAACATTATTTTGATGTATTATTATTTTATCTTCATTCTCGAGATTGTTTATTTTCGCGAATATATGCGAATAGTAATCCCAGTCGTAGTAAGAGCTATGGGCTGTGAACATAGTATTTCCAATATTACCTGGATTAACCGTCCCCGGTAGATGAACGACGCCATTTTTTAACATACTGTCTACTTTTTCCATGGAATCCGTTTCGAGTATATTACCAAAAATATTCAATTTAGGAACTTCAAGGTAATAGTTTGTTAATAATATATTGTTTGTGGTCCCCGTTAACTGATTGTTCCCCACCACAGAGACTGGCTCTGCAACCTGGACAGGAGCTGGCGTTAAGACGGGTGTCTCTGCCACTGTTTTTTCAATTGATACGATAGACTTCTTGGGCTTAGTAACAACCTTATCCTTGATCTTGTCGGGAATGCGATATAAGCTACCGAGAGCTATAATCAAACAAGAAGTAGCTACTAATATAGCTAATTTAATTATAGTCTTCTTGCTTATTTTACCCATTACTAAGAGTTTATTTCTGCGATGATAAACAATGTTTCTAATAGGTTTATTTGAAGTGACTTCTTTGGTTATGGATTTCCGACCTTGTGGTCGGATGCTATCGAAATCCAAATTATTCCTCTTTTACAATTTACTGTGCCGTTTGTTAAATATTTTTTACTTTTAGTAAAGCGGTCTTGTGTTAATAAATTTTAACGTTAATTTAACACAAAGTAAACTTGTTGTCTTTATTTTTCCAGAAATATATTATATAGATCGAGGTTTGGTAATTGAGCTCCGAGATAATTATTTATTCGTATCTTAGTGCGTCAATCGGATTTAATAATGCCGCTTTAGCCGCAGGGTAAATTCCAAAAACAAGACCCACTGCGCTAGACACTCCAACTGCAAGGAATATCGCTTCAAGCGTAACTATTGGCGTAAAATCCATAAATCTCGCAGCAACTAGACCAATTAAATACCCGAGTCCGATTCCTAGAATGCCACCCGCGAGGGTAAGAACGACGGCTTCTACAATAAATTGCAGTAAAATATCTGATGTTTTCGCACCTACCGCTTTGCGCAAACCTATTTCTCTTGTTCTTTCAGTCACTGAAACCAACATGATATTCATGATACCGATACCTCCAACCACCAAAGAGATAGCCGCTATACCAGCAAGTAGCGACGTTATTATACCAGTAATACTACTAATTGTAGTAAGTAAGTCTTTTGAACTCATAATAGAGAAGTCCGCTAGTTTTTTATCCGTAATTCCGTGGTTTTTTAGTAAAATCGCTTCTGTATCTGCTTTTGCTTTATCAACGGAATTTTCATCTATGGCTTGTGCCAACATAGTATTAAATGCGCTCGTGCCGAATGTTGTCATCGCAGAAGTATAAGGAACATAACCGTTTAAATTTGGATTTAAAAAGCTACTTTCAGTGGCCTTTTTTAGTACACCAACCACGGTATAAGTATCAGTACCGATCGTCACAGACTGGTCTAAAGGGTTTATATCAGGGAAAACCTCGGCAGCAAGAGTGCTCCCAAGAACTAGTACTTTTGCCTTGTTATCGAGGTCTGCGTTACTTATCGAATGTCCTGATTTAATAGGCAAATTGTGAATGTTAAAGTAATCAACATTTGTACCGATTATTGTATTTCTTTGCTCTACGCCCTTAACAGTAAATATTGCCGTGCCATTCACGGCGCCTGTAGCAGCCTTAACTTTGGGATTTTTGGTCTTATCACTAAGAGAAGTTAAATCAGCAGGTGAAAGCGTAGAGGCAGATCCAAAGCCACCGCCTGCTGAAGCTGGGCCCTTTGGTGCAGAGGTTTGTGATGTAGAACCGCTACTACTGGGGCCGAAATTACTTGCCCCTGGCATTATCGTAAGACTTGTTGCGCCCAGTTTACTAATCTGGCTATCGATACTTGACTGTACTCCGTTTCCCAGAGAGATAAGAGCAATCACCGAACCAATGCCAATAATGATCCCCAGAACCGTAAGAAAACTTCTTCCTTTATTCGCAAAAATAGCTTTAAGGGATTGTTTTAAAATCATCCAATATTTCATCTTATTTATCCTTTCCAGAGACAACCCGGCCATCACGAAGATGGATGATTCTTGATGCAAATTTAGCGATATCGGGTTCATGGGTTATGAGCACAATTGTTGCGCCTTTTTTATTAATATCCTTGAGTAAAGTCATAATTTCAATAGATGTTTTCGTATCAAGGTTGCCGGTAGGTTCATCTGCCAGAATAATAGAAGGCTCCATCACTAATGCCCTAGCAATTGCTACTCGCTGTACCTGGCCTCCGGACAATTGATTGCTTTTGTTGTTGGCTCTTTTTTCGAGACCAACTTCCATAATAAGCTTTTTTGCCTTTGCTTCAGGATTTTTTACTTTGCCATAAATAGTCGGCAAAAGTACATTATCAGTAACGCTAGTTCTGGGCAAAAGATTGAATTGCTGGAAAACAAAGCCGATTTCCTGATTGCGGATTATCGCCTGGGTTTTTCGAGACAGCTTACTGACATCTTCCTCGTTTAGACAATAGCTACCACTAGAAGCAGTGTCAAGAAGCCCAATGATATGCATTAGACTAGATTTTCCAGAACCTGAAGGTCCCATAATCGCTACAAATTCCCCTTTATTAATATCTAAAGACACTTTATTTAATGCGTAGGTGTCTTCATCACCGGTTTTGTATATCTTCGAGATATCCTTAAGACTCATGATCGCTGTCATTTATTCTCCTTCATTTATTCCGTCATCGGTGCTGTGAATTGACTATTATATAGTTTAGCATAAAATCCTTGCTTCTCGAGAAGTTCGTCGTGTTTACCCTGTTCGACAATATTACCTTCGTCCATGACTAGAATAAGATCTGCACCACGAATTGTTGAGAGCCGGTGAGCTATTACAAAGCTAGTTCGCCCCTCCATCAGCTTTTCCATAGCCTTTTGTATCAAAACTTCGGTCCGAGTATCGACTGAGCTTGTTGCCTCATCCAAGATAAGCATCGGCGGATCCGCAAGCATCGCTCTCGCTATCGTCATAAGCTGTTTTTCCCCTTGTGAGATATTATCTGCCTCTTCGCTGAGCTCCATATCATAACCATTTGGTAAAGAATGAACAAAATGGTCTACATGAGCGGCTTTAGCGGCCTCTATTATCTTCTTTTCACTGGCACGTATATTCCCATAAGCTATATTTTCCTTGATAGTACCATGGAAAAGCCAAGTGTCCTGCAATACCATTCCGAACATTCTTCTAAGATCTGCACGCTTCATATCACGAATATCTACACCGTCTACTTTAATTGAACCTTTATCGACATCATAAAATCTCATAAGTAAGTTTACCATTGTGGTCTTACCTGCTCCAGTGGGACCGACAATGGCGATTCTTTGTCCTGAATGTACTTTTGCATTGAAATTCTTGATAATTTTTTTATCTGGGCTATACCCAAACACTACATCATTAAAGTCGACATTTCCTTTCACGTTAAGCATCTTTATCGGTCTACTAGTCTCTGCTAGTTCATCAGATTCGCCAAGAAATTCAAAAACTCTCTCGGCGGCCGCGGCAGTAGATTGTAACACATTGGCGATATTTGCGGTCTGCAGTATCGGTTGGTTAAATTGGTTTACATACTGTATAAACGCCTGAATATCACCAATGTTGATAGAACCCTTGATGGCCAACCAGCCTCCATAAACAGCAACCCCTACAAATCCGAGGTTGCCAAAAAAGTTCATTAGCGGCATCATCAAACCGGATAAAAACTGTGATTTCCAAGCACTGTCATAAAGCTTTTTGTTGATTCTTCTAAAAATATCAACAGATTGTTTTTCGCCATTAAACACTTTGACAATTTTGTGGCCCGCATACATCTCTTCGACATGACCGTTTATTTCTCCGAGTGATGCCTGTTGAGTTTTAAAATATTTTTGTGATTTACTTACTATTAAACCAATAGTGATAAAGCTAAGCGGTATCGTGACAAGAGCGACCAAGGTAAGCTGCCAACTAATAGAAAGCATCATTATCAGGATACCAATAATCATCGTGATAGAAGTAATTATTTGTGTCATGCTCTGGTTCAGGGTTTGTCCAATAGTGTCGACATCATTTGTTACTCGACTTAGTACGTCGCCAAAAGACTTGGTATCAAAATACCGGAGTGGCATTCTATTTATTTTATCTGAAATGTCTTTTCGAAATTGATAAGTTATTTTCTGAGTAATATTTGTCATTATCCAACCCTGAATAAAACTGAAAAGTGCACTCAAAAGATACAAACAAATAAGAAATGTGGCAATATCAGCAATTTTTTTGAAATTGATTTCTGGCCGCTTTGTCAGATTAAGCCCTTTTATTCTGCCTAACATATCGGCTGGAATCTTTGTTGTCATCGACTGCGGTGCTTTTTTGAGCAGATCTGTGCCCGTTGTCCCTGCAGGTATCTTCGTTCCTTTTGGTAACTGACCGACTAGTGAATCATATGCTTTCATATCAACATAGTCATTAACAACTTGTGTCGTCATATTACCAAGAATTTTTGGACTCATAATGGCAAACACCGTACTAGCGATTGCAAAAATAATAACAATAATAGTTGCTATCCAATAAGGCTTCATATAACCCAGGAGATTCTTCATCGTAGTTTTAAAGTTTTTCGCTTTCTCGCCCGGCATCATTCCCCCGCCCATCGGGCCACCGCGACCAGCAATCGGCCTTGGCGTAGATTCTATTTTTTTCTTTTCTTCACTCATGCCGTTTCTCCAGTAACCAAAAGCTGATTTTGAGACTCATCAGACAGTTCATCGGCCGATAATTGAGAAGATGCAATTTCTCGATATACAGGATTCGTCGCCAACAGTTCTGTGTGCTTACCGATGCCAACTATTTTTCCTTCATCTAGAACAATTATTTTATCTGCATTTAGGATAGTACTAACTCGTTGAGCTACTATCAACACTGTCACATCTTTTGTGGCTGCAGCCAGAGCCGCTCTCAGAGCCGCATCGGTCCTGAAATCAAGAGCAGAAAAACTATCATCAAAGATATATATTTCCGGTTTTTTTAATATCGCTCTCGCAATAGAAAGGCGTTGTTTTTGTCCACCCGACACATTCGTTCCCCCTTGAGAAATATTAGTATTATATTTTTTGGGCATTTCCGCAACAAAATCAGTGGCTTGAGCGATTTCTATTGCCTTCTTCATTTCGTTTTCCGAAGCTTTGGGAGCGCCATATTTTATATTAGACTTAAGTGAACCTGAAAACAAAACACCTTTTTGTGGTACATAACCAATTTTACTACAAAGGTCTTCCTGGCTAACTTCTCGAACATCTAGCCCATCTATCAATATCTGCCCCTTAGAAGTGTCATAAAACCGTGGAATCAGATTAATAAGAGTTGATTTGCCGCTGCCTGTACTTCCGATAAATGCTGTTGTTTGGCCAGAATGAGCCTCAAATGATACATTTTGTAAAACCGGAGTATCGGCACCAGGATAGCAAAAGGTAACATCTCGAAATTCAATAATTCCTTTTTCACTTATAGCAAATTTCTTCGGGTTTTCAGGATCCTTAATTGCTGGTTCAGTATCAATAACTTCTGCTACACGACCCGCCGAGACAGACGCTCTCGGAACCCCTATAAAGATGAATGAAAGCATCAAGAACGACATAATAACCTGCATCGCATATTGCATAAAGGCGATCATATCACCAATAGCCAAGCTTCCGGTACCAATAAGGTGGGCTCCAAACCAAACGATGGCGATTGCAGTCATATTGAAAATCAGCATCATCATCGGTTGCATTACAACCATTAGCCTATTAACAAAAAGATTCACATTCGTTAGATCACGATTTGCTTTCTCAAATTTTTTCTCTTCATAGCTTTCTGCATTAAAAGCTCGAATAACCCTAAGGCCAGTTAAGTTCTCCCTAGTAACCAAGTTGAGCTTATCTACTAACTTTTGTAACATCTTGAATTTTGGTAATGCGATAGTAAATATCAACATTATCATGCCAGCCAAAACAGTAACTGCAAGAGCGAGGATCCAAGACATCGAAGGAGCCATATTATAAGCCTTCACTACTGCGCCAACTGCCATAATGGGTGCCGCTAAAACCATTCTTAATATCATCAAAAAAACCATTTGTATTTGCTGAATGTCATTTGTAGAACGTGTAATAAGTGATGCGGTGGAAAATTTGTCAAACTCGCGCATTGAAAAGCTTTCCACCTTAGTAAAAACTTTTTCGCGCAAATCTCTTGAAAATCCAGTAGCAACTTTCGCTGACAGATAACCTACACCAACGGTACAAACGGCACCCAGCAACGCTACTACCAACATCCAAAAACCCGTATTCCAGATAATACTATTATTTTGAGCCACGATGCCATCGTTGATAATTTGCGCCATATAATCTGGAAGCTGCAAACTGGTCATAACCTGTATATATGTCAAAATCAGAACCCCTATAAGGCCGATAACATATGGCTTTAGATATTTAGCTAATTTGAGCAATTAAATACTCTCAATAATTTTATTTATTTGCTTCTGTTTCTTTGCCATCTCAAGTGAAATTTTTTCAAAAGCAGAAACCTTCATCAGCATAATTCCTTTTTCGTCAATTCCCATAACAAGAAGTTTCTCCCCTTTTTCTAAGCCTAAAACGTTTCTTGCCTCGACGGGTATAACCACTTGCCCCTTATCACTAACGATTGTACTGCCATAGAATTCCGGTTGTGGATAGTTCATCATCACCTCTTACTTTTCTTACTTTTAGTAATTATATTACAAATATATTTATTGGTCAATAAATAAAGCCCCTTGCAGGGCTATTTTTATTTATGGTCGGGGTGAAAGGACTCGAACCTTCGACCTCGCGGTCCCAAACCGCGCGCACTACCAACTGTGCTACACCCCGGCTAACCAAGATATTATAGTCTTTTTGTGCTCATATTTCAAGGAAGAACTAATTTCTTCTTAATACCTCAAACTTATTAAAGGATTTTTCTAAATGGTAATGGCCGCTAAAGTACTTAACTATAGGTTTATTTTGATAATACAAACTAGATTTGTCTTTATAAACCACTACATATTTTGGCTTTGATTTCTCAGCATCTGAGATAAACAAATCATTAAGATGAAACCCATAATTGCCTCGGTAGTCTAGCAGCAAAACGCTTGCGGAGATAAACCTTGATCCAGAATCTCTATCAGAAAGTCGGTAAAAAGTACCACCATAATCATTGGCAAAAACAGTATCATTCGTGTCAGTATTTTTATTTACGTATTGTGCGATGTTTTTATATTCAATAGCTTCAGAATTTGTATTTTCAGAGCTCAGTGCCGGTAATTGTCTCATACTTATAATCGATAAAAGAATAATCCCTGCAAAAAACATACAAAGAAACCATGTATATATAAATTTACCTACAACCCTATAGCTATTATGGTCAGAGAATATAGAATATATGGCCGTGATCGTATAAATAGGCATTGCGATTAAAAAATAATAAAGATAAGGCAAACCTACTGAAAAGAAAGCAATAAAACAAAACAAAAGCGTAAGTGCGAAAAAGTTATATTCGGCAATTTTCCTACCTTTTTTGAAAAGAAAAAAATAATAAATTGGTGCAATAATAATAATGGGTGAAGCTAACGAAACCATAAAATAAAATGTTTTCATACTACTGAGCTGGCCAACCCAGGCACTGCCAGAGTATTTAGCACTAAAAATAAATGTCGCAATCAAAAAATCTTGCAAGCCATTATGCAACGCGAAATAAACAATCCAAATTAATGAATGTAAAAATAAGGGTAGCCCAAAAATAAAACCATCCATAAACATTTTTTTAATATTTTTCAAATTATCAAAAATAACAAAAAATCCGATTGGCATTGCCAATAGTAGGAAATTTCCCTTTAAAAAGAACATAAAAGAAAGACATATCCCGGAGACAAGTAATTGCCAATATTTATTACTATTTCTAAATGAAAGGTAGGACAATATCATCCCAATCAAAAACGGCAAAGCAAAATTTTCAGTATCATTCCCGCTACTTGTAAACTGTGCGACATTTGTCAGTATAACAAATATCAAAATTCCTGTATTTATCGCAAGTTGTGGTGACTTCAACTTAAACCTAGGAACAACCAGCTTTAACAATAAGTACATTAGATACACACTAAATAGACCAACAAAAGAAAAAAGAATTCGGTGCAAAATTATATTGTCACCAAGAATAACTGACATCAATCCATTTATTAAAAATATTATCGGTGGTTTATGATCCCAGGCAGTTAAATACAAAGTCCCTCCGTGAAACCAATTTTTACCGACATAATAGAATATCCAATGATCACTATCAAAAGGGTATAACCAAACTGGTAGACGTGACAGGAAATATACCAATACCAGTAGCGGGAAAAAGTATTTTGGCGTATTTATGAATTTTGCAATATATATATTTATTTTTTTAATATTTTTCATATTCCAATTATAGCCAAAAATAGACTTTTTAATAGTAATATATTTGACTTAATATTAACTATGGCATTAAATTAATAACATTAACAGGAGAACAAAATGACAGAACTACAACCAGATTTCAGCAAGCAAACCGGCGAACAAGAAACATGGAGAGTCGGAAATGAACAACAGGAGTTGGTAGAATCAACTGAAGTTGGCCCTGACGGGAAAAAATATATAGTTAAAAGAATTAGAAACTCTACTGGTGGCTTCAGTGAAACTAAAAAACTAATTAATATTAAAACACTGGAGCATGAGAGTTCGGTCGAAATACCGCCAAACGATCCTCCGATCTACAATGATGATTATTTTAAGAAAGAACCCAAAAATTCGAATGAAATGAGCCCAGAAGAAATCGCAGATGAATATGCGATTAAACATGATATAAAGCACAACAAAAATACTAAATAAAAAAACAGATATGCTAAATATTATATCCTTTCATGCTTCTTATATTTTGTCAGAATATATTAAATATTAAGGTCGCGTTTATTGTAAAAATAATACGTTGAAACTAACAATAATGCCGAAACTGTGAGCAACATAATAACGTAGAATGGATCCAGTTGACCTTCAGCTATAATCCTTGGGGCGCCAAAATATTGGAAAGGCGTAAGTGGCTTTAAAAAATCTAGGTTAGCATTAATATCAATAAATACTGACAGCAGATAGCTCGAGACAACAACGGTAGTAACTGCAGCCGTTGGAAGCTTAGGGTTCTTAAAAATACCAGCAAAAAAGACTCCGAATGAGAATGAAACTAGTTGAAAGAGTAACACTCCCCACATCAAAGTCATTACTTGAGGCGTGAGACTATATCCCGTATTGTAGTAGTCAACTATCCAAATATTTGTAATTACTGCGACTATAAAAAACAGAAGCTGAAAAGTAACGGCCGCTAAAATTTTCTCTATTAGGACTCTACTACGGCTAACTGGCTTCGGATATAGAAATTCAGAAGTCTTATCTAGTTCTTCTTTCGAGATAATTTCAGCACCTGCAAGCGCGGCATAGATGGCTCCGATTAGGACGATGTAAAGATACATTATCCCCACATATCCAATCATCTTTGTTACATCTAGACCCGACATTCCGAATATCGCCAGTATTGGTTTTGGGAAAGTTTTTAGAAGTTCTCCTATATTGGCCTTTCCTGATGCGGTATTGTAACCCTGGAACTTTACCATTCCAGAAACGATAGTAAATGCTATCGCGGCTGACCAACCTAGAAAACCCTTCCAATGAGATTTGATTTCTCTATAATATACATTCATTAGTTTGCCGCCTCTATATCTTTGTTTATAAATGCTGCATAGCCAACAATAATGCCAACAAGCGTTAACCCCAACGCTAGCCAAAGATATTTTGATTGATACGAAGAGTTGCGGATAATATATGACACGTCGAAATATTTAAAAGGCGTTAGGTAGTAGATTTCCTCATTACCTAGGACATTACCAAAAAGACCTAAGATAAAAAGCCCAAAAACTGTTGGCAGAGTATATGAAAGAACAGTTTTAATCTTTGGAATCAGCGCTGCTAGGGCAAATCCTAGGCTCAAGAAGATTAGTTGAACCAGGAAAAGTGTCAACGTTGAAAGAAACAAAATATATCCATCGAAAGGATCTTTTGAAAACATGTTTACTGAGAACATAGTCACCGCGACAAAACAAATATTAGTAATAACTAATAATGTAAGGGTGGCAAAAAGTTTCTGTGTGAGCATACTAAATCTAGTAACAGGCTTCGTGAGAAGAAAATCTGCAGTCTTGCCAGCTATCTCCTTTGACAGTATTCCCATACCGAGATTCATTGCCTGCATCGCCCCAACCAACCAGATAAATGTCAGGATATAGGCAAAGAATCCGATAGCGGTAAAAAAAATACCGACCTGAAGATTTAGTGCGCTAAGTACCTGCGGCGGATAACCGGCGAGTAAATGTTTCATATTCTCTACATCGCCTGAGAAACTACCAAACATCGATAAAAACCCGAATGACATCAGCGAAAGCGCTGCAATCCACACCATTGTAACTCGAAAGTAATTTTTAACTTCTTGAAAATATATATTCATAATTTTTATCTTATTTATAATAATGCAGGAAAATTTCTTCCAAATCTGGCTCGGTTACTTCGAGATTTAAAAGGTCTATTGTGGCCAACTTCTTTGTTACCTCATTTATGTGACCTCGAAACAAGAAATTAATCTCCTTGCCTTGGACTGTCAAATCGCTGATGCCCTTAATGCCTTCTAAAACTTTTTTGTCAGTTATTTTATTCGTCTCAAGCTTAAACCGCTTAGTATTATTTTCCAAAAGGTCGCTAATCTTTTCGGTTTTAATAATCTTGCCTTCTTTTATTATAGCGACTCGGCTACACATCTTCTGAACTTCTCCGAGAATATGTGACGAGAACAAGATAGTTGCGCCCCTTTTATTTTCTTCGCGTAAAAGCTCAAAAAATTTCTGTTGCATTAACGGATCAAGACCCCCTGTCGGCTCATCAAGTATAATCAGTTTTGGTTCGTGCAATAATCCCTGGATAATCCCAACTTTTTTCTTGTTACCATAAGAAAGGTCATCTATCTTCTTTTTTAAGTCCAAATCGAGTAATTTAGCCAGCTCACCTATCCGCCTCTCGATAACTTTTTGGTCTTTTTTGTAAAAACTAGCAGAATATTTGAGTAAATCTATCACCTTCATTCCATCGTAATAGAAAACCTCTGACGGAAGATAACCGACTTGCTCGCGTATTTCTGGGCCAAACTCTTTGATATCTTTGCCAAATATCGTCGCGCTACCACTAGTCGGATGAATAAGTCCAAGTAAAGTCCGTATCGTAGTTGATTTGCCAGCTCCATTTGGTCCAATAAACCCAAAAACTTCCCCTTCTTCGATAGTTAAATCTAGGTCTACTATTCCGCGTGATTTACCGTAATATTTAGTAAGTTTTTTTATTTCAATTACATTCATTTTCTACTCCTGAACACATATATTATTCTAACTTTATACTATTGAATTTACAAATTAAAAAGGAGGCCCTTATGTGGCCTCCTAAGAAATATTAAAGTTAAGCTATCTTATTGAATGAATCTTGAATAATTGCCTGTCCGATCATTCCCAAAAGGAATAAAAGGATAAAGGCCAAAACGCCACTCATCTTGGCATTTGTGACTTTCTCGACGCCCTCACTGTATTTCCACATCCACCAGATGTTAACTAGGGGTACGATAATTAACCAAGCTGTTGGTATTTCAGCACCCTTGCCGTTCATTTCCCCTTTTGTCTTCACCATCCACACCAATGAATAAATTCCAAAGGTAATAAAAGGTAATAAAAAGACTGCTATTGGACTACGTTGCTTCATATTTGCTCCTTTTTTAATAATATTTGTGACTTTTGTCACATTTATATATTACTCTTTTTTGACTATTAATAGCAAATTTTAGTTAAATAATATCATTTTAGATAAGACCAGCTTAGCTTCAATTTTTTCGCAAGACCCAAGAACAATAAATAAAAACGATCAAGTAAAGGATCAAGACGGTAAATTGACCAAGCAACGATAAACCCGAGAAGCCCTCCTATTATTATATCAGATGGGTAGTGTACCCCGACAGCCACCCTACTAATAGTGATTATCCCTGCCATAATAATCATCCATTTACCTAGTTTCTTGTATCCACAAAACCACAAAGCAAAAGCACACGCAAATAACAAAATTGCATGATGAGAAGGAAATGAATAATCTGGACGATGAAAGAGTACTTCCTGGATGCCTAAACCGTCAAAAGGTCTGGCTCTTTTGATTTCTGACGACAAAAGCAACCCGGCTCCGAGGGCAATCGTCCCTGAAAAAAATGACGTCAGGGCAACTTTTTTTGATTTTGGAGAATAGAACCAAAGTATTATCAAAACCAGTGGCACTAAATATATCAAATATTCGGCTAGAAAAACAAATCCCGATTTCAAAAAATCTGAGGAAATAGCCAATTTATTTAATAACACGAGGATATATGAATCTAATTCAAACATACATCAAGTCTATCAGCCATTTACTTAAATGCAAAATACCTCTCACCCGATAAGCTTTATTTATTTTCCAAATAGCGGTAATATTTACCTATGATAGTTAAATTTAGAAACTTTTTTCGCTCATTTACTCACGCTTGGCGAGGTATTATATCTGGTTCACAAGGAAAGAATATCAGAATTCAATTCTTCTTTGGCCTACTAATTTTACTAGCTGGGGTGATTTTCCAAATATCTTTTATCGAATGGCTGATCGTTCTGACGTTAATTGCTCTTGTTCTCGGTGCAGAATTAATCAATACGGCAGTAGAAGAAGTTTGTAATATTATTAAAGATTTCCCTGGAATACACCCGAAAGCTACCAAAGAGGCTCGAGATATCGCTGCTGGCAGTGTGCTCGTAATTTGTATCGGAGCTGGAATCGTCGGTCTTTTTATCTTTATGCCGAAGTTACTAGAAATAATATTTGGATTAATATCATGAGCAATATAGTAAAATATAGTTAATCTATGAGATTTAATAAATACTTTTTCTTATCTTTAATTATAACAATCCCATTATTTGGGTTACTTTCTATACTGCTATATGATTATTTATCACAGAAATTCACTAAACAAATTGTTGCCTGCCCCCCACTTCATGCAACAACGCCATGTGTTTTCACAGATACAACAATGCTGCCAGATTACGCACAAATAATACTATTTATTTTCTCAATAATAATTGCCATAACTGTTTCATATTTAATAATCAACAGATTATCCAAAAATTAATAGGCATATTTCTTATAAGAGTATGCTTACAGAAAGGAGAAAAATTATAATAAAAAAAATATTTGCAAAAATAAAAAAAGATATTATACTCTCGCTTCTATTAATAAATATGGTTCTTACAATTTCTATGTTCATCTTCTTAAATTATTCTAGTGCTTTTTTCCCCATGAATGAATCGCTCAGTAATGCTTATAATGTTTTGGGTATTATTTCTATGGTAACGGGGACAATTGTTGCGGTATGTTTTGTGTTATATTTTGCTTTAATAAAAAAAACAAAATTAAATTCAATTTTATTAATAGCTTTTACCGTTTTAATAATAGGGTATATTTTAGGAAGCCTTATCTTTAATTATTTATCTTCCAATCTACCGACGGGTCCCAACTATACAGCAGTTAGTAATGAGTATAGCCGATTACTAAAAGACAATACTCAGCAAGAAGCAAAGACGCTTTTGATCGACTGGATCAACAAACAAGAAGATGTAAAAGACGCGAGAATAAAAGATAATATTAACGGCGAAGAAGATATTTACTTTACCGTGAAAGGTTTCGGACCTAACTCGTTCGATCAGTCTTTCCCTCTAAAGGGGCTTGAAGATGGTTATTTATACACCGACTGTGTTACTAGCTGTCCTCCAGTAGGAACCGATAATCATGACGTTTGCGTTTCCACTTGTAACAGCTCACTGGGTAGATAAGTATATTGAAATATAAAAGAGGCCAAATGGCCTCTTTTATATTTCAATATACGAATCAAATAGTGCAAAAAAGTCTAAGCTATTGCCTATTACCAACCTTCCATTTTATATAAAATGCCATAAAGACCAACACCCCAATAACTGCTGGCTCTTGGATTAAAAATGCCTTATCATAATCACCTAAATATGCAAAATATCCTGACATTACAAGTGCACTCAAAACTACGGAGATAAACCCCATTCTTGAAGCCAAACCATTGTAATAATTTTGTCTCTCGTCACCTTTTTTGGTTAATTCTGTTTCAACGCTCATTATTCTCCTTTTTATTAACTATATAAAATACATCCTCAAATTGTAACTTAAAAATATTTGCTATCCTCAGGGCAAGTAGTGCAGACGGGGTATATTGACCCCCTTCTATAGATATGATTGTTTGGCGACTAACGTCTGTTTTCTTGGCCAACTTTTCTTGGGTAATATTATTTTTCGCGCGAAGCTCTTTTATTTTGTTGCCTAGTTCCATGTCTGTGATTGTAAAGTAAAGTTTACTAAATGTCAAGTATTATTTACTTTTTATCTAATGCGGTCATAAATTTATCTATTTCATCATTTCTGAATATTTCTGTTCTTCTGATAGCAACATGGATATATCTTTTCAGCTTCCCCGCAAAACTTAGATCTTCTAGCCAATCTGGATTTTTGCAATCTCGTACCACTGCTCTTATATAGCACCTTATCTTTACGGTTCTTTTAACTATTATCTTCCCTTTTAACTTACTAATAAGGTCGACATTACCTACAGAACCTCCTTCAATAATACCAATTTTATTATTATCTTTGATGTATTTTAATATATCTTCATAATAATTTACTATGTACTTAGATGATAATTCACCCTTGTCTCTATATTTTTCTAATAATATTTTCTTTATATTCAAAGCATGCTGATTTCTAGTTTCAGGATCTCTTTCTCCAAAAACACTATCTAAACCAATGACGATATATTTATTATTGTCTTTATACTTTCGCGCCAAAGTAGACTTACCAGAACCAACTGCGCCCGTGATGTTAATAATTCTATCTTTGGTCAGTAGTTTTTCATAATCAGGTTTATCAAATAAAAGATTTATTTTCTTCATTTGTTAACTATACTTAAATTTAATTAAAAAATCGAACTCGATTAACGGTTCGATTTTTTTACTGGGGTGGTCGACGGGGCTCGAACCCGCGACCGCCGGTACCACAAACCGGAGCTCTACCAGCTGAGCTACGACCACCACGTCGGAATCTTCTGTTATTTTTTCGCGATTCCTCCTTTATCTATTTCGACAAATATTTCTGTTTTGTCGATAAACCGATCAAAAATAATGTTTTTGATCGGAAAGGAAGAATAACGAGAAGCAGGAATTGATTTTACTGGTAAAATTATGAATGCTGTCAGTTTATTCTGACGTGGTGCGCCCAGAGGGACTCGAACCCCCGGCCTTGTGGGCCGAAACCACACGCTCTAATCCAACTGAGCTATAGGCGCACGTGAGGCTATGCCGAAACGAGCTTCCGAATGTCGCGGAAGTTCGTATATCCACCCAATAAAAATCGATAGATATTTATTGGGAAGGAGGCGTAGCGAAAATATTTGTGCAGTCCGACAATTGGCGGATCTGCTAAATGTGCCAGCTTGCGCTGACGTGGAGCGGGTAAAGGGGATCGAACCCTTATCTCGACCTTGGAAGGGTCGCATAATAAGCCATTATACTATACCCGCTCGTCAAAGTCCGCTGCCAACAATCGCTTTTTACAAAGCTTATGTTTTACGCGACTTTTCCTCTTCCCCTTAAATCCTATGAATTTCGGGGACCCCACTTGTGGATTGCTCACAAAATGCCTAGTTATTTTAGCAGAAAATCAGCTTTTTTTCAATATAAAAGAGGCCCTTAAGGCCTCTTTTATCTATTTTAGAAATATTATCTAACGTTTTCTTTTAGGTTCTTACCCGCTCTAAAACGAGGCATTTTCATCTCTGGTATACGGATGATTTCACCACTCTGTGGATCACGTCCACGTCGAGCAGCTCGTTTACCAAGGTCAAATGTACCAAAACCAGTTACAGCTACTTTTTCACCTTTTTTTACAGTGCGAGTAACAACTTCTGCGAATTTCTCAATAAATTCTTTTACCTCTTTCTTGGTATATGCAGTTTCTTTCGATAATACTTCGACTAGCTCTCTTTTTGTCATTTTATTCTCTCCTTCGTAGTTGGCTTTTTAAGCCAGCAGACCCTCGACTAAAGGGATTTTTATCTTTTTACTAAGCTAATTATACTACACCTGTGAAGTTATCTCCACACTAAATTAGTCTCTATAGCTGAGAATAAACTGAGGCTAAACAGAAACTACTTTATCAATACGAATTATAGATTTTGCCTTACCGTCTGAGCCGAGATCGATTAAAACTGAATTGAGCTGGATTGGACCGTCTGCTAGCTCAAATTTCTGGGGCATACTAGAAATAAATGTCTGAAAAATAATATCTTCTCGAACTCCAAGTATTGACTCTGCCGGACCTGTGAAACCTACGTCAGTTACTACAGCTGTACCACCAGAGAGGACTCTAGCGTCTGCGGTGGGAACATGGATATGAGTACCCACTACTGCAGATACTCGACCGTCTAGATAGCGCCCCAAAGCGACTTTTTCGCTACTCATCTCTGCATGGAAATCAACGAATATATATTTACAGTCTGGATTTGCAGCAATTATTTCATCAGCCGTAAGAAATGGTGATGTCGCGTTTGTCTTGATCTCATGTTGGCCAAGTAGGTTAATGACGAGTAACTTACCAAAAGATGTGTTAATTACTCGATAGCCGTCTCCAGGAGTGCCATGCAGGAAATTCGCAGGTCTAATAACCGGTAGATTTCTTTTTTCTAGTTTGTCCGCGAAATCCTTCTGTCTCCAAACGTGATTTCCCGTCGTAAAGAAATCGATACCGGCTCTAGTCATCTCTTCGACTGTCTCAGCATCTACCCCGACTCTATCAGAAAGGTGCTCGCCGTTCGCAATAACAATATCTATTCCGTGCTCACTTCTGAGCTCAGGAAGAAGTTTTTTCAATACACTTCTAGCACTACTGCTAACTATATCGCCGATAAATAATATTTTCATAATTTTCCTTTTATTATGTCGTCTCGAGCAGAAGCCGAGAGTTATAGATCCTCACGTCGCTAAGTGAGCTTTCTTAGCTCCTCTCTTCGAGTCTGAGCGATGAGGCTCACCTCAGAGTCGATGACAGGATGACGGCGGGAGGGGTTATTTTGCGTACTCGATTGCTCTGGTTTCACGGATAACATTGACCTTGATCTGCCCAGGATATTTCAGATCAGCCTCAATCTTGGTCGCAACATCCTTGGCAAGTTTTAATGCCGTAAGATCGTCTATCTTCTCTGGCGTTACAAAGACACGCACTTCTCTACCTGCTTGGATTGCGTAAACCTTCTCTACTCCATCGAAGCCTTTGGCAATATTTTCTAGCTCTGTAAGTCTCTTTACATAATTATCCAAAGAGTCTCTTCGAACCCCTGGGCGTCCAGCTGAAATAGCATCAGAAACTTGAATAATAACTGCCTCAACTGTTCGGAAGGGAACCTCTTCGTGATGTGCCTCTACCGCATGAACAATCTCGTCACTCATACCAAATTTTCTACAAATATCACGAGAAATAGTAGCATGAGAACCCTCTATATCTTGGTCCACTGCCTTACCAATGTCATGGAGAAGCCCCGCCTTTTTAGCAAGAGCAACATCAGCACCAAGCTCACCTGCGAGCGCACTTGCGAGAAGAGCTGTTTCAACTGAATGTTGAAGTACATTTTGGGAAAAAGAAGTTCTAAACTTCAAGCGTCCAAGAAGCTTTATCATCTCAGCAGGAAGTCCAGCTACACCAGCTTCATAAACAGCTTTTTCGCCAGCTTCTTTGATCTGCTTATCTATCTCTTCTTGAGCCTTGGCCACTGATTCTTCGATCTTGGTTGGATGGATTCTACCATCTTTAATAAGTTTCTCTAGAGCTACCTTGGCTACATTGCGTCTTACTGGATCAAAGCCAGATATAACAATCATCCCTGGTGTGTCGTCAACAATAATGTCACAACCAGTCGCCTTTTCGATAGCTTGTATATTTCGTCCTTCTCGACCGATAATTCTTCCTTTTATTTCGTCATTAGGCAAAGCAACTGAAGTTACTGTACTTTCAGCTGTTTGCTCGCCTGCGACACGTTGAATCGCGGTAACGAGAATCTCACGGGCCTTAGTGTCAGCCTCTTCCTTGGTTTCCATCTCAACTTTTTTGATATAACTAACAATATCTTTTTTGTAGTCTTTTTCTACCATTTTAAGAAGGGTGTCTTTGGCCTCATCTTTAGTAAGTTTTGATATTTTCTCAAGCGCTCCCTGTTGTTTGACCCGAAGATCACGTAAATCGTTCTTAACAGTTTCGATTTCTTCTTTATTCTTATCGATATCGTCACGTTTCTTGTCTAGCTCGTCACTTTTTTTATCGAGAGCTTCCTCACGCTGTGCGACTCTTCTTTCTGTTGCCGAAAATTGGTCACGACGTTCTTTTTCTTCGTGTTTCGCCGCTTCAGCGATCTTAATAGCCTCATTCTTGGCCTCGATAACAATTTCTTTTGCCTTTACTTCAGCTTCAGAAATCTTTTTTTCTGCTTTGCCTTCTGCATTTTCTACGTCTTTTGATATCTGGACTTTTCGATAAGCATAGCCACCGATCCCGCCAGCACCAAGAGCCGCAATCGCAATAATAATGCTAATTACTTCCATATTATCTCCTTCCTTTTCCCATAACGGGTAAGTTTCATAAAAGCTGGCACAGAACCAAAAATGTTCCCAAAAAAGAGTTTTATCTATTCAATTTTATAGTAAATTTCTTTATTTTCTAATGTATTTAAGATTAATTTTTGGTTTTTTGGAATATATGTCAACTAGTTTTAATTTCTATGTTTACGGGATTATTATATGACTTTCGAGACAAAAAAACAAGACTTAAAAAGAACAACGGCCGAAACCCTCCGTTGCCCTAAAGCTGGTGGTTTTCGACCGTTAACCGATACTTCTCCTTGTTGACTCTCCGAGTGACCAACTTCTGAGACCCTGAACCGTCTCGATGCGTTCATGGGTTTTCTCGTATTGCTGGCGTCTCACGTAGTCCGAGTCCAGACCCCAATCTTCCTCAGGATGATTAGCCCTGAAATCGTCTATTTCAGCCTGTGCCTTTACGAGGGCTTCCTCGCGCCTATTAGTAGCCACCTGTCTTCACCTCCCTGGTTTGTCTGGGCCTGGTTTCGGCATAGTTTTACGCAGAAGAGCTGCGAAGCCATACACCTTCTAGGCGACGTGAACGCTCAATAAAGCGCCACCAAGGGACTTCTGAGAGACTCTCGACAGCTTCAAGCAGGAATTTTGCCTTCACAACCTGCCTGATTCGTACATCGGTTGTGCTCATTTCGCACTACCCTCCTCGATACTTTTGTCTAGCTCACGCCAGACATTGCGAATAAGAACAAACAGATAACTCACTGGGTATTTCACCAGGTTGATTTCTGGAGCAACGCGCTCCAGCTTTGTAGCACGGCGTCTGGTAGACTGCAGAAACCCATTTGGGGGTCTCGTCGCCATATGGCAACACCTTACCCCTTCTTGGGAATAGAAATATTAGGTTCAGCACCATAGTGAGGTACAACAACCTCGTCAAATGATGCGCCCCGTGATTTTAGCATGGAAAGGCCATTCTGTAAAAGGTTTTCAGCTTCAGTCTGCTCTTTTACACCAACAATTGGGATATCAAGTGAATATGCAAATGTATTCGCAACTGAGATACCGATGCGCAGGCCTGTAAAGGAGCCAGGTCCAGCATTTACAATTATGCCCGTAATATCTGCTGGCTTAGCTTTCGTATTTACGAAAAGATTATCTATTTTTTCAATAATAAGTCTATTTAGCTCTCGCCCACCCGTGAATTCTTCCGTCGCTAACCACTTTTCTGACCAAAGACCGAGAGAAGTATCGTTTGCAGCTGTATCTATTACAAGAATCATTTTATCTCCTCAGTAGTTATCTTTCTAATATCTTCATCTATGTGTTCAAACTGTATTTTCGTCGTAGCGAGGCCCTGGATTCCCTCTAGATTCTCTGGCCACTCTATTAACATAATCTCAACACCACTTTCAGAGATTTCCTTGATTTCCTCGTTTATTTCTCTATCATTCGTGAGCCGATATAGATCGAAATGGTGCATGACTAGATTCCCGCCTTCGCGGGAATGACGAGGGGAAGTGTATATTCTTTCAATCGTAAACGTTGGACTTACTACCGTTTCTACTATTCCCAGACCAAGGGCAACTCCCTTGGCAAATTGAGTTTTACCACCACCAAGATCACCGATAAGAAAGATTACCTCCCCACCACGAAGCTTCTGGCCCAGCTTTTTGCCAAGATTAACTGTCTCTTCTGATGATTTTGTAGTAAAAGTTTCTGACATTGGTCCTTCTTTCCCAAAGATTATAGCCCAGAAAGATTAGGATTGCCAAAGCGAATAGAAGATAGGCATAGTTATTATCGTTAAGCCCCGGCTTTACTGGTATGGCCGCAACTGATTTCGCGTTTTTAGCAGCCAAAACCGTACTAGCGCCTGCAACTTCACTTGGCTCGCTTGCCGAAGTGACACTAGAAGCTTTCTTTACTACGGCTGCCTTAACTTTCTTAGAAGTTGATTTCGGTGCCACTGTTGTTGGTTCTTCTATCTCAACCGTATCAGTATAAATATTTTGCTCATTTGGAGTCGCTGTTTTAGTCCAATTAAAATCATTTCCGAATAGTGAAAGACTAATGGCAGAGTCTGCTCTGCCGTAATTTCCGCCACTGTCAGCCAAAAGATTATCATTTTCATCCCGGAGTTCGAGCCAATCTCCGGTATTATTCAAGGTAATTTTAGTCGTACTCTGTGAATAAGTTTTGTATTCAAAAGGTTTCATAAGGTCTGTTTCGACAAAATAATAGCAATGGATACTACCAACTGCATCGCAAATTTTTACTCCAGAAAGTGAGACTGGTAAACTGGCCTGGTTATAAAGTTCGAACCACTCTTCTTCACTATCTGGTGCCGGCATAAGCTCGCTGATAACTATTTTATCAATGTTCGGATCAGAATAAGTGGATTCTAGTATTACAACTGGTTCAAAATCAAAATACCCTCGATTTGTATCTTGACCGTTAATCCTTTTATAAGGAGTGTTTTTAGCAGGCATGTCTAGCGGATATTCTTCACAACCCGTAGACCAGCACCCACCCACTCCATAATCTAACTCGCCATAGCCAACGATATCGATATTTATCTTTGTTCCCTTGCTATTATCAACTAGAGCAAGAACACCACTTTCCTTCATAGAATATGAAGTAGAAGTATTGAATAAATTACAAAGTGATTTGTCCGCTATTGAATTATGGCAAATTCGTATTCGTTCCCCAGGCTTTATAGAACTACCAATTCCAAATTTATATAGGTAGCTATATGTCGTTGCGCTTGTCTTGATGGTTAGTGAATATAAATTAATATCTATGCTCTCAGTGCCATAGTTGGCAATTACTACGTATTCGTCGTTTGTAGTTACACCGTCTACCCTAAATTCTTCAATCTTTAGGTTTTCTGATCCCGCAAACACGTGGATTGGAATAACAGTAATAACTATAAAGATTAGGCTTAAGAGAAATTGTTTTTTCATTATCCCCCGATCATATTTATCTTATCAGTAGCTAAAATATTTAGTCAAGTAGACAAGCGTAATGTTTCACTTGGTCCTTTTAAATATTTGTCTATAATATAGAAAAGAATAATTAGAGCTACAGCCAAATATCCGTATTACAGACGTGTTAACTTTTTATGCTTCAATAAAAACCATTTCTGCCTTACTAAGAGTAAACTAACTACGGGCAACAGAATAGTGATTAACATAATAACTTAACCAGAAGCTGAGAGCGGAGAAATACCCCTGAATTTTATGATATTTCATATCAACGGAGGTGTAGATTTTATAGATTATCTATTAATAAAAGTCGTATGGTAAAATACCTTTATGAAAGAAACAGCAGAAAGCGAAATAAATACTACTTTTGGTAAACCAAAATCAAACCAAGAGCTTATATTACAAGCCTCAGAAAGTCACTGGCACAGTACAAGGCCCGAGGAACAAGAGCAAATAGACACTCTTTTAGCAAAGAGTGATGCACTATTTCAATCTAGGGAGGCTGTGTCTATAGAGTTACTAGCTGGGCTTGAAGCTGAAGCCAGAGAACTTGGGCTATTTACTAGGGACAAATATTTAGACTCAAGATCCTCTGATAGAAGCGAGTTGATTAATAATTACAAGAATCTTGGTATGAGTGACTATGTGGCAGAAATGAGAGCTGATGAATATGGCAACATGTCCTACGTAGCAAATCTCCGACGTAAAAGAGCCCAAAGAGAGCGAGAAATTAGTAAGGTTATAAATTCATTTATCAAAGAGCGTCCGCTTAAAAGCGAATTCGAGAAAGCAGAAATCGCTAAACTAGATGAAATCACATATGACTTATCTGAAGCAAGGAACAAAGAAAAGTTCGCTCAACTTTTTCCCGGAGGCAACTTTCTAATTCACACTACAGAAGTAACTTCTGCTCTAAAAATTTTAGAAAGTGGCGCACTCATGAACACTTGTGCACTTGATATCCGTGAATCAGAAACCGCCACCAAAGAAGATCGGATTCCTAAAAGAATAAAAGCGAATAGCGGCTACGAGGGAATATCCTGGAATCTAAATCAGATTGGGGCCTTACCGGGAGATCGATTCCATCTTGTTGGATTGATGGCAGCACCAAAAGACATTCTTGGTACTGAGACCCAGTTGACGATTCCCTCACGACCGGCTCCATATGAGCTGATACAAATAGAAAAATCGATAAATCCGAACCAATTCTATGACCAAAAAAACCAATACGAACTACAATACCAACCGTTCACTAGTTATTCTGTTAGAGCAAACCTCATTGATGCATATATCTATAATCCAGAAAATGAATTTTCTGACGGTGGCCCACTAAAAAAATATATAGACAATTTACGGAACGATCCTACAGAAGAGTTGCGTTCGCAATACGAAGTTAGAAATGGTCACTTTTGGATTAATCCTGAACTTGTTCAACAAGAAAGTGAAAAACAAATAGCTCCTGGGGCTGTTTATTTACAGTTTCTATTAGACACAGGCCGACTTAAAAGCCATGAATTACTATCAAAGGCAGAATCAGTCGCGGATATATTCAGAATGCTAGACAACCAAGAAGTGCGACAATATATAACAAACTGTAATTATACTGACTTATCTAAAGCTAAAGAGGATTTCGAAGGACAAGACAGTTCGGTGGGGCCCATAGAAGATTCACTGGCCGATATTTTCATACTTGTACCTAGGAAAGACAAGAAAATCTGGCAAAAAATGATAGTGGCCTCTGGGAATATACCAAAAGGTATTATCGTATATAACGACACGACCGTCCGGTTAGAGGACTTTGCATCTAAACACGAAGGCGATATGGACGCACTTACAGGACAATTGTCTTCTGTGATCAAGCCGACTAAAGGCTACCTTGATTATGAACAAGATATACTAGGTCGAGAAATTACAGATGATGTCTATACTGGCCATGCACATCACGTTCTTAAGGAAGGCATTATTACTTATAGACCTAGCCTCGATATCAAAGTATTTGAAAATATCTAAAAACTATTTCTCTGACAACCGACCGCTACTTTCTGATTTAAAATAACACAGTACTACTTCTTGTAAACAAAACTTCGACCATAGGTCACTCAACAAATGAACATCGCGTCACCATAAGAATAAAAATGATACTTCTCGCTTATGGCATGCTCATATGATTTTTTGATTAATTCTGTGCTTGCAAAAGCCGAAACAAGTAGTAATAGTGAGGACTTTGGCAGATGGAAGTTCGTAATCATCGCATCGACAAATTTGTACTCATAACCTGGATAGATATAGATACTGGTTTCGCCTGACTTGGGTAATAATGCATATTTGAGCCCCCTTGAGTTAATAAAACCACAAGTCTTAATATCGGTAGCAGCACTTTCTAGAACCCGAACTGACGTGGTGCCAACTGCTATTATCCTTTTACCGGCAATCTTGGCGTCATTTAACCTCTTTGCCGTATCTGGACTAATCTCATAATATTCACTGTGAATTGCAAAATCTTCTACTTTGTCGGTATTCAGTGGTTGGAACGTCCCCAAACCTACGTGTAGGGTCACATACTCTATCTGGACGCCCCTTTTCATAAGTCTAGTCAATAAGTCTTCTGTAAAATGTAAACCCGCTGTAGGGGCTGCTACAGAGCCGTAGGCTTTTGCATACACTGTCTGATAATCGAAGTCATCGACACTTTCATCATGCTTTTCATGTCTCGCCTTTAAAATGTATGGCGGTATAGGCATCTCCCCCACTTTTGAGATTTTTTCTAAAAGTTCCTTTCCCATATAATTAAACTCAAAATAAAATATTTCTTCATTTCGTTTAATATATTTGCCCGTTAAATCTTCACCGAAAACTAGGATATCCCCTATTATGAGTTTTTTACCATTCCGCACGAAACATTCCCATCGATTTTCTGTAACTTGCTTTACCAAGAGCAACTCAAATATTTTGTCTTTGAGATTACCGAATAATCTAGCTGGGATTACTTTGGAATTATTTAATACTAAAACATCGTTTATACCGAGCATTTGATCTAATTCTCTGAAAACTGAGTCTTTAATATTCTTGCTTTCCTTATTAACCACAAGTAACCGAGCAGAATCCCTTGGTTCGCTCGGATGCATTGCGATTAAATCGCTAGGGAGTTGATAATCGAATTCACTTGTTTTCATATTTTTGTTAGAATAAGTATAGCAGAAATGCATTTCATTGCATGAACAATGTCAACTATGGCAAAAACACTGCATGGAGGGAAATGAATCTTTCAAATGATGAACTAAAAAAATTGTTGGTCAAGAACAATGTTGCCACCAATGAAAAAATAGACGAAATATCCAAACTCGCCGATCAAAATAGCGAGTCACTTTTGGATCTTATATACCAAAAAAAGATACTTAACGTAAAAGATTTCACAAAATTGTATTCTGAAGAAATCGGGATCCCCTTTATTGATCTAAGCGAAATACAGGTTTCTAAAGAAATACTCGATAAAATACCTGAAAGGGTATCCAAGCGCTATCAAGCAGTAGTATTTGGGGAAGAAGACGGGCACCTAAAGGTTGCGATGACCGACCCAAATGATGTAGAGGCGCTACAATCAATCCAAAAACAATGTGGTTATGACTGCAAGGTTTTCATCGCAACAAATACCGACATAAACAACACTCTTGAATTATTCAAGGAAGGTCTAAACACTGAAATATCAAAAGCAATAAAAGAGACTGAAGAAGAGATATCGATTGCAAAAGAAGAACTAGACGAAAATGCTTCTGCCGATAATGTCGAAGCGATCATTTCTGAAGCGCCAATCGCAAGAGCGGTAAATATATTGATTGAGTACGCGATAAAATCTAGAGCCTCAGATATCCACATCGAACCAAGAGAAAACTTCATTCAAGTCAGATACCGCATAGATGGAGTTCTAAAAGACACTATGACCCTACCAAGACAACTAGCAGCATCAATAGCATCTAGGATTAAAATACTATCGAACCTAAGAATAGATGAGCACAGAATACCCCAGGACGGCCGTATTAAATTACAACTAAATAACCAAAATACCTCTATCCGTGTCTCTACTCTACCGGTAATGGATGGTGAAAAAATTGTGATGCGCTTGCTGGACGAGACCTCAAGAGCACAAACCCTTGAAGAGCTCGGCTACAAGGGTCAAGCACTTACTGCCATAGAAAAAGCGCTCAAAAAACCACATGGGATGTTACTAGTTACGGGACCTACAGGATCTGGTAAATCTACCACTCTTTATAGTGTATTATCTGCACAAAATATTATGGGGGTAAACATTTCTACAGTAGAGGACCCTGTCGAATACCGGGTTCAAGGGGTTAACCAAACCCAGGTAAATACTAAGGTAGGAATGACCTTTGCCTCAGGTTTAAGGGCCCTACTAAGGCAAGATCCTGATATTATTATGGTTGGTGAAATCAGAGACGGAGAAACCGCAGAAATGGCAGTCCATGCTGCGCTAACTGGCCATGTCGTTTTGTCGACCCTACACACAAACAACGCGGCTGGATGTTTACCAAGATTACTCGACATGGAAGTAGAACCATTTCTGATTGCCAGTACCGTAAATGCTGTTATTGGTCAACGCCTGGTTAGGAAACTTTGCCCTCATTGTCTAGAGCCCTATCAGCCTGACGAGAAAGTACTGCAAGATATAATTAATAATTTTGGCCTACGAAAAGAATTTGTTTTAAAGAGCGCGAAAGCAGGAAAATTAGACAAAATAAAAACAAACAAAGAGATTCAAAGAGATAACATATTTCTTGAGGAATCAAAAAAAGACAAATCTAAACAAATTATCACCTCAAAAGATAAAACATCACTAACACTATACCGCTCAAAAGGTTGCAATAAGTGTGATAACTCTGGCTACCTAGGAAGAATGGGAATATACGAGGTCTTAGAAGTTGATGAAGAAATCGGAAAATTAATTGTCGGACACGCTACCTCGGAAGTAATTCAACGCATGGCCATAGATAAGGGGATGATTACTATGCAACAAGATGGTTTTTTAAAAGCTCTTGAAGGTATAACATGCGTCGAAGAAGTCCTAAGAGTAACTAGAGAGTAAAAAATGGCAACTTTTGATTATACAGCTAAAAATAAAAATGGAAAAGTAACTCATGGCACGATAGAAATAGGTACACGTGACGATGCTGTTATTTCCTTGGAAAATCAAGGCCTAACCCCAGTAACCATTACGACAAATGAAAAATTTAGCCTCTCTAAAATAATAGACCACTACAGCATAATTCCACTCTCAGAAAAAGTACTTTTTTCTCAAGAATTAGCTACTCTTGTAAGTGCGGGTGTTCCAATATCACAATCCCTAGCAATGCTGGAAAAACAGACAAAAAATAAAAGGTTTAAAGAAACAATCGCAATAATTACAAAAGATGTCGAGGGCGGATTGCCCCTATCGGTAGCTATAGAAAAACATCCCTTAGTTTTCAGTCCGATATTTGTCAGCATGGTTAAATCAGGGGAGATCGGTGGTACCTTAGACGAATCCCTAAACAGATTAGCTGACCAAATGGTAAAAGATAAGGCACTGATATCTAAAATACGTGGTGCGATGATATATCCTGCGGTTATTTTCATCGGGATGGTTTGTGCAATGATATTTATGTTAGTCACAATCGTCCCAACTCTTCAGGACATGTTCAATGAAATGGGCGGCGAACTGCCCTTTACCACAAAATCTCTGATATTTTTGTCAGATGCGCTCACAAAATATGGGGTTATAACCCTATTAGTTATTGTCAGCGTAGTCATCGGATATCGCTATGCCCTAAAACACAATTATAAATTTAAATATTTTATTCATTCTATGGTTTTAAAAACTCCAGTTGTCGGGAGTCTTACCACCAAGATGAACATAGCTAGGTTTTCAAGAACTCTGGGATCATTATTAAATAGTGGTGTCGGTATAGTTGAATCTCTTCAAATAATCGCAAATTCGTCGCAAAACATTTTGTTTAAAGAAGCACTCGAAAAATCAGCCGAAAAGGTCAAAAACGGTTCTTCCATAGGCGAAACTTTCAAAAACTTTGAAGTGATTCCGCTACTTGTAACCCAGATGATATCTGTAGGTGAAGAAACTGGCTCTCTGGACAAGATACTAAACAAAGTAGCTGATTTTTATGATAGCGAAGTCGAGAATATGAGCAGAAATCTAACAGTGCTTCTCGAGCCACTTATCATGATATTTATCGGTATTATGGTGGGATACTTAATAATAGCTATTATTGGACCGATATATGCAGTCACCGGGATGGTTTAATCTACTTGTCTTAATGTGGTTATACTGTGTATAATCAAATTAAAATATATTAGGAGGGAGGTGAAAAAAATGATAAATCAAAAAAGTGGTTTTACTCTTATTGAGTTACTGATCGTAATGGTTATTATCGTCATTTTAGCTGGAGGTGGATTTGCCCTTTATGTCACGTCAACCAACAAGGCCTATGACACTAACCATATTTCAGCGGTAAAAGATGGCCTAGAACCAGGGTTGGCCCAATATTATAGCGATAATGATTCTACATACCCTGATGCTGCAACAGCTGAGGCTTTGAAAACCATCCTGACCGATACGACAGATGGCAAAACAGCATACGTAAAATCTACGCTTGATGTGGACGGTATTACCTACACCCATCTAACAGACCCATCAGAAGGTTACACTCTTGAGTTTACGCTTAAGAACCAGAACCTAAATGATGCTAATGTTACTGGCACCGCCCCAAACAAAACCTATACCATCACTTCACAAGATTAATAATATGTCATGACGTATTCAAAACAGGTAGCAAAGGCTACCTGTTTTGTTGTAATATATAATTAACTTGGAGGGTATGTGAAATATCAAAAACCAGGAGTTTCGTTTATTGAAGTATTGATTGCACTGATGCTTTGTGCTGTTATATTTTCGGCAGTTCTGCCGTTAATTCAAAATACTATTTATCAAAACCAGCAAACAAAACAAAGACTTCTTGCTACAGAAGCCGCTAGTAACGAGATTGAAAAATTTAAAGAAAGCAAAATAGTTTCTCTCTGTCCCCTACCACAAGTATCTTGCGACACTATATTTGTAGTCGATGGAATAGCTAACTCATCAGGTAAGATTAAAATCACAAAACCACAAACCGATAACAGGCTGGCTGCAATAAAGGTCACTATCGATTGGAGTTTCCGGGGAAGAGCTCAAAATGTTACCTTGAATACCTATATGTATGGAGGGATGGAATGAAAAAAGGTTTTACTCTAGTTGAACTACTTATTACCATGTCTCTAGTGGCGGTAATATCTTTGATAATTTCCAATGTTTTTATTAGTGGGTATCGGACCTTTAATGATGAAATATCTAACGCGAGAATACAAGCAAACTCACAAACAATTTTAGATAAAATTATTACCGAAACAAAAAATGGAATGCTGATAGAGGCTAGCCACAATGGTTTTACAACGGGCACAAACACTATTATTATCCAAGTTCCAGCAATTAATCACGACAAACAGATACAATATTCTGGCACAAGTATGCTCTTCGATCGCATTATTTATTTTTATGCTGATAGCAAAATTCATCGGATTGTTTATGCGGATCCCTCTAGTACTCGGTATAATACTAACGGAATAGATAAAATACTGAGTACAAATGTACTAGAATTAAGTTTTTCATACGATCCAAGTGCCGAAACGGCAACTTTGGTAACAGCCACGGTTAGGACGGGCGATCGGGTAAATGGGAAGACCAAGCAAATTACACTTACGGGTAAAGCTAGACTGAGGAACCACATATGAAAAAGGGAAGCATACTCATAGGAATACTTATGGTCTTAGTTACTTTAATGACACTGGGGATCGCTCTTTCTTTGGCCGTAAGGACACATTCAAAAAATATTCAAAAACAATATCAAATTCTCTCCGCACTTACTTATGCCGAGGCTGGCATAAATAAAGGATTATGGGAAATTAATAAAGGAAATCTTACATATGGAGCAACAAAAACATTAGATACAACTTTGACAGGGGGAGAATTTGATGTCTCTACCGAAGATTGTGGCACAGATTGCAAATATATTGAGTCCACTGGCTATCTTCCGACAAAAGCGAAGCCTCAAGCAACAAAGACCGTAAGGGTAAAAATTAATGGCGTAGAAAACGTTACTACGCTTAACTTTAACTACAGCGCTCAGTCTAATGCCAACCAAATTTCTATGTCCAATAACGCCGTAATCAAGGGCAGTGCTTATTCAAATGGTCCTATATATATGAGTAATAATTCATCTATAACAGGTAACGCTACGAGTGCAGGCAACTCACCAACAACAAGCTATATCAGTAATGGCAAAATCAGCGGCAATGCTACGGCCTTCACGATAAGCGGAACAAATGTTGCGGGCACAAAGACGACTGGGGCCTACCCGGCTACCCAAGAGCCACCAATCGCCCCAGCGAACCTCGAAAGCACAATTGATTCCTTCGAAGCAGTGGCTACGGCTGGTGGCATTACAAACGGCAATGTAACCATAAATGGCACAAACAACACACTCGGACCAAGACAAATAAATGGCAATCTCACCGTAACAAACAACTCTGAGCTAAAGATTACTGGTAATTTATGGGTTAACGGCAATATAACGATAAATAATAATGCCAAAGTATATCTAGATTCAAGCTTTGGCAACAACAGTGCTGTTATTATTGCGGATTATAAAAGTAACCGATCTGACTGGACTAAAGGTATTATTTCTCTTAGCAATAATGTTACTATTTCCGGAATAAACAAAAATAACCCCAAAACACCAAGCTATATACTAATGTTCTCTACGCAGTCGCCAAAAGCTCCAGCCCAGCCTGACAATTGGAAAAGCTACCCTGCGATTAACGTCTCAAACAACATTCACGGAGGCGTTTACTATGCCCCATATGGCTCATATAAACAAAATAACGTCTCTCAAATTAGAGCGGTAGTTGCAAACGGCTTAGTACTTGAGAACAATGCGACTCTTGACTATGATGGCAACTGGGGAAACAGCGGCATATCTTCTGGACCTGCTGGAAAATGGACGATTACAGAGTGGCTTATTTTAGAATAAAACGTCATTAGACCCATAATAATTACATAGGCGAAAAAGGGTTCCTGGTACTGCCAGGTTCTGCTGCTTGAATGTTTTGTGACTGACTAGTTTCATTTAATATTTTGGTATTAAAATTCATATTAAGTTTATTATTTTCAACTATACCTTGCGATTGCGAAGCTACATCTGCTCGAGGCACAAGTACATAATATGACAAATACACCATCACGATGACAAATAATATAGCACTAAAGTATTGCAAGTATTTTAATGAACCAGTGCTCATTCTGATAATATTTTCTTTGTTAACTTTTATTTTACTCATTTTTTCGCATAAATCGTTATTATAAATCCCGCTTTTACCTTTGTGGGTTGTGCTGGATCTGAATTATCTGCTGTAATCACGAGGTTGGATACAGAATTCAGTCGTGCAAGACCCGATAAACTATTAATAAAATTTGTTAAATCTTCGTATTTCCCGTAAACCTCATATTGTATTGGAATCTCATAATACTGCTGCTTATTAATTGTTTGACTGTAGTCACTTCCTGTTTTTGTCACAGATTTCGTAGTGCCTATTGAAGTTTTTGACATCGATAAATTATATTTTCTTGTTTCAACTTCGATAGTCGCGATAAAATTTGAAATGTCTTTTGACTTCGGAATAGATTCATAAACAAGGTTTTTTTGGGAAGATATTTTATTCATCTTTGCATTTAAATTTTCAAGTATTGTAGATTCGTTTTGATAATTATTTTTTTCAGTATTTAGACTATTTACTGTGTTACTCAGACTTATTATATAGTACCAACCCAGTGATAATAAAGAAATAAAAATGACTATTAAAACCATAGTAGCCATTACGAGGTTAAAATATGTTTTTTGAGCTACACCTTTCATTTTTTCGCCTCACCTATCTTTAGGTTCAAAGATATTTTAAAGGTAACTCCTGATTTTGTAGAATCCAAAGGGTCGGTTCCTGCTGATAAATTCTCTATATCAACATATTGGAATATTCTCGACTTTGACAGTAATTCCCTGAAGTTACCAACATCAGCATTTGATAGTGCGAAACCGACTAGCTCAACTCTGTTTTTTGCGACATTAGTAAAATCAAAGCCTATAAGCCGTACGCCAATAGGGGTACTATTCGCTATCTCTGAAAAGATATGCTCCCAATTAAGCCGATCTTTTCGTAATTTTCCAATCAAATTGATACGATTATAAATATCTGTTGCCGAGATCTTCGTCTCTTCCAGTCTTGAGTTTTGAAATTTCGCACTCGCCTGAACATTTTTCGCTAAAGTAAAATTGTCCAAAACAACCAAATAAACAAAGCCCATCAAGGTAATCGTCGCAAAGAAAATAGCAAAAAGTCGAAGTAGATTCTGGTATATTTTAGCGTTTTTCCTGGCGTACTCTAGCTCTTTTTTGATTTCTGGTGGCATAAGATTTAGTCTAATCATTTTCTACCCCCAACAGCGCCAATCCAACTGCTGTGGTGTACCCAGGAACGTCTTGGTGCGGTATAGACTTTATTGGGTATACAGAAATGTTCAGCCATGGGTTGCCTATCTCTGTTTTTATCCCTAGTTTTTCTGTAAAAATATCAATCAAAGTAGGTAGTCCGGCACTTCCGCCACAAATTAGTACCCGCTCTATCTTTCTATGTTTTTCGCTATTAGTTTCATAATAATTAATAACCCTAGTAGCCTCTTTTGTTATTTCAGTAACTTCCGTATCAAGAGCTTGCCTTATCTTGGCCCTGTCTTTTGTATTTTTAATTACTATATCCTTTGTAGCCTTAGTTTCATTAATATTTAAAGCCTCAGAAACACGATAAGTAAGCTGCTCGCCGCCAAGAAGTGTACTACCGGTAATCCGTACAAAGCCATCAATAACTGCAAGATTAGTACTCCTACCGCCAATATCGATAATAAGTGTTGCTACATTATTTTTCTTAGAGGAAATAATGGCTCTAACAATTGGGATCAGACTAGTTTCTAAGCTTTCGATTTCTAACCCCAAAATACTAAAAAGTTGCATATATGAATCCACTATCGCACGCGGTGCTGCAGAGTATATAACTTCTACCATTTCATTATTTTTTTCGGTGGCGCCAATAACCTGCCAATCCATGTAAAGATCTGTCATAGCCATCGGAATTGTCTGGCTTGCCTCCCAGTTTACTGCATCCACCAACTCTTTTGTCGTCTTCTGTGGCAAGGAAACAATATGAGTAAATATTTTTGACTCTGGGAGAGAGGCACAGACTCTTTTGGCTGTGATTTTCCCCCACTTATTTTCATTAAAGAATTTACGAATAATTTCTGATAGTTTCTCTGGCTCCGCGACTATACCCTCAATAATAAAATTTTCGGGCACGGGTATCTGGCCATAGCTAACTAATCTTGTTAATCTACCGTGTTTTTTGAGTTGAACAAATTTAATAGTTTTGGTACCGATATCAATACCTACTACGTCTTTTTTCTTCCATATAGGATCAATTTTAAAGATGAATCCCTCCATTAACCCTAATCTCCTTGTTTTGACGTTGTTGTGTTCATAGCTTTTTCTGCGTCATAATTGTTGTTATCCTCATTTTCAACAGCTCTATTGTTGCCATGATATGTTTTTGTAACTTCAATAATCTTTTTTGCCACTCCATGCGGGTCCTTAACGAATTCTAATACAAAATTGGGTAGTTCCCCAGCAGTTTGTATATGTATTTTCCCATAATTAAACATATTTGGGAAGAACCCATCTTGAGAAGCAGAAATATCTTGTAGCTTATCGAGTGTCATTACCGAAACGTCCCTAGTGAATACTCCTTTTTGGTCTATCTCTGCAAGATGCTCGTTTGTAATAATGGCAACATTGAGATAATGCAAAGACCAGACAGTGAAAATAAATAACGTAACAAATAACATTAATATGCTCCACAACAAAACACAGATGTTATATCCGTAACCCTGTATTAATATAGGGAAAAAGACTGCCACGGCACCAAAAAAGACAAATATCAGTATAAATGAGATAACCGCAAAGATCATCTCTTGAAATATACCCAAAAAATAACGACGAATAACTAGTATTACTTCTTCGTTATCTCCTTGGGATTCAAAGTATTTGTTTCCTTGCATCTAACCCCCTAGTACTTTCATAAAATCGGGAACGGTTTTCCAGTCTGCAGCAGAAATAAGCATAAACGACGCAAATAAAATAATAAAAGACCAAGACCAAAACGCGATAAGCCCATATATGACTTCTCTTCCGGGGAAGCGATGCTTAAAGATTATAACCGTTAAAAGCACACTCCTTACGAACCAGTATATACAAATAAACACATATATTAATAAGAAAAATGCCATAAACCCCTCTTAGAATAATTATATGTCAAAACAGTTAAAGTTAAAAGAAAGTTGCGCTTACTTATTCGTCTTTGAAGCTTCTTTTAGTGAGTATTCACAACCACAGTATTTTTGTAGATATAGTCCAGTTTGGCGTGCATCATTTTGACTTTCTCTAAAATACGGCCGCCAGTCGTAGTAATAGAATTTAATATTATGCTTTGCCGCAACTTCTTCTGCAATTTTCTTTAATATATCATGCTGTTGATATGGACTTACAAGTAGCGTTGTAGAAAATGCGTCGTACGCATTTTTAACAGCATATTGCGCAACCTTTTCCAAACGAAGGCGATAACAATAAAGGCAACGCCCAGGATAAGCAGAATTATTTTTGTTTATAGCTATTCCATACAATTGACTTTGATAATCAGGCTTTATTAGATTGTTTACTTTTCCAATCGAAGCTTTAATTAGATTATGATAGCGTTTGTCATATTCACTATCGGGGAATATATTTGGATTATAATAGATAAGAGAAGTATCAATGTCTTTATGGGAGGATAATTCTCTCCAAACACCCAAAAAACAAGGGCCGCAACAAGCGTGTAGCAATAATTTCATTATTTTCTTCTCTTAAACCTTTTTATCATTTGCGGGTGGTACAAAGATAAGACTAGCCCAAACAACAGAGCAATGATGAGTTCATAGAGTATTACTAAGCTTGTGCCGGTTGAAGGTAGTGTGGCTACTCCGACCGTTGATGCTAGTTTAGTGATATAGGCAGTGGGGCTAGTTGTTGGGCTATCAGTATAAGTAGATGGTACTGATTCCACACCATCTGCCATGGCAGCAAAACCGGTAAAATGCGTAGGCATAGCCACGACACCATAACTATTTCCCATAAATTCGTTTACACCAGCTTGGTCCCAGACACTGGTATCTTTATTCCAAAAATATAAAGATGGGTTGGTATAAATGACTGATTCTGCGATAGCCGCATTAAATAATATTGCGATCATAACCTTGTTTTCAGGAAAAGATGTTACTAGTTCTCCAGATTCTTTCTCGGCAGTAAAATCATAAAAATCACTACCGCTAATATAGATTTTCCCGGATGTTGGTGAATGAGTTTGCGCGATTTTACTTATAGTAACATTTGTGTTCTCAGTAACAGCGCCTACATCAAATGCTGCCTTAGCATTTGTATCACTACTTTGTATATAAGTATTTTGACTTATCGAACTACCCTCACCAGGTGTTACGTTATAAATAAAGATAGTTGCTGTTGCTGTAAATGTTACTGCGGTAAGACCGTCTGCTCCTATTGTAAGTGCATTACTACCTACCGTTGAACCCATCTTAAATGTCGTACTGCCCATGCCATTCGAACCCGTTGTGATGGCTGAAGGGACAGCTAAACCACCGCCAACAGTAACATTGATGCTTAAGTCTTTATTTGGTACCGGATTGCCATATGTATCTTTTACTAAAACCACGAGTGGGTCTTTGAGGTAACGATTGACTACGGCAGACTGAGAATTACCAGACTCCATGATGATCTCTGTCGCAGGAGCAGCTGAAACTGTAAATCTTTTTATGAAAGTTTTCACAGTATATTCACTATCATTACTAACAGTTGCAGTGATTGTTTGTGCCCCAGCTGTTCTTAAAGTAATACCAGTGAACTCAAATACTCCATTATCTGCACTTACGTACTCATGGTTAGACTGTGTCGGCAGTGTCGCCGCACTATCACTTGAGGTTAAAGTTACTGTACCTCGAAAACCAGTATTTACATTGGTGTCGGCATCTAAAGCAGAGGCCGTAATATTAAATTCTGTACCAGCAATAACAGAAGTAGATACCACTGCCAACCCAATACTGGGACCTGCTGTTCTAGATACATTCACAGAGGTGGATTTTACGCTTACATTATTTGCCACATCAGTTGCTGTAGCTTCTAAATTGTTTTCTCCTGCGGCAAGCGGGACAGAGTTTTTCGCCCATACTCCAATAGAATCAGTTTTTGTAGTTCCAACAGACGCAGAATCGACATAAACCGTCACTGTAGAATTTGGCTCTGCTGTGCCAGAAACATCTACAGTATCTGTATTCACAATGTCATTATTCACCGGAGAAGCGATAACGGGCGCTATGGGGGCGGTAATATCTATACTCAAGCTCAAATCATAGTTGCCCTGAACGGTAGATGAATCTAAGGCTGCTATCCAAATTCTGTGGTTTCCTGCCGTAAGTTGAGGGGTCGTAAAAGAATAATTAACTTCTGTTGACACTCCAGTAGGAGTAAGTGTAATTTCAGAAAGATTTGCAACCAGAGACGAATCGACGGCATATGCAGCTAAATCAATTATCTTTCCATTTGTGCTGATAATTTTACCCGTAATGGTAGGTGTTGTATCATTGGTAACTCCTGGGTTGTTGACTATTATCTTAGGTATATTCACTATTTCTGCATAAGTTGTAAATGTGCTCGTAGTAATCGGCGTATCGTTATTTGTGACTGTCAATCTAATTGTATAATTTCCGGCGCCCATAGAAGATGTGTCCCAAGTACCCAGAGTGCTATCAGTGACAGGGCTATGACTAGTAGAAATTACTGTCCAGCCAGAAGATGGCTGGGTAGTAGAACCATACTCTAAACTATAGGAATGGAAAAGTGGTCCACTAGCAGTGCCGGTGATCAATCTGGAGCCGTTATTAACATTTTGGACGGGATTAATAAACGCTGTTGATGGCATGGTGCTCGATACTGCGGTCATTGCCTTACCGGCATTTATCAATCCGTAACCCGTGTTTATATCAAAGCCAGCAGTACCCATATCTGTTGCTGTTTTCCTAAGTATTTGTCGGATCTGCTCAACTGTAAGGCTGGGGTTCTCCGATAGCATAAGACCGATCACCCCCGAAACTGTTGGAGCAGAAAATGAAGTACCAGCAACAGTCTTGTATTGATCATGTGCTGTGGCGCTAGGAACAGGGATTGCAACGCCCGGTGCCATGAAATCTAGTTTTGATCCATAGTTTGACCATGCAACTCGTGCATTATCGGTCCCTGTTGCTCCGACGACTATCGCATATGGCGAACTTGCAGGAGAAGAAAAAGCAATGTCATCACCAATATTTTTATCCCCAAATTCCCCATTTCCTGCTGCTACAACTGTCACTACACCATTATCATGAGCGTACTTCAGAGCATCGTCCATAAAGGAATCATATACTGTTGTTTCTGCAACTTCTGACCCAATACTTAGATTAATAATATCGGCTCCGTTGGCAACAGCGTACAAAATAGCTCGCGTCACAGTTATGGTATTAATTAGCCCAGCTGCATCAGCGATCTTAACTGGCATTATTTTATTATTACAAGCTATACCAGAAATCCCTTTTGCGTTATTACATAAAGCTGCTGCTGTACCCGCAACGGCCGTACCGTGTCCAGGTGAAGCCGAAGTATCTGAGTTTGAATTTGCTGGTATCGCGGTATTTGTTCCAAAATCATAACCAGCCAAAACTTTAGTGCTCAAATCAGCGTAAGTGAAATCATCGTGTGTGCCCTGAACACCAGAATCCAAAACAGCTATCACAACAGCGGGCGCACCTTCATTTATATCAATTGCCGCTCCAGCATTAATACTGGTCAAATTATATTGGGTCCCGTATAAAGGATCATTGGGAGAATATTCTAATTTTTTTAAATAATTGTAACTTACCGATTCAACATTCGGATCTAGACGATATTGCATTATGAGTTCTGGGATATTTGCGCCTGGCTCTACTTTAACTTTTATTACATTTGCTAAATCCGCAGGAACATCATTAATTGATTCCGCCCGAGCTGTTCTTGTTGCAAATTTTGAGCGAACATCAAGAAGTACTTTATCATCAAAGGCTTGCTCTTTTGCCAACACATGTCTATCTCGCTCGATGCTCGTAAGTACGGACGCTGATTTATTACGATATTTAACTAAGATTTCATTTTTTACTACTCCATCTGGCACTTGGTCTTGTGTAGGAGATAAACTGGCAGAGGCAAAATTAAAAATAGAAAAAACCAACATTACAGCCACAGTATAGGAAACCGTACGAACGAGAAATCTAGTCTCATTTTTTTTATTTTTTATAATTGAATAAGTAAAACCAGTATTATATCTTCTAATTACCTGTCTTCTACGGGAACTATTATGGTTAATCCCTATATTTATAGCGTCATTATATGCAGTAACAAATCTTTCTCTCCGCACATGTGGTCTGTAATTAGGCCTATTTTGTATCTGGAAAAATGCAATTATTTTCTTTGCTAAAGACACAAACCCTCCGATAAATAATCATTAGGTTAATTATCGTGCCGACAAGGCTAAGTGTCAATCGTTTTAAAATAATATTTAAAGTAAACTATCTTGTTCTGGGTTCGTGGGATTATAGCCGAGATGCTGAAAGCCACTTGTCGTAACCTTACGTCCTCTTGGAGTCCGTTCTAAGAAACCGATTTGAATAAGATATGGTTCGTAAACATCTTCTATCGTTTCAATCTCCTCACTGGTTGCCGCGGACAAGGTCGAGAGTCCAACGGGTCCGCCCTTGAAGTTCTCGATAATAGTTGCAAGTAGCTTACGATCAGTATTATCTAAACCATATTCGTCTACTTCCAGCATATCCAAAGCTTTGTTGGCGACCTCATTATCAATTTTACCTTGCGCCTTTACCTCAGCGAAGTCTCTAACCCTTTTCAGCAGTCTATTCGCGATGCGAGGAGTCTTTCGAGACCTTTTGGCTATCTCTTTTGCGCCCAGCTCTTCTATTTCTATCCCGAGTATCTTCGCAGAGCGTTTGATAATTTTTTCTATTTCATCGTCTTCATAGAATTCTAGTCTGTTCACTAGCCCAAACCTATCTCTAAGGGGCGATGATATGGAGCCCATTCTAGTTGTTGCACCGATGATTGTAAACTTCGGCAGATCAAGACGAATAGAACGGGCTGCTGGCCCTTTGCCAATAATTATGTCTAGGACAAAATCCTCCATCGCTGGGTATAAGACCTCTTCTACCGTACGATTAAGTCGATGTATTTCGTCTATAAACAGAATATCGCCTTCTTGCAGATTAGTTAAAATAGAGGCCAAATCACCGGCTCTTTCTATCGCGGGCCCACTTGTCACTCTAATTTGTGCGCCAATTTCAGCGGCGATTACGTTCGCTAGAGTAGTTTTTCCAAGTCCCGGAGGGCCATATAAAAGCACGTGATCGATCGGCTCTTTTCTATTGCGAGCGGCCTCGATAGTTATCTTTAACCCTTCTTTAGCCTTTTTTTGTCCAACATAATCTGCGAATTTTCGAGGACGCAAAGTTTCCTCAAAGATCTCTTCTTCTGGAGTTTCTTCACTATCTAAAATGTGATCAATATCATTATTCATCGCTTTTTCAACACACCTAAGCAATATTTTAGTTGGCTCTCCGCAGTAATACAGTCATCGGGCATATCTGATATTGCCTCCCTAGCCTCCATCGGTTTAAAGCCGAGGTTCACAAGCGCCATATATACTTCTTCTACTTTTTCTGTCGTTGCGATATCAAAGATACTTGCCTTGGAGCCAACTTTGTTTTTTAATTCCAGAACTACCTTCTCGGCTGTTTTCTTACCCACGCCAGAAACGCTGGAAAGAAGTGTTGGATCCTGGCTGACAATACTTGCTCTTATCTTCTCTACAGAAGCTGCAGACAATATTCCCATAGCTGCTTTGGGGCCAATCCCAGAAACAGAAATCAATAACTCGAAAAAATCTAACCCTTCTATAGTTTCAAAGCCAAAAAGAGCACTAATATCTTCTCTGACTTGAGTGTAAATATACATCTGAGCTTCTTGTCCCTCATGTAAATGGCTAATAAAATCTGGCCCGACAGACACCTTATAGCCAACGTGGTTAACGTTCAAGATAATCCAGCCCGGCCTTAATAATTCTATTTTACCCTCAAGAAAAGCAATCATAAATTTATTTTAAGATTTTTAGACACATTAAACAAGTAGACAAGATGAAGCCCCCTAGGAGGCGGGGGCCGTCATCCTATGGGGGCTAATGGAGCCTTTTTATAGCTGACTCAAGCTTTGCGGTTAGTTCGTCCACCGTGCCTTCTGATGTTATGGGCTGGCCAAAACGAATGATTACACGTTTCTTTTTCCAACTAATCCAACACGGTACTAGCGGTACCTGCGCCTTTTTGGCAATGAAAGCTGCGCCCTTCTTTAGCTCACTGTCGGCCGTAGTGTTCTTTTTGCGAGTACCTTCGGGGAAGGCTCCCAGTATACCCCCGGAGGAAAGTACATTGATTGCAGCCTTTATAGCTACGCGGTCGGCTTTGCCTCTTCGGATTGGTATCGCGTACAGATGCTTTATCACCCAGCCGAGTATTGGCACAGAACTTAGCTCTATCTTAGCCCAATAGTGAACGGGTCTGGGATAGAGATAATACGCGATAAGCGGCGGGTCCATATCACTGACGTGATTGGGGCAGAGGATATAGCCGCCAGTTTTTGGCAAGTGCAAGCTCCCGTCTACCTGGACCGTCCAGAATACGTGAGTCATAAACCAAATCCATACACGTGCCACTTTCCAAGCGAAGTTCGGCTGTTCATTACTAGACGATTCTTTTGTGTTCATAGAAATACACCCCTCGGGGTCGAAGTTTCATTTCGGTGGAATTTTAGCACATATAGACTGTATTGGGAAGAGAACCTTGTTTATAAATTAATATATTTCCGACTACTGCTGTGGCATATTGCGATAGCTAAAGCATCGGCCGCATCGTCTGGTTGTGGTATTTCGTCCAACTTAAGAATCATTTGAACCATTTTTTGAACCTGTTTTTTATCAGCACCGCCATAACCGCAAATACCATTTTTTACCTGATTGGGTGTATATTCGGAAATTAACGCTCCTGATTTCTTCGCTGCTAGCAAAATAACTCCTCTAGCCTGCCCGACAGCCATAGCCGTTTTGACATTAGTGCTAAAAAAAAGCTCTTCTACGGCTATTTCTTCCGGATCATATTCATCGATAATGTCACCAAGCTGATCATAAATGATTTCAAGTCGCGCCTCTAAAGGTTGCTTTGGCTCTGTAATAATCACACCATAATCAACAAGCTTTATTTTGCCAGCCTTTTCTTCAATAATCCCATAGCCAGTGGTTGCTGTACCGGGGTCTACTCCTAAAATGATCATAAATATATTACTCCCAAGGCGATAATAACCATAAATCCATCAACTAGCGCCAAAGAAAAATTATGAAAGTGAGTTTGTCTTTCTTCATGCCAGACGCGAATCAGGCTTTTATTAAATACTTTAATAAATTTCGGTGCAATAACCAAAATAAGATCTACTAACATACCCCCAAAAGCGCCGGCCAAGATGGATTCTTTATTTACTAACGGTGTAAAAAAAAATAAAACTAGTAGGCTAGCAGACAAGACCCCGTCAGCAATAATCATTAGATTTTGTCGTTTTATAGTACTTGGCCAAAAATGTGGTATCTTGTCTATTAAAAAATGAGAGAGAACGCCAGCGAAAAAAGCCAAAAAGGGGTTGGGAATAAACATTCCTACCGCTCCCCCAACTGCTGTATGTGTTGCCCCGGTCATCTAAAGTTTTTCCAATATACTATCTTCGATATCGTAGTTTGAGTATACGCTCGTTACATCTTCATTCTCTTCGAGGGCGTCTGTAAGATGTAATATTTTCCTAGCAACTTCCAGATCATCTATTTTAACCCCTGTTTTTGGCTTGTACACTAGCTCTGCGTCTTCAATTTTGATTTCAGAGGCTTCAAGCGCTGCTTTCACTTTTTGCAATTCATTACTTTTTGTATATACAACAGCGACTTCTTCGTTTTCTTCAAAATCATCGGCTCCGGAATCGATAATTATCATCTCCAGATCTTCTTTTCCGATTTTTTGATTTTTGTTTACAATAATAATCTCGCCTTTTTTATCAAATAGGTATGCCACCGAGCCAGTTTCGGCCAAGCTGCCACCATTTTTCGAAAATATTGCCTTTATTTCTGGCCCTGTTCTATTGCGATTGTCAGTCAATGTTTCTACCAAAATCGCTACCCCAGCTATCGCATATCCTTCGTATAAAAGCTCCTCAGGAGCTGCTCCTCCGAGTTCTCCTGTTCCTTTTTTAATTGCTCTTTCAATGTTAGATGACGGCATGTTAACGGATTTGGCCTTATCTATTGCTAGACGTAAAGAAAAGTTCATTTTAGCATCACCGCCGCCTTGCTTGGCGGCAATTGTGATATTTGCTGCTGCCTTGGTAAACTCCTTACCTTTTTTAGAATCAGTGATAGCTTTTTTGTGTTTGATACTGGCCCATTTTGAGTGTCCCGACATGATATCTCCTGGATTATATTTCGAGTTAATTTTACCACAAATATGCGAGCGGCGCACCGCCCCGTTTCCATTAGTTTCAATTCACCGGTGTATTTCGAGTGAGGTCCGACTTAGTCGGGATACCACTCTTCCGTATTGTGAATTGAAGCTGTGCGATGTCTTTGTATTCCTTATAAGAATACTTGACCATCACAGGATGTTGGGGTGGTGCGCCTTTTGCGGGGAAGAATACCACCTAGTTCGGTGGATTATGACCGTAAAGACCAGTCTGAGAGCAAAACTCATCGACAACCCTGCCCAAAATGTGACGATCGTCACACCCGAGCCAAAGGGTATCACCTTGCTTCTCCATCTCGATAGGAGCCTCGTCGATAACGCCTTCCATAATAATCCGAGCGCTCGGTATCCCTCTCACAGGAACGATTGTCTCGTACATTGGACGGCGAAACGATTGAAGCTTGGCCCTGAGATCATTTTGCGATGTTTGGTCTATAGTCGGAAGGTTAATACTCAGTATCTGATCTCGTATAAGCAACGAGAACGGAATAGAACTTCCGATTACAGACTGGACAACTTTCTCGACCTGTTTTTGTGTCGCGGTGGAACGAACTGCAATATGGATATCCCCTAGCATGCTCTCTCCCCTCTATAGGTGCTCGGCATTCTGCCGAATTTTGGTCGTCCTGGAGAGGGTTTGGCCTCTCCAGGACGTTGCAAAAAGCCTCACTTTATAATAGTGAGGCTTTATATTTGTGAAATTTTATATTTTATCTATTCATCTATTTTAACTTCTTCACACACAACCTCATTATAGCTACCGATAATAGCTAGAACTAGTACGAGGACGAGGATAAATGTTGTAAAAATAGCTAACATGCGATTATTATAATAAATTGTTACCGCCAGGTCAAGACTACTTCATAACTTTTATATCAGTTTTTGTCATTTGTATATTTACATCACTATCTATATCTGTACGATATAGCTGAACCCCCAAAGAATTTAGATTAGAAATCGTAGTTGAATGCGGGTGCCCAAATTGATTATTTTTGCCCACCTCGATTATCGCTACTTTCGGATTTACTATTTTTAAGAAATTTATATTCGACGCATATTTACTGCCATGATGAGAAACTTTCAATATATCTGCTGTCAAATCTTGCGATAATTTCATAAGCTCTATTTGCCCCTCATCTTCAAGATCCCCCATAAATATAGCCGATTTATCACCATATATAATCTTAGCTACAACTGATGTGCTATTTAGATTATCCACCTTTGATCCAACTAATTTTGTATTTGGATATAGAAATTTTAAAGTAGCACCATCAGAAAGTGACAATGAATCTCCAGCCATAATATCCGTGGTTGGGATATTTTTTTCTTTTAAGAGCGATAGAAACTTTATATACTCCGGCGCTGTGTGCAAAACACCAGTTAAGTACACGTGTCCAACCTGATATTTCTCGACCACATCAACAAGTCCATTTACATGATCTGCGTGTGGATGTGTCAATATTATGACATCTATTTTCCGTTGATAAAATTTCGTGTATTTCTCTAGCTCTCCCACTACAGTACTATCCGGGCCGCCATCGATTAGAATGTTTTTGCCCGCTGTGTCTTGTATTAGCTCGGCATCCCCCTGTCCCACACTAAGAAAATGAATATTTATTCCGCCGCTATCAGTCCGGTCAGATGATATATAATAAATTAGCGCGAAAACGATACTAAGCAAAATAAATAAGTTCAGAGTTGAAGCGAAAAATTTCTTGCCACTTTTATCCATAAACAAATTATAAAATAATCTGCGCAACACTACTATTAAATTATTTCTTCTGTGTGCAAATATTGTTGTGCTATAATTTCCTCATGTGGGATATAACAATTTGGTATTTAGCATTATTTATTATCGGGATTATAAGCATTCCGATTGGGCAATATTTATTTAAAAACTTAGATGACTTTGCCTACCCATTTTATCGCGCAATAGGACTAGCCATTATTTCCTATTTAGTTTGGATCTTAGGTATTTTGAGAATACTCCCCTTCAATATTTTCTCTATCATTTTATCATTTTGTATTCTTATTGGGATATCTTCATTCTTCTTATTAAAAACAAAACCTTCTTTTAATAAACCATTTATCCAAAAAGCCATAACATACGAAATAATATTTTTAGTTATTTTCTCAGCACTAATTATTTACAAATTATATCGATCTGAAATTAGCGACATTGAAAAATTTATGGATTTCGCTTTTCTAAATACTCTCCTGAAAACGAGTTATTTTCCTTCTGTAGATCCTTGGCTTTCTGGCCACAGCATGAATTACTATTATTTTGGACATTTAGTAACTGCTGTTCTGACAAAAGTAACTGGTATTAAATCGATTATTTCCTACAACCTCATGCAGGCAACAAACTACACTCTATTTATAGTATCAATATTTTCCATAGGTTATAACCTCACAAAAAAATATTTATGGGCTTTTGTGACTGCCTTTATCGCCGCGGGTATGAGCAACATTAGTTATCTAATTTTCCTGTACAAAAAAATTGATACGTACTGGTGGGCAGGAACTAGGATAATTCCGGGTACAATAAATGAATTTCCCTTATATAGTTTTCTACTCGGTGATTTGCATGCCCACTACTTAGATTTACCGTTTGTCCTGCTTGTAATAATATCTTTTTATACATTTTTTATTAATAAAGATAGCGACAACCTTTTTAATATATTTATTGGCTTTATCTTGGGAATACTCTTTATTACAAATAGTTGGGACTATCTTATCTACGCCCTTATTTTCGCCGCCCTAACCGTTTATAAAAATATAATTGTAAAGAAAAACTATGGGCAGCTTATAAAAGATGGCCTTATTATTGGTGTTACCAGTCTGGTAGTTCTTTTACCTTTCTATCTCACCTTTAAGCCTGCATCTGAAGGATTCCAGTTTGTAACTGCCCCCAAAAGTCTTTTAACTGACTTTCTAACCCTATACTTACTACAAGTTTTTGTTATATCGTTTTATATATTATATAGATTTATTAAAACAAAAAGTAAGTATAAAATAACCATCATAACCATTTCTTTTTTCTTGGCATTTCTAATATACGGGTTCAGCCAAGTATCAGCGCTTATTTTGTTTTTAATTCCTCTTTGGCTTATGGTTACGATAAACGATATAAGAAAAGATACACATTTAACGAACAAACAATTTATAAATATACTAATTCTCGCGGTATTTGTCATAATTATTTTTTGCGAGTACTTTTTCCTAAAAGATATTTACGGCATAGACTTTCAGAGAGCGAATACGGTTTTCAAATTTCATTATCAAGTATGGGTTTTATTCGCCATTATTTCTGGGTATATTTTCTACTACTTCACGACCGTTAAGGATAATATTAAATATGTATTCTATTTATTCGGAATAACTTTCTTGCTAATTAGTTCTGCCTATCTTCCCAAGTCTGTTTATGACTCCGCTAATAGCTTTTCTAAACAAATGGGTCTGGATGGGTCTGGATATATTGCGAGTAAATATTCATTTGATTATCAAGCCATTCTTTGGATTAATAAAAACATTTTGGGTGAAAAAATAATCGTAGAAACTGTCGGTGAAAGCTATACAGACGGCTCAAGGATAAGTGTTTTTACTGGCAATGCAACGCCACTTGGTTGGTTCGGACATGAATGGGGCTGGAGAAAGAATGTAGACGATCTCAACATAATCAAGAAAGATATAGACACACTTTACAAAACGAACGAAATAGATACAGCAAATATTATTATAAATAAATATAAAATCAATTTTATTTATTACGGCGAACTGGAAAAGATAAAATATGGTGAAATTCAGGGATGGGCAATCCCCCATATGCTTAAAAAGGTTTATCGTAATGAACAAGTCTCAATATATAAAGTAAAATAATTTTACTGATCTTTCTTTACAAACTTATTTAGCATAAACCAAAAGTCAAACAAGATTAAATAAAATATAAAGATCCACATCGGATTTTCAATTTTGATTTTCCAAGATGCCCAAGGCAAACTTCCAAAATAACGGATTGACTCAATAATAAAATGTAGCAATATATACGTAGGGACGGCAAGAAAATTCCCAGTTGCCGATGAAACCATTCCAGCTAAACCAACTAAAAATGAAAGCAACATTCCTATAGGCACTAGAGTAAGAATTACAACATTCGCAAAAGGAGAGACGACAGAAAAAGTTCCAAAATAGTACATAAGTAGTGGGATCGTAGCTATCTGCGCGCCAATAGTTTCTGTCAAAATCCCGGAAAAAGATATTTTTGATCTTTCTAAGATGCCCTGGAGTATTGGTGCGATATAGGCAATCCCGATGAATGCAACAAAAGATAGCTGAAAACCAACGTCATATATTGGTAAAAAGGGATTAAACACTGACATAATTACCGCAGAAAGAAGTATCGCGATAAAATTATCACTTTCACGACCTAGATATCTTCCAAGCAATGGAAGTGAGCCCATGAGCGCCGCTCTGACCAGACTCGGAGCTGCACCTGTCATTATAGTAAAAAGCAGAATAACACCAACAGGGATAAGTAGATTAACGAGCCTAGAAAATCTTTGACGCATAAATATAAAAAGGCCCATTATTATAGTAATGTTATACCCTGAAAGAGCGATTATGTGGGTCGTACCGCTAGCCTGAAGGAGCCTAGTCATCTCAGGAGAAATAAGCGCTTTTTCACCAAGAATAAGACCACTGGCTAGGGCGGCTTCGGGCGCAGGTAAGGCTCTGGCGATTGATGTGTTTAGACTAATTCTTAAACCAAGAAGCCATCCACGAAATATATCGCTCCAGCCCGTACTCACTCCTGCTACTTTAATGTTTTTCGCACTTGCTTGTGCGAAATATCTATTTTTAATTAGGGCCCACTGCGTCTTTTCGTCAAATTTCTTTGGAGTCACCTCGGCAGCAACCAATTCACCATATTTAAGTTCAGAACTGACGGGTAAATATAATAATAAATCTGGCATCGAAACATTATTGCCAGAAATTTTATTTATCCGAGCACCGACTTTGAAACCATAAGGCGTGCTCTGAGGGATATCGTTTATCATAAGTTGCATTTTTAGTTTTTTGCCAGAAAGTTGCTCGTTGGCTAAAATCATTTTTTCGGCTTGGTATCCGAAGTTCCCTATCGCTAGAAATATTATTCCTAGCCCAAAAAAAACCCCAAATATATATGGTCTTCGTATTAATAAAAATGAGAACAAACACACCAACCCACCAGCTACTAGTAATAAATTACTTTCAATATTTATAGTTGGGGCAATCATTACCCCAAAGACATATGCCAACATCCATATTACAAGTATTTTTGCCTTCATATAGACATAATACATGATATAATCGAGATATGGTAAAAATAGCAGTAGGAACAACATCGAAAGCGAAGCTCAGAATACTTGATTGCATCTTACTTGAAGCAGATATCAAGGCAGACATTACCTCTTTTGACGTAGCTTCTGGTGTTACCCACCAGCCCAGAACCGAAAAGGAAACGAAGCAGGGATCGATTAATAGAGCTACAAATGCCCTGAAACTTTGTGAAGATTCGGATATTGGCCTTGGTATCGAGGTTGGATATGAACCGATAGACGGAATACTTTATATGCACGGAGTGACCTCCATTATTGATCAGGCGGGCAATATCTACTCAGAGCAATCGTCTATTCTAGAGTTACCAAAATACTTCCATAAATATTTGCACGATCATGAGGATGATGGAGTTGGCTTTCACGTAAATGATTACAAAAACCTTTCAGATGATAAAAGCTGGAAATATTTTGCTGAAATCATTCAATATAGGGAGCCATTTATAAGAGAATCAGCCAGAAACGCGCTACTCCGTTATATATTTCGCGGGGAATATTAAATGAACCCCATTTAGGGGGTTCTTTTTGAATCTTATTTGTGGCTCGGGCAAAAAAATGATTACTATTATTTACTTATTCCAGCCCTCGGCTGCTCTGTCATAAACCTTATTAATTATTATCTCTTTAAACCAGAAATCAGGGTAATCACCGTTGTTTGCCGCCTTGACTTTATCACAGTTAGCATTCCATTCAACATCGTTCTTACTGCCTTCCATCAAGGCAATTACTGAAGCTGGCGTAGTTAAGGCTTCGCCTGGGGTTTTATTGCTTCTACATCAGCCTCAAAAGTGCGTGCAGAATTCCTTGCTACCCGCTGTCCCTCATTATCAAAATAACGAGGATCACCTAACGTTTCATCTATTTGCGTCATTTTTTTTTCAAAAACCGCTTGAGTATAAGCACTACTTGATGCCGTTCCATTATCTTCATAAGTAGCTGCTGTTTGAGAGATATCAGCTCCTTCGGCACTATCTATACGTGTTCTACCATAATCAGGATTCTTAGGATCTGTTATTCTAGATGCTTCTACTAGTGGATCATATTTTTTTGCTTCAGGCATACTATCTCCTTTTTTAAAATTAAATTAATTATAACACAAAAGACCCCACTATAAAAGGTGGGGTCTTTTTACATTAGCAATTAAGCTTTTGGATGTTTTGCATAGCAATCTCTGCAATATACAGGACGATCACTTTTAGGCTCAAAAGGAACTGTAGTGTTCGCGCCACAATCGGCACAAACTACTTCAAAGCTCTTTCTTTCGCTTTTAGCTTCTTTGAACTTACGTCTGCAATCAGCGCAACGCTTTGGCTCATTTTCAAAGCCTTTTTCTGCGTAGAACTCTTGCTCACGTGCTGTGAAAGCGAAATCATCGCCACAATCTACACATTTAAGGGTTTTGTCTTCAAAACTCATTAGTCGAGGTCTCCTTTCTAAAAGATTCTCTATCCAGAGTGGGGCTTCGACTTAGTGCAGTTGGGGATTTGACCTTGTGCTGTTCCTAAAATTTTAGCCACATATACTATACCATAAGTAAACAAAAAAAGCTATATATAAAGATAATGTTATTTTTTGACTAGCTGTATCCCCTGTTTTCGAAATATTAATACGAATAATAGTGAGCAGATTGCGAATATGTAAACTGGAAATGCCGCTACTTCGAAAGTCCAGATTTCGATAGTAAGGAGAGTTATTGCAGCGCTTATTGCACCAAAAAAGAATACATTATAACTCTCTGTTTCTGGCTCTTTGTAGGCCTTAATAATTGTTGGGACACCGGCGAGTGCATCGGCAAGTATGCTCAAAAGAATTGCAACGGCTGCATTCTTTGTCAGATACCATAAGATAAGTGCCAGTACAGATAATACACCACAAGCAATGTCGAGTTTACTAATCTTCCAATATGCTTTTTTATTCATAAATGAAGCAATAAACACTATAGCCGGTCCAAAGCCTACCATAAATGTCATTAATGACCTTATCCCTATTCCCCCGCTAATCTGTGCCGAGAATGCAATCATCGGAGCGAGCGCCCACAAGAACCAAGTAACCCTATTCGGCTTTGTTTTGCCTCTAAATGTATCGATCGCGTAGCTGCTACTGCCAATTAGATTTAATAAAGCCCCGAATAATACAAAATTTGCGTTTATCATTTATACTCCCCTAATTAATATACAGTACATAGTGCTTTGTACAAAACAAAAATGAGTTTCTCAGCGAGTGAGAAACTCATTTTTGGTAGCGGGGGTAGGATTCGAACCTACGACCTCCGGGTTATGAGCCCGACGAGCTGCCACTGCTCTACCCCGCGTTATTAACAGGGTAAATATTAGCATATTTTGTGCTTAAAGTCAACTATAATACTTATATATTTATATTTAAATATTATGGGATTATCCACTTTTATATCGCCAAAGTGGCCAAAAGCTCCTGCTCGTGGATAAGATATAGTGTCATTTCTTTATTCACTCTGTTTAAAGAAAATTAACTCACTGGTATTCTACT
>Ga0194062_1000017_pt1 | contig 69326 bp, 68 predicted proteins | sample SepL2225m_MetaG_FD_155481 | JGI IMG/M metagenome (GOLD analysis project Ga0194062, IMG submission 155481) | Anoxic zone freshwater microbial communities from boreal shield lake in IISD Experimental Lakes Area, Ontario, Canada - Sep2016-L224-25m | ecosystem: Environmental > Aquatic > Freshwater >... | reverse complement strand
TATAATAACATTATATGTGCTATTTTGTCAATACCAAACAGGCGCGCCGTAGGTAAAAAATTACCCGTTCTATTTTATAGTCAACCCAGTCGATTTAGCCATTGTTGCCATTAAATTAGCAAGCAGCTTACGCTGCATTAAAGAATCATTCTCATTATACTTTTCAGCAACCATGATCGGGTTTTTTATGTTAATTTCCCTAATAAGGGTTCTTTTGCCAAGACCATCATTTGCATCGCCTTGAATTAAATCAATCGCAAAGAAACCACCAGGAACATTAGCCTTCCTGAGTAATTTGTCGGAAACACTGTCAACAATATTCCAAACCGATAACGGAACACTATCCTGATCAACACTAGCCCACTCATCGTTCATATCTTTATCAAAAACACGACCAGTTGCATAATATCGTTGAGAAAATGGGATTTTCCTCTCACGATCAACAAAACAATAAACACGAAGTTCGGTATTATCTGCATTATTGGCTAATTTTCGTCTAGATTCTTCGTCAACGCCTTTTATTCCCGACCATGCCAAACCAGGAACATATTCCTGAACGATAATATCCTTGTTTGCTCGAACCTTTTCTTTGGTTTTTTCTTCATCAATAAATCTATCACGCATACCAATAATATCCGCAGTCGCTTCATTGCGTGTACATATATCTACATATTTAGAACCCATAGCCGAATCAGCCTTGACTACAAGTAAGTCTCCGTTTAGGCCATCAAATAATTCGCTACTTGGAGTTTGACCAACGCCAACTTTTATTGTTTTTGGTGAAAAATCAGAAATCACCTGATATTGTTCCCATTTGTTATCGAACTTCCAAAGTTTTGGACCATTTATGACCGATACCCGTTCTTCGAGTTCGAATGGAGTTATAACTTTTGTACGTACAGCTTCAATACCACCCGCACCTATCTGGTATTCTCGTCTCGGGCCAAGCTCCATTTGATTATCACCAAACGTTGGATGAGCAAGAACTATACCCTCACCGGCCATTAAATACGGAGAATCACCGCCTATAACGGCCATGCCAACGCCTAACCTGCCTAACTCTCTACGTAATATATCATTGCCAAAAGCATTAGGCTTTTCTAACCCTTTTTTAATAATATGTATGCCTATGAGATTGTCGTGATTTTCCATAATGAATTGTTGGTGTTTTTATTAAGTAATTTGCTTATTACATTAACATAGTATTATCAGTTTGTCAATGTTTTAGAATTGCGCCAGAAGATCTTTTTGCTTTCGTGATAATTTAGTAGGTATATCTACAATAATATTAACAATATGCGATCCACGACGATCACTTTTCATATGCGGCACGCCATGGTTGGATAATTTAAAATCAGTGCCAGATTGAGTACCGGCTGGAATCTTCATACGGACTTTGCCATCCACAGTATCAATATCGATCTCAGTACCCAATACAGCATCAATCATACCGATGTGTTGTTCGGATAGAATTATATCGCCTTCACGAGTGAATTTCTTGTGAGCTTTGACCTTGATATGAACATATAAATCGCCTTTTTGACCATTACTGGTAGCTTCGCCGTACTCACGCAAACGAATTGTCGCCCCATCATCGATACCAGCTGGGACCTTTAGGCTAATTGAACGCTCACGGCGCTCTACGCCCTTACCACGGCACACAGTACAGGTTTTCTCTGGGACTTTACCACGCCCGCCACAATTATCACAAGTTGTTGCCTGTTGAATAGGCCCAAATATCGTGTTCATGACTCGATTAATTTGGCCAGCACCCTTACAGGTTGGGCAAGTCACCATTTCGTAACCAGGCTCGACGGTTGTGCCATGACAATGCGAGCATTCATCATCCATTTCTAATTGAATTTTTTCTTCTACACCAAAAACGGCTTCTTCGAATGATAATTGCAAAGTAACTTCGACATCACGACCGCGCCTTGGGCCTTGTCTGTTACTACCAGTGCTACCAAAGAATTGATTGAAAATATCGCCGAAACCACCATTACCGAAATCGAAGTGAATATCCTGACCTCCAAAACCACCAAATGGGTTACCAGCAGAACCAGAACCGCTATTACCGCCAACTCCAGCATGACCGAATTGATCGTAGCGTTGACGTTTCGAGTTGTCTTTTAGGACCTCATAGGCTTCACTGACTTCTTTGAATTTAGTTTCATCACCGCCCTCTTTGTCGGGGTGATATTTAACAGCGGCCTTGCGGTAGGCTTTTTTAATTTCATCGTCCGAGGCATTTTTACCAACACCCAAGACATCATAATAATCACGTTTTGTCATCTGTTAATATTGTAATAAATTAGCACTCTTATTGCAAGAGTGCTAGCTATTAATCTCCATAAAATTAAAATGCGGCCGGGTATTACACCACGGCCGCTTTCTCATTAATCACCTTTTTTCGCTTGCGCAAATACTCGCCAATAATCTAACCCCGATGTTATAGTCGAATCGACTGCAACACCAACTACTAACCACGTTAATGCCATTTGCCATACATAGAGCATCGGCAATATTAACATGAATATAGCTACACACTGAGCCACCATTTTAACCTTACCGCTAGTTATTACTTCAACCTTACGATTGAGCCTTCTGGCATTCGACAGCATAATCGCTACATAAATCTCACGAACTAGTATGACTACTGTTGGTAATATTACATATAGATTAACAATCGACAAAGCAATAAGCGTAAAACCGACTAAAAACTTGTCAACGATCGGATCCAATATAGTTCCTAGTCTGGTTACCATATTGAATCTTCTAGCCCACCAACCGTCAAGCTTGTCCGTAGCTGCAACAATAGCAAAAACTATGGCGGCCACAACTAAACGATGAGGTGAATTCGTCATAACCAGACCAATTATCAACAAACCGGGAAGGGGGCATAGAATTAAACGGGCCTCCGTTAGCAGATTAGGAGGCACTTTCCAGTCCTTCTTGAGCTCTTGCATGAACGAAGCCATAATCATCCTCTCCTTTTTTAATTTGGAATAGGTCGGACCAAAGATGTTAATGAGGTACAACACAACACCACCTGCGTGCTAATCTAATATTATATACTATAATTATCGAAATAGCTAGATTATAGCCATATATATACAAAAGGCCGCCCTATTGCGGGAGGCCTTTTTTGAAAGCAATTCTAGTTACAATTTGCTATTATTTTTTATCTTTGTCGTCGACAACTTCACCTTCTACTGGTTCGCCGTCTTTTTTAGCTTCGTCATTAGGTGTTGATTCCTTGGACTTAGCTTCGTACATCTTGGCACCGATTGGCATAATTGCATCGTTCAATGCTTTGCCAGCGGCGGTTAATTCCTCGACATCATTACTAGACTGATGCTTTTTTGCCTCGGCAATCGCATCAGTGATAGTTTTTTTATCTTCGTCACTAATCTTGTCTTTGAATTCATCTGGCATTTTCTCGGCCTGATAAATTGCACTTTCTAGACCATTACGAGCATCAATCGCTTCACGCTTTTTCTTGTCCTCGTCGGCATGCACTTCAGCTTCTTTTTGAGCCTTGGCAATATCATCCTTGCTGAGGTTACCGCTGTTCGATATAGTGATACTTTGCTCTTTACCAGTGCCCTTATCCTTGGCAGTTACATTCAAAATGCCATTGGCATCAATATTAAACGTAACTTCGATTTGCGGTACGCCACGAGGAGCCGGAGCAATACCGTCTAACGTAAATCTACCTAGTGATTTATTATCAGCCGCTAGTTCACGTTCGCCTTGAGTTACATGAATTTCAACCTGTGGTTGACTATCAGCGGCAGTACTAAATACTTCTGATTTCGAAGTTGGGACAGTCGTATTACGCTCGATTAATTTAGTTGCAACACCACCCATAGTTTCAATACCCAATGAAAGGGGAGTAACGTCTAGCAGTAAAACGTCTTTGACGTCACCAGCCAGAACGCCACCTTGAACGGCAGCACCAATTGCTACGACTTCGTCTGGGTTTACGCCTTTGAGTGGGTCTTTGCCAAAAATCGATTTAACTTTCTCGACAACTGCTGGCATACGAGTCATACCGCCGACTAGGACGATTTCGTTAATTTCACTAGCCTTTAGGCCAGCATCTTTGAGGGCTTTTTCGACAGGTCCAGCTACGCGATCGATTAAATCCGAGACTAATTCCTCGAGTTTTGATCGAGTTAGTTTATATTCAAAGTGTTTTGGACCTTCGGCATCAGCGGTTAGAAATGGCAGATTAATTTCGGTTTCATTAGTTGATGAAAGCTCTTTTTTAGCCTTTTCAGCTTCGTCCTTGAGGCGTTGCATGGCTGCTTTATCGCCCTTTAGATCGATACCTTCGTTATTTTTGAACACATCCAAGAAGTGGTTAACAATACGATTATCGAAATCTTCACCACCCAGGTGAGTATCACCGTTGGTTGATTTGACTTCGAAAACACCATCACCTAGTTCTAGAACGGATACGTCAAACGTACCACCACCTAGATCAAAGACAACAATTTTTTCCTCTTTTTTACTATCCAGGCCATAGGCTAGGGCAGCGGCAGTTGGTTCATTAATAATGCGTTTTACTTCTAGCCCAGCAATTTTACCAGCATCTTTGGTTGCTTGGCGCTGAGAATCGTCAAAGTAAGCGGGGACAGTGATAACCGCTTCGGTTACCTTTTCACCAAGAAACGCTTCGGCATCAGCTTTTAGCTTCGACAAAATCATAGCCGATACTTCTTCGGGCGAGTAATCCTTGCCGTCCATTTTAACTGCTACGCCATCGCCTTTTTTGACAATTTCGTACGGCATGATATCGATATCTTTTTGAACTTCTTGATCACTAAACTTACGACCGATCAGACGCTTTACACCGTAAATCGTATTACTGGCATTAGTAACGCGTTGACGACCAGCCACTTGTCCAACTAGACGTTCACCTTTTTTATTAATAGCTACAACGCTAGGTGTCGTACGATTACCTTCGGCGTTAGCGATGACTTCTGGCTTGCCAGCAACCATATAAGCTACGGCGCTATTCGTAGTACCTAGGTCGATTCCAATAATTTTACCCATTTATATCTCCTATATTTTTTATCTATATTAATTACAATTTTAGCACTCTAGTATGTAGATTGCCAATATATTCATTATAAATAAATTAGCACTCTCATGTCAAGAGTGCTAATAATAAATTTATTACGAGAGGTGATTGCACCTTTTAGTTATGGTCGACTAGATACTTTTCAGCGCGACGAGCAATCTCGGCAGCTTCGTCAGTTGAGATAACCAGGATTGGCTTGCTTGAAGCGGCGGCGACATTAGTTGCCTGTTCAGGCTCGAAAGTTTCATTATTTAATTCAGAATCGCACTCAAATCCTAAATATTTTAAATTGGCTAAGATACGACTACGAATAATACTAGAACGCTCGCCAACAGTACCGGTTAAAACAATACTATCAACGCCACCCATGCTGGCAGCCATTTGACCAATCGCCAATTGGATACGGTAGACTAATAAGTCCAGAGCTAATTTGGCTCTTTTATCGCCTCGTTCTTCACTTGCTAATAATTGACGAATGTCATTTGAGCTACCGCTAACACCGATTAGACCACTCTTTTTATTTAAATATTGCTCCAGTTCTTCATCAGTCAAATCCAAAGCATGTTTGATAGCTAGCGCGGCTGAAATATCCATATTACCACTACGCGTTGCCATCATTAGCCCTTCGAGAGGGGTGAATCCCATTGTCGTATCTAAACTTTTACTGTCATTTACGGCCGTCAAGCTACTACCACTGCCTAAATGACAAACGATCATTTTTGGTGAGACCTTGTCCTGCTCGGTCAAGCATCTAACAACCGATCCAACGGATATACCATGAAAGCCATACCGTTTAATCTCGTATTTATCAGCTAACTCGGGGTCAACACCATAATACCAAGCTGTTTCACGTTTAGTTGAATGAAAAGCTGAATCAGAAATAATAATTATCGGTGTACCAGGGAAATGAACCTTAACTTGTTTTGTTTCCATTAGAACGGTCGAGACGTGCAATGGAGCTTTTCTCTGAACTGCTTCCATAGCATGTTCCATTTCGTCAGTTAAGAGCTCGTCTTTGGTAAAGCGCATCATTGGCGCCACTAATCTAATACCTATAGCCGTCAGGACTTCGTCATCACTGATGATTTTATATTGATGAAGCAGCGGCAGAACGTATCCCGATACGGAATTTAGATCAGTATCATCATAACTCGCTGGATATTTCTGTCCCTCAAATTCGACCTTGCCAGTAACTTTGTTGTCTTCAAATTCAAAATTTATTACGGCCCGTTTTTTATTATTAGCAAACAAAGCGTATTTTCGGCTCGAGCTGCCTGGATTTACAACAAGTATCAAAGAATCAGCTGTCATTACATTTATCTCCGGTAATTTAATACCAATTTAACAATATTTACTTTAATAATAACACGCCCAGATTATTGACGTGTAACTTTTACCATAGCATGACGAACTACGTGGCCATCTAATATATAACCAGCTTGCATTTCTTCGGCAATAATTTCCTGATCACCTTCGGCATCTTCGTCTAGCTGGATTGCTTCATGCAGATCTGGGTTAAATACAGTCCCCGTTTTAGCATCGATGCGCTTCACATTCAAATCTTCGAGTGATTTTTCGAGATTTTTAGTAAGGCCAGACACACTTTGCGCCCATTTGTTGTCCTTTAAATCTTCTGGGACGTAAGCTATCGCCCGCTCTATATTATCGATAACCGGCAAAAGTTTCAAAATAGCACTCGTCCGTCCAGCATCACGGGACATAATTTTCTCGGTTTCTACTCGTTTGCGATAATTTTCGAAATCAGCCCGTGTCCGCTGAAGATCCTGGGTTAGGTCGTTTATTTTTTGATCAGTCTCAATATTCTTCTTAGGTTTTTTAGCTTTTGGCATATCTGTCATATTATAAAATCTCCTCTAACATCGCACCTGTGTGTTTTACTAATTTCATTACCTTGGCATAACTTTGCCTGGTTGAGCCTAGAACGCCAATATAACTACGGTCACTATATGGCGAACGAAAACGACTAATGATTAAGCTTACTCCGCTAGTTTTGCCGATTGGATTTTCGGCACCAATATAAACATTCAACGGTTCGTTCGGCGCGGCCTCGCGCAACCAAGGTTCTAGGTTGTCTAGCAATCTAGCTAGTGACTGAGCATGATTTGCCCTAGCAAACTCTGGTTGAGAAAATAAGTTGCCAATACCGCTCATATAAAGCTCGTCGCCAATCGTAGCTATGCCTAAATTATGAGTTAATTCAACTAAACTATCGACGGCACTACGTATTGCCCTGTCGGCATGACTACTGTGAGTATTAACTCTGGCTTCAATCGCTCTCGCACTGCGATCGAATTCAGGAAGTAGATTGCTATCAGGGATATTATTTAACATATTGACGTAAAAACGGTAACCAGTATCGGTTGGTATTCGCCCAGCACTAGTGTGAGGCTGAGCAATTAAACCCATTTCCTCTAATCTAGCCATCTCGCTACGAATCGTGGCACTGGAAACATTAAAAAGCTTGGCCAGCATAACACTACCAATCGGGGCTGCTATCTCGGCATGCTGCTCGATAATAGCGGCCAAAATCTGAATCTGACGTTCTGTCATACTAGCATTATATCTTGGCCTAGCACTCCATGTCAACGAGTGCCAGCGGTTTGATTGCCACCGTTAGCTTGCCGTTAATCGTCAGTTTAGCTATACTCAGGCTAATGAACGACACCGATAAAATCGACCTAATAAAAAAGTGGCTAGGTACGGGCTCTATTAATATTTTCGGTAGACCTTTTTCTGGCAAAGATAGTCAAGGTCGACGGCTAGCCGAGATATTTGGCGGCAACCTGGTTGGTGGTGGCGAAATCCTACGCGGCAGTGAAATCCCAGAACACGTCAAACAACATATGCGTGACGGTAAATTAATCCCCAGTGATGATTACGTTAACATTGTCCTACCATTTCTAAGCCAACAAAATCTAGCCAATAAACCATTAATTTTGAGTTCAGTTGGTCGATGGCACGGCGAAGAAGATGGCGTTATCCAAGCCGTCAAAGCCGCTGGCCACCCATTGAAAGCAGTAGTTTATTTAGACATATCCAATGACGAATCACACAAACGCTGGCTAGCACGTGAAATTAATAACGATCGACAAAACCGCCATGATGACACCGAAGAAATATTAAATGTCCGTTTCACGGAATTTGATAATAAAACCTTGCCAGTACTAGATTATTATCAACAATTAGGTATGTTACTTACGACAGACGGCAAGGGTGCACGTGATGAAATAACAAATAATATTATCAATTCCCTATTGGATGTAGCCGGTAATTAGCTAGTCTGATCACCCTCTTATTCTGGCGTTGATAATTGCTAATCCCAAACTGTCGATCAAATATATCACCACCCCAAAAACCCAATGTTATAGCAACCGCTAACGTATAGAACGGTACTGGCGATTGAAACCACGAAGACCCAAATATGTCATCAATTATAGTTGCAGCTGGAGCGGTAGCTATTTTGCCAGAAACCTGAACCGCGGTCTGAACGATCGCCGTCTTACCATTACTATCGGTAAGTTTTAATGCTATTTTGTATATATTGGGAACTCCATAATTAAACGAGATAGCTTTATATCCAGGAGCCGACAGACTCAATAACATATCATCGTCCGATGCTGAATCATCCTCAGGCAATCCATCTTTAAAATCAATAGAAACAGCATATGGCGGAGCCCCACCCCAAGCCATAACACCCAGTAAGTGATTTGTATTTGGTAAAATTAAACGTGGCACACAAACTACTGCTATATGGGGGTCTCCGCCGGTCGATACGTTACTTGATTTATAATTACCGCACTCCTCATTAGAATCTACTCCGGTTATAATCGAGGGGTTGGAGGGTATTATTGGCGATATAGTCTTTATTGTCGTCGCAGCCACCGATGACGAGTTTACATATACGACCACAACCTCAGTATTGGGACCTGCCTGGTTCATATTATCGTAATTCAAAGCGCTAAGTGAATTACTACCGAAGTGTAATTGTATTTGTAGATTAAATATACTAGCACTGGTACATATAGTAGATCCTGCTGTGATATCATTATTTTTAATAACAACAAACGTCTCGGCTTCACAAGTACCGCTAACATTTATGATATCATCACTCAAATTTACACCATTAGCTGGCGACGTAATCTTTGCTCCAATAGAGGGTGGCGGACCAGGCACAATAACGCCTACCGACACAGACCCACTGTTAGTAGTTGGGCTGTTATCTGGTTGAGTAAACGGCTCAGCAACCACAAAACTCTGGTTTAGTAACAAAAATATACCAACCAATACTATAACGATGAATAAGGCTAGGTGCGAGGTATGTCTATGATGTATTAGCTTACCGGTGTGCTTAGGCTCGATTAATTTTAGATGGCTCAAAAAGCAATACTTAACAGAAGCAGACGGCTTGTGTCTACTTTTTACCTTTTGGCTTTTCTTTGGTATCTTTTTTATTTTCGATTTTGTTTTCATTTTTAGCTTTTTCAATAATATGCTTATTATACACTTTAATTAGTCTACTGAAAATAAAGACAATTGTTGCCAGTATAAATAAACAACTCAGTATTATTCTATATGGTATTACCCAAAAACTAATCGTATTAGTTATAGCTTGTCCAGTAGTACCATAACCTATAGTTAAGTCTGCCGTATAACGACCAATCATCCACGAACTCTTATACTGAGATTCAAATCGCCTAGTACTAGCGGGCAACACGTTAGACTTATCATTATTAACCGGTATAGTTGTCACTACATTACCGAACATATCACGCAAAGCAATACTACCGGTTGGTTTTAGATGTATATTACCCTCATTCTTAATCCTAGTAACAAAATCTATAGGGCTATTCTCGAAAAAGAAATTCTGTTCCCCATTCCGAGAACTAAAGAACGAAGACAAACTAGCCTTCTCGTTAATAACACCGTCCACCCTAATAAGCAACAAGACACCTGCACTGGCAGATAACCCAACACCGGTATCAGTAACCTCTGGAGCGCGACCCGAAAAACGTATAACTCCATAATGGCCGCCGGGTTCGGCATTTGCAGGTATATTAATCTGTACTGCAACAGCCTTATTTTGTCTAGAATGTAGAGTAAATTCCGGTATTACGGATACCCAAGTTACAACTGATGCAGTTGATGGCATCGAATTATTACCCATAATTACGTGTGGTGATCCAGTTTCGCTAGTTGCATTAAAATCATTCACCGCTGAATCATACGTCAGATCAGATGTGGTCACATTTAAAACATTTAAATTTACATAATAAGTCTTGCCACGAGAGGCATTTAGTTCTACTAACGCTGGGCTAATTTCTAAACCCTGTCCTACATTTGGACTGGCAGCCTGAGCGCTCACGGGAATAGAGAATAAACCACCTATAGTTACTACCGATATGATACCGAACGTTAATTTATATAAACGTATATTTTTCATTAGAAGTTCGCTGTTGCGATATAAGTCAAATTCGTAGTATAGGCACCAGCAGGCGTTATTCCATCGATATTAGCGATATAGCTAACGGTAAAGGTATTCGCATTGGTTGGGCCGCTGGCAGTTGCAACTGTCTCGCCAGTGCCGAATCTAAAATTATTATTTGTCCCATAATTTGTTCCATACGTACCAGTACCAGTACCAGTGATTGCCGATCCTACAGCTGGCGTTGTATTGGTCGCAGCTAGGTTAATACCAAATTGCTTAGACCCAACGGTAGATACACCACCACTTGCCATAGCCGTAATCGTATTAGAGCCAGAGGTTAAAGTTGTACCATTAACAGTTATCGAATACCCCGTATTACCGTTAGTCGAGGCTGCGATAACCGATGTCCCACTAGCAGTTGTCGTAGTCGAGCCAGTTCCTAGATTAACTAAACTGCCAGATACCGTTCCGCAGTTCTGCCCAGTAATACTCGTACCAGTACAAAAGGTTAGCGTTTCGCCGACAGTTAACGCCACCTGTATGATTGACGATGTACTAAGAGCAATTGAACCTGTGTCAATAGCTGTCGTCCAAGCAGAATCAGAATAGGTCGTAATAATTCCATAAAAAGTCGTATTAGTAGCTGTTGGATTATGTACATTACCCCAAGAGATAGACACGGCGCCCGATGGCGTAGTCGCGTTAGCCGCGTTTAATATCCTCAACGATCCGTCAGTAGCCGTGTTAACCGTCCAACCAGATGCAGCACCAAGCCCAGTCGGTTGTGATACTAACGTAGAACTGGCATTAGTGAATCCAGCTGGTTTTACGCAACCACCGGTTAGCGACGTGCAGAATTGAACTTGCATTGATTTAATTGCCGTTCCAGAAGTAGGCAGTGCTGCGGTTGATAACAAATATGATACGCCACTAGCATCGCCAGCCGAACTAGACAGTACCATAGATCTACTAGTAATCGGTACCGCATTAACTAGCGACATATTTACGATCGGTAAAACACTAACGATAACAACTAGGAATATCATGAGTCGCAATCTAATCGTATTTATACTCATAATCACCTCCTAGAAATTGGCAGTTGCTACGTAAGTTATGACAGTAGAATATACGCCCGCAGCCGTTGATCCATCAATATTAGCTATATAACTAGTAGTAAAAGTGTTAGTATTTGTCGGAACCGAAGCAGAAGCAATCGTTTCACCAGCTGGTAAGAATTTATACTGATTAGCAGTGCCATAACCCACCGACGGCACGCCCGTACCCGATCCGCTAACCGCAGAACCAATTGACGGTGTTGTGTTGGACATTAAATTAATTCCAAACTGTTTCGAATTTTGCACCGAAGCGGCAGGTGAAGACATCGCCGTAATAGTATTAGTGCCAGAAGTTAATGTAAAATACCACTATAAGCCACCGAATAGCCAGTACTGGCGTTAGTAGACACTGTCATAGATGATGTTCCAGTACCAGTTGAGCTGATAGTTAATGTAGGCATAGTCACAGTTGCCGTTGCTAGAGTAAACGTTAAAGCTTCATCAACACTAGCCGTAACTGTTATCTGGCCAGCCGTTGATGATGCTACGGTGCCAGTATCAATAGCTGTAGTCCAAGCGGCATCAGAATATGTAGTCATACGGACAAAAAATGTCGAGTTGGTTGCACTTGGGTTAGTCACACCAGAAAAGCCAACAGTCTGGCTACCAGTCGGAGCAGCTACGTTGCCCGATTTTGCTAATCTTAGTGACCCAGCCGTTGCGGTATTAACCGTCCAACCAGATGCATCACCTAAATTAGTAGGCTGAGCCGTCAATGTGGCACCAGTAACCGAAAAACCAGCCGGAGTCGTACAAGCACCGCTAGCTGTCGTACAAGCAGTAAATGAAGCCGACTGAATAACGGTCGCCGATGGCACAGTAAACGTAAAAGAATATGTTGTGGCCGCACTAGCTAGTGAAGTGCCGATTAAGACTTTTCGATTCATAATAGGAGCCGCCGAGGCTATGTCTGGGATATATAAAGTAAATATGAACAAAATAGCGAAAAGGATATAGCCTATCCGCCTGGATGAAAAATATTCACTAATTTTCGTCATTTTGCCTTTTTATTCCTATACAGTACATCTTATAATACTCAAGTGTTATAATAACATAAGCATGAAAAGAACAACAATAGCACTTATTAGTTTTATCATATCATTTTTCACAATATTAAGCCTCGCATCGCAAGTATATGCTCAACCATACGGCACTGGAAAATATAACTCAGCCGTACCATACGGCAGCCAAACATCTTTGTCGATTACGACTAGTGGAAATGTTTCAGTACCAATAACACCAACAACAACAGGTACCCTAGCAACAGGGACTAGCGACGTAACAATTACTTCAACCGATGTCACCGGTTATAAATTGTATATAAGAGCCCTAAACAACACGAATATGGATAATCTGGGAACACCACTACCAGCCTCAGCTAACAACTCCCCTGCAGCCCTTGCGCTAAATACATGGGGATATAACACCGATGCATCAAATAATTTCGTAGGCATCACTATAAATGACACAATGATAAAATCATTAGTCGGCCCAGCTAGCTCTGGCGATATAACCCACATAACTTATGGGATGAAATTAGACTTAGCTAAACCAGCCGGTAATTATACTGCGACTATCGTTTATACTGCAGTACCACAAACTAATTGACCCTTACGTTTACGAACACTAATATATTTTAATGCCAGTAACGACAATACGACAAAGATACCTACGACTACAGTCGTGGGTAAATATATAATATAGCGTGTGCTAATTGATGCCGGAGTGTCCCCAAGGCCAATCATAAACACAACCCTATACAGCCCTGGGAACCTAGGTAGCGGTAACTCGCTAGATAACACACGGATGGTATTTGGCAATATCAACGAATCACTCGACACCTTTTTGATAACACTGTCATTAAATATATTTTGAACACTAACACTATATCGACTATGGAAATGAGTTGTGCCGATATTCTGTAATGACATAACCCATTTGGCATTATCGCTAATTACCCATGGCATAGATATAGAGATCATATGACCAATTCTGGTTGTGTTCCCAGTTATATCAACATACAATAGCGACCCAACCCTTTGTAAAGAGCTGATATTAGTATCTTGAGTTTTAGTATTAGTACTAGCAAATATACTAATATATCTGCCACCCGGCTCGGCCGAAATCGGCACATTAACGGTATACTTTATAATCTGATTAGAACCCGCTGTTAATGTAACCATGTCGGGCTCAAATTTTACCCAATTACTCACATCAGAGGATGAAGAAAACGCATAATCGTACTGTGGATTGGTCACACTAAATTCTTCGGCACTTAAATTAATCGTCATAGACTGATTAGTTAGGTTTTTGACCGTAACCTCACCACTTAAACATGTACCAGGTGCTATTGATAATTCACTCCTAAGCGGCGCAACAGTTAGGCCTTTTTCGCGTGTTGTTATATTTTCTTTGGCAATAACACTTTTAGACACGCTGAAACTAGCATTCAATATAACAAAAAATACAATTAGCAATAAAATTCTAATAAAGGCTAAGTGGTTACGTGAGATATAATATGAATTCACACTAGAGCCATCCTAATAGATTAACGATCAAAAAACAATTAACCTGCACTATTTAGCGGATGGCTGTCTTGAACCAATCGTGTCCGTTTGATAATGAATGCCTACCATATCCACAAATGGATTATCAATCGGTTCAGTACCAGTCCCAGTTACACGCTTAATCCTAAATTTAACCTGTGCGCCAACCTTCATATTAGTGCCAGTTATATTACCCATGGTTAAATAAAGCGATGATTTATCTAAAGTATTAGCTGGTATATCAAGCTCGGCGGTTAATGACGATTCGGCTATGAACTGGTTAGAGACCGTCCCTGGATTAGCCCAGGTATAGTAAACCGTGTATTTCACCTTTCTAGCAGTAGCATCGTTCGTACCATTTGTTGCAATATGCAAGTGGACCTCAATATCCGTGCCCTCTTTGTAGCCATGCACCATCTCGATTGTTGATAAATCAGCATGATCATCAATTTTAAATACATATGCACTAGTGTTAGTCGTAAAAGTTGACCAGTCTGGGTAATTAGTAGCTGGTATCTTTGCAGCCGCAACCCCCATATAAATATCATTATAGACCGGTGTTGATAATACCAATGTCTTCGCAGCACCTGTCGTTATAGTCAAGTCAGTTGGAGTTACGGCATTTGTCTCAATACTAGGCGTTTTTGTGCCAGCAATAAAATATCCTTTGCCTGTAGCTGTAACATCCCCACCCTTCATTTCCGTTAAGGATACTCCGTAAAGCATGAGTCCAGAGGTTGTAGTCGCAGTTGTATATATTACAAAGTTGCCTGGATTATAATTTGATTTAAAGAACACATCAACTTCGGTGGTCGAAGAGACCTGAAAATATGTATTATCACAAGCAAATTCAGGTCCTATCCAGGCCGTAGTCCCAGCTGGGCCAGCTACACCTACTTGGTATCTAAACCTATACCAAGTATCTGGCTTAGCGGGATTTTTAAAGTTAGCAGAAGTCTGATATAGCGTACCTACACCGGTAGCGTAAGTAAAAGTGTAATCACCAGTCGTATAAGCCCAATCACCCGTCACCGCCCATTTAGAGGTTCCAACATCAAAGGTAGTATCCGAAAATATTTCACCAGTTAGAAACGTGCTGCTATTAGGTAGCGCCAATTGTAATGTAGGCTCAGTCGTAAATGCACTACCAGTTACTCGAAGCCGCACAAAATACAACGGCCCGACTGAGTTGATAGAGCTAAACGTAGTCCAGTTGCCAGGGATAGTAAACGATACAGTCCCACTCTGAGATAGAGGCCCCAATGATCCACTAACAGTTCCATCGGTTACCGTAAGGGCAGACCACGTATCGCCCGTTGTCGAATATTCCCAGGCAAAGGTTCCACCCGTACTCTTCGCAGTGCTTATAACTATCTGGATTGCCGAGAAAGTGTCGCGTTTACCAAAATACACACAATCTCCAGTCACATTTAGCACATCGCCAGTTATATTACCAAAACTCGAGACTAAATTAGTCACGTCAGTATATACAGCAGTAATTGAGCCAGCGACATAATCAAAAACCTCTCCGCTAGGTTGAGCTCGACCTATAACATTTAGAGCCCCGTCTGTAGTTATATTCACGATCTCCGACGCATCAGCATAACCATTAACTGTAGTTGTCTTAAATGCCATCCTAGCCCTAGTTATAGCCTCGGAGTCTGGATTAACGTATATATCCATAGCATTAATCTTAGTAGCAAACCCATTCCACGCCTGAGACGAAAAACGGGTAACTGGTGAGTTTTGTGACGGCAGCAATGCTGTCGCAACAGGACCGTTTAATATGGGGCCGCCGACATGGGTCTGTCCAGTCGTAGTCAAGGTATCAGTCAGAGTCGTAGTTAATGACATAGAAGTTCCCGCCGCAATGGATGAACCCGCCGAGATACTTGCACCACCAGATATCGTTGAGCTGAAATAGCCAGTTCCACTCACCCTTAATCTATAAGTCGAGGCATCCGCATAACCTACTGCCAACCCACCGTTTTTATCAATGGCCATGGATGGTAATGTATCGTTTTTTTGTAGCGTAAATTTCTGCAACCGTTCCTGGAGTGGCGCTGGACGGCAGGCATAACCTTAGCGTTGGCTCAGTCGTGAACGTTCCACTCTCGGTCCCAACACGAATCCAATACAGCCCAGCGGTCACGTTGACTGTTGCAGAATTCCAACCTACAGGGGCATTAAAAGTAACAACTCCGTCCTGCTGCCATTGGTTTGTCCCATCAGAGATTATAGTCAAAGTCGCCCAAGTACCCTCACCAGTGGAATATTCCCAGGTTCTATTTGTACCGGCCGACATAATTGTATAAAAATCGAAAAATATTCCAGTAAAAGTCGTAGACTTACCAACATAAAAGAAATCATTTACTACATTCAAAACATCAGCTGTGATATTACCCGATGTCGAAGCCAGTGTCGTAATGTCAGTATAGGTCGATGGAGCTACTAAAAACTGAATGCTATTAAAAACATCGTTGGTTCTCTTTAGGTTAAATAATTTAGCCGATTCATCCTGAACATCTAAGGTACCGTTGGTAACTATCTGTGGAACAGTTTGATCTAGGTGCAGCGATAAAGGATCGGTCTCGGATCCACCTATAATTTTGCCTTCAGAATCAGTACCTAATAATAATTGACTCTTTAGACTATCTAATTTAAACGCACCATTTAATATGATTTGTGGTGTCGTTTGATCTAATTTTAAAACGTCGTCAGTAAACGCAAACTGTTTTCTAGCCGTACCCGTACTAATCGTCCCATAATAGGCATCTGTCAAATATTCTACAGCCCCTACCTCAGGCGAGCTAAGTAATGCGCCACTAGCAAATTTCAACGGTGCAGTACCAGCAGTATTAGTACCAGGTCTAAGTGTAATTGACTTGTGCCCACCGTTAGCAGTGTTGTCGATACCAGTATTGTAATGCTCTTTGGTAAGGTACTGATTAAGCACATTGCCCCAGTCACCGTCATCGCTATTTACAATCGGTAGTCGTTGTTCTGTCATAAACTAGGCTCCATACTTACCACTCCCAAAGCCACGAGGACTAGGCTCATTATTATTAGCTAGTAATTTTTTATCATCAGATTTCGTTAGTAAAGTAGCGACAGTTTTTAAACCAACTAAACTCAGGACCGCTAGCCCGCTATATTTCAAAAAGGTTTTACGGTCCATATCCTTATCCTGCAAGGCTTGAACTATATCCTTATTTAGCAACATTATCAGCTACCCTCAATCCCCTCGATACTTATTACGGTTAATAATATCTGAAAACTGAGTATAAATCAAATCATAAGAGGCTTGTATCACCGCTGTAGTTTGCTATAATTTAAGTAGTATCGTAAAAGAGAAGGCGAGGGAGTATGGGTAAAACTGAAATCATTATCTTAATCGTGGCAGTTATAATCGTACTATTTGTTGGCGGTAAAAAGCTTCCAGAATTAGCACGTGGTATCGGTCAAGCAGGTAAAGAAATCCGTAAAGGATTCAATGACGATAACGACGAAACAAAAGACAAATCCAAGAAATCATAAAAAGGGTGGTAAATGAAACGTTCAAATAAACAATCGCCACAGGCGACTAAGCTATTTGATCACATACGCGAATTACGAACGCGCTTTTTTGTATGTCTAGCCGTGCTAATTGTTTCTGGTTTTATTGTTTATTTTTTCTATGAACCAATTTTAACAATCCTACGTTCACCATTAAACGCACCACTCTATTACAGTAACCCTGCTGGCAGTTTTGCTTTCGTTATGAAGATTTGTCTAATGAGTGCAATAACCATAACAACCCCCGTCATGATCTACAACTTGATAATGTTTATCAGACCAGCTTTCAAAGAAACAGTACCTACAGCACGCGTATATCTAACAACCATATACTCTATAATAATGGCGACATCCGGTGCTATATTTGCTTATTTTTGTATCATACCAGGCACATTGAAATTTTTTAGTGGATTTCAGGTTAATGGTTTGCAGGCTCTTATATCAGCCGACGGTTATCTAAATTTTGTAACCAATATTATCATCACTTTCGTTATTGTATTCCAGATACCTTTATTGATTGTCTTCGCAGATAGAATCAAACCAATACCGCCAATGAAAATGCTCAAAATGGAAAAATGGGTAATATTAGGCAGTCTGATAATCGCCGCCGTAGTTCCGTTTGCATTTGATTTAATGACTTGCCTATTTATAGCCCTACCAATTGTCGTACTATATAATATAACATATCAATCATTTTAGTAGCCGCTCAGCACGCCAGGGTTGCACGCAAAGCACGAGCAAAAGTCAGAGCCGTAATAATTAAACCAGAGTTCGATCAAGAGTTTATGACCGAACCTAACTTTTCTTTTGATGAAATTGCCGCCGAGTTAATTAGTGAGGGCAATGTATATGCCATGCCAGCCAACACTGCCAGGCGAAACGTCATGGACGTTCAGAGAATTCATCATCGTCCAACCACCGTTCAGCCAGCCGAGTGGTTCCGTAATCGTCCAAAACAAGTAACGGCCCTAGGTAAACAAGTTAATATTATTTCAGACATCAGACGAACCCCTAGAATTAACCGCGTTTTAGCATCACAGTAAACGCCTCGGACGGAATGTCGACTTTACCAAAACGTTTCATACGTTTTTTGCCTTTCGCCTGTTTAGCTAGCACCTTCTTTTTACGTGATACGTCGCCACCGTATAGACCAGTTGTGACATCCTTACGATAAGCTGACAAATCAGCTCTGGCGATAAACTTGGCACCAATTGCTGCCTGCAAAGCAACTTGGAAATTCTGGCGCGGAATGACTTCTTTTAATTTATCAACGACTTCTCGGCCCAAACCCTGCGCTTCGCTGCGGTGCGCCATAACACTTAGGGCATCGACAATATTACCCGCCACATAAAAATCAACTCTAACTAAATCTTCGGTTCGATAATCATCTAATTCATAATTAAATGATCCATAACCACTAGTGACTGATTTCAATTGGTCATAAAAATCAGTCAGTAAATTGGCAAGTGGCGCCTCGAAACTAATCAAAGCTCGCTCGTCAATATAGCTAAGGTTTTTTTGACGACCACGCTTGCTAATAATTAATTGTAGAACAGATCCAATATAACTCTGGGGTACGACAATCTCGCCATTTATCCAAGGTTCACGGATTTCTTTGATACGGCTAACATCAGGCAAGCTACTAGCACTTTTGATATCCAAGGCATCACCATTCGACAAAACAACTTGGTAATCAGTCGATGGGTTAGTAACAACCAGATCTAAATTATATTCACGTTCCAAACGTTCATGAATAATATCCATATGTAAAAGCCCCAAAAAGCCAATTCGCACACCAAATCCTAGAACAGGCGAGTTTTCTGGTTCGAATTGCAAGGCCGAATCACTCAAACTTAGTTTTTCAATTGCATCCTTTAAATCCTGATAATCATCATTACTGACTGGGAAAAACCCAGCGTAAACAAATGGTTTAACTAATTTATAGCCTGGCAATTGTGATTCGGTATGTGAACGTTTAGTTGTAACCGTATCACCTACCCTGGCATCGCGCGTAGTCCTTAGATTAGTCACGACATAACCGATTTCACCCGTCATTAGACTAATCCCTGACTTCATAGTTGGCTGCAACGCTCCGACTTCGAGGGCAATCCCACTAGCATTAGTAGCCATCATTTCGGTAGTATCGCCTTTTTGGATCATACCATCGACCATTCGTATGTATAAAATCACGCCACGATAATCATCGTAATAACTATCAAAGATCAAGGCTCTGGTTGGCGCATTTTCATCGCCAGTTGGTGATTGGATTTGTTCGATAACAGCATCCAACACCCCTTCGACACCTTCACCGGTTTTGGCGCTAATTTTTAGAATGTCATTTTCGCTACAGCCCAACAGATTAATAATCTCGGCACTAACCCTTGGTATATCGGCGGCTGGTAAATCAATTTTATTAAGTACTGGAATAATTGTTAGGTTCTGGTTAAGTGCCAAATAGACATTCGCTAAGGTTTGAGCCTGAATTCCTTGGCTAGCATCCACTACCAAAACCGCCCCTTCGCAGGCTTGTAATGAACGACTAACCTCATAACTAAAATCGACATGTCCTGGTGTATCGATCAGATTCAGATCATAACCCTTGTATTTCATTCTAACTGGGGCTAATTTAATCGTGATACCCTTTTCGCGCTCTAAATCCATGCTATCTAACAGTTGCGCTTTCATATCGCGCTTTTGTACAGTATCAGTTAACTCCAACATACGATCAGCTAGTGTGGACTTGCCGTGATCTATATGCGCAATGATACAAAAATTACGAATACGTTCTAGTGTCATACTCGCCTAAATCTACCGAATAGCAGCTTTTTAGCTCGGGCTATGATCGGGTAAACTTCCTGCAACCTTAATAATCGACTGAATAAAATATATGATAAGGCACTAATCAAGACAACGATCAAGAATTTAGGGAAGCTAGCAAAAAAGCCCTGATCGATTGCGCTCAGAGGCAAAAACGTAATGCAGATATAGGTAATTATCGCCATAAAACCAGCCGCGCTAGCCATTCTAGCAATCGCGTGTACGAATACCTTATCAAATAATCCGTTAATACGCCTGGACATTATTGTAAATAAAATACCAACTTCGACGATTGATACGATTGATGTCGCTAGCGCCAAACCATAAGTCCCCATGTTCAACCCCATAGTGAACCAGATTGCCAAACTAATATTTAGACCAATCGCTACAAAAGAAATATATAGTGGAGTTTTAGTATCCTGTTGAGCGTAAAAACTACGTGCCGATATATGATAAATCGAACGGAATAATATCGCAATCGCCAGAACGCCCAATATACTAGCCATTAAGGTATCGCCACCGTTTTTAATGAAGTTAACTAAATATCCACGTCCAAAAAACGTTATCACTGTGACTGGCAACGCTATCCAAATGATGATTCGCAGCACCGCTTGTAGTTCTTTTTTGAATAAATCTGGTCTGCCCTGCCCTAAACGTTCAGCCATCTTAGGAAAAGCTGCCGTACTGATCGCTACACCAATCAAGTTTATTGGCACATTCGACAAGGCCGAAGATTGCTGATAAGCACGAATCGAACCTGCCGCCATGCGCGATGCCATATTGGTTTCGACAATGCCATTTATATAATCAATCCCTTGATCCAATGACCTAGCGGGCAAAATTGATAATAATTTACGGAACCCTCGATTGCGCCAATATATCTTAAACCTATAGTCAAAACCCATACCAAATAATCCAATACAGCTAACTAATAATTGCATAGCTGATCCCAACACTACACCTAGGGCAACACCCATAATTCCACCGTCAAAAACTTGCCAACCAAATAAATTAATACCGTTAGTGAAAAATATAGCACCGATAATTATGCCAACGTTATAAATAGTCGGTGCCATAGCAAAGAACACGAACCTGCCAACAGCCTGTTGCATACTGGAAATTACGGTTGCAATCGAAAACAGGAATGGGTTGACGGCTATGACACGCATCATACTGACAGCTAGCGAACGGCTGGATTCATCCAAACCTGGGCCAACAACATATCGAACCAGAGGCTCGGCGAATATGATTATTAGGACACTAGTAATTAGTGTTAATATTGCCATCAAGTTCAAGATGCTGGTCGACAACTCCCAGGCTGATTTTTTATTACCATCAGCTAAACGTTGATTAAATATCGGGATAAAAGTAACACTTAACGCACCAGAAACTAGAATAAAAAACATGAAATCCGGAATAGTAAAAGCTACCGTGTAGGCATCAATACCTTGCGGATAAGTTGTATAATACAATCCATTTAATTGACGATCTCGGAATAACCCTAGAACACTAGAGACTAGTGTCGAACCAGCTAGTAGCGCTGCCGCTACCTGAACCGGCAATTTGATGTTGGCCCTAGCGACAGTGCTTCTAAAGTTCCCCATACAAAGATCTTTTGCTAGGCCTAGTAAAGCTTAGCCTCCTCTGGTAGTGTGGCGTCTTTTAATATCTCGACAACTCTATCCTCTTCGATAGTTTCTTCATCGATCAAAGCCTTGGCTAATTTATCCAAGCTAGCTCGATTGTGTTCAATAACCGCTTCGGCTCGTTTAGATGCCTCTTTGATCAAATCAGCAACTTCCTTGTCGATTTCTTTGGCGGTATCATCACTATATGGTCGTTCGTGTGTCATACGGTCAAACATCATGCCGCCATTATCTTCGTGGAAAACCTGATCACGTAATTTAGTACCCATGCCTTGTTCCATAACCATATCCCTGGCGATTCCAGTTGCATGCCTTAGGTCAGAACCAGCGCCAGTCGTAACACGATCTTTGCCATAGATAGTTTTTTCGGCAATTCGGCCGCCCATAGCCCTAGCTAGAACGTCTTTGAACTCAATAACACTAGTGTAGTTTTTGTCTTCGGGTGGCAAGAACCAAGTAACGCCACCAGTACCACCGCGTGGAATGATCGTAACTTTATGGACAGGGTCGCTGTCTGGCAAGACATGACCGACAATCGCATGACCGGCTTCGTGATATGCAGTCATCTCTTTTTCTTGGTCATTCATAATTTTAGCTTTGCGTTCTGGACCAATCGCTATTTTTTCGAATGCCTCGGTCAAATCAGCATTACTGATTTTTTTAGCATTACGGCTAGCAGCTACGATTGCTGCTTCGTTAGCAATATTAGCTAAATCAGCACCAGACGAACCAGCTGTTTTAGTGGCTAGGGAATCAATTTTAACCGTACTATCAATTGGCTTGTTTTTGAAATGAACTTTCAAGATTGCCTCGCGGTCTTTACGTTCTGGCAACATAATATTAGTCCTACGATCAAAACGACCTGGACGTAACAAGGCTGGATCTAGGACATCGGCTCGGTTAGTAGCCGCTAGTACAATCACATTAGCACTGTTATCAAAGCCATCCATCTCGACTAGAATTTGATTCAAAGTCTGTTCACGTTCATCATGACCACCGCCCATACCGCTACCACGGCGGCGACCGACAGCATCAATCTCGTCTATAAATATAATAGCCGGAGCGTTCTTTTTAGCTTTGGCAAATAAATCGCGAACTCGGCTAGCACCGACACCAACGAACATCTCGACGAATTCTGAACCCGATATTGAAAAGAATGGTACATTGGCTTCACCTGCAACCGCCCTAGCAAGTAACGTTTTACCAGTTCCTGGACTACCGACTAGCAGCACACCTTTTGGAATCTTGGCACCTAAGGCTTCGTATTTTTTAGGATGTTTCAGAAAATCGACAACTTCCTGCAGATCTTGTTTAGCTGAATCATTACCCGCAATATCACTAAATACAGCTTTTTCTTTGTCTGACCCATATAATTTAGCCTTGGACCTACCAAAACTCATAGCTTGGTTATTCTGGCCCTGGGCTTGTTTCATCATAAAAGTAAAGAACATAGCAATCAAAACAACAGGAATAATTATGGTGGCCAAGCTCCAAATCGTATCACCAGTCGTTGACGGCGGAATCACTTTTAGTTCAACTGGCGCATCGACTTTTAGTCCTTGTTCCTGAATGCTACTATCACCTTGTTTAACCGATTTTTCAGTCGGAGTGCTACTACCTTTTGGTGTGACAGTCACGTCATTACCTTGGATATCCAGTCTAGTAATCTGCCCAGCATTGGCTCGTTTAATAACATCAGAGATTGAAACACTCTTTAAGTTATCATGCGGTGACAAAAAAGCCACACCAACCAAGACTATAAAAATAATTATCGCCCAAAATAAGGTTAGACGAACTATATCGCTAGGTTTTTTGTTAATAATCGGGGCTTTCATTGCCATAAAAAAGTTAGATTCCTTTCAGCCAGTCATCTCGGTTTAGTATTTCTTACCTATTTTATCAGTTCAACCATAAAATTACGATAAGCGAACCTAAAACTAACACCATCACCCGCCTGAAAAGTCTTGCCAGACAACATAGTTTTAATAGCAAATAATGCCCTGATTAATTGCGGACGGGTCAGCCTAGCCCCCACAATATACCTCAGGCATTCCACACCAGTCGATTGATCAATACACGTAAAGAAATATCGGCTATAAACAGGACCATCACCAACCAACCTAGTCACCTCGCCATCGATTGACCGTTTAAGTGATTTTTGCTCAGCCCACAGACCTAATAATTGTGATTTTTTATCACTATCAAAATCGACTAATTTACTACGAATCCGATTACGTAAATAGACATCACTGGAATTCGTGCTGTCCTCGTGCCAAGTTAGATTATGCTCGTTGGCATAATTTATAACCTCCACTTTTGTAAGGTTAGTTAGTGGGCGAATAATATCCGAATCCAGAACCGCCAATCCCCGCCAACCAGTTCCACGAGATAGATTAATAACTATCGTTTCGATCACGTCATCAGCATGATGAGCCGTAATTAGTTTGGCATCGTGTTTTTTTGCAACCGAACGTAAAAAATCATAACGCCTATCACGAGCTGTCTCTTCATTGGCATTAATACCCAATTCTTCACGTCTAGTCTCGAATGGCAGATTATATTTTTTTGCCAAATCAGACACAAATACAGCATCCTGTACGGAATCGCCACGAATACCATGGTCGAAATGGGCCACAACTAATTCTAGACCTGATTGACGTGATAACATATCTAATAAAACCACCGAATCAACACCGCCGCTAACCGCCAAAACATAGCGACCATTATGCAAACAATCCAACATCAGCCTAGCCTTTTGGAAACTACCACACCAACCCAAATACCAAACAAACCGCCAATTAGACCGCCCACAATCCCCCAAAGGCTCAGAAAACCACTATCACCAAACAACATTGGAATCGAATTACCAGCTAGTTCAAAAATAGTCGCAAAAAACAATATAACGGTCTTATTCATATAAACTAGTATACATAGCCTCGGGCTATTTCACACTTCATCTAGAAAAGCGCCCTGTTCTTTGCTACAATCAGTCTTACGATTACTGCATTTTGCAGCGATCTAATAAAACAAACCAAGCCTGAAAGCTGTTTGTTTTATTAAAAGGAGAAGCCGCGACGAGTCGAAGCTTTTGCCATTTATGGCAAAACGAGACCTTGTCAGCGAGCTTCGACGTGGTAGCGTAGCTCAGTTGGTTAGAGCGTAGGACTCATAAGCCTAAGGTCACAGGTTCGATCCCCGTCGCTACTACCATAAAAAATACCCCACCAAAAGTGGGGTGTTTTTTATGGTAAACACTACAAGTATCGAAACTGTGACTCGCCGATCCCCGTCGCCTATTATTCTTTTAAATCAGCGAACACAACAAATCGATTCGAATAACTGTCTTTTGAACTTATCCATGTGCCTTCACATGTTACTAGATTCAAATGTATCTTGTTATCACTAGACGTAAACACTTCGCCAGCATCCGCCGATGGATCATACAGTTTTGTCCGGCGCACAGTAAACGTACTCATCACGCCATTAGTGTCATATACATATATATCGTCATTAGCCTTCATTAAGTGCAGGCCATTAAAAATTGAACCATGACTATTCTTCCAGCCATAATGACCCGCAATTACAGCATTACCTTCTTGACCAGGAATCGCCCCGAATTGATACCACGCGACCGTATCTGGATCTTCGGCGATATCCATTGCCCCACTACTCGTCAGGCCGACAGGATTAATTTTTGTGTCAACATTAATGGTATCAATACGTAAACGAATCGGACGTCCAACCGTAGATTTCGTAATCATAGGCATACTCCCATTAATTGCGATCACCGGCGACACGACAACTGGTAGCCTGTAGATAACTGGCGGAAAAATACATAGGGTCAAAAAAGTTACACACATCGCACTAACGGGTATACTAACCATTAGAAACAATCGATACAATGATGGTATCCGATGAGATTCATTTTTAATACGCCCTCTGCGCATACACCTAATCTTAAATCAGGCGTTTATTACGAATAGCGATAGTGAGCACAATGCTGATTACGAGTGTTATACCAGCAACAATAGCTAACATAATATTAGACTTCGCAAAAATACCAGTGTTAGGCAAGGCTGGCGTATTACTAACCGAATCATTCCCCGTGCAAATAGATGCCGTAATAGTGTCGTTAATCAAGGTCACTGCACCATTACGGGCAAGTAGCCGTCCGTTAATCGTAGCGCCGTTCGCGACCGAGATTGAATTTAGCGCCAGAACAGATCCAACAAATGTAGCCGTCGTGCCGATACTAGCCGTATCAACTCGCCAAAAAACATTACAAGCCTTTGCTTGATTAATGAATGACACCGTACTACCAGAGCCAACAGTTAATCCGGTACCACTAAAACCTGCTTCAAAAATAAAGACCGAAGACGGATCATTTTGACCATCCAGGACTAGCAGTCCGGCACCAGCAGTAATACCAAATGTCGTCGAAGTAGAATTATACACACCAGCAACTAGTGTCGTACCGCCTAATTCAGTTGGGACAGTCGTGACAGGAACGCGATTCGCCGCATTAGTATAGGCAGTCGTTAAATCATTCTTCGCAATAACCATGAGTGGACCATTTGTAACACGGCAAGGTAGAGGACCGGCTGCATCAACAGAATAAATTGTGCCAGTTATTTGTGAACATAATAGGCCTATTCCAGCACCCGTCGCAGGACTTAGCCCGACATTGCCATTAATTACAGATGCGTTACCGGCATCGGTAATATCTGGAGTACCGGCAAGTATAGCAAAAGGTGATGCCGCACCCAGGTTAACCGTTGGTTGAACAGCATACGCATTGGGCGCCATTATTGTAATAAGGCCGACAACAAATACGCTGACAGTTATTACTATGCCGCTAACGAACACTTGTTTGTGGAGTTTTCTCATGTGCTTTCCTTCTTATTTACTGGTTAATGCCCTGGATCAATTCCGTGCATCAGTTCCAACCAGAAAATGTATAGAAGGTTGAGTGATATGTCTTTCGGGAGATACCAAGGTTAGTAATACATTTCTAGCCTCTATTCTCATCCTATGAACATGGTGTCTACGTTAATATTATCAAGGTAATGGTTAATAAGCAAATAAATAAATTCTAGCTGTAATTATTCAGTGTATAACGGGGTTAATCTATTTAAAGCTAAACGAACCGATAAATTTATCAAAATCAGCTTTTTGCGTTCCGTAGGCATAAAGCACGTACAGATAATTATCCTTGAAAAATACCAACCCGTATTTATCCGCTTTGTAACCATTGCCATAATCTATCGACAAAACACTTTCCATCGCCCTATATCCGTGAAAATCCAGCAAGGCGCTCGATACGGTGCTTGCCCCGTCCTCAAAGCCAACAGCGTTAAGCATCGCAACGCTTAATTTACTATCGCCACTCGGCAAGGATTTTATGTAGCTAGTAGTATAAGTTGCGACTTCGGCTACATAATAACCATTCTCGTTCGATCTAGAATAAGCAGTCATCGGTGCTGCCACACTATTGATACTCAGCGTTTGGCTACTGTCTTCATAAGGAATACCAGGAAATTGTATATTAAAACCAAATTTAGTCGAGGTAAAATCACGCCAAGCAGTACTATTTAGGGTTTCAGCCGCCGCTTTTTCAGCCTGGGTAGCATTCGTTTTCTCTAGCGTAGTTATATAGCTGTCTTTTTGTTTTTGTTGAGCCACCAAAGTCGAATTTGTAATCTTGAGCGAAGCAATATTAGTATCCCTTTGCTTCAAATCAGCATCCATAGCAGTTTTTGCCTTTTCTAGTGATAGGATACTAGCGTTCTTTTGACTGACCAGATCATTTGCTACCTTGTCACGCCACAAATAAACACCAACTAGCAGAATAATTACTAATAAAATAGCCAGGGCAACAAAGGCCTTTTTTCGGTTGGACCCCATTTTATGTATAGTTGGATCATTTTTTGGCCCTAGCTCTGTTATTGGCGGTTCCGTGGCCAGAACTGGGTCCGTATGCACATTCTGCGTTTCTTCATACATAAAATGTTATTCCTTTGAATATTTAATACCCTAAGATTAGCATAAACGCTATAGTAATCCAAAAATGGTTGAAAAATAGAGAGGCCCTGAATTCATAAAGAATTCAGGGCTTTGGTTGTAGCGATGTCGGCCTCTGGAATAATAAAGAGAGGATTATTATTCTTGGGCTGCAACACCACTTTATCGGCTCATAAAACCAGTTTTTGCCGGTTTTATGGTGGATAATTAGGGTAGAGCTGCGGATCAGCTGAATCTACCCGGTATAAAAACCCTTTCGGGTGGAATTGACTGGCGTGGACGAGAGGAATCGAACCTCCGATATTTATGCAGTACAGAGAAAGGCCCATCCCATCTGAACACTACCGTTTTGTTTCAGTAACATCCTAACAGGTGTTTTTTCACCAATCTATAAACCGCACATACTGACCGACACATCCACTTATTATTTACCAGTAAGCCCAAGTAAATTAAGATACCATTTGCTGATATTTAACTTATCCAGACCCACAAGAAAAAGTGTCTTACCGATAACAGATTCTAATACAAACCAACGATATTGTCAATAGCCATAAATACAAAATATCACGCCAAAAAACGTGATATTTCAATAACTTTTATAGGTTTACGCGGGCAATCGACTAAAAATCGTCTTTGGTATTGGCAATTTCAGCTTCACGACGAGCAATAAAACTAATTAATTGCTCAGTAGTGCGTTGCCTATTCCAAGTAGCCAACTCGTCACTTTTAGTAGCTGACCCTATCATGCCTTGCGTTTCCATTGTTATTTTATTTCCTTTTTGTTTTTATTGTTTTATAATTACATTTAAGCATAAATGCTATAAAAAAGCAATACTAATTATTGCAATATTATGCACATCTTTGACGTTATAGTAGTGGTTATGGTATAAATTAGAGTGAGGAAACCTAAAAAAATAAACACATGAACGTCCCTAGCTCTCTAGCAATTGTCGCTTTCGCTGCGTTAATCCACGCCAGCTTTCAGTTGAGTGTTAGTGTGTTGGTAATCCTTAGTAGCCACACCTTAGGTGCTAAGCATTCACAGGCAAAATTACTACGCCTGACCACCAGTTTTGTTATTGGTGCAGGAATTATGACCATATTGTTATTATCATTCGTGTCATTAGTCGTATTGAGTTTACTAGGAACTAACATATCACCTCTAGCCTGGGCGGTAGCTTGCGGAATGTTGGTTGGTATAGCCATATCAGTCTGGATGTTCTATTACCGTCGCGAAAAAGGAACTACGTTATGGATTCCAAGGGGTATGGCTGAATATTTAACCGAACGCACCAAGTCGACTAAACTCAGTGCCGAAGCTTTCGGTTTAGGCCTCAGCAGTGTATTCGGTGAATTATTATTCATTATCGCGCCATTAACCGTTGCTGCCTTAGTATTAGTACAATTACCATCGATTTGGCAGTTAGTTGGAATTGCTATCTACGCCGTCATATCACTACTCTCACTTCTAATAGTCTGGGTTTTAATTAGTAGCGGTCATAAACTAAGCTCTATCCAAAAATGGCGCGAATCAAATAAATATTTCCTACAGTTCACTGCTGGTTCGGGATTGATAATACTCAGTATATTCGTCTATACCAGCCAAGTCTTAGGTAATATTGTCGGCGGTGTCTAATATGGATTTTACGGTGGATATAATCAAACATGATGGCAAACGTTCAACTGAAAAGTTCGATCGTAGTAAACTTCACGCTAGCATCATGGCAACATGCCTAAGTGCCCGTACTCCCGAAGGCCAAGCCAAAACCATTGCTAGTTCGGTGTGCGACGAAGTTGAAAAATGGCTACGTCAACATCCCGAAGTCACCAGCCGCGATATTCGCGCTACCTCAGTTAAGCACCTAAAACGATATCATCCCGAAGCAGCATATTTACACGAACAACATCACTTAATAATTTAGTTAAAGGGGAATACATGGCAAAAAAACACACATTTGATTATGACTTGATCGTTATAGGTAGTGGTGCTGGCGGCAGCGCTGCGGCTACCATCGCCGCCCGAGAGGGCAAAAAAGTAGCCATTGTCGAATCCGATGCTTTTGGCGGCGATTCTCCAAACTGGAGCGATATCCCAACCAAGGCCTTATTACATGCCGCTAATCTGTACGATGAAGCTATACATGGCGCTAAATTTGGTCTACGTTCATCAACCCTCGGCTATAACTACCCTTCAATCCGAGCCTGGAAAGATCTAGCCGTCAAACGAACTGGCGCTGGCGGTAATCGTAATTATTACGAGAGCCAAGGTATCGGCACATTTAGTGGCGCGGCTCATTTCCTATCACCAAATGAAATTAGCGTTAACCGACGACATCTGTCGGCCAATTATTTCCTAGTGGCCACGGGTTCACAATGGGATATTCCTGAAATACCAGGTCTGGACAAGATTAAATACCTAACTCCAAAAACCATCCTCGAGGCTATCAAACCACCCAAAAGTCTATTGATAATAGGTGGCGGTGATGCTGGTATCGAGATTGCTCAACTAATGGCAACTTTTGGTACCAAAGTCTATATCGTTGAAAAAGCCGAGCGATTACTACCCCATTACGATAGTGAAGTTGGCCAAACCATTGAACATATATTAGCCGAACAAAAAGGCGTGACCGCCCTAACCCATTCACGAGTTGTGTCAGTCGAAAAAGATGGTCTAGCTAAACGCGTTATCATATCGCGTGCCGGCACCGACAAATCGGTTCGTGTTGATGAAGTGTTAATTGCATCTGGTCGAGTTCCAAATGTCGATCTAGGCCTAGAAAATGCCGGCATTAAATACACACCAGCTGGTATCGATGTTAACGAATATTTACAAACGAATGTTAAACATATTTTTGCCGCTGGCGAAGTCTTGGGACGAGATATCTATACACATACCGCACTAATGGAAAGCCAAGTAGCCGCTAATAATATATTTCACCGTACGAAAATCGTGCCAGACTATACAGCCACACCGGCAATTATATTCACTAACCCTGGGATCGCCGAGGTTGGATTATCTGAGGATGACTGTTTGAAACGTGACCTACCTATCAACAAAGCAATTGCTCCACTGAATATTATCGCTCGCAGCAACACATCCGATTTCAGGGATGGTTTTGTTAAAATAATCACTGATAAAAAGGGTGTTATACTAGGCGCTTCGATAGTTGCACCATCAGCCGCCGAGATTATCCATGAACTCGCCCTAGCTGTTAAACACAGCCTAACCGCAGCAAACGTTGCCAGCACGCCGCACGCATTCCTCAGTTGGAGCGAAGCAGTCCGAGTCGCTGCCAGTAAATTGAGCTCGTTTTAATAAAAAAATAACCAAAATAAAATACCTATCAGCCGATAGGTATTTTATTTTGGTTGCGGGGGTTGGATTTGAACCAACGACCTGATGGTTATGAGCCATCCGAGCTAACCAGGCTGCTCCACCCCGCAGCATACATATAATATTAACAGATGTGGATAAAATTTACAAGGCAACCATAACACTAGCCAGAAATGTTTTTGTTGTTACCGCCGAACAAAAAATTCATCCATTGATTTAAATTACTAACTGATTCAATCGGAGTTGATGATACCGTCGTAATTTTGTCGGCATTTTTAGCCACTTCGGAATTCGGAGGCAATATTAGAATACTCTCACCTGGAGCAACTAGCCCTAAACGCTCACGAACCGCCAGTTCCTTGTATTCATCGGTCTGGTAATAATGCTGGGCTAATTTAGCATTTTCGTTATCCAACTGAGCAACGATTAATTGACGAGATTTATCATCTAACTCCTTCTGTAAATTGTAATTACGTTGCATCACCCCCAATGATCCCCAAACCCAGCCAGCCGCAATCAAAAAAGCAATCGCAATCACGGCATTATTGAGTGTGCAATATTTGTGGCGAAATAGATAATATATACGGCGAATGTTTATTTTTTTCATAATAACCTGTCAAATATTATAGCTCAACAGAGTGTAATAGGCTATAATATCATTCATGGGGGCGTAGCTCATCGGTTAGAGCAGATTGCTCATAACGATTTGGTAGTCGGTTCGATTCCAACCGCCCCCACCAAAATTATTAGTAAAAACAGAGGCTATTAGCCTCTGTTTTTTATGATTATATACCTTATGCTAAACTGGGCTTATGAATAATTTAAAAAAATATACCATCATCTTCACCATCTCGATCGGCATTGCGTTATTATTACTACTCTTGTCCACAATGTTTATACAATCTAAAAACACCATGTCGGGCGTTGATTATTCGAACTGTTACGACTGTAGCACTGATTATGTAATGGGGTGGCCACTACCGGTCTATACCAGATCAATAGGAGGTATCGCGGGGACTATGGATACTCCAATAAATTGGGGAAATACCGCTGTTAACTTTTCAGCCTTTTTAGTAGCATCATTTTTATCTATATCCCTAATCAAGAAACACAAAAAATAACTCAGTTATTAATTTCTTGTTTTGATAGGACTTCTCGAAACTTATCGCGTTTACTCTTGTTGTCTTTGCCGACATATTTGTTAATGAATTCACGTTCGGAAACCTTGGTGTCATCCATGATAATATCCGTGTCGTAACCAGAATTAATTAATGCAACAGTGCCAAAAGCCTTGGCAAACTCCTTATAACCTTCCCCTCTATGCCATTCAGAACTGCTAATTATCCTAGATATTTGGTCATTGGTGTAGCGTTTATGGATATCGCTATTCTCATTTTCCGAGGCATATTTAAAACCACCGATTTTCGAGCTCTCGGAATATTCATGCAGCGCATTTTTTAGGTGCGTGGCTCGCTCACTTAAATTGACAGAGGGGCCAATTAAGCTAGGTTCTATGTCGGTTTGTTCTAACTCGTTCGGATCAATCCCGTAGTGTTTATAGGCTTCATCATAAGAGCACTCATGCAGATCGGCATATTCCTCTATAACGCGTTCAGACACATTACCAGAGGCAGGAAAGTCGTATTCTCGTACAAACTGTTCAAGGCTTTCAAAGCTGGACATAAACACTTTATAACACAGATTACTAGTTAAGTCAACCTACTCCCAGCGGAATACTTTGAATGCAATTAGGTAAATTATAATCATCCACAGACCAATTAGACCTATTTGTGGCAATATATCGATTAAGTGCTTACCTTCGGTAACAATTAACCTAATACCATCAATAACCGGTGTTAGTGGTAAAAAGTTAGAAACATTTTGCAACCACTCTGGCATCAAAAACCTAGGGAAAAACGTGCCCGACAAAAACATCATCGGAAATACAACGATATTAGCTAGGGGCGCAACTTGGCGTTCGTTTTTAGCCCAACCACCTAGTGACAAACCTATGCCTAAAATCATAGTTATACTAAATACCAAGAAACCGGCTAATTCCGCCCAATTACCTACAACTTTCAGATGAAATACCGTAATAGCAACAGCAAACATAATCGCTAGACTAATTAGCCCAATTATCGCCTGCCCAACCATAGTTGATAGGAAATATTGCCAAACTTTCAGAGGAGTGGTTGATAGACGGCGCAATATACCCATCTTTTTAAGCTCCGGAAAAACATTAACTGGTCCAAATATACCCATACCGATAATCGCAAAGCCTAGCAACCCAGCAAAGGTATAGTCAAACGCCGATAAGCTACGTTCATTTAGCTGATTAGTTTTGACTGTAAATGGCGTTACATTTTTGACAAATTTGGCATTAATCACCTTAAACTGTGCATCAATAATGCCACTAAGTGCCTGAGCCGATTGTTGATTATTCTGGGTGTATATTATTTCGGCCTGACCACTTGGATAAGTGTCACTAGTTGCCACATCGCCAAAACTCGCAGGTAACACGATCGCCGCATCCAATTCGGATCGAGTCATTTTATCTTTGGCGGCATCGATCGTAGTGATGTTTTTATTAACTTTCATAAAACTGCTACTGTTGATATTTTTAACGAATTCAGTCGAAAAAGAACTCTTGGATTGATTAATTAGTGCCACATTAAATGACACACTGCTAGTACTGCTATTCAGGCTACCGAAAACAAACAAGAATATTAACGGAAAACCGATACTAAAAAATAACGCTAACTTGTCACGAAAAAAGCGTTTGGTATTAATTCTAACAAACGTGAGAATGGTATATATTGATTTATTCATCTTAGTTATCCCTCAAACCCTTACCAGTCAGATCGATAAAGACATCCTCGAGGTTGGCTTGTTCTACATATTGTTTTTTCTTGAAACCACGGGCTAATAATTGTTTTATTAAACCCCTAGGTGTATCAATAGCGACAATCTTGCCATTATCCATGATAGCAATTCGATCACACAACACTTCGGCTTCGTCCATATAATGAGTCGTCATAATCACGCTAATACCTTTGTCGCGCACTTTTTTAATTAGATCCCACAAATGACGTCTGGCCTGCGGATCAAGCCCAGTCGTTGGTTCATCTAGGAAAAATACCTTGGGACCATGTACGAGCGCCGTGGTGATACTCAGGCGTTGTTTTTGACCACCAGATAGATCCTCGACATAATTATCAGCCTTGTCCTCTAGTTCGACATCACGCAAGAATTCCATCGGATCAACCTTTTCACCATAAGCAGCAGCAAACATCTCGATCACTTCGGTTAATTTAGTTTTATCTTGAAAAGCTGGTGATTGTGGTTGAACACCAATCAGATATTTAATATCACGCGGATTCTTTTCGACGTCTATACCGTTAATTTTTACCGAACCGCTATCAATCGAACGAAGCGTTTCCATCATTTCCAGAGTAGTAGTTTTGCCAGCGCCATTCGGACCTAAAATCCCAAATATCTCACCTTCGTGAACATCAAAACTAACACCATCTACGGCCTGTTTGTCATCATAGCGCTTCTTTAGGTTGCGCACTTTAACCATTATTTTCATAATATCCTCATTTCCTAAATAATATTAGCACAGCCCCAACAAAAATACCCCTCGTAAAAGGGGTATTTTGGCACCTGTTTGTTTGGTTTTACTATACTACCAAACGCGCTTATGATGCAAGTGTGAAATGAACTATTTTTTCTTTGAAACGGTCAAGAAACCATTGCGTGGATTCTCTTTGACGATGCTACCTTCAGGTAGATCAACTGGTTGGCCCTTAGCATTCTTTTCTACTTTTGCAAAAAAGTAAATAGTTTGCTTTTTGCCACCACGAAGTGTTACTTCGGTGCTGTGCAAGTAATATGTAATACCCTTTGAGTTTGTGTGCTTGTAAGCCATAAGATCCTTATACCTCCTGTTAGTGCTATACAAGAGTTAGCGTACATTGTAGCGCGCTCGGTGTCAACGGCTAAATATTTTTGCGATGCTGGCGAAGCAATAGCTTTAAGATAACAACACCTGTAATTCGCACTAAAATCATTATCAAAATCACTACAAAAACCACCACTGACCACCCCGCAAAATCGGGTGACCAAAGGGGCGAGGTAAAATCATGTACGTAAGCATTGGGTGACAATTTTACCGAACTAGCTAAATTACTACTGGATTGATATTTACTTAGTTCATTCAAAGTACACTGCGTATATGCGAACGAATAATGATTGAACTGTGGTGCACAAACTTCCTGAGCCTTTTCGTAAATATTACCATTTGGATTAATGTCATTCGCGGCAGCAGCGACCAGTTTATTGCGATCGCTATTGTAGGTTGATTCGAGGAACACCCCCTTGCCTAAATCGGTATTCATATGAGCCGAAACATATCGCTGTAGGTCATATAACCTATTTTCTACAGCTTTGGCATCACCGACATTATCGGCCGCAATTACCGCCGAACGACGTTCGACCATACCTATATTATTCAACCTCAAAAACGTCGCCGATATGAATCCAGCCAGGATCAATAAAATAACCAGCTGCCATATTTTGACATATTGCAGATGTTTGAGACTCCATCTAACTTGTTTCTTATTAACCACTCTTAAATCCCACCAAACTATTAAGCCTAGTATACCACGGAGTTACCCGCGATAAAGCTAGAACTGATATACTGAATGTATGAATATTTACTTTTCAGGCATTGGTGGAGTTGGTATTGGACCGTTAGCTGAAATTGCTCATGATGCTGGCTATAACGTCATCGGTTCCGACCCAAATGAGTCGCTTATAACCAAAGAATTACGTGATCGAGGTATTATAATCAGCAACCTGCAGGACGGTACTTTTTTAAAATCACAACACAACGAGACACCAATAGATTGGTTTGTTTACACTTCAGCTTTGACAGACAACCATCCTGAACTATTACAAGCGCGTGAATTAGGGATCAGGACGGCTAAACGCGATGAATTACTAGATTACATCATAAGTGATAAAAATCTAAAATTAATCGCTATAGCTGGCACACACGGTAAAACCACTACTACTGGTATGATGGTGTGGACTTTACAACAGTTAAATATCCCCGTTAGTTACTCAATTGGCACCACCGTATCATTCGGACCAAGCGGTAAATATAGCCCTAACAGTGAATATTTCGTATACGAATGCGATGAATACGACCGCAACTTTTTACATTTCAAGCCATATCTATCAGTTTTAACCGCCATCGACTACGATCATCCCGACACCTACCCTACTGCCCAGGATTATTTAGATGCCTTTTACCAATTCGCCTCACAGAGCAACCAAGTTATAACCTGGAGTGACCAACATAGCGAACTATTTAGTGGATTAACTAACACTGAAATAATTGACCAGTCAGCTGTCCGAAATAACCTAGCGCTTCACGGTAAACATAATCGCCGTAACGCAACATTAGTCCAAATAGCCCTAGATAAATTAGGGATTAAATCCGAAACCGACACTATACTCGCTAATTTTCCAGGTACCGATCGACGTTTCGAGAAATTAGCCGATAATCTATACACCGACTATGGTCATCACCCAGTCGAGATTGCCGCTACATTGCAACTCGCCCGCGAAGTATCCGATCACGTCGTGTTAGTATATCAACCACACCAAAATATCCGACAACACGAGATTCGCGACCAATACACCAACCAGTTCGAACTGGCCGAAGCAATTTATTGGCTACCGACATATCTATCACGCGAAGACCCAAAATTACCAATACTTAGCCCTGCTGAATTGACCGAGAATATAACTAATCGAGATAGAGTCCATATAGCCGATTTCAATGACGAGCTATGGAATGCAATTCAAGAAGCTCGCAATACCGGCAAACTAGTGTTAGTAGCTGGGGCTGGACAAATCGACGAATGGCTACGTAACAGACTATCTGGCGCTAATTAAAATATTAAAGCGCCGTAGTACCAGCACCTATTCCCAGAGAATCTGGGCTAAGTGGGTCACCACCAAAAGCATCAACGGTTTTAACTTTGTCGACTTGTTTTGTAAATAATGATTTGAACTCAGTGATAGAACTCTGGCTTATCGTGCCTACGGCTGAATAAGTCTGCAGACCACCGTCACTAGCTATTGCCTGAGAGCGCACACTTTTATAGCCAGGCCTACTTAGGTCTAACTGAGCAGCACCACTACTGTTATACATGGCCATACTAATAACAACCAACACCGTCGCAATCACAATCGACATAATGATAAAAACTAATAGCCGATGTCTGCCAACGAACTTATTACTATTAATTGCCGAGACTATTTTTAATTCTTCCATTATTGTTTCATCCCGTTAGCTGCAGTTTGATAATCTTTTTCGAACTGGTCTACGGCAGCCTGATATTGGTCAATATATTGGTTTAGTTTAACGACATCAGCGTGAACCTGACCGCGTTTGGTGCGAGCGGATGAAATAGCCTCATAGAAAGCAGCTGGTTGTTTTGAACAATCTATATTAATAGTCGTAGCTAATTGTTCTTCGTAAACTATATAGTGTGACCTGAAATTATTTAAGGTTGATTCATAATTATTAGTTATCGATACTATATTAGAATTATTAAAACTATTATTAGACAACCGTCCGTTAAAGCCATTCATTAATTTAGTTTCGATCGATTCGTATATTTGTCCACGATTAACACGTAAAAGCGCATCACTAGCATGTAATTGGTTTAATGTGTTTTTAATAGACACACAATTCCCACGTATTAAATCAATCTGTTGACTAGTTATTGACTGATCCTGGGCTGAAACTCTCAAAAATATCACACCCGCCAGGATTACAGCGACGGCCAAGCAACTGATAGTTAATTTTGGTAAAAATTTCATACGACTTATTATCCACCGAATAGACCCGTTTGGTCAAACTTTACAGGTTTATATTAAATTGTTTCATTATTTGGTTGGTGTCCATAGTCTGGCTGCTATTAGTGCCTTTTAGTAGATTCTGCAAAGCACCACTATCCATCACCTGTTTGACACCAAAATATATCGACACCCCCGACAGGATAATTAGTATCACCAGTACCGACGTAAATATCGAGACAGTTCTGCTGGCAAAGTTTTTATATTTAGCAAATTCCAACATCTCATTGCCTTGTTTGTCACGCATTCCACCGGATGTAATCAGTGCAAAATCCGTTAACGTCCACAAACCAAAACCACCAAGTGTTATTAACTTCAAGAACCCAGTTCCGATTTTACCCAAATAAAACCGATCAACACCGAACATTCCCCACATAAAGCTCAGGAAAAATACGGCCAAAAAGTGGCGCTGTTTGTTTGGGGTTGCCGGTTTAGGATTATCACTACCAGCTTCGACCGTTGGTTTGATATCGATACCGGTATTTTGGTCCATGTTTTTTTGTTTTTCCTTGTTTTATTTAGTTTATGGTGTTAGACGATTAATATCACGCGGGAATAACGTGGCTTCCTTGACGTTGGCTAGACCAATGGTTTTTTGTACTAAACGATCAATACCAAAGCCACAGCCACCATGTTGAGGTAGACCATACTTAAATGCCTGTAAATAATATTTAAAACCTTCGTGATCAACATCCATACCTTTGTTTTTCATCTGCTGGATCATTTTGTCGTAATTGTTCTCGCGCAAAGGCACAGTCGCGATTTCTAGACCGCGCATTAATAGGTCGCCCCATAACACCGTACCATCATCAACATCAAGTTTATGATAGAATTTACCAGCCTCAATCGGGAAACGAACCGCATAGACCAAATCGGTTCCTAATTGTTTACGGGCATAGTCACTAATCCAGCGCTCTTCGTCTGGGATCAGATCCTTTTCCATGATCGTATTGGTTTTAGTTGCCTTGGTATACATTTCATGGATCTCGGAAATCGTAAACCTAGGTACTTTACCGTCCTCGGGCAATTTTAGTTCAGGTGCATTTAGGCTCTTTAGATCATCACCATGTTCGTCATAAGCGCGTCTTAGAACATTCTGAGTCATATCAGCCACCATATCCAAAACCTCATCATGACCGCTCACAAAGCCCATTTCGATATCTAGCATCGTAAGCTCTGTTAAATGACGTGTCGTAGCACTAGGTTCGGCCCTATAGGAATGCCCGATTTCGTAAACACGCTCGAAAGCCCCAACCATAATCTGCTTAAAAAACTGAGGACTCTGGGCTAGCGTAGCAGTTTTACCGAAATAATCTAATTTAAAGACTTCGGCACCGCCTTCGGTGGCTTCGGCTAGTAATTTAGGTGTATCAATTTCGATAAATTCCTGACTACGCAAAAATTCACGAATATATTGCGTTAGATCAGCACGAATCTTGAAAATCTTTTGTTCTTGGACATTGCGAATGTTTAGGACTCGGTTTTCAAACAACATATCCAGGTGTTCGGACTTATGAGAAATTGGTTTATCAACTTCGATTGGTGGTTCGTCCCTAACCGGTTCTTCGACAACAACTTGTACATCGTGAATCTCGGCTCCACCGGGGGCACGATCATCAGCTATAACCGTACCAGTGATAGCTAGAACAGTACCAACTTGTAATCCGCGAAGCTTTTCTAATTCATCCTTATTATCAATTAATGTCTGAGTTAAGCCGCTACGGTCTCTGATGGTAATAAAATTCAAACCACCCATCAGGCGTTTTTTATGCAACCAACCACGTACTGTAACTGTTTGGCTAATTTTGTTTGCTAATTCTCGACTTAATGTTCTATCCATAATTATTGTCTAGTATATCACTTTTTACCCCTATAAAACTAGGACTTTTTACGCGATGCCACTATGCGCAGATTGTCATGAAAATCGAATTCATCAACAATCTCGCGACCTAGCAGCGCCTCGATTACATCAGTAAGAGTAATTAAGCCAACCGTTTCACGATTTTCGTTAGTCACAATTAACAAATAATGACGTGTCGTGAGGAATTCGGTTAATGCATGCTGCAACGTTTGGTTCTGATGAATGTAATAAACTTTTGGCTCCATCGCCTTTTCGGCAGTCGTAGAACGTTTAATATCCAGAGCCAATAAACCCTCTAAATGCAAAATACCGATAATATGATCAATGTCACTAGCAATAACTGGCAGTTTACTGTGCCCGGTTTTATGTAAATCATCAAGGGTTAGTGGACCTAAAAACTCAGTTTTTTTGATAGTATCAATTTCAGCTCGTGGTGTCATAATTTTGCGCACCAGTTGATCGTTAAACGACAAGCTGTTGACGATTAGTTTTTTCTCTTCATCAGTTAAAACGCCATCCGATTCAGCTACTAGGTGTTGTAGTTCTTGACGAGAATCGATATGTAGATCTGACGAACCAACACCGTTTGGTGCGCTGCGCAACAGCCTCATCAAGGTTGGCGCCTTTTGAATAAAACGTAGAACTCGTTCCTCATGACGACAATATATTTTATGGGATAGTTTGCTAATAACCCTTAGGCGTGCAATCGCACCATATTCCAACGCCACTAAAAATGCCACAGCTATACCAAAACCGAAACCAAATGTTAGTTCGGATAATAGAACGACAACAACTTGCAAAATAGCAACCAGAACACGCTGTAGCGACACTACATCAGTTAATAATTTTTCACGAACAAGGGTCTTTTCAGCATATTTATCGCCTAGACCAGCACGACGTTCCAATTCAAACATATTAATCCTACTATGATGCGGTCTGACGGCGGCCATAATTAATAGCAGGATAAAACTGGTAATCGTTAATATCAACAAAAAAGCGAACATTCCGTCACTATTGTAACTCATATCATAACCGTCTACACTGTCGACCTAAGCCTTTTTTTGATACAATTACTATCAGTAAGTAAGGGAGTATCTTTTGAATAAAATTTCTTGGACTATTTTTACAGTTTTAATAGTTGGTATATTAGCGCTACTGGTCGTGTCTTCTAAAAATACTAGTTTAGATGTTAGTAAAATTAATACTGACACAGTACAAACAGCTAATAGCCAAAATGGTGATATCGGTGATCATATAAATGGCAAATCTGGCAGTAAAGTGACTTTAATCGAATATGGCGACTATCAATGTCCTGGTTGTGGCGAGATCAACCCAACTATAGAGACTGTTGTTAACGCCTACAAAAATCAAATACAATTTATATTCCGTAATTTCCCACTAACTTCTATACACCAAAATGCTAAATCAGCCGCTGGTGCGGTCGAAGCTGCAGGGCTACAGGGTAAATATTGGGAAATGCATGACAAAATATACGCCTCGCAATCTGATTGGGAAAACCTATCGGGTAACGACTTGATCAATATGTTCTCGAGCTACGCTGGTGACTTTAAATTAGACACAGCAAAATTCAAAACCGATATGGCATCAACTGCGGTTAATGACAAAATCACTTATGATCAGGCTTTGGGTAATAAATTAAAGCTTAACTCGACACCAACATTTTACCTAAATGGGGCCAAACTAGAACCCGCTATATGGAGTGACAAGACGAAATTAGAATCAGCCTTGAATGATGAGCTAAACAAGGCCGGCATTACACCACCAACCATAACCGAATAAGATAATAGCCTAAAAAAAGCGAAAACACCCCGGTGCCTTGGGGTGTTTTCTTTTTTGTAAGTCCCGAGAAACGAGACTTGGATTTGAGTCAAACGACTCTTACTGTGCGATATACAGTTGCCATTCGGCAGGCACCACATCCACTGCTATCTTTTTGCGCCTTGAAGGCACAAATTCGATGGCTATTGGCATGTGATTTTTTCACTCCTTGTACTATGTACAGCCTCACGCGCTTCGACCTTTAAAATATAGTTTTGGCGCGAGACACATCAATCATATTATCAGCCCGAGACCGACACGTCAAGATATACGCTATATAGATAACGCTTACTAATTACATTGTAAGCCACTGTTACGTGGCGCACAAGTAGATAATTTGTTAAATTTCGCCTGGGGTGTCTGATGGTTTGGCAGACTTTAACGGTTTTTCCTTGACTAGGAATACTAACACCGTAGCAGACAGCATCAGCCCTGCCGACATAATAAAGATATTATGCAAACTATTACTAAATACGCGAACGACAATCGAGGAAAAATCATCTTGTTGAGTCTTGAACTTATTCTGGACTACATCACGTACAGGTTCTGGTATTTTAGTAAACGTCTCGGTGGATTGTTTATTAATTTCCTTTTTAACGTCAGGGGTATTCAGCGTTAGTAATGTATCGGAATCTTTTAGGCTGCCTATTTTGGATACCGAAGGGTTCTGACTGAGCGTTTGGACGTAAGGGTTATGACTCATATCACCAAACCCAGAGGTTATACCAGTTGTTAGTACAGCACCAAAGATAGCAATGCCTATTGTCGATCCCAAACCACGGAACAATTGACTAGAGCTGGTAGCCGCCCCGATATCAGCTAGCTCAAATTCGTTCTGTACTGCTAGATTTATAACTGGCAAAGCCACACCCATGCCCATGCCTAGAAATACCATGATTATCGCCTCATATAGATAGCCAGATTGTGGCGTTAGTGTTGTTAAAAATAGAACAGCAATCGTAGCTATACTAAATCCAATCTTCATAAATATCTTGTATTTACCAGTCCTAGATATAATCTGACCCGAACCAATACTCGTCAATGTTAATCCACCTACCATAGGTAATAACATCAACCCAGATTGGGATGGTGAAGCCCCGAAAACCTGTTGATTAAACTGCGTTAAATACATCACAGAACCCAAGAACGCCGCCCCAAATAATGTCGCAATAGCCATTATTAACACATAATTACGGTTTTTAAAGAAATAGATCGGCAAAATAGGTTCTTTGGCACGAAATTCTACACGAATAAATATAGCCACTAATATAGCTACTAGGCTGAACATAATAATACGTAGTCCAACTAATGTTAGTCCGGTAGAGCTCATCAGCCCAGCAAAGATAGTTTTAGTGTTATCAATAGCCAAAACCAATATAGCTAGCGCCGAGGCTAATAGGGCTGCTCCAGCGTAATCTACCTTTGGGTGCTTGTCGTGTTTTAGACTTGGGCAGAACATGGTGATTACAATAAAGGCAACAATGCCAATCGGAACATTAATAAATAGAGTCCAACGCCAGTTTGTGACTAGGCCTAATATATTATGTGATTCAGTCAAAAAACCTCCCAGTAGCGGTCCAACGACCGATGAAAGCCCAAACACTGCTCCGACAACACCCTGCCATTTGCCACGCTCACGAGCAGCAAATAAATCACCGACAATCGTAAAGGCATTAGCTGTGATAATCCCGCCACCAATACCCTCGACGGCGCGCCAGATTATCAATTGGGACATATCACCACTCATACCACCCATCATTGAACCGGCTACGAAAATGCCAATACCGATCAGTAACATTACGCGACGACCGAATAGATCAGATAATTTACCGGCCACAGGCACGGTCATAGTAGAAGTCAGTAAATAAGCCGTGACTACCCAACCGAGTGAAGAAAAAGCATTAAAATCTTCGACTATTTTACCTAACGCGGTCGTGAATATCATCTGGTCAAGCGCTACTAAAAATAGGCTTGCCATAACAGACAACATAATAATAACCTTGGTCCTAAGACCCAAGTGGTGATGCATATAAATTATTTCCGATCTTGGAGTTTCTTTAATGTTTTTAGTGTTTCGACATGGAGATCCATGTGTTGGATAAGCTTTTCTAACTTGTCTTCTTGCAACAACATAACAACACCTTTTATGGGCGATCCTATAACATACAACTTATCACCAGTATTAATTGACAGGTCTTCGCGTGCTGATGCCGGAATAACTACCTGACCTTTGGTGCCCACAGTTGTAGTGCCATATAACTTTTTGTCATGCTGCATATGACTACATTATATTAGAGTATGAAAAGTATGTCAACAATAACTATGCTACTTTATTTTGTTGAACCTATTTCTAATCTTGGGCTTAGCTAATTTAAGCGTAGGGAAAGCCCTCAGTATCCTATTATATTTAAAGGTTTTTTCGTTCAAGATAGCCTGATATTTATTTTTTAGGGTCTCAAGCTCTTTTAGATTATTATCGCCCACTTTCATAGCAGCCATGGTATTTTCATGAATAGTTTTACCCATAATATCTGATAATGACTTGATACGATCACCAATGTCTTGGGCTAGATATATTTTTCGTTTGAGTTTTGCTAGCGCTATTATAGTTATTATAGTGTCAACTACCATAATAAACACTAGTATCGCAGTTATAAAAATGCTAGCTTTAACTGGTATGTAACCTACCAGGTGACCGAGTGGCGGTTGTAAAACATAAATTAAAAAGACACAAGCCACACCCCACAACAGTGAGGTTTGCGCGCAAACATACCCCCTAATATTTAATGGTTCTTTGGAATAATCCCACCATTTTTGGTTGAAGCTTTTTTCTAAAATATATCCCGTAATAAATTCGACTATAGTGGTTAATATTATTGACCCAACAAAGATAACCATAAAACTATCTTTGAATGGAGCAACTAGAGCTAGCACCGCAATAACTCCAAACCCGTAAACTGGACAAAATGGGCCATTTAGAAAACCCCTATTAACAAACTTTCCAGTCTGTATAGTCGAGACGATAACTTCTAAACACCAACCTAAAAAGGCATAGATTATAAAGAATAAAATAATTTTATCAATTGGATAGTTTAGCAATCGGACCCCCTGTTGTTTATACCCCATTCTAGCAGAAGGCTTGGACCATAGATATAATCCAGCCAAGTGTAATTTGCATTTTATGATAGTTTGCTGTCAAAATAGATTACGAATTGGGCAAAACCGTCCATTAAACAAAAACTCAGCTAGGAACATTAGAATAGGAGCCCAATGGTCAGAATAGTTAAAAACCTCGCTAAACATATAATTGCATTCATTAGCGAACAATACTTGATTTTGTTTTTTGTATTAAGTATTGGGCTGAAACTGTTCGTTATAAATACCTTCATACTGGCACTAACCTGGCCTACTAATCAATATTTAGACGGTATTATAATCGGGTTTATAAGTACGTCATTAATATTCTCGCCACTCTATTTCGTACATAAACATAAAAACAAAATAACGATAATACTAGCCACTTTGCTAACTATTTTATTGCTGATTGATATGGTTTATTTTTCGTATTTCAAAACCCTGCCTACAATAGGTTTACTTAGTTCCATAAGTGAAGCAGCAGGAGTTGGACCGGCGATCGCTGGACTGCTAAGTTGGTGGTATGTCCTATTTTTTATCGATATTATTGTTGTTATATTATTTAGTAAATCAATTCGATCATTTTTTGATAAATATAAAGCCAGATTCGTTATTGAAAAATCTGGATATAAAACTTCATTCGTGATTCTGTTTATTACTATCGCGGGCTTTTGGTTTGCCCTACAACCGATGGGTGGAATTAATAAATTAAATGAGGTAATCGACCGAGGTTATGACACTGTTTCGACTTCACAATATTATGGAATATTTTTAGCACACGCCATAGATATAACTCGCTTTATCAGGGAAGAAACTACTAGTCTGTCATCCGACCAAACCCGAACGTTAGTAACCTGGGTTAATAACAATAAACCAGCTCAGTCGGCTAACGACCTGACTGGCATAGCTAAAGGCAAGAATGTCATTATGGTCCAAGTCGAATCCCTGGGCGGTTTTGTAATTAACCAATCAGTTAATGGCCAGGAAATTACGCCTAATTTAAATAATTTAGCTAAAAATTCACAATTTTTTCCAAATGATCGTTTCGTAATCGGGGCTGGACACACTTCGGACACTGATTTCGTAGCCAACACGTCGTTCTTTCCATTAACTGATTCGGCCGTATTCGTGCGCTACGGACATGATGATTTTTCTAGCCTGCCAAAGACCTTGGCCGCCAGTGGCTACAGTGCCTACGCTTACCATGGCTTTAACCGTAATTTTTGGAATCGTAATATAGCCCTAAAATCGCTAGGTTATCAGAAATTTTACGCCGCCGATAATTATCCAAAAGGCGTGGCAATAAATATGGGACTAAATGACGGCGATTTCCTATCTAAAACAGCTGAATATATAAAATCTCAACCAAAACCAAGCCTGAGTTACGTCATTACACTCTCTTCTCATGTGCCATTTAACATAACTGACCAAACGAAAGGTTTAAATATAAATGCCCAGGACTACCCCGAGCAAGTCGGTGGATATTTACAGGACATTAACTACACCGATCGAATGCTAGGCGAATTCTTTGCTAAATTAAAATCAGAGGGGCTGTATGATGATTCCTTGATTATAGTCTACGGCGATCACACCCCAGTTCTATCTGCGTTTACGGCTGGCACAATTAAATACGAGCCTACCACTGTTCAGGAAAAAGAGGTGCCACTGATAATTAAGTTGCCAAGCGACACTACTAGTAAAACCTACGCAAACCAAGGTACTCATTTAGATATCACACCGACAATTCTAGATCTACTAGGTATCAAAACTAATCAACTAATGTTTGGCCAGAGTTTATTCGCTGGTGGCACCACTAATCTAAGAAATTGTTCTGATCAATTGGCGGTTTTTAACGGAATCAACAATTGTGATACTACGCTCGACACCGAAAAGAATATGTCATCGTTAATAGTTCGCTACAACCAATTCAACAATTTAAAATAAGATTAATTAACCACTAGATCTTCGAGCAGTTCCGTATGTAGCCCGGCTGCATCCTGCGCATTCAAAAACGCCTGCATGTCTTGTTTAAATTCTGGCCTAAAATGCATCAATACAATATCACCTGGTCGTAATTTACTACCTATTTGATATTGCATCGATCCGCCATTCGCCTTGGCAATCCAGGTAACTACGGCTTTCATGCCACAATCAGCAGCTGCCCGGCGCATAGTATCAGAATACGCCCCACCAGGTGGCCGAAAGAATATAGGTCGACGCCCATAATGTTCAACCTCGTAATTAGCCATGTCGCAGATTTCGGCCTTTTGCTGATCATAACCCTGGTTTTTAACCATATTAGTATCGTGACCTATCGTATGGTCTTCGACCAATGACCCTAGCGAGATTATTTGCTTGAAAAAATCAGGATTGCTGTCGATAAAAACTTTCGATAAGAATAATGATGCTTTTATCCCATTTTGTTTAATCATATCCACCACCGACTGGTCCTTGAATGCCCCATCATCTATTGTCAAAAACACTACGTTTTGTTTAGTCGGAATATTCGTAATAACTGGGGCCATACCATTCTGAATTGGCGGTATTGCATAATCTGGCGTAAACCCAGGTAGTGGTTTGGCTGATTTTTGGTCAGGCACCTTTAACCCTAATAGAGATACGGTGGTGGGTTTGGCTGATTTTTGATTAACATTACCTATATTTTTCACCAACGATGTAGGTAACATCAGAATATAAACTATTATAAATAACGCGATCATAACGGTATAGATAATGAAGTAAAGCCGTCTATTAGAAATACGCTTTATGCGCTTCTTTGATCGACGTTTTTTGTGATTCATATGAATATTAGAATACTATTAACTTGGTAACATGACAAACTTGGCGTTCTCTTTAAGACGTACGTACTGTGCATTCAATACTATTTACTTTTTGGGTATATTATTATATTATAAACAACGTAAAGCGACCACAAGTCGCTCTTGGACCTATCTATTTTAAATGAAAGGATGATGATGCGAAGTGATTGGAACACCAACCAGATCTGATGCGATAAAAATCGATCCAGATTATGCCGAAGCTGTATTGGTAGGAGACCTAAATAACAAACTAAGTATGTTAGCCTATGTGTTCTCAGGCACATTTCCCCACAACCATGTGGCCGAAGCCTATCGAGATTCAGGCAAGATTAATTTAATGCCTGATAACCTAGTTAGCTTTCACCCAAATACCCAATCAGAGCCAATCCGTGGAATGTTTCGCCGGTTATTACCCAATATATTGCCGAGAGGAGTAGATGGCTTGTTAAAACCTGAATTAGTTCGTGACTATTTTATCAAAGAAATCGCAAACTTTAGACAGGTTCTACAGGAAGCCCAAAGATTCCTAGATAATAATTCATATCAATTAGCTAATCAGTTGCTCGACGAATTTTACCAGGAAATTATGGATTCCTTTGACAAAGAGTCTGCTAGAATCGGAAAAATTGTGTCTATGATGGCCGTCGCACGAGACTACAACGATGGGATTAAACACAATCAAGCTAAAAACTACCTCAATATTCGACATAATAATTCAACTTGGGATATTGAACAGCAACAGGATAATCCGATACGTGAACTCGTCAAAACCAACAAAGATATCAGCAGTAATAGTGATATCTCATTACGTTTCGATGAGTATTGTTTTACCTATAGCGATAACGCTCATCAGGCACTAATCCCCGCTTATGCAGTGATATCCGACATAGGTAGATTTAGCCACCATAGTTTATGGCACCGCGAGAGTCTGAGACAAGTTGTTTATCAAACCATAGATCACAGAGATGCCGTGATTATCAATGGAGTTAAATATGACCGAATCGAGATTATAATTAACGAGAGAACTGTCGATGGTTTTCGTTCCGACAATCCCTCATTTCCAGAGATAGCTAATTTACTCGGTAGACCAATCGAGCAGCCCGACGGTCAGATTATATACCCAGAGGCATGGGCAAGAATGGAAGTAGACCTCATACAGGACTACAGAAAAGGTGATGTGATAGCGCGTAATAAATTAATTTATATTTATAATTGCGACACATCATTTGGCAACCCATCACTCAAGAAAGCTTACGAGCAATTAGACTATTCACTTAAAATAGAAAAGTTATCATGCTAGCTAGACCCTACGGGTCGCTAGTATACCCCCTCATAATTGAGGGGTTTTCTTTTATAAAGTATAGGCTAACACCTTACTAGCCTAGCGTATAATTAACTTTTATGTTATAATCATAGTCATGGAACGCATAAATCGGAGCTTAGAATTTGAAAGTCCGAACAAAATTACATCTGAAGCACCAATAAGTGAGCTGGTGTTTGATGTTGAAAAAAACAGAAATACTTGGCCGGAAGAATATAAAAACCCACAATTCATCGAACAGATCGAATCACGAAAAAGAAGTTCTAGGCATATATCTGAGGTATTTGATAAAATCCCCAGCCCGACGATAAATACACAACTAGCACTCGAGACTGGTTGCATTAATGATCACCAAGCAATAGATTTCTATGATTCGCTCAGTGATATATTGCAAGATACAGACTATCAGCGGCTAGCCCTATACTTGCCATTCGAAGTTTTGCCAAACAAGTTATGGGTCCCTAGTAACACTACCTTATGTAAATCTATAGATAAATTCGAAGAATCATATTTAGGCGCATGGTATAACCTACTTAATGTTCAGGATATGCGCGCAAATTTCGTTGACGGCGACGTTTTAGAACCAGAAGCACGCCCTAGCGATCCACCTAGAGTGGTCAAAGCAGCTCATTTAATACCTTGGTTGATGTCACGCGGTATTATAAATGTCAATGAAGTGTCAGCACTAATAAATGATATAGACCCTGTATTACAAAGAAGTGTAGCAGACACTATACCGATCCTAGATAATATAGGGTTACTTAGTGCTGACGAAAAAGAAAGTTTATATCGAATCAAAGCATCAATTCCAGCCAAAGAAGATCAAGCACCGCTATTCATATCTGAAAGTCGAAAAAAATGGCTTGATACCAAAGGGCTAGATGATAACATCACTAGACCAAATAAGAATACACCAATAGCTAACTTGCCAAAATTGAGCGGTCCTTTCTCGGACAATTTAAATAAGTTAACAACAGAAGTTGATGATATTAGTAATAAATTATCATTAATTAACTATATTAAAGGAATATACCCGGTAATTTTATTGGGTGGATCACAACTCAAGGGTTATGGAGATGCCAATTCAGACGTGGATGTTTGCGTATTCGTGGATTCTAATATTTCTGAATATGAAAAAACTGTAATTGACGAGAAATTTTTGAATTATAACCTAAATAAAATAAAAATTAAAGACAATAATGAATTGGCCGACCCAAAAGAACGTTGGGTACATGAATTATTTAATACTGCCTGGATTGGTGACGAAAAATCTATCGCCAACATTCAGCACAAGCTCATCACATGCTACTTTAATGAGCAAAATGTTGACACTAGAGCAAAATGTATCGAGAGACTAGAACAGGACTTATTGCAATACAGGCTAATGCACAAAGGATATGCCAGGCATTACCCTGCATATAATGAACGTCTACCTCAGGATTATGAAATCGACGGACAGAGTGTTTTCTATGATTCTGGGTACCGGCAGATTGCCACAAAATTATTTATTGATAAAGTTTTTATACCTAAAATTCTACCCATTTAAATAGGCCCCCGAAGGGGCCTTATTCCATTTTAGTTACAGCCAATTAATATTGGCTTCTTTTGCGGCTGGCAGTTTCTGTTGCGATTCAATATCGATATCTTCTATCGGCCACAGATCGGTCTTTTCACGAAATAGATCGCCTTTTTTAGGTATTGATCTATCCATTTTTGACCTAAGCACAGCTTGCGCACCTATTGGAATGTGTGCAACTGAACGAACTATTTTTTCAGCCATATTGCTGGCTCCATTATTAACTAAGAAATCAACCGCGGTATTCAGAGTTAAAAAACCCTCCGTCAGTCCAACAATTACCGCTTGAATATGCGGCAAATAACTAATATCAGACAAGGAAACAACGCGCTCTTTACCAAAAACATCTACCCAGAATCTAGTTGTTCTAGTATCGTTATCAATTTGTATAAAAAAAGCATGAGCTCGTTTTAACAAATCCTGGATAACTTCTTTGGTTGATGGTAAATCCGTTTTTGAGATTTTAAACCCGTTTTCAGCAACCTTAGAGAAAACTTCCCCACCAAATATTCGGATTAATTGATCATCGATTAATTCATACCTTGCTGGCTCATCAGAAATAGTAAAGTCATAGCCCATTAGACCATACTTGTTTATGCGTGCATCGGTAAGATATGCTGCTCCGAAAATACCATAATGTGGGTCTTCCCCACCATTGCCACCACCCATACGCTCTGGAACCATCAAGGTTAGTCGTTCAACCAATCTATCGGCTGAATCGGCAAACTTCGGACGACACAGAACAAACTTATCCTGAACATCTCCGAATATGCCGGTAGCCAGCTGTAATTGAAGTCCCGGAACTACGCTACTACACATTTTATATAGCTGAGGTAGTGCCGTTAATGCCTTATCGACATTATCACCCATACTACCAGTAGTATCCAACCTGGTTTCGATAGGGATAGGGATACCAACCTCTAATTCCCAAAGATTCAACTTTTCATTATGAATATAGCGAGGTTTTGAATTACGAATAACCCCATTCATAGCAGGATCAACTTGCGGATCAAGAGTGCCTGTAGAGATAGCTCTTTGCTCGGCCCGTTTAGTAATATTGCGAGAATCAGTAGTGTGCTTGCTAACCGCCCGAGAATAATCATCGTCCGTATAAACATTGCCACCCATGTCTATCACCTCTCCTTTTTTTATATTGGGAATGTTGTGAATGGATAAAAAATATTGTCCTCGAAAAGCTCGCCGTGTGCAGATTCAAAGTCAGAATAAACTTGTTTCGTATCACCACTCGGATTGTCTACTAGACTTTTCAAGAAATCAACATAAACATTGTCCTGATATCTACTAGACTGTTCATTGGTTTCACCTATAGCCGCTAAGGTTATAGTCGCTACGTTCACCACATCCTGCATTCGCACATCCTCAGGCACTTCGTTTTGGTGCATCTTTGCATTAATCCAGTCTAAGACAATAACATGATGCTTTTTTGGCTCGATAATTATATTGTCACTATCGATTACCGGAGAAATACATTGATCATGAGTTAGTACTAGAAGTTTCAACAACCTGCCCGCGATCCAAACACTCGTCGCCAAATCAATAATCCTGCGATCTTTTTTGAGAATGTTCGACAACGGAACCATTTGGTCTAATGAATCGCCATTATTAATAGCGAGAACATTAACCATTCTGCCACCTTGGTCATTCGGTAAAAAACTACTTATGATGGTTGGAAATAACCAATCATAATTAAGATGTTTGTCCGGAAATCTGGCACGAAATCTCTTTTCATAAATATCCGAGATCCGCTTCAATTCCCTGAGAGTATAGGCTGCAAAATCGAGTTTCACATTTTGCTCAACACTTGCTGCTACTTGTAAAAAATACTGTCTTTCGTCATCACTACAGATGTAAAAATTCGAGTTAGCACTCTTAGCTACTAAATGACCAACTGAGTACTTATTGGACCCATTTACCAATATCACACTTATCACCTCCAAAAAATAGTCGTTCAAATTGTAAAGTTACTCCCACCAGATTAGACATTATCATATTTTTGCAGTTTTGTCATATATATAATGCAAACCATAAACACAAAGAAAATAGGCCTCCGAAGAGGCCTATGGAAAGGTACGAATAATCGACTTAGAGTTTGTGACCACCTATACCGGTAATGCCACTAGAAGCTCCAAGTTGATCCCAGGGGATCTGACTACCAAGCATAAAGAGAGTTCCAAAATACTGAAGCTCCTCCTCGCCAGATGGTTGATCCTTCGCCTGGATTGTCGCAAGGACAAATTTTGTCAGGTTGGTCTCGAGCCTTGGGTAGGTTGGGTTAACCGCTGCGCCAAGTTGCCTAAGCATCTGGTCGCGATTAGCCGCACCAATAAGTGCTGGAAGCCTTGAATCGGAGATAGTCTTTTTAATCTGAACCGCATCATAAGCTAATGCCGCCGTAATTTGGACACCAATACCAGCAAATGCCTTATTGATAGCATCCGCAACAGCATCGCCCTGATCACGCAACATCCCAGTATCGGGCGCCTGCATCATACCCGGAGGTAGAGCTGCACCACGACCAGCAATCGCAGCCATTAGAACAGCTGGATTTGCTGCCCCCTGCATCCAAGCTTCTTGCCATGATTTAAGCTGTACATAGAAACTAAAGATAGCCGGGAAGAAAGACGAATCCATACGGTCAAAGAATTTTTTCTTTGCCTTTTCGGTAACGTAGTTCCCATCCATGCCGTCAATAGCAGCAAAAATCTCAGCATAGCTCCTACGAGTAAGCTGTTTTTTCAAACTAAAATATGACGAATCAACAGGATCTTCGTTCTTTTCTGCAAATTCTTCCATAGCCGAAACAATCTTTGTTGGTACGTCATACAAGCCAACTCTGTAAGCCAAAGCTGCCCGTACGGCCGAAATAACAGATGATTGATCAACTTTCAGAACACCACCTGCCTTGAGGGCTTCGAGCCACGACCCATCATCGGGCACGGATGGCAAAATACCATCAAAGTTGACATTATTAATTGCTGACTGATCAACAACGGGTGCTACCGGTTTAAGTGAAGTTATTAACTTGCGCGCCGACACTAACGTAAGGCCGGCTCCAGTTAAGTCTGTCTCTGTCAAAGTTGACAGATCTTCCACCGTTGATGCCCCGAGGGTTTTAATAGCCGAAATAGCCTCCTCTGATGCATTAAATTCTTGCAGTTTTACTACCATTAAATCTTTTTTCGTAGACATAATGATTCCCCTTTCACTTTTTTATTTTTATTTTAATATTTTATCCAGTTCGGTTGGTCCACAAGAGACCATCCTAACTGGAATACCCAGTCGTTCTTCCATTACGCCAGCGCAGACAGCATATAGCTCGTCATTACTGAATGATGGGTTAACTGGGATAGAGGTAATCTCTGGAACGCCATTAATATATCTATCGCAAACATTCCAGACACCATTGGCTTTAATTTGATCAAACCAAGTAACGGCAAGCCCATCAAAGAACGACGAACCACCACATGATTTAATCGCATAACGTAGTTGTACAAAATCTAACGGCCCAACCCTAATCTTTCCCTGCCAACGGTTTTCATCTTTGTTACTGCCAGGTAACAAAGATTCAGCCATACTAGGGTTATTGGTAGGTAAAGGGCCTGCACCATGCCTAATGGCATAAGCACGAGTAATACCAAGATCAATAATCTGACCAATATAACCAGCCTCTCGAAGCATGTCGTGCGTAAAACACGGCAATATTCTAATAGCACTGGTATGTGGCTTAAAACCAATCACGGCATCATTTAAAACTCCATGCGAACACTCAACTACTGCTACGCCATCTTTACGAAGGATATCCTCCATATTAGATATGCATAGTTGTTTCGACACTTTTTTAAAGCGGTTTATGGTATAGGTTAGAAACCCATCATCATAAAGTAAGATTTTTTCTTGTTCAATAATCTCGCGATCACTATTCAAAAAAATACCATCCTCTATTACCGACCTCAGTTTTTCTCGTTGATAATCAAAAACAGCCGCCAACCGCTCATCAAGGTTATTATCAAATAAATTCTTAACCTTTATGGCAATCTCTGGCATATTTTGGTAATCACGATAAGCTTCACCAACACCAGTACCAATAGTCCCTCGCGGATCATCACCCCTTGCTAATTCTTTAATATGAGAAGTGATTCTATGGAATGGGGTAGCACATAAAGCATCCTCACTAACGCTTAGTAAATGAAATGGATCGTGAACACCACACTGGTATCGCAAAGCTTCAGCTTCATTCAAGAGACCTTCTGGTGAAACAATAAATTGATTCGAGATGAACGTAGGTATCCCTTCGAGCGTTCCACACCCCCATTGGCTAAAATTAAATTTTTCACCTTTGGACGTACGTACACCGTGGCTTCCTTGCGCTCCGCCCCGTTTAATAACAGTATGAGCATGCATTGCCGAAGCAATTTTATGCACCACACCACCTTTACCACCATCACCAGGACCAAGGTCGGTGATGACGTAAATTTTGTTAGTCAAAATCATCACCTTCCTTTACTCTTATAGCCAGTTCGGACCTTCGTTATTTCCAGACTCTGCTTCCGTTGTATCTGTTATGACTTCATCAGGATTAACTGGCCACAAGTCAGTCTTTTCCCAGAAAAGGTCACCTTTTTGAGGCAAAGGCCTATCAAGTTTCGCCTTGAGAGTTGCCTGAGCTCCAATCGGAATATTAGATACTGAACGGATAATTCTACGAGTGTCGTTATCGTTTACTTTATTTTCTCTTAAAAACTCAGCAACACCGCTTAAATCGAGCGTGCCTTCTGTCAAACCAATAATAGCAGCTTGAACATAAGGTAATAGCTCGATACTCGGTAATATTACAACTCGCTCTGGACCAAACAAATCTACCCAGAAACTATGCATATTACTATATTGACTATCAAGCTCTAAGAAAAATGCATGCGCTCTGTTTAGTAAATCTTTGACGACTTTTTTCGTATCCAACATTTCTTCACTAAATTCAAACTTATTATCGGTGACTTTTTGTAATACCTCATCACCAAAAACTCGCTTTAGCTGTTGTTTACTTAATCGGCTACGTGCTGGTTCGTCAGAAATGGTAAAATCATATCCCTTTAAGCCAATGCGGTTAATATGTGCGGCAGTTAAATATGCCGCGCCAAATAAACCATATTGAGGATCTTCTCCACCATTACCTCCGCCACAGCCTTCGGGCACCATTAATGTTAATTGTTCGACAATTTTTGCAGCCGTCATCTCAAACTGAGGTCGACAAAGTACAAAATTATCATCGCAATCACCAAATATACCAATAGCCATTTGTACATCATACCCAGGAAGGAGTTCACTACAGAGACCAAAAGTATCTGGTAAATTCTTCATGGCCTTTTCGACATTGTCACCCATACTACCAGTAGTGTCTAACCTTATTTCGATTGGCATTGGAATTCCAACTGTCAATTTAAAAAGTCCTGACACGTCCTGTTTTTCCATACGCGGCAAAGAACGACGAATAACATCAAACCCCGCTGGATCAACTAATGGATTTAGTTTACCGGTTTTGCGTACTTCTTCTGCACCACGTCTCGTAACTGGTCCTGATATTGGAACATGCTTGCTTACTGCTGAGTCGTAACTAGTTCGCGAAAGTGTTTCGTGTCCCATTTTTACCTCTCCTCTCGAATCGCTTAAAGCGGTAGTATTTTTGACGGATAAAATTTCCGACCAAAAAGTCCATAGACAACTTCGTAAAATTGTTCGTGCGCTCTTTCCGCATCACTCTCCTGACGACACACTAAACCCCAAAGGAATTTAATATATTGATTTTGCTCACCATAGACATAATTACCACTTCTGATATCCCCTCCGATGGCAATAAATACAGCTTTCGCGGCATTCGATATATCATCTTTGCGAACTTCTATTGGCACTACGTCTTGGTAAGAATGTGATAATAGCCAGTCAAACACCACTAAATGATGTTGTTCGAGACCAATTAACACATTATTGCCATCTAACTGTCGAAATGAGATTCCTTGAGGGTGTACGAACGATATTAACTTCAGAAGTCTTCCCATAATCCACCCACTGGTTTCCAGAGTAATTCGTAGTTTGTCTTTAACTAAAAGATTAGATAATGGTAGCATTTTGTAAATACTATCAACATCCTTGAGTGCCAGAATATTTATCCGGCGACCACCTTGTTCATTACAGATAAAACTATCGACTAAAATTGGAAACAGCCGGTCATAGTTGAGTCGCTTATCAGGGAAAAGTTTTGCGTATTCTAACTCATAAGAATTAGATACTCGCTTTAACTCCCGTAAAATATAGGCGGCTCGATCGAGTTCTCCGTTGTATTCGATATTAGTAGCGATTTGTAGCAAATACTGTCCTCCATCACCATCCTTACAGATATAAACATTGTACGAAACAGACTTTGCGACCATATCACCAATCAAATACTTAACGGCACCACGTTCCAAAAACACAAAAATCACCTCCTTTTTTTGTTTTTACCGAATTGTAAAGAAGAGCAGAGAAATTACGCCTCGTTCTACTGAAAAGAATACAAGCATAACACTTGTATTCCCTCTCGCTCCAACCTAGGCCACACATTACTTAGCCTATAAACAAATAATACAATAAAAGTAGTAACATTACAAGTTATTGCCCCATAAAAAAGCCAAAATTAAAAGGGTTTAGCGTAGTGCCTGCATATTATAACCCCTAGCCGCCAATCCTTCGATAATACACGGAACGGCTTCGGCGGTAGAATATTTCGTAGAATGCATTAACACACTAGCACCAGGATAAGCCCCAGCCAGAACATTAGCACAAGTAGTTGCTGAACTAATACCTCCAACAGTTGCATCAGCGGATGCATCGTCCCATAAAATTAATTTCAGGCTATTGGCAGCTACTGCTTGATAAGTCAGATTACTTCGATTGCCACCAGGTGGACGGAAATATGTCGGTCGCACGCCAGTCACACTCATGATATCGATAATCGATTGGTTCATATCATTATTCTGCCAATCATAACTACGACTACCGTAATCATATATTGCATGATAATGGCCGTGTGATTGAACGGCATGACCTTCGGTGATTGCCCTACGGAGGGCAACTGCATCAGTGCCAACTCTTTCACCAATCTCAAAGAAAGTAACTTTAACACCATAACATGCTGCGTAATTCATGATCCGATCAGCGTATGTCATACCATCATCAAAGGTGAGATAGATCGTACCGCGACCGCCAGGTGCTACAGGAGTACGATTACCGATAGATAACGCATGAAAAGCGATAGGCAAATCATAAGAACGTGGCTTTCCAGCTACTAGATCAGTAAATATCTTTTTAGTAGCAGCTTTATCCAGCCAATAACCACCCGAACTAGATATATACTGGCATGCCCCTAGGGCAGGGGTGCTATTGTATGTGTTAACCTTGGTCGCAATATCATTAACGACATTATCTAACCTATCAGATGACCAATTAACACCCACGCTCGAACTAACTTTGGCTATATCTAACAACGCAAACAGTTGTTGCGGTGTAAGAGTTTGCTGATAATTACTACTTTTTAATATTAATGCCTCACCAACCATAGATTGAATCTGAGGGATTTTCGACTCTAGGTCAGACTTGGTTAGATTAGCAGGAATAATATCCAACGAGACACTGGCGACAAATGAGTTATTAGCCAACCTATTGGGTAGTTCCTTGCAAGTAGAAATGGCATTAAATTTACTGCCAGCCTGGTCTGGTTTTATCTTGGCTACTGTGTCGAAATAGACCAAAGCATCTGTGGGATTTACCTGGACAGTAGGTATAATGGATAGCGCTTTAATGCACGTATCATTATTAAATTTTATCGTCGGCGCAATCACTGGACTAATACTGCCAGTAAGTAACCGATATTTATCCACAGGGTTTAATTTATTTAGATGCAAAACCGCCTGACTGGTAGATTTGATATCAAAAGTCACACCTAGTTTGTTAGTATCAAACACCCATTTACTCTTGCCGTTCACCAAAGTAACCTTTCGAGCTTCAAAGTCAGATTTTATTTGAGTAAGCTGGTTATTTAATTTATTAACGTCTAGCCCACCTAAATTTTTACCCAAAACGGAAACTTTCGGATAAGTTATGGCTTGCGAAAAAGAAGTTTTAACCACCCAAGTTTGCGACAAACACCAAACCAAACCAGCTATCGGAATAATTAGAATACTTAACAGCCAATATTTTTTACGCCGAGATAACCTAGTTAATTTACCTAGTGCGGTTTTTACCCTTTGGATATGATGACTGAGCCTAGAATAGAATGGCCGTTTCTTGCCATCATGAGATTTGGCCTTTACCTTGACCTTTTTCTTCACCACTCCCCCAAGCTTCAATATAGCTTTATTATATAACGCCCAGCGATAAAATACATAAAAACACATCTCACATTAAAGCTACATTTTAGGATACAATGTAAATAGCGCTAGTGTTTATATTGAGAGCGTATGTTAAAACATAAAATTAAATATGTTATAAAAAACATCAAATCTGGTTTATCAAAAATCCCTATTAAGATTTGGATTGTTTTACTATATCTCGTCATAATTAGCGGCTATGTTTTATGCTTTGTAGTTCCTAGAAACATAGTCTTTTCATACTCCGAAAATAGCAGTTGTATTAGTAAATTAACTCTACTGTCTGAAATACAGAAACAATCAGGCGGATCTGATTTCAAATTACAAACACAAAATGAAATTAAAATAGGTAATTTAGCCCTATTCTCAAGCAAAGTTTGTGTTATGCCAGTTAAATCACCGTCAGCTGGAAATATAAACATCAGCTACTCCCCTTTTGGATGGTTAGTTTTCCAAAATAATTACACCATAAATGTCGGCGATAAGCCAAAAGTTAGCGCTGCAATAAATAAGCCAGTGGCATTAACGAAACCATTAGAGTTCACTCTCGATAAAACCGATAATATATTTACATACAAAATTGAAATCAATAACAAAACCAACAAATGCACCAACGATTTAAACAAAATAAAATGTGACATTAAATCACTCGGTTTAAAACAAGGCACTAAATACCCATATAAATTAATTCGAATCTTTAATAACAAAAACATATCCAACGCCATAGAGGGAAATTTGAGTTTAATATCCCCAACTAGCATTACAAAAACATCAGTTGTAAATAGTGAGGTAATTTATTCTAAACCAAAGATTTTCACGTTCGAGACCGACAAGACATTGATTACAGCCGATGCGATCCTAGAAAAAATAGATAACAACATAGCTACCAGAATAGTTTCAACCACTAAAATTACTGGATCAACGATCGAAATATCAGTTGCAACTGATCTGGAACGAGAATCGCAATACAGGCTAACTCTGAATGGAGCCGAAGGTCAGGACGGTAGTCTACTGGAATCACCCTACACTATAAATTTCCAGACATCTGGTGGCCCAAATGTCACTAATATCAATATTGGCAATGGTGGCATCGATGCCAATACTAGAGTTGTGGTTACTTTTGATCAGCCCATATCCCAAACCCAAGATATATCCAACATCGTTAGCCTAGTTGGCGGTAGTTCGACCATTAGCCGATCCAATAATCAGATAATGTTCCAGTTACATGATTTACCACGTTGCGGTTCATTCTCGATAAATATAAATAGGGGGCTAAATAGCCAATACGATATCGGCTCAAGTGCCAACTGGTCGTACGTATCACGAGTTAGCTGTCGCGCAACTGAAGTAATCGGCTATTCGGTTATGGGTCGACCGATTATTGCTTATTATTACGGCAGTGGTTCGACAACGATATTATTTACAGGTGGTATACATGGTGATGAACATAGCGGTTCATATATTATGCAGAATTGGATAGATTACCTCGACACTAATGCTTATAAAATACCAGCCGACCGCAGAGTGGTTATCGTGCCAAATGTAAACCCAGATGGGCTCGCTGCATCCACGCGCTACAACGCTAATAATGTAAATATCGACAGAAATTTCGCATCGACTAATTGGCAATCTAATGTAGATATCGGCACTGGAATTATGGCTGGTGGCGGTGGACCATCCCCTATGTCCGAGCCAGAAACTATAGCCCTAGCTAACCTCACAACTAATCTACAACCTAGACTCGAGGTATCATTTCACGCTCAAGGTAGTTTAGTGGGCGCTAATCAATATGGTGATTCTATAAACATCGGCCTGCTTTACGCAGCAAACGTAGGTTATACCAGCATGATAGGTCACGCCGACGAAGTAATGGGATATATAATAACTGGAGAGTTTGAGGAGTGGGCTGGCGAACAATACGGCACGCCAGCCATCCTCATTGAATTACCTACTCAAAATGGCGATTTTTTCTGGGATCATGAGCCTACGCTTTGGAAGATGGTAAATATTTAAGTCAAATTTAAAAAAGTTACCTATTCTGGCATTATATATTTTCCTTTTTTGAAGTTGATACGATATTATCGTTATTTAACCATCATCAAGTCAGACACGTCTTTTAGAATAACTCTGCCCCCGGATTTATCGATACTATATATATCCCTGCTCCTTATGTCGCTAATATTTTCAAATAACTGCCCGTAATCATTTACGAACCTGTCATCAATGTATTGTAAATAAACGTAGCTGTAACTTTTTAGATCATCAGACCATTCTTTCGCAGTTTTATTAACCGTCCATATATCAGTTGGGGTATAAGGCATACCTAAACTCCATGCGCCATTATTAGGAGAGGTTTGAATAGGTGTAAGGGCGTAACCAGCCTTCCAATAATCCTCCCCGTTATTCATTTGAGAAATTATATATACCCGATCTTTTTTTGGGTCTAAGGATTTGCTAAATTGCTCGGCTCTATAGTATGGAGTCCTGTTTTGTTGTCTAACCTTGTTTGTAGATGAAGATAAAATAGTATCATTAACGACATCTTTAACTGGCACAAAACACATCAATAATATAAATAGGAATGCAATTTTAAAATTAGGCGAACATCGATTGCCGCGCGATTTAATAATATAATTAATTAAAAGAAACACACTTAGTGCCAGTAACCCTAAGATATACGTACCAATATATCGATCCATTGATGCGAGATGGATGGCTTCGTATTCAGAAAAAACGAATAAATACATAAACAATATAACACCGGAATATACGAATAAACCCAGAGAGGCAAACAACTGAAGTGCGAATGTTTTTTGCTTATCTGTTCTATCATTTTTATACAAGTAATACATCACCAGTAGCAGAGCTGTAGCTATTAGAAAATACGAAAAGAACACTGCACCGTATTGCTTTTCACTAAAAAAATTAGTAACAAAATTAACCACAGTAGTATTACGATATTCCAACATATCACCTCTAAAGAAACTTAGCACATCAGAAAGCTTGATATCAGAAGCTTTTACTATTTCCGAGATATGTTGGCATTTTATATATATCGCCCAAGAAATATTAGTTAGAAGTGCGGCTAATAGCGGTAGTAGTAGAAATATTAATTCATTTTTCTTATTTATCAGAAACGATTTTATGTGTTTTACTTTGTTTGAGTATATAAAGTCAATGAGAATAGCTATAAAAGCGATCATAACCATACCTATTCCAATTTGCTTGGTATTTGCTAGTAAATAAAACTGTAGGCCAATATAGATTGCATAAAATAGATCTTTTTTGCGATATAGATAATTAAAATATAATATATTACAAAAAATCAGCCCCATGAAAGCATCGACATAAATCGTACTATAAAAACTGCTGAAAAATATCGTGGGCAATATAAATAGAATTGTCGACAATAAAAATATCTTCTTCCAGTCGTTATGCTTTACCCCAACGAACACTATAGCCATCTGAGAACACGCTAATAATATAATGCCGCGAAGAGCATTCTGTTCCAGAAATACATTGGAAAAATGCGTGAAAAAACTCAGAAACAGAGAAACGCCCGGTGGATACGAAAACGTAGTTGCGCTACTTAGATTACCAAAACCATTGGATATAAAAATATCCTTTAGTATTAGACCCCAATGAGAAAACTCATCCCATGAACTAAACATAAAACCATGAGCAATAATAAAGGTGACAATAATCATCACTACAAAATAAATAAGTCCGGCTGACCTGAAAACTTCTTTTATTGAATCGTGCCGATGAACTATTTTATATACAGAGTATGCAATAGATAATACAAGCAACATAAGCAAGAATATAACGCCCATCGATCTAGCGCCGAAAAACGTAAAAACATACAACACAAGACTAACTAACGCGCTAGTTATTGGTAGCGTATACTCAATTCTTTTATCAAAAATGTAGGCTATATTTATCGATAAAATCAGCACCACTAATATTGCAATTAAAAAAGCCATTGATATTATTTTAGCACTAACCCAATACTAATATTTAATTAGCCCCACACTTATTTTTCATCTTATTGAGTAAAAAGAGAATCCAGTAACGCCAATGTTTACTGGATTCTCTATAGATATATAATTTTGGCTCCGCATACAGGTCAAGAACCTTCCAACAGAGGTGTGGGGTAAAAAATGCGACAATATGCGACACTATAAAAAGGGGTGTCGCAATAATAATGGAAAGGAATTATAACATGGGGTTACATAGAATTTCAGACAAACATCTTGCTGAGTTCAAGCAACTTTGCGATAAAAAAGGCATTAAATACGAGACCGAGGGAGAATACGAACGTGCCGCTCAAAATCTAGTGGATTTTGTGGGCATATTGGTCGACATTGACATGGAAGAGCGAAAACGAAAGGCTCGGCTCGAAAAAGAGCCAAATGGCTTTTCTATGACTGGCGATGGTCGTAATTGTTCTTTGTGTAAACGAAGCGTCTATGGGGGAGACGGTTGGTATGACAAATGGGGCTTTAAATGTCCTGAATGTCAGAATGCCGTCAATAAACATATTATCCCCGGCTCTTTGTGTCGTGACCATGATAACGAGAAATGTATCACAGTTAGTAGTCTCAGCTGGAAAACTGATCTTAAGCATCAGACAATCATGAAGCTCGTCCGACAAGGTAAAATAAAAGTCCGTCAAATCCCCCACGGAGCCACGATAATTGTACGAAAAGAAAATCCAAACATAGCTGATGTGATAGACGAAGAAAAAGCCATTCAGTCTAGTAAAGCTAAATGATCTAACCGCTTAACGGAATCAATGGGTTGGATATCACAGTTGGTTAATGAACCAATAGTCTTTTTCCATTTACTTGCGGATGGGGTTAAAGCCACAAAACTTTTAAGCGGTATCGATCGTGGCTTATGTCGTTTCATTAATTCAAAAGCTATCCACACTCTCCTGCCGTTCATCATGCTTTGATGAATACGTTGAATAAATACAGGGTCGCAAGATGACTGGAGTGGCGATATAATCCAACTATTTATGACTTTTGCTGTTCGTTTACCGCCAAATATTTCCGTATAGCCAATAATAATTCTTATAAAATCAGCGTCTGAAGAATTATTCTGGATAAAAGCGTTATAACCGCCTCCGCCGATAGCTGTAAGATAAACTGAAAAATCGTTCATGCTCACATCTTAGCTTACATCCACCAGATGTAAAGGGCATATTTGACTGGATTTTATACCCATTTTGTGCTATATTGGCTTTAGTTACAGGCAACGATAAAGCTCCCCATAGACCGTGTGTCGCTTTGAGCTAACGAACGCCTTTTTTGACCTTGAGTCCATAAACAATTGAAATCAAGTACCAGCCGTCTGGCCTATTACTTGACACCACTAATCAAACTTAATGAAAGGTTTATTCCCTATGGTTAAAAATAACCAACAACTCAAGATTGTGGACGTTGACATAAACATATTAAAAGAAAGTGGTTACAACCCGAGATTTATTGATGACGGCGAGTATGCCAACTTGGTCAAAAGTATAAAAATTCACTCTGTAGTTCAGCCATTACTCGCAAATTCCAACCCCGAGCGAGCCAATGTGCTGATCGCTGGACATCAAAGGCTTCGAGCTTCCCGAGAAGTTGGATTAAAAACCATACCAGTAATTTTCTTGAATCTATCCCTAGAGCAAGAAAAGGCTTTGTCCTTAAGGCTCAATCGCATCGGAGGAAAATTTATAGATGAACTACTGCGAGCCAATTTTGACATTGAATTGTTACTCGAAACAGGTTTTGACGATACAGATCTTGGATCGATTTGGAACGAACAACTTGAAATCGAGGATGATAATTTCGATGAAGAAAAGGCAATCAAAAAAGCCCAAACTACTGACATCCGACTCGGCGATCAGTTTCAGTTGGGCGAACACAAATTAATATGTGCTGATTCCACCGATTCAGAAGCAATCAAAAAACTTGCTGGCGACTTGAAAGCAGATATTTTATATGTTGACCCCGTCTATAATATAGACCTCGACTACAATCGAGGTATTGGGCAAAAAGCTGAATACGGTGGCAATACTGACGACAAAAAACCAGATCACGAATACCGAAAAATGCTGAGTAATTTTATCAAGAACTCATTAGACGTTATGAAAGATGATGCCCACGTATTCATGTATTGCGACCAGAATTATGTTGGTATGGTGCAATCACTCATGGCAGAACATGAGCTAACAAACCGCCGAGTATGCCTTTGGATAAAGAATTCGTTCAATGTGACACCGCAAATTGCATTTAATAAGGGCTACGAACCGTGCGTATATGCCACTCGTGGCAAGCCCTACCTTTCCAATACGCACAACTTGTCTGAAATACTAAATCGAGATATTTCAACAGGCAATCGAGCAACCGATGACATTATCGACCTGTTCGATATATGGCTAGCAAAACGTGATGCGGGTCAATCATATATGCACCCAACACAAAAGCCACTAAGTCTCCACGAAAAACCATTAAAGCGTTGCACTAAGATTGGCGATGTTGTTTTGGACATATGTGGCGGTTCAGGTAGCACTCTCCTTGCCTGTGAACAGTTAAAGCGTGTGGCATTAATCAGTGAAATTGAGCCAGTATTTTGCCAATTAATCGTAAATCGTTGGCAAGATATGACAGGCAAAAAGGCAGTAAAACTATGATTTGGCAATTAGGTAATCATATACTAGCTTGTGGTGACTCATCAGACAGTGAACTGCTAAAGCAACTTATTGGCGAACGCAAGATCAATATGGTTCTCAATGACGTGCCGTATGGCGTATCGGTGGTTGAAAGTGGTTTCGATGCAAACAAAGATTCAGGACATAAACCAATTCTGAATGATGACATTTCGACCGACAGCGAATACCAAACCTTCACCGAAAGTTGGCTTAAAGCCATAAGGCCATACCTAGCTCCAAAAAATAGCGTCTATATATTTAATGCAGATAAGTATGTAGTACCGACAATTCTTGGGCTAAAATCAACTGGAGGGAAATTTTCACAGCTACTTATATGGGTAAAAACACAGGCAATAATTGGACGACTCGATTATCTTCCTCAACACGAATTATTGGTTTATGGATGGTTTGGTACGCACAAGTTTTACAAAAGCAAAGACAAAAGTATTTTAGTCTATCCAAAAACTGCCAAAAATACCGTTCACCCAACAATGAAACCAATTGGCTTGCTCCGAAGGCTAATCCTCAACAGCACCGAAATCAATGACACGGTTTTTGATGGTTTTATAGGCTCAGGAAGTACATTATTAGCTTGCGAACAAACACATCGAAAATGTATTGGCGTCGAAATAGATGCAAAATACTGTGCCGTGGTTATAAAACGCTGGGAATCGCTATCAGGACAAAAGGCGGTGCAATTATGAAAGCCGACAAACAGAAACAACTAGTCATTGAACAATTAAGAAAAACTCCAATCGTACAGGTTGTTGCCGAAAAAGTCGGGATTCATCGATCAACGATATATAGATGGAAAGCCAGTGACACAGAGTTTTCAGAAGCGGTCGATGAAGCAATGGATCAAAGCATTAGCCTCGTTAACGATTTAGCAGAATCGCAACTCATCTCGGCAATTAAAGATAAGAATATCACCGCTATCATATACTGGCTCAAGAACCACCACAAAACCTACGAAACTAGAATACGAGTTACTGGCTCATTGAAGCACTCGGTTAACCGACTCGACGATGAACAGAATGAACTGGTTATGAAAGCCCTGACGAAGGCAGGACTGCTCATTGAGGAGGAATATACCAATGACGACACAACCGTTCAACACACTCTCGACTAACGAATGGCAAAAGATTCGTGACAACAAAACACTCAGGCAAACAATTACTGGCAAGAGTTTTTATTGGTTCTTTCATTTATACTTCGGGCATTACGTTGAATACGAAACTGCACCATTTCAAAAGGAAATGTTCATTAACCTTGAAGACCAAAGTATTCCTCACTTAGTTATTCTAGCCTTTCGTGGCAGTGGTAAATCGACTATTGCAACAACCGCTTTCCCGCTTTGGTCTATTATTGGCGAACAACAAATAAAATTCATTGTAGTTGTTAGCCAAACTCAGCAACAGGCACAAGCTCACTTAAAAAACTTGCGTATCGAGGTTGAACAAAATGAAATACTGCGTAACGATTTTGGATCACTCGAAGAAGAGTCGAATGAATGGGGTATATCGGCTTTAACCTTTCCAAAATTTAATGCGAAGATTATTGCCGTCTTCAAGGAACAAAGTATCCGTGGTATGCGTTATGGGAAATATCGACCACAACTTATCATTTCCGACGACGTTGAAGACGTTAGTAGCACCAAACAACAAGACCAGCGAAACTCCACAGAAAAATGGTTTACGTCGGAGATTTTGACACTCGGATCGCCTCGAAGCACAAGGTTTATAACTATCGGAAATTTACTTCACGAAGATTCTCTTATTATGCGATTAATCAATAAGATGAACCGAAAAGAAATGGACGGCAAATATCTTCGATATCCAATTATCCGAAACAACATCCCATTGTGGCCAAGTCAGTTTCCCTCACTTCAAGACGTGATGGATTACAAAAGACGGATTGGTAATCGAGTGACATGGGAACGTGAATATATGTTGAATATCGTATCCGATGAAGCCCAGCTAGTAACATACGGCATGATTCATTATTACGACTTCCTACCCCCGAATCGAAACTGCGATTATGCACTTGGAGTTGATGTCGCCTTGTCTGAAAAAGAATCCGCCGACTACACTGCCCTCGTTTCAGTAATGATAAAATTTGTTGATGAAAAACCGTACATATATGTATTACCACACCCAGTAAATAAACGACTTAATTTTCTAAAGACCATTGAATATATTAAGGAGCTAGAAAATGCATACAATTATGCCCGTATTTTTGTTGAAAATAATGGGTATCAAGGTGCGGTAGTTGAACAACTTGAGGATTATGGCATTTCAGCTGTTGGGGTAGCTTCAAAGGCAGACAAACGCACTCGACTTAGCACGGTTGCAAGTAAAATTGAAAGTGGTCAGATACTATTCCCAAAAATGGGATGTGAAAAACTAATTGACCAGATTGTTCATTTCGGCGTAGAAAAACATGATGACTTAATGGATGCTTTTGTATTAGTAGCTCAACAGGTCATTAGACACCGAGACGAGTTTAATGTTCCTCGATTAGTATTCCCTTCAACTAGCCATTTTTACCCAAGACTACCGCACGAACCAATTAACCCAGACGACTGGGATTATTAGCTCATAACTAATGATATAATCAAAGGGTCTAGATTCACAAAAGATAAAACGCCTTTGGCGTAGTTAAACCATAAAACGGGCAGCTACGTGAAAGCAACTGGTTTAACCCTTTTGTGGATCTAGACAATCTAGCGTGGCTGTCCTTTTTTATGTATGGACTTCCCCTCTGGATTGCGGCATTACTTGTAATGAGGAGATCAGACCATGCAAAAGTTAGCCATTAAAGCAATCAAATATTATAAATCACATTGGTCACCAAAACTAGCAGAACGAGGCGTTCATTGCATTTACGAAACCACTTGCTCACAATACGCCCTTAGCAAATTCCAAAAACATAATATATTTTTAGCCTCGATTCTTACTATTACACGATTACTTAGCTGTAATCCTATTAACGCTGCCCTAAAATCAAGGAGGACAAATTGATGGCAAAAGAATATAAAAATTTAACTTTTACAGACAGCTCAAGCGGTCGGCAAAAAATGGCTGAGGTTATCGACCAGCTTGCAAGCGAAGGATGGGAGCTTAAGAGCAAAGAAACGTCACAACAAAACTATAGTTT